>ENA-OQCL01000115-OQCL01000115.1-human-gut-metagenome-genome-assembly--contig:-NODE-115-length-44290-cov-7.138442_pt1 | contig 44290 bp, 33 predicted proteins | sample MGYA00242502_ERZ504586 | MGnify/ENA primary metagenome ERZ504586 (study PRJEB26092, sample SAMD00036316) | human gut metagenome | host: Homo sapiens | study: EMG produced TPA metagenomics assembly of... | reverse complement strand
AAAGAGCGGTACACCTCCGCCAAAAAATCCATGTGGCCGGGCGTATCCACAATGTTGACTTTACATCTGTGCCACTGGAAGGAAGTGACTGCCGCTTGAATGGTAATCCCACGCTGCCGCTCCAAAAACATGGTGTCCGTCCTCGTTGTCCCTTTTTCGACGCTCCCCGGTTCTGAAATGGCTCCGCTGGCATATAGCAGGCTCTCCGTCAAGGTCGTCTTTCCAGCGTCTACATGGGCAAGAATTCCAATATTGATTATTTTCATGTGATTGTCCTCCCTTTACTGCCCCGAAGGGCATAAAAATCCCCAGCAGTAAAATACTTTTACCACTGGGGATGATAATTTGCGGACATACACATATACAGCATACACCTGTTTGTGAGTGCTGTTTTTGGGGATATGTCAAAATTGATAAGGCAAAAGTATTCTTAAATTGGGTACAAAAAACTAAGCCCCTACAAAAGGGACTATCATAATCCTTTGTTCCCACTATTTGATTATAGTTTTATTTAAGAATACCTTGCCGCATATTTTTTACTCCTTTTCTGGAATTGAATTATTATATCACATCAGTATTATATCACATCAGTTTTAGGAAAACAAGTATCTAAAAGAAATTTTTCTTCCCCTTATATGTAACAATCATACCGGCTTCCTAACGTTCAGAATGGTTTCTACTGTCTGCTGCGGTGTTTGGTTGGAATTGTCCAGCCAAAAGCCGATCCGTGGTGTTGTCTGCATTTTACTAAATACAAATTCAATGTATACAGAAAGAAATATATAAGGAGTGGGAGGGATTCCGCCGTAGTCGGCATTGTAGGAAAATCCAAAAGTTTAGATTTTCTCAAAATGCTTATCTTTTGGTCTTTGGTTCGGAATAGTGTAGTGCTGGCGGTCTATCTATTGTTTTCGGTTGCTTGCTTCTTTACCGTACATGAGCATTTGTAGCGGGCTTGTCAACTACTTCTTCGGCCTGCCGTCGCCGGTCGCTCGATAGTCGCCCGGAGCGAGCGTAGAAGGCGTAACGCCTCCCACGGAGAGCAGATAGACAAGCCGACCCGAAGTGAGAACGTCATGCATGGAAAACCGCACCACCGGCATGCCGAGCAGCGTTAGATGCGACTCGCGCCGACGCTCACGCGCGAGCACCTCAGTCGTGCTCCGCCCCTGTGTGAGTTCGGGATCGTCATACTTATCCAATCCGTCGAGCTCACCCAAGGCCGCAGATCCGTCTTTCAGAAGGAAGAGGAAATCTGGCCGCACCTCTCGCCAGGGCTCAACAGGATCCGAGAACGCAGGCTGGATATCAGACGGAGCCATGCCCGCCTCAATCATCACGGCGCGCGCAATCGACTCGCCGCCGCTCTCTGCCCTTCCATCGGCAAAAGCCGCGGCACGCCGAGCAATCGCGGCGCCATGCTTCGATCCGGAAAGCTCCTCAACGATGAATTTCAGAACGTCCCGATCGATATCGAACGTGCGGAGCAGCCCATCCGCCACCGCCAGCGCATCTGCAAACGGCGCCGACACCATACAATCCACCGCGGCCTCTACCAGCGATATCACACGCACGCCATCGACGCAGGTAATCTCGTGCGGCGTCATGCCGTGCCTCTTGAGCATTCCTCGGCTCTTTGACGGCGCGGATGCCTTCGTAACGCAATGAACTGCATCGAGAAGATGGTAGGAGACGGGCAGGCCATGGATGAGCGCCGCGCTATGGGAGCAGAACACTATATCCTGGTCGCGTGCAGCAAGCGCCCGCACGATATGAAGGTGCCGCGCATCGGGCAGCAGCGCATTCCAGTAGTCGTTCGTTGCGAACAGACGTGGGAACGGCTCTACCACGACACCCTGAGCAACGTGCCGCCGCAACAGCTGCACCTCATTCCGGTCGCGAGCGGCAAAACACCTGCCACGCCCTTGCTCATCACGAATGAGCTGCTCGAGCTCCGCCCAGCGCTTCGACCTCCGCATAGCGCCACCCCCGACCACGAGACTAAGTTTGTAGCGCTCATTCTACATGCCGAATTACGCAATAAGACGTAGAAAAATGCTCCTTATTGCGTAATTCGGCATGAAAGATTCATTTTGTCGTTTTTACGCCCGAGAACGCCGCCCGGAGCGGGCACCCTCCGCAAAGAGAAGCGCCCCCGCAGCCGGCTCCGCCCAAAATCGGGCGCCCCCGCAAAGGGGAGCGCCTTCGCAAAGGGGGCACCCGACATCATCAGGAGGTAGCAGCGCCGCCCGCAGACGGCTGAAAGCGGCATCACCCGACCCAGCTGAAAGCAGCAGCGCCGCCCGCCCCAACCGAGAGAAGCGGCACCGCCTGGCACCGCCCGGCGCCGGCAGCATCGTCGGGCACCGGCAGCGCTACTTGACTCCCTCGCCCAAACGCTCGGCCACGGCCGCCACGGCGTCATCGGTAACGGCACCGCACGCAGAACACGAGCCGTCGGCCGCGCCGGCACCGCCGCGCGCGCCACTCCCCGCATCATCTCCGTGATACGGCCGGAACTTGCTGTCATCCATATCCATCGCAAGCGGCTTCACGCTCTCCATGGTGAAGCCCTTCCCTGCGCGCAGGTTCTCCTTCGCCACGCTGATCATGAGCTTGATGCGGTTGAGCTGGTTCACCTCCGAAGCACCCGGGTCGTAGTCCACGGCCACGATGTTGCTCTCGGGGTGCTGCCGGCGCAGCTCCTTGATCACGGCCTTGCCCACCACGTGGTTCGGCAGGCATGCGAACGGCTGCGTGCAGATGATGTTCGGCGCGCCGTGGTCGATGAGGTCGAGCATCTCGGCAGTGAGCAGCCAGCCCTCGCCCATGTTGTTGCAAAGTGAAAGAACCTGCGTGGCCTTCTGAGCCATCACGCTAATGGGCTCAGGGCGCTCGAATCGGGCACTCCGCTCCAGCAGCTCATCCACGGGTTTGCGCATCCAGTCGACCAGGCCGATGACGGCATCCATGGTGGCTCGCGATGCGGCGGAGCTCCCCAGCTCGTCCTTCTGCACCTTGGCATTCGACATGGAATACAGGAAGAAGTCGAGGAGCCCCGGCACCACGGCCTCGCAGCCCTCGGACTCAATGACCTCGACCACGTGGTTGTTCGCCGTGGGGTGGAATTTGACGAGAATCTCGCCTACCACGCCCACGCGCGGCTTGGTGCCCTCGCCCACGAGCGGCAGCGTATCGAACGCGCGGATCGCCTCGCGCGAGAGCCGCGTGAACGAACGGCGCGTGAACTTGGGCGCGAGCTTGCGGGCGCGCTCCATGTATTCCTCGAATAGCGCGTTGGCAGAGCCCGGCGTGGCCTCGTACGGGCGCGTGCGGTAGAGCATCTGCATCATCACGTCGCCGAAGAGCACGCAGTACACGGCGGCCTTGAGCAACGGCACCGTAAGCTTGAAGCCGGGGTTCTGCTCGTCGAGCTTCACCGCGGCCAGGCTGATCACCGGCACCTGAGGGTTACCGCTCTCGCGCAGCGCCTTGCGGATGAGCGCGATGTAGTTGGTGGCGCGGCAGCCGCCGCCCGTCTGCGAGATGATCACGGCGGTGCGGTTAAGGTCGTACTTACCGCTCTCGATAGCCTCCATGATCTGGCCGGTCACGAGGATCGACGGGTAGCAGATGTCGTTGTTCACATAACGCAGGCCCGCCTCCACGGCGCCGCGGTCGGTAGAGGGCAGCAGCACGAAGTTGTAACCCGCCGCCTTCATGACCTCTTTGACCAGGTCGAAGTGGATGGGCGCCATCTGCGGGCAGAGGATGGTGTAGCCCTGGTCGCGCATCTCCTCGGTGAACTGCACCTTGGGGAAGGCGGCCGAGTTCGCGCGGCGCTGCGCGGAGAGCGCGTACTTGTGCGTAGAGAATGCCGGGGCATCCTCGCTCGGCGCCACGGGGGCGGCGTCGCCCTGCTCGTAGGCCTCGCCGGCGCGGGCGGCCTCAGCGGCGCGCTCCGCCTCCTGGTCCTTCAAGGCAGCCATGAGCGAGCGGATGCGGATGCGCGCAGCGCCGAGGTTCGAGACCTCGTCGATCTTGAGTACGGTGTAGATCTTGCCGGAACCCTCAAGAATCTCCTGCACCTGGTCGGTGGTGAGCGCGTCAAGGCCGCAGCCGAAGGAGTTCAGCTGGATGAGGTCCAAGTCGTTGCGAAGCGTCACGAGCTTAGCCGCACGGTAGAGGCGGCTGTGGAACATCCACTGGTCGACCACGCGGATGGGCCGGTCGGGTTTCACGAGGTGCGCGACGGAATCCTCCGTGAGCACCGCGAAGCCGAAGCTCGTGATGAGCTCGGGCAGAGCGTGGTTGATCTCCGGGTCGTTGTGGTACGGGCGCCCGGCGAGCACGATGCCGTGGCCGCCGTGCTCTTCAATCCAGTGAATGGCCTCCTCGCCCATCTCCTGGATGCGCTCATGGAAGCGAGCGTCCTCCTCGTAGGCAGCGTTCACCGCGGCGTCGATCTCGGAACGGGTGATCTTGGGCCCGCGCACGCGGCCGCGGCCCTCCTCCGCATCCTGCACGCGCTCGACGGCGATGAGCTCGTACAGACGGCGCTTGAGCTCGATCTTGTCGTGATACGGCACGAACGGGTACATGAACTCGACGTTCTTGCTCGCAATCTCGTCGATGTTGAGGCCCAGCGCCGTGGGGTAGCTCATGACGATGGGGCAGTTGTAGCAGTTGCCCGCTGCCGGGTCTTCCTTGCGCTCCCAGCGGATGCACGGCATCCAGATGAAATCGACGTCCTTGTCGATGAGGTTCATCACGTGGCCGTGGCTGAGTTTCGCCGGGTAGCACACGGACTCGGATGGCATGGACTCGATGCCCGCGTCGTAGGTCTTCTTGCTCGAATCGTCCGAGAGCACCACGCGGAAACCCAACTTGGTGAAGAACGCATGCCAGAACGGATAGTTCTCGTACATGTTGAGGGCGCGGGGGATGCCCACGGTGCCGCGCGGGGCGTCCTCCTCCGCCAGCACGGAGCGGTTGAAGAGCAGGTCGTTCTTGGCAGCGAAGAGGTTCGGCACCTCCTGCTTCTTGGCGTGGTTGCCCGCGCCCTTCTCGCAGCGGTTGCCGGTAATGAAACGACGGCCGCCACCGAAGTCGTTGATGGTGAGCTGGCAGTTGTTGGAGCAACGGCCGCAGCGTGCATGACGCTGGGTCACGGTAAGGGCGGCGATCTCTTCGGCGGAGAGGATGGTCGAGGTGCCCTCGGCGCCGGCGCGGTCGCGCGCGAGGAGCGCCGCACCGTAAGCGCCCATGCAGCCCGCGATGTCCGGACGCACGGCGTTCACGCCGGTAAGGAGCTCGAAAGCGCGCAAGGTGGCGTCGCTCATGAAGGTGCCGCCCTGGACGATCACCTGCGTGCCGATCTCTTTAGAATCACGCAGTTTGATGACCTTGAACAGGGCGTTCTTAATCACGGAGTAGGACAGGCCCGCAGCGATGTCGCCCACCGTGGCGCCTTCCTTCTGCGCCTGCTTCACGCGGGAGTTCATGAACACGGTGCAGCGGCTGCCCAGGTCGACGGGTTGCAGGGCGCCGATGGCTTCGCGAGCGAATTGCTCGACACCCATATCCATGGACACGGCGAAGCTCTCGATGAAGGAACCGCAGCCCGAGGAGCAGGCTTCGTTGAGCATGATGTGCTCGATGACGCCGTCAGCCACGCGCAGGCACTTCATGTCCTGACCACCGATGTCCAAGATGAACTGCACGCCCGGCAGGAAGGCCTTCGCACCGCGCAAGTGAGCAACGGTCTCGATCTCGCCCGAGTCGGCCTTGAGCGCTTCGATGAGGAGCGCCTCGCCATAACCCGTGGTGGTCACATGGCCGATGGTGCAGCTCGCGGGGATGTGCGCGTAGAAATCGGCCATGATGGTCTTGGCCGTGCCCAAGATGTCGCCGTTATTGTTGCCATACCAGGTGTAGAGGAGCTGGCCGTCCTCGCCCACCATTGCGGCCTTCATGGTGGTGGAACCGGCGTCCAGGCCGATGAACACACGGCCCTGGTAGCCCTCGAGCTCGCCACGCGGCACGACTTCCCGGTCGTGGCGCTGCTTGAACTCCTTGTAGTCGGCATCGGTCGCGAAAAGCGGATCCAGGCGCGCCACCTCGGAGCCCTGGGTGTCGCCGAGCGCATCGATGGCGTCGATGAGCTCGGGGAAGGTGCTGAGCTTTTCGGACTCGTGCGCCATGGCGGCGCCGCTTGCTACGAAGAGGTGCGCGTTCTCGGGCACGATGCGGTGCTCCTCATCGAGCTCGAGTGTGATGTAGAAGCGCTCGCGCAGCTCGGAGAGATACTGGAGCGGGCCACCGAGGAAGGCCACATTTCCGCGGATGGGGCGGCCGCACGCGAGGCCCGAGATGGTCTGCGTTACCACCGCTTGGAAGATGGACGCGGCCACGTCCTCCTGGTGCGCGCCCTCGTTCAAGAGCGGCTGCACGTCGGACTTGGCGAAGACGCCGCAGCGGCTCGCGATGGGGTAGATAGTGGTGGCACCCTTGGCGAGCTCGTTCAAGCCGGAGGCGTCGGTGTGGAGCAGCGTGGCCATCTGATCGATGAACGCGCCCGTACCGCCAGCGCAGGTACCGTTCATGCGCTGCTCGATGCCCTGGTCGAAGTAGATGATCTTGGCATCCTCGCCGCCGAGCTCAATTGCCACGTCGGTCTGGGGAATCATGGTCTCCACGGCGCGCTTGCTCGCGATGACCTCCTGCACGAACTCGAGACCGAGCCACTGCGACAGAAGCAAGCCGCCGGAGCCCGTAATGGCACAGGTCATCTGCGCCTCGGGAAGCACCGCGGCCGCCTGCACGAAGAGGTCGCGGGCGCAAGCGCGCACGTCGGTGTGGTGGCGCTGGTACTTGGCGTAGACGATTTGGTTGTCATCGTTCAGCACGGCGAGTTTGACGGTAGTGGAGCCCACGTCGATGCCTAAATGCAGGTTGCTTGTTGCGGCATCAGGATTCCAGATTGCACCGTCTGATACCGCGCCCGCCGTCGCGCCCGGCGCCTCGGCAGCCATCTCCTGCTCGGGCATCTCGTCCACTTCGCCCATCACGGGAATCTTAACCATTGAAGTCCTCCTTGATGTCAGCATCATCCGTTGCGTCATCTAGCGGGCCGAAGAGGTTCAGCCCCATGAGCTTCATGCCGTATTCCGGCACGTTGATATCAATCGGCTTGCCATAGAGGTCGCCCGGGCGCACGAACGCCGCGACCGTCATGATGCGCGCCATCGTTTCGGGGGCCTCGCGCAGCCCCCTCGCGAACCACCTCTGCACGATGCCCATTTCCGCGGCGACCACGTAGGCAAGGTAGTAGTCGAAGAATGCCCCGAGCACGCCGGGGAAGATGCCCGTTTTCATGCGATCGGCAACCGTGTCGCGAGCGATATCCATGATTCGCTGGACGAACGCAGGGTCGCCGCCCGGGCCCAGCAGCGCACCGATTACCGCGCCGTCGCGTTTCAGATAGGCGAGCAGCTCAACGGAGCCCGGTGCGGGCTCGAGGTCCTCGATGTTGCGGTACAGAGAGGCAAGATCTGCCGCGGCCACGCGGGCGATGCGAGCGCGAATCTCGTCCAAGATGTTCGCCTCGACCTGCTCGATGAAATCAGGGATATCGCGATAATGCGTGTAAAACGTGCGACGCGTGAGGCCGGCGCGCTCCGTGAGCGCAGCGACCGTGATCGCATTTACGTCCTCGCCATCGCTGACCAGCTCTGCAAGCGCCCGGCGCAGCATACGCTGCGAACGCAAGCTGCGGCGATCGCATTTAGCGGGCGCCGGAGTCGCGGGACCTGCCGAAAGAGCCGCCGAGGGCACCTGCCGGACCGGCTCCGCCGCAGGCACTGTTGCCGCTGCTGATGCAGATGGAACCATACACCATCTTTCTCCTGTGCGAAGGCCCATTCCTTCACGCGCTGAGTATTATTGCACACAGCGTGCAATATCATTCACACGCGCGCCGGCATCGCCGCGTCTTCACAAGTGTTAGGAGCTTGTTAGCGCTGTGACACGCTTGCCGCAACCAACCGGAGGAACAACGCAGCGCTTTTGCGATTCGTGAGTATCTGTCGCCGCCGCAGGCACCCGCTGCCACCGCAGGCTCCCCCGCCACCAAGGGCATCTCGCCACCGCAGGCTCCCCCGCCACCGCAGGCATCCGCCGTCACCATATGCCCGATTGCCCCCGCCGCCCCGCCAAAAAGCAATCTCGCCAAAGGATCGAATTTCTCTCGCCCCACGCAGTAGCCCGATAGGAAGCAACCCTTGTAGCTGGGCTTTCTTCCGGCAAACAGACGCTTGTACCCAGCGGGCCCAATAAAAATCGAGCCTTTGGCGGGAGTTTTGCTTCGATGACGCGAAATTTTAAGGTTTCGGTCCCGCCCAACTGGTTGAATCCGCGGCAGCCACGCCAACAAGCAGGCGACGCCTCGATTGCGGCAATCAGCTACTCGATTACCACGCGCCCGCGCTCGCGACGGAGCGTCCGCAACATGTGCCGCGGCACGGCGTGTAGATAGCACGGCCCGATAACGGTGCCCGCCGCGCGCTTGGCTTCGTCGCTGCCGTTCGCAGTGGCATAAGCATGTTCAAATCTCTCGAGCATCACCAAATCGTTGCCGCCGTCACCGTATACAGCTACTTCGCTTTCGGCGTAGCCAAGATGCTCGGCGAGCCACGCGACGCTCGCGCCCTTGTTGACCCCGACCTGTGTGATTTCGAACATCACAGGGTTGAAGGGTGCATTAACCAGCGTATCGCTATGCTCGGCAAGATATGCTTTGAGCTCGCGTTCGAGCCCGTCGTCCGAAACACGGCAGTTGACCTTGCATATCTCGTGCGCGAGCACCTCGCCCATCGACTGGGAGAAACGGCGCTCCCCTCCGCCGCCGCGACGCTGACGCATGCCACGCATCACGATGCGTCGCACCAAACCGTCGCGGCGGAATCCCGCCTCATGGTCCTCGCGGGTGCCCGTGATATAAGAACCCTCTGGCGCCACGCAGTCGAAGCACACATGGGGAAATGAGCGCATGAGGTCTTCGAGCTCCGCCGGATCAAGCGGGAACGTCTTGATAATCTCCCCCGCACCATCGCGAATGATGGAGCCGTTTGACCCCACGGCTTCAATCGGCACGTCCTCGAAACCAAGGTCCCGAGCGGATATGACCGTGCGCCCCGTCGCGAGCACCAGATGCGCTCCGGTTGCCACGATGGCCCGCGCAGCGTCGAGGATGGTTCGGTCGACGTTGTGAAACGCGTTGAAAAGTGTGCCGTCGAGGTCGCTCGCGAAGAGCTTGATCATGGGTCCTCCTGGTTCAGCCACGTCGAGGGTGATACATGATACCGTCGCTATCACGTCGACCGAGCGCGCGAAGCCCCGGCCCGCATGGCAGGCGGACGGTGCCGGCAGCCAAACCGCTGCGACACACATACGCCATTCTCGCACGAATCGCTGAACAAGATGATGAACGTTTAATAAGGCTTGGCGGACATTTTGGCAACCGGCGCCTTTTCGTTCCCGGCGCCTCGACCCTTATCTATCCCAGCGCGACATCCAGGACCATCATGACCACGAAGCCTACGATCACGCCGAGCGTGCCCACATTGGAATGCTCGCCCAGATGCGCCTCGGGAATGAGCTCCTCGACCACCACGTATATCATCGCGCCCGCGGCAAAGGCGAGAAGCCATGGCATGAAGGGGCTGATCCACCCCGCCGCCAAAACCACGAGGATGCCGAATACGGGTTCGACGATGCCGGAAAGGCTCCCCATGGCGAACGCCTTCATGCGGCTCACGCCCTCGCGACGCAACGGCAACGAGATGGCAGCGCCCTCGGGAAAGTTCTGCAGGCCTATGCCCAGCGCCAGCGCGAAGGCCATGCCCAGATACGCCTCTCCTGCTACCCCCTGCGTCTGCGAAGCCATGGCAAACAGCAGGCCAACGCTCATCCCTTCGGGAATGTTGTGGAGTGTCACAGCGGAAACCAAAAGCGTCGTGCGCTTCCAGCTGGTTTGGATACCCTCGGGCTCATCGCTTTCCGCATGCAAGTGCGGCAAGAGCGAATCGAGCGCCATAAGGAAAGCGACTCCCAGGAGAAAACCGCCCGCGGCTGGAATCCAGCCGATCTGCCCCATCTCCTCCGCTTGCTCGATGGCGGGGTTCAAAAGCGACCATACGCTGGCGGCGATCATCACGCCCGCGGCGAACCCGAGGAAGATGTGATGGGTGAGCTTGCCTTTCTCGGGGTCCTTGCCAGTGAAAAACACCACGGCCGAGCCCGCAGTGGTCATGAGCCATGTGAAACCGCAGCCAAACGCGGCCCAAGATAGCGCCTGCAACGTCGAAGCGTCAAACATATTCGGTCCTTTCGTCTTCACTCATCCTACCCGGTTTACACGAAAGAACCTATTCGGGACCGCGACGCTCCACAAGAATCCGCCAGGAACGTGCTGATTGATGGGCACCGTTGACATCCCGCTCATCGGGATTGCAACTTTTGGGCACTTCCTCGTGCGGCGGGCGGGTACGGGCGAGCGGGATGGAGGGAAAGGCGCAGCTCAGGGGGCCGGCTGCCTCCCGATCGCGGCGCGGCTACCCGGGCCTTCCGCCCCGAAGTGCCCAAAAGCTGCAGTCCCGATCGCCCCGAAGATGAAATCATCGTTTCCCTAGGCTCCGAAGTACGCCGCAATCTGAGCCATGCGCTCGCTTTGAGCGACGCCAAAGGGGCACCGGCGATCGCAGTGACCGCAACCGATGCACTCCCCTGCATGATGCTCCAAATTGCGATAGTGCTCGGCCGCCAGCTCATCCCCCACACACGCCAAGTCGTAATACTTGTTGACCAGACCGATCTGAATGCCGGCCGAACAGGGCTGGCAATGGTTGCAATACACGCACCGCGCCTCGCGCGTTTGCGGGGGCCATGGACGCGAGGACGGAATAGTCGCGCTCCTCGGGTGACGCCTCGAAGAAGGAGAGCAGATCGCGCAGGTCGGACACGCCGTGCACACCCGGCAGCACCGTGAGGACACCCGGTTTATCGAGTGCGTACTGAATGCATTGGAAGCGCGTGAGCGCCTGGCCGAACGGTGACTGCTCGGCATCGAGCAGCTGGCCGCCCGCAAACGGCTTCATCACCGCAACGCCCACGCCCGCGCGCTCGAACTCGCGGTATAGCAGCGCGCGGTCGGCGGCCTCGCCCTGACCATATTCGGACTCGTCGGTATAGTCGTACATGGGATTCAAGCTGAACATAGCGAGGTCGAAGAATCCCATTGCGAGTAACTCTCGCGCGATATGCAGGCTGTGCGTGGAAAACGCCAGGTGGCGAATGGTGCCGTCGGCTTTGCGTGCTTGAGCATAATCCCAGATGCCGCCGTTCATCACGCGATCGAGATCGGCATCTTCGTCGATGCAGTGAATAAAGCCGAAGTCGGCATAATCGGTGCCGATGGCTGCCAGGCGCTGCTCGAACTCCGCAATAGCGGGAGCCGCCTTGGTCGTCCACCCATACGCTCCGCTTTCGTACAGCGCTCCGATATGCACCTGGATGTGCACCCGGTCGCGATGACGGCCGAGAACGCGCCCCATCGGATTACGCCTGGCTAATATCCATGCCGAAGAACTCATTGGAAAGCTCGGCGAGCGTGCCGCTCTCGCGCAGCGAGGCGATTGCGTCGTTCATGGCGCTGAGCAGGGATTCCGTAGCCGCCTCGCGGCGCAGCGGGAATGCCACATGGGTGGGTTCGCTGTTCTCGGCAGCAATTTTGAGACCGGCCTCGGGATGCTGCTCCATGTAGTTGTAGAACACGACCTCGTCGTTCAGCGTGGCGTCGATGCGCCCTGCCTCGAGCAGTTCAATGGTCTGGTTGAAATCGTCAACGCCGGTATTGGTGGCGCCATAGCTCTCGGCGAGCGTTGCGTAGCTCGATCCCAGCGTGTTCGCCGTCGTCTTGCCGCTGAGGTCGTGCATACTCGCGATATCGGAGTCTTCCGTGGTGATGACCACGATCCGAATGTATGCGTACGGGTCGGTGAACGCGTACTTCTCCTCGCGCTCCGGGGTCACCGAAACACCGTTCGCCATGGTGTCGTAGCGCCCCGAATCGAGACCCGCAAGCAGGCCATCCCATTCGCCTTCTGCGAACTCGGCATCGACGCCCAGCTCTGCAGCGATGGCGCGCGCGACCTCGATGTCAAAGCCGGTGAGCTCCCCCGCCTCGTTGTGGAACGTCCAGGGGCTCCATGTGCCCTCGGTGGCAAACGTCATACTCCCGCGCTCTTGTATCTGTGCGAGCAGGTCGTCCGAAGCGGCCGCAGAGCCGGAGTCGCCGACGCCCATCGAGCCTGCACCACCACCGTCGCCGCTGCAGCCCGCAAGGCCAGCGAGCGCCGCAAGGGCACCTGCACCCACAATAGCTTCTCGGCGGCTCAGGGCCTGTTCATTCATCGTGCTGAACATAGTGTGTCCTTTCCTTCTAAATCCCAGTGGTTCGTAGACACCCGGTGTCTGCGATTCATGGTTCGCAGACACCGGGTGTCTACGATTCACCGAGTGTCTACGAACCACGTATGGTGTCTAAAAACGCGCGGACACGTTCGTTGGCTGGGTGGTCGAAGAACTCCCGCGCGGGCGCCTCGGCCTGAACCACGCCATGCTCCATAAACACCACGCGGTCCGCAACATTCCGCGCGAAGCCCATCTCGTGCGTCACGACCACCATAGTCATGCCGTCTTGGGCGAGGTCGCGCATGACGCCGAGCACCTCGACCGTCAGCTCTGGATCGAGCGCCGAAGTTGGCTCGTCGAAGTAGACGACTTTCGGGCTCGTCGCCATGGCACGCGCGATGGCAACACGCTGCTGCTGACCGCCGGACAGCTGCACCGGGTAGGCATCGAGCCGGTCTGCCATGCCCACGCGTTCCAAGCACCTCACGGCGATCTCGCGCGCCTCGTCCTTAGGCATGCGGTGCGCCACCACGAGCCCCTCGGTCACATTGCCGAGTACCGTTCGGTTGCGAAAGAGGTTGTATGACTGGAAGACGAACGCCGTGTTACGCCGAATCTCGGCAGCCTCCTTCGCGGTAACACGAGCCAAATCGAAGTGGGCCCCATCGAGCGCAAGCTCGCCCGCATCGGCGTGCTCGAGCAGGTTTGCGCAACGCAACAGGGTCGTCTTGCCTGAACCCGAGGGCCCGAGGACGGCCACGACCTCGCCGCGCTCAACCGCCAGGTCGATGCCGTGAAGCACCTCCGCATCGCCAAACGCCTTGCACACCCCCGCGAGCTGCAGAATGGGCGCTGTCGTAGAAGCCTCAGCCATGGTCCCTACCCCCCTCTCCATGCCGCGCCTCGCGAGCGCGCGCTCACCCCAACCCTGCAGCCACGTGAGCGCCGTGGAGAAGATCAGGTAGATAACACCGACTTCTAGATACAGCGGCAATGCCTCGTACGTGCGCGAAACGATGCGCTGCGTGGCCATGAGCATTTCGAGTACCGTGATGTTCGCAGCAAGCGAGGTATCTTTCACAAGCGAGATGAGCTCGTTGGAAAGCGGCGGGAACGCCGTGCGAAGTGCCTGCGGCAGCACGATGCGCCGCATAACCTGCAGGTAGGTCATTCCCACGCAGTACCCCGCCTCAAGCTGACCCGCTGGCACGCTCTCGAGCGCGCCGCGAATGGTTTCGGCGGAATACGCGCCCGTGTTGATGGAAAACACGATGATGGCCGAGGCCACGGATCGAGCGTGATGCCAAGATCAGGCAGACCGTAAAACACCACGTAGAGCTGGATGAGGAGCGGCGTGCCGCGAATGATCCAGATGTAGAGACGTGCGAGCTGGCGCAACACGGGAATGCGCGCATACTGCACGAGCGCCACAACGACGGCGATTCCAAGCGCCAATACGAACGAGATGAGCGCCAACGGAATGGTTGCCGTGAGCCCTGGAATGAGAATCTGCACGAAGGAATCGGCCAAGATGCCCAGCACGCGATCAGACATGGTCCGCCCCTTCGCCGCCTCGGGCGCCCTGCGGCGCGGTCGGCTGCGCTGCTGGCCGCGCCACCGGCGGTGCATCAACGCGGCCCATGCGGTGCAGCACGTGATCGATCTCGTCGATGCTTCGCTGTTTGTTGTGCACGTCGTCGAGCAACTGCTGGCGTTGGTTTAGGAGCACGCGCTTCGCTTCGCGGAGGCGCCCTTCCTCGCACGCGCACGCCGCGCGCGCCGCCAGCGCGGCATCGCACTGCGCAGTCTCAAGGCAGCGGCCCAGATCATCTGACAACTCGCCCATTTCACCCTCTCCTTTCAGGGGTCATCCTAGGGCGCAGGACATAACATGTAAAATACTTATATTGCATTGGCTATTATTCGGTAAACGTATGATACTATCGACCAAGCGCATGCGGGCGCGCATCGCGGACAGGTGCATGCAGGGCACATCGCAGTCAGGTGCATACAAGCGCACGTCGGGCGCTATCGGCAAACGCGTGCAAGCGCACATCGAGCGTCGGCACCACCTCTTGAACGGAGGCCAACCAGTGGAACTTCGCGCCCTGAGCTACTTTCTCATGATTGCCCGCGAGGGGACCATCTCCGGAGCGGCCAACGTGCTCCACCTTTCACAGCCCACGCTCTCACGCCAGATGCAGGAACTCGAGCACGAGCTCGGATGCACGCTGTTCGAACGGGGCAAGCGACGGATCGAGCTCACCGAAGAGGGCATGCGCTTGAGGAGCCGTGCGGAGGAGATCGTCGACCTCGTCGACCGCACGGAGCGGGATTTTCGCACATCGCCCAACACGCTTGCCGGCGAGGTGCGCATCGGCGGCGGAGAGACCCCGGCCATGTCGCTCATCACCGATATCATTGCCGAGCTGCAAAGCGCCTATCCGCTCATGACATTCAGCCTGTACAGCGGCAACGCCGTGGACGTGAGCGAGCGCCTCGAGACCGGGCGCATCGACTTCGGTCTCTTCCTGGGCCCGACGGACCTGGGACGCTTCGAATCGCTCCCGCTACCTGCGCAAAACGCCTGGGGCGTGCTCATGCGCCAAGATGATCCGCTAGCGGCGCGCGAGCGAATCGCGCCCGAAGACCTCATAGGGAAGCCCATCATCCTATCCCAGCAAGCCGGAAACGAAATGAGCCGCTGGTTCAAACGCGACCTGGAAGATCTCGATGTCGTGGCGACGTACAACCTGCTGTACAACGCTGCCCTTCTCGCGCGCAGAGGCGTTGGATACGTGCTCGGCCTCGAGGGCATCGCCGCTACCTCCCCCACGAGCGAGCTCGCGTTCCGCCCGCTCGACCCTCCGCTCGACGCCGACGTTTCCATCGGATGGAAGCGCTACCAAAGCTTCTCCCCCGCCGCGAGCGTCTTCTTGCAGAGCATCCGCGAACGATGGGGATAGCGGCGCGCTAGGGGATTCGGCAAGCTGCAGGGATTCGTCGTGCTCCGGGCTTCGGTGAGCTGCAGCGCTTCGTCGGGCTCCGCCGCGCGGGGCTTCCCGTTGGTCCCGCTACCATGAGGCGAATACGCGCCCTGCACTATAATCGCTGACAGGCACGAAGCATCGAACACCATCGACCGGAAGGCATCACATGGACGAACGGAAGCGCGCACGATTCCTGCGGTGCAACACACTTCTCGCCTGCCCGGTATGCCGCCTGCCGCTCGAGCTCCACGGCACCTCGCTTGCCTGTGAGGCGGGTCATCGCTTCGACCTTGCCCGCCAGGGATATGTGAACCTGCTGCGCGGGAGCAAGAAGCCCGCTCGGTATGGCCGCGAGTCGTTTCACCTGCGGCGCACGGTGTTCGAAAACGGCCTCTACGAGCCGATCGCCGAGGCCCTGTGCCGTGAGGTAGCCTCCTTGGGAGAAACGGCACGTCGCGTGCCCCGTGTACTCGATGCCGGATGCGGCGAGGGCTACTTCGCCCGTACGGTGCGCGCGCGAACCGGAGCCGAGGTCTGCGCCTTTGACATCTCGAAGGATTCGGTGCAGCTTGCCGCCGGCCTCGATGCCGATGATGGCATCGCCTGGCTCGTCGCCGACCTCGCCGCGATCCCCATCCTCGACGGCAGCATCGATTGCGCGCTCGATGTGTTCTCGCCCGCCAATTATGATGAGCTCCGCCGCGTGCTCGCGCCTGGAGGCATCGTGATCAAAGTCGTCCCCACCGCCCGGCACCTCCACGAGCTCCGTGAGCGCGCCGCGGGGCAGCTCGTCCACAGCTCGTACTCCAACCAGCGCGTACTCGATCATTTCTCCAGCTGTTGCACGCTCTGGAACCATTACACGGTCTCGAGCGCGCATCCCATCAATCCCGACGCGCTCGACGCGCTCATCCATATGACGCCCCTGCTCTTCAACGTCGACACGGAGCGCATCGACTGGAGCGGGCTCACGCACGTGACCGTCGAGGCCGAGGTGCTCATAGGCACTTTCGAGTAACGCGGCGAACGGCGGCCACAGGGTGCCGGGGACACCTCGTTCGCCCGGCGGTTATACTTGATGCGGTCATGCGAGAAGGGAGGCGCACCGTGGCTACGCGCGTGCTGATCATCGAGGACGACGCCGACATCAACCAAATCGTCGCCACACGCCTTGAGCGCGACGGCTACCTGTGCACGCAGGCGTTCTCGGGCAGTGAGGCGAAGCTGCTCCTCGAGCGGGGGTTGGAGGCGCACGCCGCGAACACACATGCGCACACCCCACGTCCGGACTCGCACGCCGCAGACAAGACCGAAGATTTCCCCTTCGACCTCATCATCAGCGACCTCATGCTCCCGGGCACGACCGGCGAGGAACTCGTTGCAGCCATCCGCGAGCACGGCGCAGACGTGCCCGTTATCGTGATCTCGGCCCGCACCACGGCGGCGGACAAAATCGACCTGTTGCGCCTTGGCGCAGACGACTACCTCACCAAGCCCTTCGATCTCGACGAGCTTGCAGCACGCGTCGAGGTGCAGCTTCGCCACCGCGGCCATACCGTGGCAGCAAGCGGCGCCAAATCGACGCTGCGCTTCCGTGAATGGGAGCTCGACCACGAGGCGCGAACCTTCACCGCTGCCGGCACGCCCATAGACCTCACCCGCATCGAGTTCAACATCGTCGAGATGCTCATGAGGCACCCAAAGCGCGTCTTCACCAAGCAGGAGCTCTTCGAGGGCGCATGGGGCGAGCCGTACGCAGCCGACGCGAACACGGTGAACGTCCACGTCTCGAACATCCGGACGAAGCTCAAGCCAACGGGCACCGCCGATTACATCAAGACCGTCTGGGGCATGGGCTTCAAGCTCGTCGACTGAGGGGCCGCCGACACTCCGTGGGTCATTTCGGGACGTGTTTCAAACGACTCATTTGGGTCATTTGAAACACGTCCCAAAATGACCAGCTCCCGGCGCGGGCAAAACGTGCAAAAACAGACATTCCTGTGCGGAGCAGCGGTCCGCGCCCGCACGATACCCCGGCGCATTTTGAATCAGGCTTTAGACTTCCTTAAAGGTTGCTTCAAGGTTCATGAAGAATCGCCCTCCATACTTAATGCCAACAAACGGAAACCCAGAGATTGGAACCGCTATGAACGTCATCCAGATCAACGGCCTCACCAAGGCGTACGGCGGAACGCGCGCCGTCGATGGCCTCAACATGCGCGTGGGTCAGGGCGATATCTACGGCTTCGTGGGAAAGAACGGCGCGGGCAAATCCACCACCATGAAAATGATCGCCGGGCTCGTAACGCCCACATCCGGCAGCATCAAGCTCTTTGACGAGCAGCGCACGGACGGCGGGTTCTCGAGCGCCTTCTCGCGCATCGGAACGCTTATCGAGCAGCCGGGCCTGCTGCCGAATTTCTCGGCATTCGAGAACCTCATGATGAAGGCACTCTCTATAGGCGTTGTCAGGCCGCGCGAACAATGTACCGAGTTGCTAACGCTTGTTGGACTTGAAGACGCCGGCGCGCGCAAGACGAAGAAGTTCTCCCTTGGCATGAAGCAGCGCTTGGGCCTCGCTCTCGCGCTCGTGGGCTCGCCCGACCTGCTACTCCTCGACGAGCCGTTTAACGGCATCGATCCAGAAGAAACCCGCGCGCTGCGCAGCGTGCTCATGCGCCTCAACCACGAACGCGGCGTGACCATGGTTATCTCAAGCCATGTGCTCGACCAGCTCAACCGCATGGCAACGCGCTTCGGCGTCATTCGCGAAGGCAGCATGGTGCGCGAGTTTACCGAGGAAGAGCTGCATGCCGCCTGCGGGAGCTCGGTGCGCGTGAAGACCACCGACCCCGCGCGCAGCCTCGCCATCCTCGAGGAGCATCTGGCGGGAGCGACGTTCCGCGTTGAGCCGGACCATGGCATCGTGGTCGCCGGAGCGGGTGGGACGCGACACGCGGCCGCGGCGTTTGGCGGCGCAGCGGGCGACGCGTCGGCGAGCGGTGCGCCCCGGGCAGAGGAGATTTCTCGCGTGCTCTCCGCCGCCAATCAAACGATCGTCGAGCTCAGCGTGCTCGAACGCGACATCGAAGAGTATTTTGTGGAACTCATGGGAGGAGCAGACAACGCCACCCTCCCCACCATCGAACCACGGAGGTAGACCATGGGAGGCCTCATCCTCGACACCATCCTCATCGGCGCCATCGCGTATCTGCTTTCCTCGGGGCGCCGGCGCTAGCGAGCCAGCCAGCAGCCGAAAGAGCCGAGGCGCTGCTGCCAGCGAGCTCGCGCGCAGCAGCAAGCGCCCCGGCGCACCTGAAAGCAACCCCGAAACCCACCTCTCACAAGAGCACGTGCCCCTATTGGGCCGTGCTCCCCATGGAAGGAGCCCCCTATGTTGAACCTTCTGAAAGCCGACCTCTACCGCATCACCCGCGTCCACGGCCTGCGCGGAGCCCTCTGGCAGTACCTCGGATTCTGCCTGGCAGTATATGCCTTGCTGTTCGGTTCGTTCCTCATGTTCGATCCATCCGGCGATATGATTCGCAGCTTCACGGTGTTCTCGGCCCCGAGCACTATGCTTGGCTCCATGCTCGGCAGCCTCATACCGCTGTTCGTCTGCTTTTTCGTGGTTGAACACTGCCTCGCCGACTTCAAGGAGGGCTTTGTGCGCAGCCTCGTGCCTGCCCGCACCGGGCGCCTCTCCTATTTTGCGGAGCGCATCGTGTTCGCCGGCGTCGTAACGGTCATCGTGTTCGCCTCGCTGAGCCTCATCACCCTTGCGCTGGGAGCCGTATTCGGCATGCGCTTCGAGACGATGGATGACCCGCTGGCCTTCATCGCTTGGGCGGTCGCATCGTGCATGAACGTCTGGGCGCTTGCCGTGCTCTCGCTCATCCTCGTCTACGCTACGCGTATCGTCCCCATAAGCTACATCGGCTCGTTCATGCTCTGCAGCGCGATCGCTCCCGAGACGCTTTCGCTTGCATCCGGCCTCATCCAGGCGTATGCGCCCGGACTCATGGGCGTTGCCGATGTGCTCAGCGAGCTTGTGTGCTGGATACCCTCCAACTTGACCAACTGGCTTTTCGCTGGTGGCGCATTGTCGATGGCCGCGGGCTGGGGCGCACTCGGCGCCGCGCTGCCGGGTGCGGGCATCACGCAAGCGATCGTTGCGCCTGCACTGTGGATCGCCGCTGCCAGCGCCCTCATCCTTGCCATCGGCCGCAAGCGCGACATCTAACCTGCAACATGATTCGCCCGTGGTTCGCCGGCACCGGGTGTTGGCGAACCACTTGCCCCGTGGGTGGTTCGTGGACACCGGGTGTTGGCGTTTCATCTGACGCGTAGACACCGGGTGTTGGCGAACCATTCCGGGTGCCACGCTACAATCGTGAACGAGGTATCAGACGCCCAACGTAGGAAAGGAGTGCCATGCTCGCCGCCGCCCTGCTCGTGCTCGGCATCGCTCTAGGTGCCCTCATCACCATGGCGACCTATGCCACCGAGCTCCGACGCATCGCCCGGTTCCTGCAAACGCGCGAACCGCGCAGCAACGCCCGCGCCACCACCGCGGTGGGCGCACCTGGCATCCGCGACCTCGCCGACGCCGTGAACACCGAGCTCGATCGCTCCTCACGGGAGCGAGTCGACGCGCAGCGTCACCAAGATGAGTTCCAGCGCGACCTCTCGGCCCTCTCGCATGACATTCGCACGCCGCTCACCGGCGCCAAAGGGTATCTCCAGCTTGCCTATGACGAGACCGATGCCCGCACTCGCCAGCTCCACCTTGCGGCCGCGACCTCCCGCATCGACAGCACGACGGCTTTGCTCGACGAGCTCTTCGCCTACACCAAGTCCACCGACCCCGACCTTACGCTCAACATGCAGCCCGTCGCGCTTCGCCCGCTTATCGAACGCGTGCTGGTAGGCCATTACCCTGAATTCGAGAAACGGGGTTGGGAGCCGGAACTCTGCATGCCCGACGAGGCCCCGGGGCGAGAGCTCGTCGTCCTGGCCGATCCTGATGCCCTCGCCCGCATCCTGGAGAATCTCGTTACCAACGCCGTGCGCCACGGCTCGGATGCGCCGAGGGTCCTCGTGCAGCTCACGGACCGAGGAGAGGCCTCCGTCACGGTCGAGAACCCGGTAGCGAGCACGGCCAGCATCGATACTGCGCGGCTCTTCGACCGCTTCTACCAGGCCGACTCCGCCCGTCACGCCGCCGGAAGCGGCCTTGGGCTCGCCGTCTCGGCCAACCTTGCCCATGCCATGGGCATGGAGCTCACTGCACACCTGAGCGATGCCGCGCCGCGTTCGCTGTCCATCACCCTCACTTGCCCCAGGTAGCGTCGGCCCTCCACATTTTTCGCCCGCGCCGTTCGCAGAGCGTTCACACATCCCTCAGCAGAATGTGAGAAACTAAATGTCCTCGAAACGACCAGAGGGGGCGTTTCGCATCGGACGGTACGGAGCGCGCGCGTCATGCTTCTCGAACACATCGCATCACCACGGGACGTGAAGGCACTCGATGCCACGGCGCTCCCCCAGCTATGCGACGAAGTTCGCCGCGCCATCCTCGAAAAACGCAGCTGCTGTTGGCGGCCACCTCGCTCCCAATCTCGGAGTCGTTGAGCTCACCGTCGCGCTGCACCGCGTCTTCGATTCGCCGCGCGACAAGATCATCTTTGACGTTTTCGCATCAGAGCTATGCCCACAAGGTACTTACGGGCGCGCTGCGGCGTTCACCGACCCCGCGCATTACGGCGAGGTCTCCGGGTTCTCCAATCCGCACGAGTCAGAGCACGACTTCTTCTCGATGGGCCACACCTCGACCTCCATCAGCTTGGCGTGCGGCCTAGCCAAGGCGCGCGACCTTGCCGGCGAGCGCTACAATGTCGTCGCCGTAATTGGCGACGGCTCGCTCTCGGGCGGGCTCGCATTCGAGGGGCTCGACAACGCCGCCGTTTTGAACAGCGGCATCGTTATCGTGGTTAATGACAACGACCAGTCGATCGCCGAAAACCATGGCGGAATCTACGGCTGCCTGGCGCGCCTGCGCACCTCGGGCGGAACTGCCTCGAACAATATCTTCCGCGCGATGGGGTTCGATTATCGCTACCTCGAAGAGGGGAACGACGTCGACTCCCTGGTCGAGGCGCTCGAAGCGCTTCGCGGCATCGACCATCCCGTGGTGCTGCACGTCCACACCACCAAAGGCGCCGGCTATGATCCCGCGGAGCGTGCGCCCGAGGTTTGGCACCATGTTGGCTCCTTCGACATCGAATCGGGCCGCAAGCATACGCTCATCTCGGGCGATGTCCCGGAGGGCACCTATGCCGATATCACCGGCGCACACCTGCTCGAGGCCATGAAGCGCGACCCGCGCGTTGTTGGCGTGACGGCGGGCATGCCCTATGTCATGGGCTTCACCCAGGAGCGCCGCGCCCAAGCCGGGCAGCAGTTCGTGGACGTCGGCATCGCCGAGGAGCATGCGGTTACGTTCATCACGTCGCTCGCCGCGGCGGGCGCCTCGGCGGTGTTCGGCGTGTATGGCGCATTCCTGCAGCGCTCTTATGACGAGCTCTGGCACGATCTCTGCCTCAACTGTGCGCCGGCTACCATTCTCGACATCGGCGCGTCGGTCTTCGGCGCTTCAGCCGAAACGCATCTCAACTATTTTGACCTCGCCATGCTGGGGAGCTTGCCCAACCTGCGCGTGTTCGCCCCAACCTGCGTCGAGGAGTACCTGCTTATGCTCGACTGGTCGCTTGGCCAGCGCGAGCTGCCCGTCGTGATTCGCGTGCCGGGGACCAAACCCGTTTCGCGCCCCGACCTTGTGGCCGATTTTACCGATGCGCCCGATTTCTCCAAGCCAGCATACCGTGTCGTGAAGCATGGCCAGGATGTTGCCGTACTCGCCTTGGGCGATTTCTTCGAGCTTGGCGAACGGGTCGTAGCTGCCCTTGCTGAGCATGGGATCCAAGCCACACTCGTCAACCCGCGCTTCGCCTCGGAATTTGACGAGGAGCTCATTTCTTCCCTGCCCGATCGGCACCGCGTTGTTGTCACGCTGGAAGACGGCGTCCTCGCCGGCGGATGGGGCGAAAAGATTGCCCGACGCCTGAGCGACCGTGACGTGCGCGTTCGCTGCTACGGCATCGACAACCACTTCCACGACCGCTTTGACCCACGCAAGCTGCTTGAGCAGAACGGCGTCACCGTCGAGGGAATCGTCCGCGACATCACCAGCTTGCTGTAAGGCCATTTTGAGTCATTTTGGGACGGGTCTGTTTTGACCCATCCGCACCCCGCGGAGCCGTTTTGGGACGGGTCCGTTTTGACTCATCCGCACCCAGCTGCGGAGCGCACCGCCCACGCCCGAAAAGATTACGAGCTGGGTACAATGCCCGATGAATGTACCGTTTGCATCGGGAGGAAATCGGATGAAAGTATTGCTCGTCAACGGCAGCCCGCATAAAAACGGATGCACCAACCGCGCACTCGAGGAGGTTGCCCGTTCGCTTGAGACCGAGGGCATAGAAGCCGAACTGTTCTGGATCGGCGCAAAGCCGGTCGGTGGGTGCGTGGCATGCCAAGCCTGCAAGTCAACGGGAACCTGCGTCTTCAACGATAGCGTCAACCAGGCGCGTGCAAAGCTCGCCGAGGCAGACGGCTTCGTCTTTGGAACGCCGGTGCACTATGCACACGCCGCCTCGTCGCTCCTTGGTTTCATGGACCGCCTCTTTTATGCAGACGGCAAGGGTGGCACCCAGAGCAACCTGCGCTTCAAACCAGCGGCAGCCGTGCTGAGCGCTAGGCGTGCCGGAACAACGGCCGCATTCGAGGATATCAACAAGTTCTTCACCATCGCCCAGATGCCGATCGTAAGCTCGCGCTACTGGAACAACGTGCACGGCAACTCCGCCGAAGAGGTCGAGCAGGATGCCGAGGGCCTCTGGACCATGCGGCAACTTGGCCGCAACATGGCCTGGATGCTCAAGTGCATCGAGGCGGGGCGCGCGGCAGGAATCGCCCTGCCCGCTCAAGAGCCAGGCGAGATGACCAATTTCGTCCGATAGTCCATCATTTTGCATCATTCTGGGACGGGGCCGTTTGCGCCATTTTGGGACGGGTCCATTTTGACTCAGGACAGCACCATTTTGGGACGGTTCCGTTTTGACTCAGGACAGGGCAATTTGGCTCGCTGCCCTGCATCTCCTCTATGAAGCGCGCCGCCCACATTCCAATATGGCTGCGTCAAAACAACCCCGTCCCAATATGACTCACTCGGAGTACACTTAACGCATGCATCACTCCGGGGAAGGGGATCATCATGACACTTCGAATTGGCTTGCTCACCAGTGGCGGCGATTGCCAGGCCCTCAACGCCACCATGCGCGGCATCGTCAAGACGCTCATCAACAAGAGCTCTGAGCCCGTTGAGATCTACGGCTTTGAGGACGGCTACCAGGGCATGATCTATCGGCGCTATCGCAAGATGGATGCCCACGACTTCAGCGGCATCCTCACGCGCGGCGGCACCATCCTGGGAACGAGCCGCACGCCGTTTAAGCGCATCGACACGCCCGAGGCCGACGGCGTGGAGAAGGTTCCCGCCATGAAGCAGACCTATCACGACCTCAACCTCGATTGCCTCTTCATGCTGGGTGGCAACGGCTCCACCAAGACGGCCAACCGCCTATCGCAGGAGGGCCTCAACGTTATCGCGCTGCCCAAAACCATCGATAACGATACCTGGGGCACCGAGATGACGTTCGGCTTCACGAGCGCCGTGGAAATCGCCACCAAGTGCATCGACGATATTCATACCACGGCTAGCTCGCACGGCCGCGTGTTCGTGATCGAGATTATGGGCCACAAGGTCGGCTGGATTCCGCTGTACGCGGGTGTGGCCGGCGGCGCCGACGTAATCTTGATTCCCGAGATTCCGTACAGCATGGACAACGTGATCAAAACCATCGAAAAGCGTATGGAAACGGGCAGCCGTTTCACCATCATCGCGGTGGCGGAGGGCGCCATCTCCAAAGAGGACGCTGCGTTGTCCAAGAAGGAATATAAGAAGAAGGTAGCGGCTCGCACGAGCCCTTCGATCGTGTACGACATCGCTAAGGAGATTGAGTCGAAGACCGGACGCGAGACCCGCGTTGCCATCCCCGGCCATACCCAGCGCGGCGGCATCCCCGATGCTCAGGACCGCATCTTCGCCACACAGTGCGGCGTGGAGGCGGCACTCGGCTGCCTCGAAGGCGAGTTCGGCTTCATGGTGGCGCAACGCGATCGCCACATGTGCCGCGTGCCCCTTGAAGATGTTGCCGGCAAGCTTAAGTACGTCGATCCCGAAAGCGACCTCGTGCGCGAGGCAAAAGCGCTCGGCATCAGCTTCGGCGACGAGTAAGCGACGCACACCGCGTACTGCGGCCTCGTCTCGCGCCGGCCGCAGTACGCCAGCCCTGCCTTGCAACGCGCGCCGCGCACCGTGGCAGCGCTACGTGCCCGCCACGCCCTGCGTCTAAAAATCGCCCTGTCACAGAGTAGGCATTCGCCAAATTTAACTCTGCGACAGGGCATTTTGCTGAACGAGCCCTCCAAACAAGGTTCGTTCCACTTTTGGGAACTTCTTTTCTACAAACCGTGGCTACAGCTCGTTCGTGCTAACAAAACCGCAGGATTCGTTTCACGTGGTAAGCGAATACTCCAGGCATTTAAAAAAGATATTCCCAATAGTGGAACGAACTCTGCAAGAGCACGACCAGCCGCCGCATTTCAAGTTCGAAAGCGCCCGAATAGCCCGGCGCAACCCTCGCGAAGACCGACCTAACGCGCCTCTTGACTTGGAGTTCGCTTCAAGCACTATGGTGTACAGTGAGCGAACAGAAGGAGAACCACCATGCGCATTGCGGAAGTTTCCAAAAAGTACGACATCAGCGCGGACACCCTGCGCTATTACGAGCGTATCGGGCTCCTTGAGCACGTACGACGCAACGAGAGCGGCATCCGCGATTACAGCGACGCAGATTGCGCGCGCATCCAGTTCATCAAGTGCATGCGCGGCGCCAACGTATCCATCGAGGCGCTCATCGAGTACATGCAGCTCTTTGCCGAGGGCGACTCAACCGTCGCCGCACGCAAGGCGCTCCTTGAAGAGCAGCGCGACCTCGTGCAGGAACGCATCAACGAGATGCAAGCGGGCCTCGATCGCCTCAACTTTAAGATTGAGAACTACGACAGCATCATTCGCAAGGCGGAGCAAGGGCTCGAGAACTAGAAAGCTCATCCCGGCACGGCGAGCCAGCTAGGCAGCTTCGCGATCCGACGTCGAAGCTCATCCCGGCACGGAAAGCCGATAGGCAGCTCCGCAGGCCGAACCAGCCGGGCAGCTCCGCAGGCCGGCGACGTCTCCCAGCCGCATCGCCCCAGCACTAGAATGACCAGGGCTGCGCAATCCCGACCAGCACCGCCCGCATGCCAGAACAGCCAAAGCCGGCTAGAGCCCGACCGCCTTCACGATAAGCCCAATGAGCCGGTCGATGGGCATGCGCTCGGCTGGGTCGGTCATCATCCAAGCGGTGATGGCGCTTAGCACGCCGCTCGTGTAGAACTCACGTACAAGGTAGCGCTCCTCCTCGGAAAGGTTGCGCGCCGGCAGGATAAACCGGTCGAGCAGCGGGGCGATGATGACCTTAAGCCGCGCCGAAAATGACGGATCGCTCGTAAGCAGTTTCGGCATGTAGGTCGCGAATCGCTGGGCAAGCTCAAGGATGAATCCCATATGGTGCGTAAAGTCCAGCGTCTCCTCCCCTAGGAGGCGATCGTTGACCAACTGCCGGACCTGGCCCAAAATGCTCTCTTCAAGCTGGTCGAACAAATCGTACACGTCACGGTAATACAGGTAGAACGTCGCACGGTTGTAGCCCGCGCGATCCGTAATCTCCCGGATGGTGATCTTCTCAATTGGCTTTTCGAGGTAAAGATCCCAGAACGCCTGCATAAGATTCGCCCGCGTCTGTTCGGTCACCTGCGGCTGCTTTCTCATGACGGCCCCCATCGCTCGACAATTCGTTTCCATGTGTCGAGCATTCCTCGCCTTCCCCCTACGCTGCCACTATACTACATTTAGACAACATGCTGTCGAGTAATATCGCGGCACGGCATAGCTAGGCGGACCCATGGCATACATCGAGTTCAACAACGTCGTTAAAACATACGGCGCGGGCGAGTCGCAGATCAACGCGCTTGATGGCGCGAACTTCACTGTCGAGCGCGGCGAGCTTGCCGTCATTCTCGGCGCGTCCGGCGCTGGCAAGACCACGGCGCTCAACATCTTGGGCGGCATGGACACCGCCACGTCGGGCACCGTCATGGTCGACGGCCGCAACATCACCCATGCGACCGAGCGCGAGCTCGTGGAGTACCGCCGCACCGACGTGGGCTTCGTGTTCCAGTTCTACAACCTTGTTCCCAATCTCACCGCGCTCGAAAACGTCGAGCTCGCGGCCCAGGTGTGCGCCGGTGCCCTCGATGCCGAGGAATCCCTCTGCAAGGTGGGCCTCGCCAAGCGCCTGGGAAACTTCCCCGCCCAGCTTTCGGGTGGTGAGCAGCAGCGCGTCTCCATCGCTCGCGCTATCGCCAAGGCCCCCAAGCTCCTGCTCTGCGACGAGCCCACAGGCGCCCTCGACTACCAAACAGGCAAGCAGATTCTGCAGCTCCTCCAAGATACCTGTCGGCGCGACGGCATCACCGTCATCATCATCACGCACAACTCTGCCCTCGCCCCCATGGCCGACCGCCTCATTCGATTCAAGAGCGGCCGCGTGACCGACATGAAGCTCAACCCGAACCCAACGCCCATCGAGCGCATCGAGTGGTAGGAGCGAGCGATGAGGGCGTTTTCCAAGGACATCCTGCGCACAATCGGCGGCAGCAAGAAACGCTATCTTTCCATCGTAGCGATTTGCGCGCTTGGCGCCACGATGCTCACCGGGCTCTCCATCGCCTGCCTCGACCTGCGCGAATCGGCCGAGGCGCTCTACGAACGCCAGCATCTCTACGACATCTCGGTGCAATCGACGCTCGGTCTCACCCAGGACGACGTCGATGAACTTGCCGACACCGAAGGCATCGCCGTAGCCGAAGGCGGCTACGAGATCGAAACCTACACCGAAGTCGGTGGCATCCGCTCGACCGTGATGCTCAAGACGCTGCTCAGCTCTGGCATCAACGAACCGTATGTGATGGAGGGCTCGCTCCCGGACGCGCCGAACGAAATCGCAGTCACGGAAAACTACCTGCATACGGCGAACAAATCGATCGGCGACACCGTGACCTTCGAGGATGCCGTTGCAGAAGACCCCACAGGACTTTCCGACCTCAACACGAGCGCAGACACCGGAAGCGAAGCGGATTCCGGCGAATCGGACGACAAGCAGAGCTCCGCCGACGACCCGCTCATTCCCGGCGGCACGTATACCATCGTTGGCGCGGTCATCGACCCAACCAATATCACGCAGCCTGAAGGCCCCATCGCGTTTCGCGCGAGCACTTCGAGCGATTACACGTTCTTCGTAGACGAAAGCGCCGTGGCCGATACAAGCTCCTATACCGTTGTCTACCTCACCGTTCCGGAAACCGAAGGGCTCTCCTCGTATTCGAGTGAATATGAGGCACGCGTGGACGAGGTTCAGAGCCGTGTCGAAGACCTGGCGCCCCAGCGCGAGCGCGCACGCACCGAAGAGATCAAGTCGGATGCCCTTGACGAGATCGCCGTTAGCGAAGCCGACGCTCGCCAGCAGCTTGCCGATGCCGAGCAGGAGCTCATCGATGGGCAGGCAACGATTGACGAGAGCCTCGCCGATGCGCTCGCCGGGCAACAGGAGCTCGACACGCAGCGCGCCAACGCCCTTAGCGAGCTGACCGACGCCCAGGCAACCATCGATGAGCAGCGTGCTGCAGCGCTTGACGGCATCGAGCAAGCACGCGAAGGCTTGGCGACGATCGACCAGACGCGCAGCGAGTTGCACGGGCAGCTCGACAGTCTCGATGCGCTTGCAGACGCGAAATCTCAAGCAGAAGCAGGCGCGGCCGAAGCCAAGCAGCAAGGCGACGAGCTCGTGAGCAGGCTCAGCAACGACCAAATCGCCGCCAGCACCGAGCTGGCCGCGACCTGGAACACGCTCTCCTCCTGGACCGGAACGGAAGAGCCCGTTGCCGAGGAGCAGGCCTTCATCGATGCCGTCGACGCCTATGCCAGCGAGGTCTCGCAACAACTCAATCTCGCGCGCCGCTGCCAGCAAATAATTGAAATCCGGTACGCGACCGAGCTTGCTCGTCGCACCGAGATCGATGAGCGCCTACAAGAGATTGCGGTGCGAGCCGGCGAAATCTCCGACCGCCAAGCGGCTATCGATGAGCGCCTCGCCCAGATTGAAGCCGAGCTGGCATCACTCCCCGATGGCGACGTCCAGCGCACCGAGCTACTCGACGAGCAGACCACCCTGCAAGAAGAGCAGCAAACGCTCAGCGCCGAGCAGGAAGCACTCGCCAACGAACAAACTACGATCACGCAGGAACGCGCGGCGATCACCGAAACGCTCGTGCTTTCCTATGACGACATAACCATTCACTACGACGACCTACCGAGCGTTATTGCGCAGCTTGAGCAGGCGCAAGAGCAACTGCAGCAACTCACCGCCGGGGGCGAAGAGAGCGCTGTCGCCCAGCTCGCTCAGGGCATGGGCCAAGCTGCCTCGGGCCTCGCCCAAGTCAACGCGGCGATCGCACAAATCGACGGAGGCCTCGAGGGGGCCCGAGCCCAGATCAATGCCGGGCTCGAAGCGCTCGATGCAGCCGAACGCGATGCTCGCGCAGGCCTCGCCACCGCGCAAAACGGTCTCGAGCTCCTCGATGCCGCGCAATCGGAGCTCGCCACTCAACGTGCCTCGGCGCTCGCCCAGCTTACCGACGCTCAGCAAACCATCAACGAAGGCCTGTCCCAGCTTGCCGACGCCCAAGCCGAGCTTGACGAGGGCCGCGCCACCTTTGAGACAGAGCGCGCCGATGCCCTACAACAGATTGCCGACGCCCGCGCGCAAGTAGATGAGGTCGAGAGCGCCACCTGGTACGTGCAGGACCGCAGCGCCCTCGGCAGCTTCTCGAGCGTCGATTCCGATGCATCATCCATCGAGGCCATTGCCCGCATCATCCCGGTCATCTTCTTCGTTGTAGCCATTCTTGTGAGCCTCACCACGGCGACGCGTATGGTAGAAGAGGAGCGCGGGCTCGTTGGCCTCTACAAGGCGCTCGGCTATTCGAACGCGCGCATCCTCTCCAAGTACCTCATCTATACGGGTTCCGCGGCGCTCATCGGCGGCATCATCGGCGATATCGCTGGGTTTGTGGTCATCCCCTACGTGCTGTTCTATATCTTCCAGGCCATGTACCTGCTGCCCCTCTTCAGCCTGCACTTCGACCTGTTCTACGCCGTCCTTGGCATCGTGGCGTTCGTGGCAGGCATCGCGGGGGCGACGTTCATCACCTGCCGCAAGGACCTCACCGAATCGCCCGCGTCGCTCATGCGCCCGCGCGCGCCGCGAGCGGGATCGCGCATCTTCCTCGAGCATATCCGCCCGCTTTGGCGGCGCCTCGGGTTCCTCAACAAAGTGACCGCGCGCAACCTCTTCCGCTATAAGAAGCGCCTCGCCATGACCATCTTCGGCATCATGGGCTGTACGGCGCTCCTCATCTGCGGCTTCTCGATTAAGAACACCGTCGAGTCGCTTGCACCGCGCCAATACGAGCAAATCTACCGCTACGACCTCATGGCGGTCACCTCGGCCGACGACTTCGAGGCGGCGCGCAACGTGCTCGAAGGCGCGGATGAGGTCACGGACCTCGAAGCCATTGGCGTAGACACCATCACCGTCGAGTACGGAGGCGGCAAGGAGAGCATGCAGCTCTACATCATCCCGAGCGGCATGCAAATCAGCGATTACGTGTCGCTGCAAACGCTTGAGGGCGGCCCCATCAGCCTCGACGACACCGGCGTCGTTATGACCAACAACGCTGCGACGGTGCTCGGCCTAAGCGCAGGCGACACAGCGAGCATCACCACGAGCGCCCTCAACAAGGCCGAGGTAACGGTCGAGTCCATCACCCGCAATTACCTGGGTAATGCCATCTATATGACCGAAGACGCCTATGAGGAGCTCTTCGGCCCACTCGAGCTCAACGGCTTCCTCGCGCACCTTACCGGCGGTGACACCGAGCAGCGCGCGTTCGCCGACGAACTCGAGGGCGATGACATCTTCCTGAGCATCACGAGCGTGGCCAAGATGCGCGAGCAATTCGAGCAGAGCTTCACGCTGATCAACGTGGTCGTATACGTTGTCATCGGTCTGGCAGCCGGTCTCGCCTTCGTAGTTCTGTTCACCCTCTCCACGGTGAACATCGGCGAGCGCGAGCGTGAGATTGCCACCATCAAGGTGCTCGGCTTCCGGGCGGGCGAGGTGCGCACGTACATCAACAAAGAGACGCTCGTGCTCACAAGCCTCGGCATCCTGGTTGGCCTGCCCGCCGGTTGGGCGCTTTCCGAGAGCTTCACGTACATCCTCAAGATGCCGTCGATCTTCTTTGACGTGGTGGTGGACCCGTGGTGCTACGCGCTCGCAGCGGCGTTCTCCATCGTGTTCGCGCTCGCCGTAAGCCTCATCACCAACCGCATGCTCACCCGCATCGATATGGTCGAGGCGCTCAAGAGCCCGGAGTAAGGTGTGCTGGGCAACGGCGCGGGGTGCGAGCCGGCATACGGGCCGCTCCTGCATACAGCACACGATAGCCTCTGAGACAGTTTGACCTGGCACAGTTGTCTCACTCTGAGACAGTTTGACCCGGCACAGTTGTCTCACAGCTGCCTCAGAGCGGCTGCGGGGCACCGGGATGGCAGCTCATCGCGCCGCAGGAGAGGGGCGCCCCGTGGAGCCTTTCAACTTTTGGGCACTTCCAGCGCGGCCTCCCGTATATAGGAGCATATGGCGATATCGTTTTCGCAGGTAGACAGGCACCATCTATCGCGAATACTCGGCCCGCCCTCGTTGAAGTGCCCAAAAGTCGAAAAGCATTCGCCCTACACCGAGCGCGCGGACATACCAACGTCCCAGCAGGCGTTCGGACGGCCTTCATGCAGCTAGCCGATCAGGAGCCTCAGGATCTGCACGGCGTTGGTCGCGGCGCCCTTGCGAATCTGATCGCCGCAGCACCAGAAGGTGATACCGCGGTTGGGCTCGGGGTTCGAGATATCGCGGCGCACACGGCCCACCCAGATAAGGTCCTGGTCAGAGGTATCAATGGGCATGGGGAAGCGGTCGTGCGCGTTCTCGGCCTCGCGGTCGTCCACGAGCTTCACACCCGGTGCGGCGGCGAGCGCCTCGCGCGCCTCCTCGAGCGTGATATCGCGCTCGAATTCAAGCGTGATGCTCTCGGAATGCGAGCGCAGCACCGGCACGCGAACGCAGGTGCAGTTCACGCGGAGCTCCGGAAGGTGCATGATCTTGCGGCCCTCGTTCTGGAGCTTCATCTCCTCCGAGGTGTAGCCTTCCTCCTTGAAACCGCCAATCTGCGGAATGAGGTTGCTCACCAGCTGCGCCGCGAACGCGCGGGGCTCGGGCAGCTCTTCCCCGCGGCCAAGCGCCGCCATCTGCGCCTCGAGCTCCGCCATGCCGGGAGCGCCGGCGCCGCTCGCAGCCTGGTACGTCGACACGACCATGCGCGTCACGCCCGCGAGCTGGTGAAGCGGCCACGTGGGCACGAGCCCGATGATGGTCGCGCAGTTGGGGTTTGCGATGATGCCCTTGTGCCAGGCAACATCGGCGCCGTTGATCTCGGGCACCACGAGGGGCACGTCGGGGTCCATGCGGAAGGCATGGCTGTTATCCACCACCACAGCACCGGCCTTCACGGCCTCGGGCAGCAGCTCCTTGGCAATGGCGTCGTCCGCCGCGCCGAGCACGAAGTCGCAGCCCTCGAACGCCTCGGGGCACGCCTCTTGGATGGTGACGGTTGCCCCACGGAACTCCACTGTCTTGCCCGCGCTGCGCGCACTTGCCAGCAGACGCAACTCGCCAACAGGAATCTCCTGCTCGTCGAGGCACTGGAGCATCTGCGTGCCCACCGCGCCCGTCGCACCCAAGATGGCGATCGTGTACTGCTTCATGAGTTCCTCCCGTTGTGCCCGCGCCAGCAGCTCGCGCGCCCTGCGCAGGCTCGCGGTGCCATGTTTTGCCGCTATGTTTCGCCGCTGCGTTAGTCTAGTTAGGCGAGTGTACCGTGCCCATGTTTCCATTTAGAAAACAAGCACAGGTACTCGCGAGAGAAAAATCCAGAGAACGAGCGCGGCAGCCTGCTCTCTGTCCATAAACCGTTCACAAACGTGCTGAGTGTGGCGAGTCGACCACACTCGTCACGTTTGCGAACGATATTCGGCACGTTTGTGAACGATTCTGCGCGTTGCCTGCCAAAAAAGCATCCAGCCGGGCCGGGCTCTCCGCTTCGAGAACATCCAGCCCGGCTGGGTAGCACCAACTCGTGAGGATTCCGGAACAGGTGGGTCGCAAACGCCCGCGCCCCATGCAGCGCCCGGGCCTAGCGATTCGCGAGCACCGCCGCCTCGGCGCGGGCCTCTTCCTCGGCCCGCTTGAGGTCCGAGAGCTCCAGCAGGTGGTCGCCATCGGAAAACGCCCGGTAGATAGCGCGAATGGCCCGCTCGAAATCGTCGTCGCGCACGCCCACGATGATGTTGATCTCGTCGGAGCCCTGCGCGATCATGCGGATGGAGATTCCCTCCTGGCCAAGCGCCGCAAACAGGCTGCCCGACACACCCGGACGGCCAATCATGTTGCGGCCCACCGTGGAGATGAGTGCGAGGTTGTCCACGACCTTGATGCTATCGGGCGTGGCCTCGGTCTTGATGTCGGCCACGATCGACCAGAGCGAGTCCTTCACATCCGCGCCCTGCACCACCACGGCAAACGAATCGATGCCTGAGGGAATGTGCTCGATCGACACGCGATAGCGCTCGAAGATCGAAAGCACGCGGCGCAGATAGCCGACCTCGTTGGACATGTGGTCCTTGAAGATGTGCACCGCCACAAAGTTCCGCTTGCCCGTAACGCCCGTGATGATGGGCTCGTCGGAAACGAAGTCCTCGCGGTCGGAGATGATCGTTCCGGGGTCGAGCGGACGGTTGGTGTTCTTCACCGCGATGGGAATGCCCGCCTCCATGACGGGGAATACGGCCTCCTCGTGCAGGACGCTCGCGCCCATGTACGAAAGCTCGCGCATCTCCTGGTACGTGATGCGGCCGATGGGCTGGGGATGCTCGACGATGCGCGGGTCGGCGGAGAGGAAGCCGGAGACATCGGTCCAGTTCTCATACAGATCGGCATCCAGGCACTTAGCAAGGATCGAGCCCGAGATATCGCCGCCACCGCGATCGAGCAGCTTGATCTGCCCCTCGCGCGTGGCGCCGTAGAAGCCCGGCATCACGAAACCGCCCGGAATGCCCCGCTCCTGGATGAGCGCGTGCGTGCGGGTCATGGAAAGCGAGCCGTCGTGGTGGAAGGCTACGACGTCGGCAGCATCGAGGAACGGCAGGCCCAGGTATTCGGCCATCAGCTGGGCGGTGAAGTACTCGCCGCGGCTCACGAGCTCCTCAGTCGTGAGCTCCCCGGCGCGAGCCCGCTCGGCAAAGGCCGCAAATTCCTCGTGGATGGGATAGTTGAGACCCAGCTCTTCGGCGATATCGAAATAGCGCTTGCCGATGTCTTCGAGCAGATCGTCGCACGACACATGGTAGCGCACGTGCGCGGCCACAAGATACAGCAGGTCGGTAACCTTAGCATCGGACTTGTAACGGCGCCCGCAAGCGGAAACCACCACGAAACGGCGGGAAGGATCGGCGTCGACGATCTTCTTGATCTGGCGGAAATGCTTGGCGTCGGCTACCGACGAGCCTCCGAACTTGGCAATCTTAATCATAACGAAGAGGTTACCTTTCTGACCCAGCCACCGGACGCATATGCGCTCTGATACCATGAGCGTATTGCTAACACCGGGGCCTACGAGGAGCTTCACATGAATTCGTATCATAGTACACGTTCACGTGCGGTGTCGTGCACAGCTAAGGAAGCGATTCGCACAGGAATCGCACCAGACGGCGGGCTTTTCGTCTCGGACGCGCTCGGTTCGGAAAAACTCGACGTAACAGGCCTTGCCGAGCAGTCCTATGCAGACATTGCGAACTCGGTGCTCCAATTGTTACTACCTGATTACACAGCGGATGAAATCGCCGCGTGCGTGCATGAGGCGTACGACGGCACCTTCGCCTCGGCCGAAGTCACCCCACTCGTGCCCCTTGCTGGCCATGAGGCCGAAGAGGGCGGCCAGCCCCTCGTGCTCGAGCTCTTCCACGGCCCCACGAGCGCCTTTAAGGATGTAGCCTTGCAGATGCTACCGCGCCTCATGGCGCGGACAGGAAGCGCCTCGGATACTCCGGCAGAGAGCATCATGATCGTAACCGCCACCTCGGGCGATACGGGCAAGGCTGCGCTCGCTGGTTTTGCGGACGCTCCCGGCACGGGCATCACCGTCTTCTACCCCGAGGACAAGGTGAGCCGCGTTCAGGAGCTCCAGATGACCACCCAAACGGGCGGCAACGTCTCGGTGTGCGGCGTTCGCGGCAACTTCGACGACGCCCAGAGCGCCGTCAAGCGCATCTTCGCCGACCGCGAGCTCGCAGAGCGCCTGGCCGAGCGCGGCGTGGTGCTCAGCAGCGCTAACTCCATCAACGTTGGGCGCCTGGTTCCACAGGTTGTCTACTACTTCGCCGCATACGCGCAGCTCTTGCGCGCCGGTGCCATCGAGGCGGGCGACGAGGTCGAGTTCTGCGTGCCCACGGGCAACTTCGGCGACGTGCTCGCCGGCTACTACGCCAAGCTCCTGGGCCTGCCCGTTGCCAAGCTCATCGTAGCGAGCGATAAGAACAACGTGCTCTACGACTTCCTCACCACCGGCGTCTACGACCGCAAGCGCCCGTTCTTCACCACCATCTCGCCGAGCATGGACATCCTCATCTCCAGCAACCTCGAACGCATGCTCTACTACCTGAGCGACGGCGACTGCGAGCTTGTGGCCTCGCTCATGGAGCAGCTCGCCCATGAGGGCCGCTACGAGGTGCCCGCCGAGCTCCTCGCCCGCATCCAAGAGGTGTTCGCCTGCGGCTGGGCCAATGAAGACGAGGTCCGAGCGGCCATCGGTTCCTGCTGGCGCGACCACCACTACGTGATCGACCCACACACCGCGTGCGGCTACCACGTGTTGGAGCAGGTTCCCGCCGCGCCCGCGGCCCGCGCCCGCGTGCTGCTTTCGACAGCGAGCCCGTATAAGTTCCCGCGCGCCGTAGCCGAATCGCTCGGGCTCGACGTGCCCGCAGACGATTTCGCCTGCATGGAGGTCCTGGCTAAGGCGACCGGCACCACCCCGCCCGTGCAGCTCGCCACCCTGCAACAAGCCGCCGTGCTGCACGACGACGTGGTGGATGTGGACGGCATGGCCTCCTATGTCGAGCACGCCTGCCATGCAAAATTAGGACAGAGGTAATTTCGCATGATCAAAGTTACCGTTCCCGCAACGAGCGCAAACCTCGGCATTGGCTACGACACGCTCGGCATGGCGGTCTCGCTCTATTCCCACTTCACCTTCGACCATGCCCATACGCTCACGATCACCGGCTGCCCGGAAGAGTTCCAAAACCGCGACAACATGGTCTACATGGCCTTTGAACAGGCACTTGAGCAGTGGGGCATGGAGCCCTTCCCCATCTCTATTGACATCCAGACCGAGATTCCCGTTGCCCGCGGCCTTGGTTCCAGCTCGACGTGCGTGGTCGCGGGCATCATGGGCGCGGCTGCGCTCACGCGCCGCACCGTGACACGCGAGGAGCTCGTCGCCATGGCGACCGCGCTCGAAGGGCACCCCGATAACGTTGCGCCCGCGCTCCTTGGCGCCGCCGTGTGCTCGTTCACGCCCGAGGGCGAGCTGCCGCGCTGCCTTCGCTACAACGTGAGCGAACGGCTGCGGTTCATCACCATCATCCCGCCGTACGAGGTGCATACAAGCGAGGCGCGCAAGGTTGTTCCGCAGGAGGTGCCGCTCAGCACGGCCGTGTGGCAGATGGGCCGCATCGCGGGGCTCACGCGGGGGCTCGAAACCGGCGACACCGAGCTTATCGCCGCCGCCAACGACGACCGCCTGCAGGAGCCGTACCGCCGCAAGCTCATCCCCGACTACGATGCGATCCGCGCCACCTGCCTTGAGGGCGGGGCGAAGACCATCTGGATCAGCGGTTCGGGCTCCACGCTCATGGCAGTGACAGACGACACTATCGTGGCGAAGTTTTTGCAGGTACGCCTGCGCGAGCAGTTCCCCACGTGCGAGACGCATATTCTCACCTGCGACACCCAGGGCGCGCAGATCGAGTACCTGTAGCGTGCGTGAGCGGCATGCCCTCCGGTGACAAACGTGGGCTCGCGGCCAAGCGCTTCATCACATTGCCTGCATGCCGCCTCTGCTAGGATGTGAGCATTACATCTGAACAGGAGCACCATGCAGAACGCCTCGTCCAAGCAAAAGAAGCCATCGCGACCGCAGAAGCGCGCAGGTAGCGCGGCGCAGGGCGCGTCGCGGCCGGGTAAGCACGGTACGGCGCACACCCCCAACATCGACCCCACGGGCCCCACGGCGCTCGGCCTCACACGAGCAGACTTCCTCCCCACCACGCGCGCCGACATGAAGGCCCGCGGCTGGGACCAATGCGACTTCGTCTACATCTGCGGCGACGCCTACGTGGATCATCCCAGCTTCGGGGCGGCCATCATCTGCCGACTGCTCGAGGCGCACGGGTACAAGGTGGGCTTCATCGCCCAGCCCGACTGGCGCGACCCCGCAAGCATCGCGGCGCTCGGCGAGCCGCGGCTTGCCTTCCTCGTCTCTGCGGGCAACATGGACTCCATGGTCAACCATTACAGCGTGAGCAAGCACCGCCGCCGCACCGACGCCTACACGCCCGGCGGCCGCATGGGCGCGCGCCCCGACCATGCGACCATCGTGTACGGCAACCTCATCCGCCGCACCTTCAAGAACACGCCCATCATCTTGGGCGGCATCGAGGCGAGCCTGCGCCGCCTCGCGCACTATGACTACTGGCAGGATCGCCTGAAGCGCTCCGTCCTGCTTGATTCTGGCGCGGACCTTATCATCTACGGCATGGGGGAACGCCCCATCATCGAGCTCGCCGAAGCCCTCGACGCAGGGCTGCCGATCGAGCAGATCACCTACATCGACGGAACCGTATACCGCACCCGCTCGCTCGACGAGGTCTATGACGCCGTGGTGCTGCCCTCTTGGGACGAGCTCGAAGCAGACCCCCTCACCTACGCACGCAGCTTTAACACGCAATATGAGAACATGGACCCGTTCAGCGGGAACCGGCTCGTTGAGCCCTACCCGCACAGCGTCTTCGTGGTGCAGAACCCACCTGCGAAGCCGCTCACCACCGAAGCGTTCGACGAAGCTTACGACCTCCCCTATACGCGAACGTACCATCCGGATTACGAGGCGGCCGGCGGCGTCCCCGCGCTCGCCGAGGTAAAGATGTCGCTCATCTCCAACCGTGGCTGTTTCGGCGAATGCAGCTTCTGCGCGCTCACCTTTCACCAGGGGCGTATCGTACAGGCACGCAGCCACCGCTCGCTCTTGGCCGAGGCGCGGCGCATCACGCAGGATCCGAATTTCAAGGGCTACATCAACGACGTGGGCGGCCCGACGGCGAACTTCCGCCAGCCCGCCTGCGCAAAACAGCTCACGCGCGGCGCCTGCGTGCACAAGCGCTGCCTATGGCCCAAAGTGTGTCGCAGCATGAAGGTCGACCACAGCGACTACGTGCAGCTCCTGCGCGAGCTTCGCGCGTTGCCGGGCGTGAAGAAGGTCTTCGTGAGAAGCGGCATCCGCTTCGACTACGTTCTCGCGGACCCCGATCCCAACCAGACCTTCCTGCGTGAGCTCTGCGAGCACCATGTGTCGGGCCAGCTCAAGGTGGCACCCGAGCACGTGAGCGACGCCGTGCTTTCGGTGATGGGCAAACCGAGCCGCGCCGTCTACGACCGCTTCGTGGGCGAGTACCGCGCCATGAACCGCGAGCTTGGGCGCGACCAATACCTGGTGCCCTACCTCATGAGCAGCCATCCGGGCAGCACGCTTCGCGAGGCTGTCGAGCTCGCTGAATACGTGCGCGACATGGGCTACATGCCCGAACAGGTGCAAGACTTCTATCCCACGCCGTCGACCATGTCTACCTGCATGTACTACACCGGCGTGGACCCGCGCACCATGAAACCGGTCTATGTACCGAAAACCGCGCACGAGAAAGCCCTGCAGCGGGCGCTCATCCAGTACCGCAAGCCCGAGAACTACGAGCTCGTGCGCGAGGCCCTGCAGAAGGCTGGACGAACCGACCTCATCGGCTACGGGCCGAAATGCTTGATCGCGCCCGTCAAGGGACAGCGACCGCATGGGCCGGGAAAGCGCGGGGAAAGCAAGCGCGGCTCCGGAACGAGCGGGCAGGCACAAGGCTCATCCAAGCAGGGCGGACGCGATGCACGCACTCGAAGCGAGCGGCGCGGTTCCGGCAAGCAATCCCCATTCGCTCAACAGGGCAAGCGCGGTTCGAATGCTGCGGGCCGCAACCGTGCAGGCCAGGGACGCGAGGCTAACCGTGGCGGACACCGCGGGTAGGTTGTGCGAAGCAACGCCCGCACACCGAAGCGGTGCCGCCTCAGTCTCTTATGGCACGGACTTCGGCCTCACGGCGCGGAATTGCGCTCAAGAAAAGTTCAGGCTCGAGTCGAGGTTTTCGCGACCGCAGTAGACCAGCCTCTACGGGCAACAAAGCCGCAGGAAATGCGCACGAAAATCGGGTGTTATTCGGAGGCTGCTAAAAAACCTTCCGACTCGAGCCTCGAACATATTTCCGCTGCCAAACGGGGGTTCAAAACGGCTTCTCAGCGCAAACTGCACAGCCTTAACGCTTACAAACACGCCGCAGCGATGCGCTCCTTGAGCTTGTCTATGCCCAGGCCCGTCTCGGAACTCGTCACGATGATGTCTTCAGCAGGCACATTGAGCTGCTTGCGAATGGCGGCAAGCTGCTGGTTCTGCTTGCCACGGCTGAGCTTATCGGCCTTGGTGAGCGCCACCACGAAGGGGAACTCGCCCGCCTGCAAAAACTCGATCATCTGGTGGTCGAGGGCGCTCGGGTCATGACGGATGTCCACGAGCGAGACCACCAGGTTGAAGCTGCGATCAAGGTCAAAGAAGTCGCCAATCAAACGCGCCCAGCGCTCGCGCTCCGCCTTGGAGCGACGCGCGAAGCCATATCCGGGGAGGTCAACGAAGTGCACGCCGTCGGCCTCAAAGAAGTTGACGTTGCTTGTCTTTCCCGGCGTGCTCGACACCTTGACCAGGCCTTTTCGACCAAACAACTTGTTCATGATCGACGACTTGCCCACGTTCGAGCGCCCCACGAAGCTTACCTCTGGGCAGGTCGACGGCGGAATCTGAGATGCCTTGCCGTAGCTCGCCACAAAATGGGCAAGCTGGTAGTTAATAGAATCGGCCATGGGAACTCCTATCGTGGTGAAAGCGTCCTCATTGCTTACGAGCAATTCGGCTATGCGATGCGACGAACGATTTCAAGAACGACACTGCTTGCAGTCCGCGCGTAGTCTTCGAGTTCGAACGCGCGCTCGCAAAGCGCATCGTACGACTCGTCGCAGTTATCTGAGATTGCGCGCAGCACCAAGCACGCGGCGCCATTCTTGGCCGCGATGTGCGCGACCGCGGCGCCCTCCATCTCGGCGCAATCCGCGTTGGTCTGAGCCACCACGGTGTCGCGCAAATCGCCCGTAATGAACCGATCGCCCGTAGCGATCGTTCCTCGCAGGTACCGGGGGGCGTCGTCGCCAGACGCGGCGGGGTTCACGGTAGCATCGACAAACCCCTTGTCGCGCAACACAGCCTCGGCAGCATCGACCAGCGAGGGACTCGAGGCGAATTCCTCCAAACCGGGAGTCGACTCGGCAATGAGCGAGGTGTCGGTGTCGAGATAGCGGAGGCGCTCGCCAATCACCACATCGTTGATATGAAGCGTCGGATTGAGCCCTCCCGCAATGCCGGAGAAGATCACCGTACCCGCCCCGTAACGACTCAGCAGGTGCTGCGTCGCTGCAGCGGCATTCACGGTGCCCATGCCCGCCGTGCAAGCCACCACCCGAACGCCTTCAAAGGTGCCGCGTGCAACGGCGAGGCCCGCCTCTTCAACCATTGAACGCTCAGAAAGCGTATCGTAGATTTGCGACACCTCTTTCTCGAGCGCGCCGATAATTGCAATCGTTCGTGCCATAGTGCTCCGCCCCGCGTGCTCCGTCCCGCGCGGCGGGTGCCGCGCCTTTCCCGCGCGAACCGAGCCGCACCCGTTCGATATTCAGCAGCCCATGATAGCAGGCAGAATGTTACACACAACAGGCAAACGGTCGAAATTCATCGCTGAACGGCAATTAATCCGCCGAACCTTGGCACCTTCGCAAGGCGGCGCCTCGCCGCTTATCGCTGGCACCTTTGTGACCACCATGAGCCGCCATGCCTATGTGTACGTCAATCCCCGCATCTTCTCATTGTTCATTCTTGGGCAAGATTGTGCCGTTAATCGCCTTTAATACCCCCACTTTTCGGCACATTCTTGCCCAAGAATGTAGACACAGCAAAAACTCTTGAGATTAGCCGCAACGCAGACATCAACTAATTCGTTTAGCATGAGGCGAGGGGCTCTGCCATGGCAGGACCCCCATGTGCTACCGCATACCGCCGCTGGCTCCGAAGACCTCGCCGGAAACACCCTTGTCGTCGCCGAGGGATTTCCACAGCAAGCCAGCGTGCGCTTGGAAGTTAGGCATATCGGAGCAAAGCAGCAGGAACACGACCTCGATAACGAAGTTCATGGAGTTGTGCGAGAACGGGAGGTCGCTGTTAAGCATCTTATCGCGCGTCGCGGTCTGCAGAACGCAGGTCGCACGGCGCGCAAGCGGCGAGTCCGGCACATTGGTGATCACAATCGTAGGCGTCTGCGAATCGATGGCATTGTCCATCATATGGTTTAGCCGCTTAGAGTGACCGGATTTAGACATGAAAACAAGCACGTCTCGTTTGGTGAGCGACATGGACGAAAGCACCATGGCCTCGGTTGTGGGAGCACAATGCGAGCGAATGCCAAGCTGAGCGATAAGAAACGAGGCAGATAGAGCCGCCGGAATGGTGTTACCCACCGCTCCGAACACCACCGAATCGGCTTCCTCAATAAGGCGCACCGCATAGGTAAGATTTTGATCGCTAATGAGATTGAGCGTATCGAGCAGTTCGCGGTTCTTTGCGAGGAGCACCGTCTCCATAGCAGCTCGCGGAGCGTCGAGCGAAATGACGTTTCGTGGAACCTCATCGGGGTCGCGCGTGCCGTTATCGCGCTGCATGGCGCTTCGCAGCTCGGAAAAGCTCTCGTATCCCAAATGGCGCACGAAGCGGGACACCGTGGCTGCCGACGTCTGGCTTCGTGCAGCAATCTCACGCGTGGTCAGCGAGGGAATTTCTCCTTGGTACGCCATGACAAAATCGGCGATAAGCTTCTCGGTGTCGCTCAGCCGGTCGTACAGCAAACAAATCTCGTTGATGACGCTTCCCTTACGCTGCATGATAACTCCCGAAACTTTGTCCTCTGCTCCCATGATAGCAATCTACGCTGCCATAGTGCGGCATTCCTTACGACTCCCCGCCGAACGGTCCTTGCCGCACGAACCCGCCCTATGCTTGAAGTGGCCGCGCGGCCGCCGCCAGCCCGGCAGGCCTCCGCCAGCCCGGCAAGCCATTGCGGGCCACAAGCCCACTCCAAGCCGGACGAGCCACCCCGCCTCAGCAGGTCGCCCTGCCCCGGCAGGCTATCGCGGGCCACAAGCCCGCTCCAAGTTGAACGGGCCGCCCCCGCCCCGGCAGGCCGCCGCACGCCGCGAAGCCACCCCAAGCCCCGCCAAGATACACCTACCCGCGTGACAAGAAGAGGGCCCCATATGGGACCCTCTCCATAGATGATGCAGCGGCTAGGGAGCGAGGACGCGAAGCGCTCGGCCTACGCAACCCCAGGGGAGTGCGCGCTGCACGTATGAGCTAGTTGAGCTCCTGACGCCACTGGGGCATGACGGGATCGCGATAGTACTTCGCGGCGCCGACGCAGTTGAAGAGCTCCATCTTCTGCTTGATGACTGCCTTGCCAGCCTCGATGCACTCGGGGAAGAGGTTGTTCGGATCCCAGCCGGAGCCCTCCTGGGAGAGGATCTCGCGAGCCTTGGTGAAGAACGCGCTCTTGTAGTCGGAGGAGATGTTCACCTTCTGGATGCCCAGACGCACGGCCTCGGCGATCTCGCTGTCGGGGTTGCCCGAACCACCGTGGAGCACGAGCGGGATGTCAACGACCTTGGTGATCTCCTCGAGCACGTCCATGCGCAGCTTCGGGGTGACGCCCTTGGGATACAGGCCGTGGCAGGTGCCGATGGCAACGGCGAGCGTATCGACGCCGGTCTGCTCGACGAACTTCTTGGCATCCTCGGGGTTGGTGTAGATAACCTCGGTCATGCCGCCCTCGATGGAGGTGCCGGTGTCACCGATGGTGCCCAGCTCGCCCTCGACCGAGACGCCGACCATGTGGCAGTAGTTCACGACCTCGGCCGTCTTGGCGATGTTCTCCTCGAACGGAAGAGCAGAGCCGTCGATCATGACGGAGGTGAAGCCCACGTGCACGGCGCGCATGATGCTCTCGATGCTGTCGCCATGGTCCATGTGGATGACGAACGGAACCGGGCTGTTGCCAGCGCGGGCGATCATGTACTTGACGAAATCGTCCTTGCAGTAGGCGAGCTCGGTGGGGTGCACCGCGATGATCGCGGGGGCGTCGTTGGCCTCAGCGGCCTCGACCACGGTGCGGAACAGATTGCTCTCGGACACGTTGTAGGCGCCCACTGCGAAGTGCTTCTCCTTCGCGACGCTGAGCATCTGGTTCATGTTGATGAGCATAGTCTCATGTCTCCTTTTACTTGTCGTACTCGTTGACTACCAACCATATGTGCTGTTCACCGTATGCGAGACGAGGCACATGTCCTTTATCTCAACCTCTGCCTCACGCGGCAAACGTAACACCGCTGCTTACGAGCGAGCCTTTCCGGCAGAACCGGAAATCTCGATGTAGCGCTTGATAACCTCGATACCGGCCTTCCAGCTGTCCTCGACGAGCGTCGGGTAATCGTAACCGGGGTTCTCGGCAAGCGCCTTCGCGACGAACTCGCGCTGGGCAATCATGTAGTCCGTGCCCACGTTGATCTTGTTGATACCGGCCTCGACGGAGCGACGCATGTTCTCCTCGCCGGCGCGACCGCCGTGAAGCACGAGCGGAGCGCCCGTAGCTGCCTTGATCTTCTCCACGATATCGAAGTGGAACGTGGGAACGTATCCCTCGGGATAGTCGCCATGCGTGGAACCGTAGGACACGGCCAGGCAATCAACGCCCGTTTCCTTGATGAACTTGATCGCCACATCGGGGTTCGTGTACATCTCGTCATCGGTTAGCACCGCCCCGCTCTCGTCGATGCGGCCCATGTTGCCCACCT
>ENA-OQCL01000114-OQCL01000114.1-human-gut-metagenome-genome-assembly--contig:-NODE-114-length-44917-cov-5.241215_pt1 | contig 44917 bp, 45 predicted proteins | sample MGYA00242502_ERZ504586 | MGnify/ENA primary metagenome ERZ504586 (study PRJEB26092, sample SAMD00036316) | human gut metagenome | host: Homo sapiens | study: EMG produced TPA metagenomics assembly of... | reverse complement strand
AGCCGCGCAGAATTTTATAAAAGCGCATAACGCATGACGACTCCCGGTGTGAAAGCGCCGGGGAGTTTTTTGCGCGAAGGATAAGAGGTCATCTCCGCGTCACGTTTCTGCGTTTCTGCTATAATATGCAGTAGGAATTGAGATAAGCGTTCTTTGGACCGCGTTGAGGGCGACGGAGGGAAGCCGTCGCCCTCTCTCTGTATTTTAAGATATAACGCCCTCCGGCGGGAAGAGTCCGGAGGGGTTGGAGCTTCGGCTATGTGCCGCCTTTAGTCTCTGTTAAGCCATTGATAGATGTAGTTCGCGACTACTCCGGCAATGACGGAGACCAGGAATGAGATTAGCACGGCGTTCATTTGAACCGCCTCCCTTCCGTCGCCGGATTTGGGAAGTGCGACAACACGCCGCGAATATTTTACACTAAACGCACACAAAGAGCCGCCCCTTCCGCGAATCTGCGGAAGGGGCGGCTCCGTCTGTTTCTTCTCTTAATTTGCGGCGCGCGCGGTTACGGACGGAAGACTATCTTTATCGCGGCGTCGTTCTTGTCCGCCATGTCGAAGCCGGCCTTTATGTCGTCGAGCTTAAACTCGTGCGTGATGAGCGGCTTGATCTTCACGAGCCCCTGCGCTATCGGGCGCATCGTGTCGGGCACCCAGACGTAGCGCTGCTGCCACGTGTGGTGGACGAGGCAGGTGTTGACGAACTCAAGGCCGTCGTCGTGCCAGCGGCTGATGTTGAGCTTGATCGGCGTCGTCACCCAGCTGTAGAAGACGAACTTTCCGTTGTGCTTGATGAGCGCGCTCGCGGCGTTGAAGGACTCTTCCGTGCCCGCGGCTTCGACGACGACGTCCGCGCCCACGCCGTTCGTGATTTCCTTGACGGCGGCCACGGGGTCGGTCTCCTTGCTGTTTATCGTGATGTCCACGCCGAGGCTCTTCGCGAGCTCGAGCTTGCCGTCGAGTACGTCGACCATGATGACCTTATAGGCGCCCTTGAGCTTCGCGCACTGCGCGATTATCTGTCCCGCGTAGCCCGCGCCCATGACGACGACATAGTCGCCGAGCTGCACGCCGCTGTTGAGGCCTGAGTACATCGCGCAGGCGGTCGGCTCGCCGAGGCCCGCGATGTCCATGTCGAGATCGTAGGGCACCGGCTGGAGCTGGAAGGATTTCGCCTTGAAGTACTCCGCGAAGTTGTTGTTCCAGCCGAAGGCCATGACCTTGTCGCCGACCTTGTAGTCGCTGACGCGGCTGCCGACCGCGACGACGGTGCCGCCGCTCTCATGTCCGAGAAGGAACGGGAACTCCGGCGGCTGGCGGAATTCCGCTGTCTGGGGCGGCATGAGCCCGCGGTAGAAGCTCTTGTCCGAACCGCAGATGCCCATGAGGTGGTTCTTGACTATTATGTCGTCTTCGCCGCATACGAGCTCGCGTTCGATGAGCTCTATGTCGTACGGCCCGTTGAGGCGCGCGGCCTTGGTTACGAATTTTTCCCATTGTTTCCGCTCCTTTGCGAGGTTGTTGGTTTTACGTAAAAATACCGCCGTCCCCCGGTTTCCCGAAAGACGGCGGATTCCGATGCCGTTTAGATTATGCCGAGCATGTAGAGGATGCAGGTCACGAGCGCGCCCGTGAAGCCGGCTACGGTCGAGCCGCCGCCGACGGCGCGGATACCCTGGTTGACGTCCATGTTGGACATCGAGACCGTGACCCAGAATCCGCTGGAGTTCGCGTGCTTGAACATCAAAGCGCCGGTGCCGCAGGCGAGGAAGGCCGCGACGGGCGAGACGCCGAGCGAGTCGAGCATCGGCTGGACGAGCGCCGCCGCCGTCATGACGCCGAGCGCGTTGGAGCCCGTTACGACGTGGATGATGGCCGCGAGGATGACGGGGACGATGATCGGCGGGAAGGGCGAGGCGACGATGATCTGGCCTATCTGGTCGGCGACGCCGGAGTTCTTGACGAACACCGCGAGCGCGCCGCCCATACCGGTGACGATTATCGGCATGGCCGCGGCGTTGATGCCTTCGTCGACCCAGTTGCTGAGGACCTTCTTCGTCTTCCACTCCTTGCCGGTGAGGACGAGCGAGAGGATGCATCCCGTGAGGAGCGCCGCGAGGCTGGCTTCTATGAGGACATGAAGTTCGCGACGGGCGTCTTAGGCGCTATGACGGAGGTCACAGTGTTGCAGAGTATGAGGAAGAGCGGGAAGAGTATCGGCATGAGCGAGGTGCCGAGCGAGGGCAGCTCCATGTGCTCCGCGTCGCGCGCGGACTTGATGAACTCTTCCTTCGGAGCGACGGGCGTCTTGAGCGTGATGCAGTAGAGCGTCGCCGCGATGGTGCTCGGGATGGCTACGACTATGCCCCAGATGATGGCCTCTCCGAGGGGGACGCCGAGAAGCGCCGCAGCGGAGACAGGTCCGGGCGTAGGCGGAACGAGCGAGGCCGTGATGAGCGCGCCCATGTAGAGCGTTGTTCCGTAGCTCATCATTGACTTGTTCGTCTCATAGGCGAGCAGCGAAACGATAGGAATAAGAAGGATTACGACCGTGTCGGCCCAGATAGGAATACCGAGGATGAACGACGCGAGCGCGATGCCCCAGATGATGTTCTTCTCGCCGCAGACCTTGATGGCCCACTTCGTGATGCGTATGGCCGCGCCCGTCTTTTCAAGGACGGTGCCCATCGTGCATCCGAGGAAGATGACTATCGCGACGCTCTTGATGGTGCCGGAGAATCCGCTGTTGATCGTCCCTTCAATCTTCTCCCACGGCGTCCCGAGCCCGATAGCGAGGACTATCGCGGCTATCAGGATGCCGAACCCCGCGTGAAGCTTGTACTTGGAGATAAGCACAATCATCAGCACGATAACGATTGCAAACACCGCTAATACATAACCAGTTGCCATAAACAGGCCCTCCTACTGTAAATTAAAAAACCTGCTTATCGTATGAGCAATTCGCGTGCCAATGTCGCGGCGATTATTCGATTCCGTATTTTTTTATTCTTCTCCAGAGCGTCGAACGGTCTATGCCGAGCAGCTTCGCGGCGCGGCTTCTGTTGCCGCCGCACGCCTCGAGCGCGCGTTCCACCTCGGCGCGTCCGTCCCCGGCGGTTTCCGCGGCGCGCGGCTCCGGCTCCGCGCGCTCCGGGCTTTCCATATCCTTCGGATAGAGCGCCGCGGCTACGTCTTCCTTCGTAATCAGTCCGTCCGAGCACAGGACGGCGGCGCGCTCGACGATGTTGCGCAGCTCGCGTATGTTGCCCTCGAAGGGGTACGAGCCGAGCGGCTCGAGCGCGTCCGGCGCGATGCCGGGGCAGCCGCGCCCCGAGGCGGAGCCGAGCCGCGCCAGCAGGTGCGCGAAGACGACCTCCGCGTCGCGGCCGCGCTCGCGCAGCGGCGGCAGGAAGAGGCGCAGCACGTCGAGCCTGTACATGAGGTCGCTGCGGAAGAGCCCCTCCTTCGCGAGCCGCGCGATGTTCTTGTTCGTCGCGGAGATGATGCGCACGTTGACGGAAATCACCTTCGTGTCGCCGACGCGGCGCACCTCGCGCTCCTGGAGCACGCGCAGCAGCTTGCTCTGGAGCGAGAGCGATATTTCGCTGATTTCGTCGAGGAAGAGCGTCCCCTCGTGCGCGAGCTCGAAGAGCCCCATCTTGCCGCCCTTCTTCGTCCCAGTGAAGGCTCCCTCGACGTAGCCGAAAAGCTCGCTTTCAAGCAGATTTTCGGGCAGCGCCGCGCAGTTGACGGCGACGAAGGGCCCTTTGCTCCGCGCGCTCGCGTTGTGGATGCTCTGCGCGAAGAGCTCCTTGCCCGTTCCCGTCTCGCCCGCGATGATGATGTTCGAGTCCGAGGCGGCGTAGCGCTTCGCCGTCGCGATTGTGCGCTCTATCGTTTCGCTTTCGTGGACGATGTCGTCGAAGGCGTACTTCGCGACGAGCCCCTTTTCGTTGATGCTGCGGCGTATCTGGCTTTCAAGCTTCTGTATGTTCGTGATGTCGGAGAGCGTTATGACGACGCCCGATATGACGCCGCCGACCGCGACGGGAGCGAGCGAGACGGATACCGTGATACCGGTCGATGGAATCGTTATGACGCGCCCCTCGACGCCCTGCCCGCTAAGCAGAACGTCCATGAAAGGCGCGTAAAGGTACGGCAGCGTCGCCTTCAGAGGCTTGTGCAGCAGGCTCGCGTCGCGGTTCATATCCTTCACAACGTGGTTGCGCACCTGTATCGTCCCCTCCGCGTCGACGTAGAGCACGCCGTCCTTCGAGGTGTAGATGACCGTCTTGTAAAGCTCCGCGACTACGCGCTCGTGGCGTATCTGCTCGACCGTCTCGGCCGCGACGTTGACGGCGTGGGTGATTGCGTCCTCGCCGGTACATATAAGCTTGCAGGGAAAGCCGCGCTTGCGCGCGAGGCCGACCGCCGAGTAGCCGCCGATGAGCGCGTCGCAGCCGTCGGCGAGCGCCGCGTCGATGCTCCTCTCGAGCTCCGCGAAGGTGTCCACGGGGTACAGGGTTATCTCGCAGTCCATGAGGCGGCGCAGAGTATCGGTCTCGTATATCTTTTCGTAAAATCCGCATATCGCGATATGCTTCGCGCCGAAGTCGCGGCGGCACTCCGCGAGCGTGCGCACGACGTCGTAGCCGGAAATCGTAAGGTCGACGAAGGGCATCTGCGGCAGTATCGAGCGCACGCGCTTCGCCGTCAGCCCGCGCGCGATGACGACGTCGTAGGCGTCCATGTCCTTAGCGGAGACCTGGTCGACGGTCATTATCCTTATCTCCATATCTATGTCGCGCCGGCGCGGTGGCTGCGGAAGACGTTTTCAACGGTATCGCGGAGCTCGGGGTAGGGGGAGATGAACAGTATGCGCACTCGGCCTCTCTCCTTTGCGGCGGAATGTGATGCGGTGTTGCTGATGCGCCGATATTACAACAGTGCAACAACACTGTCAATAAAACGCAACAGCCGCGTGCACGAAACGTAAAAATCCGCAGACAAAAAGCGCCGCGCGCAAATTGCTGTGGCATTTAATTTGCTATCATTAGAGACAGAATCTTACAAAGGAGTGATCTTCATGCCGTCCTTAGGATGCGTCGCGGACGACTTCACGGGAGCGAGCGACGCCGCGTCGTTCCTCGCGAAAGGCGGGATGCCGGTGCTTCTCACGAACGGAGTGCCGGAGCAGGAGCCGCGCGAGACGGAGGCCGTCGTCATAGCGCTCAAATCGCGCACGCAGGAGACGCGCGCCGCAGTCGCCGATTCGCTCGCCGCGCTCAAATGGCTCGAAGCGCGCGGCGCGAAGCAGTTTTACATAAAATATTGCTCCACCTTCGACTCAACGCCGAAGGGGAACATCGGCCCGATAGCCGACGCCGCGATGGAATACCTCGGCGCGCGCTTCACGGTGCTCTGCCCCGGGCTGCCCGCGAACGGCAGAACGGTGACGGACGGCCGCCTCTACGTGAACGGCGTGCCGCTCGACGAAAGCCACATGAAAAACCACCCGCTCACGCCGATGTGGGACAGCCGCATAGCGGAGCTGATGCGCCCGCAGAGCCGCTACGAGTGCATGGAGCTGCACAAGGAGGATATGGCGCTCTCCGACGGCGAAATCTACGCGAAAATAGAAAAATTCGCCGAGGGGCGCGAGCATTTCTACGTAATCCCAGACCACGAGACAGAGGAAGACGGCGAGCGCATAGCGGAGCTCTTCGGCGGCCTGACTCTGCTGACGGGCGGCAGCGGAATCCTCGAGCCGCTCGCGAAGCGCCGCTCGCGCGACGGACATTACGCGCCGTCGCACATCCACGGCACGGAAGGGCGCGCGATACTGCTCGCGGGAAGCTGCTCGAAGGCGACGCTCGCGCAGATAAAATACTTCATTGACAACGGCGGCCGCGCCTACAAGGTGAACCCCGTCGCAATGCTGCGCGGAGAGGACGACATCGAAAACATCTGGCGCTTCGCCGCTAAGGACGAAGAGACGCCTACGCTCATATACAGCTCCGACACCAGCGACAACGTGAAAGAGGCGCAGGCCTTCGGGCAGGAGGCCGTCGCCTCGCTGCTCGAGAACACGATGGCCGAACTCGCGAAGCGCGCGCTCGAGGCCGGATACAAACGCATCATCGTCGCGGGCGGCGAAACGTCGGGCGCGGTGACGCGCGGCCTCGGCTTCTCGGCCTTCCACATAGGGCGCAGCGTCGCGCCGGGCGTCCCCGTCATGACGCCGTACGGCGTGCCCGACGTGCGCCTCGTGCTCAAGTCCGGCAACTTCGGACAGGAGGACTTCTTCGAGCGCGCGCTCAAGATGACAGGAAAGGAAGAATAAAGATGGACGAACTTCAGAAAAAACTGCGCGACGCAATATGGATAGGCAAGAGCCTCTTCGACCGCAACAAGACCTCGGGCTCGTCGGCGAACATGAGCTTCCTGCACGACGGCAAAATGTACATCACGAAGAGCGGCAGCTGCTTCGGCAGCCTCACCGAGGAACAGTTCGCCGTCATGGACATGGACGGGAAAATCCTCTCCGACAACAAACCGAGCAAGGAGTGGCCGCTGCACCTCTGCGTCTACCGCCACCGCCCCGAAGCGCAGGCCGTCATCCACACGCACGGGACATACGCCGTGCTCTGGAGCTTCGTCCCCGCCGAGGACGAGACGGACGTGATCCCGCACCACACGCCCTACCTTAAAATGAAGCTCGGCACCGTCGGCGCGGTCCCCTATGAGCAGCCCGGCTCGCAGGCGCTCTTCGACGCCTTTGAGCAGTGCGTCGACAAGAGCGGCGGCTACCTGCTCAAACAGCACGGAGCCGTAGTCCCCGGCAAAAACCTCATGGACGCCTTCTACTCCCTCGAAGAGCTCGAAGAAAGCGCGAAAATAGCCTGGATGCTGCGCAAAGGCGCGTAACGAGCGAACCTTCCGCAAAATCACGCAAAGCGCGGAGCCGCACGAACGCGGCTCCGCTGTTTGTATCTCTCCGCAACCCCGCGCCGCGGCTTTAATTTATCCCCAAATCGCTATTTGAGATTCTTCGCGAAGAAATCCGCGAGCTTGTCCGCGGCCTCCGTCACATACGGCTCGCGGTCGTAGAGGTCGAAGTGCGCCGCGCCTTCTATTATATAAAGCTCCTTCGGCTCTTTAGCGAGTCCGTATGCGCGCTCGCTGAAATAGAGCGTCTGCGCCTCTGAACCCGCTATCAGCAGCAGCGGGCGCGGCGAGATATACTCTATCATCGCGAAGGGGAAGAACTCGAGCTGCCGCGGCGTGCTCGTATAGCGCAGGCTGCCCGTCGCGTTCGGATGCCCGCCGCGCGCGGTGTTGTAGTAGTCGAACGCGCCGCGCAGGAACTGCGGAGCGTCCGCGGGCGGCGTCTGCGTCGGCAGGAGCTTCGTTATCTTCGGCTCTTCGCCGCGCGCCTCCTTCGTGCGCTGTTCCGCTATGTCCGCGAGCATCGCCCTCATGCCTTCGTCCGTCGTGGGCCATACGTCCTTCAGCCCCGCGCGCGCCGCGTCGCCCACGTCGTAGGTCGAGACGCCCGCGACGGCCTTGACGCGGAAGTCCGTCGCCGCGGCCGCTATCGTGTAGCCGCCGCCCGCGCATATGCCGAGCGCGCCGATTTTATCCGCGTCCACCTCGGGGTGATTGCTGAGATAGTCGACCACGCAGCGTATGTCCTCCACGCGCTCCGAGGGGATTTCCGCCCAGCGCGGCTCGCCGCCGCTCTCGCCGTAGTGCGAAGCGTCGTAGGCTATCGTCACGAAGCCCTTCTCCGCGAGGCGGCGCGCGTAGATTCCAGCCGTCTGCTCCTTCACGCCGCCCCACGGGTGCGCGACGCATATCGCGGGATATTTCTTCGTCTTGTCGAAATTCGCGGGACGGTAGAGGTCGCCCGCGAGCGTCACGCCGTTGTTGTTAATCTTCACCTTTTCGACCGTCACGCCGGATTCAGCGGCGCAGGCCGCGCCCGCAAAGAGGGCCGCCGCAAGCGCGCCCGCGGCGACAAGCGCAGTAATTTTCTTTAATTTCATCATTGTCGTTCTCCTTTGCTTGGATTCTTTACGGCCTCACGACGGCCTTGAGTATCGGGTCGTCCGACGAGGTGAGGCGCTCGAAGGTGCGCTGGAGCTCGTCGAGCGGGATTATGTCGGTGACGTAAATTTCCGGGTCGATGACCTTCTTTGCGATGAGCTCTATCGTTCCGGCGAATTCCTCGCGCGTGCAGGAGACGCTGCCGGCGAGGTTGATTTCCTGCAGCACAGCGCGGTTGATGTTGACGGGGATAGTTTCTGTCATGCTGTTGCCTATCATGACGACCGTGCCGCCCGGCTTCGACGCGTTGATGCAGAGCGAGAGCGTGCTCTCTGAGCCGACGACTTCGAAGCAGACGTCGAATCCGCCATCCGTCGCATCGCGCATCCTCTCTATCATCTCCGGTTCGCGGCTGTCGAAATAGGCATCGAAGTATCCCGCCATCTTCGCGACGGCGATTTTTCTGTCGCTGCGCTTTTCTATCGCGACGTATGACGCTCCGGCCTTCTTCGCGAGCTCGCCTATCATGAGGCCTATTATGCCGGTGCCTACTACGAGCACCTTGTCGCCGAGCTTTATGCCTGACTTGCGCACAGCGTGGTAGGCGACCATCAACGGGTCGATGAGCCCAGCCGCAACGTCGGAGACCTCGTCGGGCAGACGGTAGGCATTCTTCGCCCTGCCCGTGAAATATTCGGCGTATGCTCCGTTGCAGACGAAGCCGATGTAGTTCGTGCCGTCCACCTCGCGGCAGAGATGCTCGAGCCCTCTCCGGCACATGTCGCACTCGCCGCAGTAGAGGTTCGCCCAGAAGACGACGCGGTCGCCCTTTTTGAAATCGCTGCCGCCGGGGTCCGTCACGACGCCGCAGAACTCGTGCCCCATCGTGAAGTCCGCCGTCTCGCCCTTGCCCCAGCCCTTTCCGGCTTTCCACATATGCACGTCGCTGCCGCAGACGCCGCAGGCCGAGACCTTTATCTGTATCTCGCCCTCGCGCGCCTCGGGCACGGGCACTTCCTTGACTTCAATCCGCCGCGGCCCTTCGAGCACCGCCGCCTTCATCATGCGTTTTTCCATTTCTCTGCACCTTCCTGTTTTATATGACTTTCAAATTTTTGCCGTTCCGCCGCGCTTGACCGCGCGTTGAGCAGACTGTATCATTAAAGCTAACTTGAAAGTCAATGTTTATTTTTATGCTTCGCGCGACATTCATGAGGAGGTATCGCCAATGTCTTACACAATCCAGCAGGTTGCAAACATGACCGGCATTCCGGCGACGACGCTGCGCTACTACGACAAGGAGGGGCTTCTGCCGTTTCTCGAACGGCGCAGCTCCGGCTACAGGGAATTCTCGGACATCGACCTCGCGTCGCTTCAGATAGTCCAGTGCCTAAAGGCGACGGGCATGTCCGTCGCGGAGATGAAGCAGTTCTCCGATTGGGTGCGCGGGGGCGACGCAACGCTCAAGGAGCGGCTCGACATGTTCCTGCGCAGAAAGGAGGCGGTTGAGCGCCAAATAGAAGAGCTGCAGAGGTCGCTCGCCGTCATCAACTACAAGTGCGACTATTACAGCCGAGCCGTGGAAGCCGGGACGGAAAAAGATATGCTCGGTAAAGACAAGCTGCCCTATTACGAAGAATTTCTGAAACGAAACGACGAAGCGGGAAAGGTAGCGTAACGCAGTCCGCCGGAGTAAACGGCAACGCGGCATAGCTTACGGGCGCGCCCATGCGGCGCGCGCTCGTCACTTCGCACCGTGCGCCGCGGGCCGCGCGTTTGCTTCCGCACGCTGTAAAGCCGGCGGCATTCGCGCTGCGCGCGCCTTCGGCGTCGGCGCTTGCGTTTATTTTTATCTTCTGCGCCGCGCGGCACCGCGGAGGATTTGCGTGGTGTTTTTAATAGATATTTTTTTACCATTGACAGATTCGTTCTGCGTGCTATAATTATGCTCGTCGAAAGTTGGATAAAAAAATATCACATAAATCACGGAGAGGATGACATGCTGAACCTAATCGCGTTAAAAGAGATGAAGCACCAGTACGGTGAGAAAGAGCTGTTTCAGATGATGGTGAGGCGCGCGCGCGGCGCGCAGGAGGCGCTCGACAACGTCGGCGCGGATGAGGCGCGGGAGTTCATAACGTCGCCGCAGCCGGAGATTTTCTCCGTCGACGAGAACGCGACCTCCGAGACGCTCTCCGAGCTCGCCTTCGGCATCCTTGGGATAAACGACGGCGAGCGCGTCGCGGACCTTTGCTGCGGAAGCGGCGCGTTCCTTTCGCACGCGGCGCGGCGCAGGCCCGGCGCGGTCTACCGCGGGACGGAGCTCGACGCGCGCGCGGCGGAGGCTGCGCAGTGGCGGCTCTCCGCCGTCGCGGGCGCGGACGCAGTCGTGACGGCGGGGAACTTGTTCGACGCGCCGGAGGAGAAATTTGACAAAATCTACTGCGAGCCGCCCTTCGGCCTGCGTTTCGACGACGACCGCAGCGGCATGGCCTTCCTCGACGGCGAGCTGCCGTGGATAAAGTCGCTGCGCCGCGCGTGGCACATCTCCGGCTGCTGGTGCTACGTATTCAAGGCGCTCTCGATGCTGAAGGAGGGTGGCCGCGCGGTCTGCGTGATGCTCGGCGGGCCGCTCTGGAACAGCTTCGACGCGCCGGTGCGCGAACACCTCGTCAGGGAAGGGCTCGTCGAGGCGGTAGTCTCGCTGCCCGGCGGCATAGCTTCATATTCGAGGCTTGAGCCGACGCTCCTCGTGCTGAAGCGCGGCAGCCGCACGGTCACGATGGCGGACGCGCGCGCGGCGGCCTCGGAGGGGCGGCGCAGAAAACGGCTCGACAGGGGCCAGATAGACAGAATCCTCGCGATGCTCGGCGGCGAAGGCCCAGGCGTCAGGCGCGTAGGCGCGGACGAAATGGAGGCGAAGGAATGGCAGTTCTTCCCGGGCCGCTACATGCAGGAGGAAGAGGCCGAGCCGGGAGAGAGCGTCCGCCTCGGGGACGTCGCGGCGGTCATCCGCGGCGCGATGATGGGCTCGCGCGAGCTTGAGCAGCTCAGCGGCGGCGAGCGCAATTACAGCGTCATAAGCTACGCGGACATCAGCGACGGCCTGCTCGCGGACGAGCTCGGCGGCTTGTCCGCCCTTCCGCCGCGCTACGAGGACTGCCTGCTGCGCGAGGGCGACATAGTTATGTCGAAGGTAGGCGAAACTCCGCGCTGCGCCGTAATACGCGGGCGCGCCGCAGAAAAGCTCGTGCCGAGCTCCAACCTTTACATAATAAGGCCCGTGCGCGAAAGGATAGACCCCTTCTACCTCAAGGCCTACCTCGAAAGCCCGCGCGCGAAAAAGACGCTCGTAATGCTCTCGACCGGCACGGCGATAAAGACGATCTCCGCGACGGCGCTGAAGGAGCTGCGCGTGCCGCGCGTGGACCATGACAAAATGACGGAAATATCCGAGCGGTATCGCGAAGCCGAGGATGAGCTGCGCGCCGCAAAAATGAAGGAACAGGAGATAAAAGATAAAATAGCATCCCTCTTCGACGCAAAGGAATAAAACTCCCTCAACCGCGGGCGCGGCGCTCCGCGTCGAAGCGCGCGCCCGCATCCTTCCGAAACAACGCGACAGACGAATAAAAACGACGAAAACGCGCGGCCCCGTGCGCCGCGCCGCAGGCCGCGTGCGCCCGAAAAACGCGGAGAGCGCGCGCATTGGAACCGCTTTGCAAAAAATTCAGAAGGAGAGGATAAAATGATAATCAGCATCCACGACATCGGCAGAAACGGACGCGGGACCCACTATGAATGGCTCAGGGCGAACGCCGGCGGAGAGATATACTCCCCCGACCTTGAGTACGGCCGCTACAGCCCGCTCGCGACATTCGAAAGGCTTCGCTCGCGCCTCAGAATGTACGAGAAAACCACGCCCGAGGGCGAGCCAGTCAGAATAGTCGGCTTCGGCTACGGCGGCTTCTACGCGCACCTGCTCCACGCCGGCCGCTACAATATACAGACGGTGCTCGTCGACCCGCTGCTCATCCCCTTCGCGCCGATCCGCCTCTCCGCGTCGCCCGACGACATGGAGGCGCTAGCGAAGCTTATGACGGACGGCTTCTTCGACTACGAATACGGCTTCAAGGAAAACCTGCACGTCATCTGCACCGGAGGACGCGACGGCGGAGCCTTCGAGGAGCAGATACGCTGCGTCCTCCCGCCAAGCTTCAGGCACTTCTACAGAGTCAGGGACGCGGGCGACCTGAACGGCGCGGCGGGCAAAATACTGAAAAAGCTGCTCAAAACCGCGCCGGTGAAGATAAAGCCGATAGACTTCCTCAGCTTCGCAATACCCGAAGAGGATTTGAACATTTAACAAAGGAGATGGAATCATGACCTTCGACCCGAAATACGGATACGCGCGGATAGGAAACAAAAACCTTCACCCTCGGCGGACAGGCCGCGCCCGCGCCGCGGGATTCAAACGGCGGCGATGAAAAACGCGACGGCGCGCAGAACGCGCGACAGAGATTACCTATTCAGCCGCTTCGGCTGGTTCTGGGACAGGCGCGCGGAAATATTCAACACGCCGGAGATATACGGGATATACCCGCTCTTCTCCGGCCTCTCGCTCGCCTACGTCGGCGGCGGCCCGCTGAGCCTCGGGATGCTCTTCTACCTCTGGCGCACGGGACAATGGCACGCCGAGTGCCCCGAGTGCGGGAGCACGGCGCTCATCTACTTCGCCGGCGGCAGCCCACTTTCCGGCATGAACCGCTGGGCGGCGCACTGCATATTCTGCGGCGCAAACGTCGCGGTCAGCGCCGAAAAATTCCACGAGCTCTGGCGGCCCGCGAAAGCGCTCATCGACGAAGCCGAGCGCGAAAAACGCCGCCTCGCCGGGCAATCCGCGCCGAGGGAGGAAAAGCCGCGCGAGGACTTCCGCGCGATATCGCGCCGCTGGCGCAGGGACTACGACGAAAAAAGCGAAGCGGAGCTCGAACGGGCGGCGCGCGAGCGCGGAGAAAGGAGAGAGGCCGAACGGCTGCGCGCGCTCGAAAACGAGCGGAAAAGCTGCGAAGCGTTAGGGCTGACCCCCAGCGTGCTCCCGACCGAAACGGCTGAGGCGATGCTGAAAAAACTTGAAACCCACAAGGAGGAAACAACATGAGCAAAACAAAGACCATCTGGGACAAAAGCATGAGCAACAGAAAAAAGATATTCTTTGACTCAAAGCATGACCGCAGAATGCGGCGCTGGTCTGAAAGGGCGGAGTGGTACTCCGACATGCCGCTCGACATCTACGCCATGTGCGGGCTGACGGACTTCGTCCACATTCTCTTCCCCTCAAAAAAATACAGATACATCAACTACTATGCACATCTCTACTCCGCCGAAAAAACGGCGAACATCCGGCTCATGCAGGTCATGCATGGCATGACGGCCCGTCTCCTCGGATACGGGGACTACCAAGAACGCAGCAGAATGGAGGCCGCGGGCCGCGCAAAGCCCGCGCCGAAGAACCTTGAAAACATGTCGTTCTACCAGATACTTTACTCAAAAATATGGCCCGAGGTGAGGCCGGAGATAGAGAAATACACACCCCCCGTTTACGGGAACATGGAGCTCTATGCGGACAAATACTGCCTTGTGCTGGAAAAGACTCTCCCGTGGAAAGATCTGGGAGAGCTGCTGATAGACTTCTTCGTAACAGAATTCATCGAAGGCGGCGAAAAAATAGACAACCGCCGCTGTGAAGAGACACTACTCACTCCGGACTGGGACCTTGTCAGAGATTCAATAGACGGGGAAGCAAAATATTATCTGTAAAAAGCGGCGGCGGAGGGCGCCACCTTCCGCCGCCCGGCATAAATCAAAGGAGGAAACTACATGAGCAGCAGAAAAAGAAAACAGCAGGTAAGGGAAATGGCGGCAAGAGCACGCGCACGACAGATAGAAGAGCGCAGGCCGTACAGCGAGATATACGAGCTTCTTAAAAACGGCACGGACGAAGAGCTCGTCGCGCGCATAGACCGCGCCGTCGCGGAGGGCAGCGACATCATGCATCATCTCGACCAATTTGCTTGACGCTTATACACACGGCGGCGCATGAGAACCGCCCAGCGGCGTTCGTCCCGCTCCTGCGCGCAGGGTTCGCGGTAGACGACAGGGAGCTCGACGGAAGGAGGACGCCGCTCCACATAGCCGCAAACAACGGTTCTGCGGAAGCCGCGAAAGAGCTCATCCGCCTCGGCGCGGACGTGAACGCGCGCGGCTTCGACGACAAAGCCCCGCTCCACTGCGCCGCCTGCTACACAAAAGAGACGGACGAAAAAAAATTCGAGACGATAAAAATTCTGCTCGACGCGGGAGCAGACCCGCACGCGAAAGACGTGTTCCGCCTCGAGCCCGTCAACTGGTTCGGCACGAGGCGCGCCCAGCGCCGCTTTTTAACCCTCATCGGCGAAGAAAGCGACAGCCTCCCGCCGCGGTACGCCTTCACGCGCGACTACAACGACCAACTCGTCCTGGCGATTAACGACATATCTCTGTGGTATGGAAAAAGTGACGACTGAGAGGTGATTTTGCAAAAAGTTTGTTCTCACGGTTGACATTTCAGAATTTTTAGTTATAATACATCTCGCACTAATTCAAGCATTACTTACATAATTTTTCACAGTTTGTGCCTAATACGCTCGATTTATTGTCGCCTGCGCTATTCAATCATCTATCGTACGAACTAAAAGCGGAAGCTCCTACACGAGCACGGATAAAGAATCAAGGAGGAAAAACCATGACTAAAGCGGAAGACATGTACATTATCAGCGCGCTCCACGAAATCCCCATACTCACAAAAAGAATAGAAAAACAGAAGGAAGACCTCACAAAATATGCGTCGAGCATCTCCAACTTCACGCCGGAATTCGGCTCGGCGGAGGCGCAGAGGAAAGAAGTTGAAAAGCTGCTCCAGTCGACGCTCGACCTCATCGAGCGCCAGAGATGGCTCAAGCGCTGCATAGCCTTCACGAACGCAGTCTCCAAGATTGAAATAGACGGCTTCACCTACAGCGTCACAGAGCTGCTCGCAATCAAGTCCGAGGCGCGCAGCGTCTCCTACGGCGGCAGAAGGACGGCCGCCGAGACCAACCCCGCGAGGGACCAGTCCTGCTGCGTCTACGAGTGCCTCAAGGACAGCAACGGGAAATCTCTTCTCGCGCAGTACAACAGGGGCAACGACAAAGACGGCGTCTCCGTGGTCCTCTACTACGACGAGGCTAAAAAGAAAGCGAGATATGACAAGTGGTATGAGTTCGTCACTAAAATCACCTCCGAGCTTGAAATCTTCAACGCGCGGACGAAACTGATGGATCCGGAGGACTACACGCTGACTCCGAAGGAAAAAACAGAATGAGAATAAGCGCCGTTGCGGCGTAAACCCTAAATTCCGGGGCCGCGGCCCGCAAGGGCCGTTTACGAAGTCTAATAAGTCCTGCCTGTGCGCCTGGCAATCGGGCCCGGCGCACGGGCAGGAGCGGTTCATAAAGACTCACGGCTCAAGAAGCAAGATTTATTAACGGGCGCAGGCCCGTCAAGCTTAAAGAGAAAAGCCGCAAGACAAATTAAATCCGGGGCGCGTCATACGCCTTCCTGGAAAGGCCGGGGACGTCCGGCTGCCGCGCCTGAGCTTAGAAAATAAGCAAGTCGCGGCGTAAACCCCAAATCCAGGTCTCGACTTACAAAAGTCGCGAACGACAACGCAATCTGTTAGACATGACGGTCCACTGAGCCGAATGTCGCAGAGAAAAATTCAAATCAAGACTCAAGACTGAAGAGGCAAGACTCATTCACGGGCACAAGCCCCTCAAGCCTCAAGCAAAAAGCCGCAAGATAAATTAAATCCGGGCATCGTCGCACGCCTTCCCGGAAAGGCAGGAGACGACCGGCTGCCGTACCGGCGCTTAATAGATAGATACGCATCTTATATCTCTGATGCTACGGCAATCAAATGGACAAATACGAAAGCAAAAATTAACGCACATAACACAAACAAAAAAACGCACGTCTTTGTGCGTTTTTTTGTTGTGTTTAACGCATGGCGTGCGTTATAATTGCAATAAGGGGGTGATTCCGTGTCTAAAATAGGAATAAACGAAAGCCTTACGGTGGAGTTCAAGAGCGATGTAAGCCGCCTACCTGACGGCGATATAATCGACGCCGTCGTGGCTTTCGCAAATACGGAGGGCGGCGATTTATATCTTGGAGTAGAAGACAACGGTGACATAACAGGACTGCACAAAGAGCACATGGATACCACCAGGCTTGCCGCGTTCGTCGCCAATAAGACCGTCCCTCCGGTTCCGGTGCGCACGGAAATTCTTGATTTCGACAAGCCTGTCCTTAAAATATCCGTTCCGAAGCAAACATCCGTAATCGCCTCGTCGTCGGGAAAGATTCAGCGGCGCAGGCTCAAAGCGGACGGCACTCCCGAGAATGTGCCGATGTATCCTTATGAAATATCGTCCAGGCTGTCCTCACTCAACCGCCTGGACTATTCCGCACAGCCTGTTCCCGACGCCTCATACGCCGATCTTGATCCTATCGAACGTGAACGTCTGCGCAACATCATCCGAACGTACCACGGAGAGACTGCCCTGCTGGAGCTGGACGACGAAGGGCTTGATAAATCATTGCAGTTTGTAAAACAACAGGGCGGCCGGCTAATCCCTACATATTGCGGACTCCTAATGATAGGACGTAGCGACTCGTTGAAAAACTATATGCCGACGGCGGAGGCCGCTGTTCAAGTGCTGGAAGGCACCGATATCCGCGTCAACGAGTCGTTTTACAATGCCGATTCTGGCCGCTTTTGAAAAGATAACGGAGCGATTCTCTGCATGGAACAGCAGTGAAGAGATTGCAATGGGGCTTTTTTAGAATGACGATTCCCGATTATGATCCGCGCGCGTTCAGAGAAGCTTTAGTCAACGCGTTCTGCCACAGAGACTATTCCATCTTGGGGCGCGTACGTATCCAAATTAACGACGAAGGCATGACCATAACCAACCCTGGCGGCTTTGTCGAAGGTATCAGCGCGGATAATCTTTTGGAGGCCGAGCCTCATGGCCGCAACGTCGCGCTTGCCGACGCCATGAAACGTATAGGACTCGCCGAACGCACGGGTAGGGGGATAGACCGCATATATGAGGGCTCTCTGCTTAACGGCAGGCTTTTGCCTGACTATTCAAGGTCGACTGCAAGCAGAGTCGTGTTGTTTATCCCGAAAGGGCCAACCGATAAAGCGTTTATACGATTGGTTTCCGCCGAACAAAAACGCTTGGGGCGCTCGCTTCCCATCTACTCTCTGTTAGTCCTGAACGCACTGAAGAATTTGTCCAGAGGCTCCGTACACGACATTGCGGAATACCTGAAAATCGACGAAACCCGCGTGCGTGTATGTCTTGAAACTATGGCCGGTTCTGGAATAGTGGAGGCGGGCGGCGGCGGACGCGGACGCTACTATTTATTGGGCTCGGAATATTATCGCGGATGCGACAACTCAACGGAATATGTTCGCAGGAAAGATATCGACGCAATCCGACACGGCGAGCTTGCGATGCAGCTTGCGAAACAACAGGGGCGATCACGCGCAAAGATGTGATGAATCTGCTTCATGTTACGCCGCCGCAGGCGTACCGGTTATTTGCAAAAAGCTCGCCGAAGAGGGAAAACTTGCCCTGGTGGGACATGGCGCGGGCGCAAATACATAGTCAAATAAACGCACAAAAAGCGCACCCGTGCGTTTTTCGTATTTTTCAATAAAATCACACGGCGTGCGTTTTTGATAATCTTATCTTATTGGGCATGGCATATATAGTACCGGCAGCAATTAAGCGAAATAGCTTATGCTGTGTCCATTAATAACAAAGCGCACGTAAGATAAAAACGCGAGCCTCATGCTTCGGGGTCCGCATTGATTTAACTCTTAATTCCGCTCCCGTTTTATTCGCTCCACTTTGACTCAAGCACAAACTTTCCATCAGCCGCTCCGTGCCCCTCTTTCTCCTCCGCCGCGTGGCCTATTACGGCTATGCCTACACATTCCGCGCCTTCGGGGAGGTTGAGCGCGGCGCGGACTTGGGGCTCTTTGGCGGTTCGGCGGTAGACGCCGTACCAGAGCGAGCCGAGGCCGAGGGATGTCGCGGCGATTAGTATGTTTTCGAGCGCGGCGGATGCGTCTTCGAGCCAGCCTGTGCCGCCGGTGTAGCCGCGCGTGTCGGCGCAGACGGCTATCGCCCACTGGCCCTGCTCGAAGGGCGCTTTCTGGGTTATCGTTTCCGCGAGTTTCGCCATATCCCGTTTGTCCATGAGGATGAAGCGGACGGGGCGGAGGTTCATCGCGCTCGGCGCGGCAGCGGCCGCGTCTATTATCTGCTTGACCGTCTCTTTCGCCACAAGCTCGTCCGTGAATTTTCTTACGCTTCTGCGTTTCATGATCGCTTCTATCGCTGTCATTGTTTTCTGCTCCTTTGCGGGATTTTATTTTTTGTCTTTATTTTACGCCCTTCGTTTCCATTCGCGCACTACGGAGAGGAAGGCTTCGCCGTAGCGTTCGAGCTTCGCGGCGCCGACGCCGGGGATTTCGAGGAAGTCGTCTTCGTCGTCGGGCATCGCGTCACAGATTGCGGCGAGGGTTTTGTCTGAGAATACGACGTATGGCGGCACGCCGTTTTCCGCGGCTATCGCGCGGCGCAGTACGCGCAGCTCTTCGAAGAGGCCTTCGGAGGCCGATGCGGAGATTTCGCGCGTGCGCCTTTTTTATACGCTCGGCCTTGGCTTTGTCGCTTTCGCTGACGCGCATGACGAGCGGCGTCGGGTTTTTGAAGAAGGACATCGTGCGCGGCGTGAACGACAGCGTAGGGAATTCGCCGCCGACCTGCAGATATCCCTCGGCGATGAGGAAGTCGGTCATTTCGCGCACCTCGCGCGCGCTGCGTTCGCGGAGCAGGCCGTATGTCGATATCTTGTCGAAGCCGGGCGCGAGCACCTCCGCGCGCTGCGAGCCGCGAAGCACGTCGACGAGCATCGAGATTCCGTAATGTTTCCCGCCGCTCGCCTCGGACATGCGGTAGACGCAGGAGAGTATTTTGAGCGCCTCTGTCGTGATTTCGGCGCGCTCGGTGTTTTCGGTGCAGTTGCCGCAGGCGGTGCATTTCTCGGGCACGCCGGTCTCGCCGAAGTAGTTTAGTATGAAGGCGCGCAGGCAGCCGGAGGTGTGGCAGTAGTCTATCATCGCGCGCAGCTTTTTGTTCGCGGCTGCGCGCGTATCCTCCGGGCTCTGCGAGATGAAGAATTTCGCTGTGACGACGTCGCGCGCGCCGTAGAAGAGCAGGCAGTCGGAGGGCAGTCCGTCGCGGCCCGCGCGCCCCGCCTCCTGATAGTAGGCGTCGAGGTTCTGCGGCATGTTGTAGTGCAGGACGTAGCGGACGTTGGACTTGTCTATGCCCATGCCGAAGGCGTTGGTCGCGACCATGACGGGGGCGCGGTCGTGTATGAATTCCTCCTGGTTGCGCGCGCGCTCCGCGTCGGACAAGCCCGCGTGGTAGCGCACGGCCTTGACGCCTTTTTTGCGCAGCCGCTCGCAGACCTCTTCGACGGTCTTGCGCGTGGAGCAGTAGATTATTCCAGAGGCGTGCGGGAACTGGCCGACGTAGCGCATCATCGCGGCGTTTTTGTCGTCGGGGCGCTCGACGTGGAAGAATAGGTTTTCGCGGTCGAAGCCTGTCGTGAGCGAGAACGGGTCGCGCAGCCCGAGCTGTTCTATTATGTCCGCGCGCACCTCGGGCGTGGCGGTCGCGGTGAAGGCGGCGACGGGCGGGCGCACGGGCAGGCTTTCCATGACAGGCGCGATGTTGAGGTACGAGGGGCGGAAGTCGTGGCCCCAGTGGGAGACGCAGTGCGCCTCGTCGACGATTACGAGCTTCGGCGCGGCCTCGCGCAGGAAGTCGCCGAAGCCGCCTTCGAGCCGCTCCGGCGCGACGTAGAGCAGGCGGATTTTTCCGTTTCTCGCGGCGCGGAATACCTCGGCGGCCTCCTCCCAGTCCATCGCGCTGTTTATCGTCGCGGCGCCGACGCCGTTCTCGCGCAGCGCGTCGACCTGGTCCTTCATCAGCGATATGAGCGGAGATACGACGACGGAGAGGCCGCCCGCCATTATCGCCGGTATCTGATAGCAGAGGGACTTGCCCGCGCCGGTCGGCATGACGCCGATCGCGTCGCGGCCCGAACCTATCGCCTCGATGAGCTCAAGCTGGCCTTTGCGGAAGCTGTCGTAGCCGAATACTTTTTTTAGGATTTCGTGCGGCGTCGCCATTCCGCCGAATTTAGCCGGCGGCGCCGAAGGTCATGAGCGAGAAGCCGTTTATGCCGTCGATGCTGACATCGCCGCGGTGGACGCGCAGCTTCGTCTCTTCCGCGGAAGCGCCGTCGGGGGCTAGGCCGTAGGCGTAGAAGGTGAGGCCGCCGCCCTTCGCGAGGCAGACGAGGACGCTGGCGCGCGTATCGCGCTTCCATTTGAGCTTGCCCTCGTTCTTCGCGAGCAGGAAGTTCGACAGGCCGAGGCCGTCTTCGGTTTTGTAGAGCGGAGAGGCGGTCTCTATCTCGTGGACCTCGCCGTCTATGAAGATTATGCGCATCGCGCGCGAGCCGTCGTAGCGCCATATCTCTACGGGGCGGTCGGCGATCATCGAGTTTCCGCCGACGGTGCCGAATTCCTTCGCGTCGGGCGAGCGTCCGTCCATTGCGGCCTTGGCCTCGGCCTTCGTCGCGCCGAGCTTCACCGCGCCGAGCGCTTCGCCGGGCGCGATTACGAGCCGCGGGTTCGTCGGCAGGCCGAGCATCGCCTTCGCTGCGGCGAGGCCGTGAAGCGGAGCTTTGTCGTCAGGCGCGGCCTTCGCCGCGAGTTCGTAGGCGGTCATCGCGGCGCGGTAGTCGCCGAGACGCAGCAGAGCTTTGCCGCAGGCCATGACGTCCTCCGCGCTTTCGCCCGTTTCCGCAGCTTCGAGCCACGCGGCGGAGGCTTCGGCCTTGTCGCCCGCTTTCTCCGCGGCATCGGCGGTCAGCCGCCAGAGCGCGGCGTCCTTCTTCTCCTGCCTCGCAGCCTCGCGGAACCATTTCAGCGCCGCGTTGTAGTCTTTGCGGTCGAGGTAGAGCCAGCCGAGGCGCACCATAGCCTTAACGTCCTCGGGCTCGCTTTTCAAATGTTCTTCGTAATATTTGACTGCGCCGGCCTTGTCGCCCTGCCGCTCGCGGCAGTAGGCCTTGTAGTAGAACAGGTCGCGCCGCTCGGGGCGCAGCTTCTTGATTTTATCGAAAAGCTCCTCCGCGCCCGCGAAGTCCTCGGCTTTGAAGAGCTGCGTCGCGCGCATATAATATTCCTCGGGCAGCACGTTCGTGCGGTAGTACCACCAGCCGCCGCCAGCGAAGGCGGCGAGCAGCAGAAGCGCCGCCGCGGCAAAAACCTTGCGCGGCACGCGCGGGCGCTGCGGCTTCTGCGCGCTCCAGCTCCGCTCCGCCTCGGTCAGCCCCTTCTGCTCCTCCGGCACTGTCTCCGGACATTTTATATCTTCGTCATCGTTCAACGGCATCGTCAGCAATTTCGGGCCGCCGCGCAAATATTCCGGTAATCGCGGCCCTCTTCCTTTCCTCCGCAGATTGTAGCAGAAATTATATATTTTTTGGCTATGACGCTTTCTATAAATGGAGTAAAATCTTAATGCTAACGAATGAGCCGGAGGTAATTTGTGTGAATCTCGAATTTCACGATATAACGTTAGACGAAGCGCCGCACTACCTGGAGCATTGGAACATGTGCGCCCAGCGCACGTCCGACTACTGCTTCCCGATAATCTGGAGCCTCGGCCCCGACTACGGGACGAAGATAGCCTACGACGAGGAGAACGATCTCTACTGGCTGCACCAGCGCAAGGAGGGGCTCAACGACCTCGCGCCGGTCGGCCGCTGGGAGCGCGACGACTGGCCGCGGATTCTGCGCGCGCACTACGGAGACGAGATAGAGATAGACCTCGTGCCCGAGACGCTCGCCGCGATATGGACGCGCGAGCTCGAAGGCTGCGCCAAGGTCGAGACGACGGACGACCGCGGCACGTGGGAATACCTCTACGACATCCACGCGCTTGCGACGCTCGCGGGAAACAAATACATGAAGAAGCGCAACCGCGTGAACCAGTTCCGCAAAAATTACGACTACGTCTACGAGCCGCTGACCGACGCTATTCTCGACGAGATAATCGAATTCCAGCAGTCGTGGTGCCAGATAAACAACTGCGGGCAGAGCGAGGGGCTCGTCGAGGAGGACCACGCGATTCACCGCATCCTGCATCATTGGCACGACATCCCGAACCTCTGCGGCGGGGCCATCCGCGTCGGCAAAAAAATTCGAAGCCTACACCGTCGGCGAGCTCGCGGGCGACATGCTCGTCGTCCACTACGAGAAGGCGAGCCTCGAATACGGCGCGGCCTACCAGGTCATCAACAAGGAATTCCTCTCGCACATGGTCGCGGAGCACCCCGAGCTCGAAATAGTGAACCGCGAGGAGGACATGAACGACGAAGGGCTTCGCGCCGCGAAGATGTCCTACCTGCCCACGGGCTTCCTCAAGGAATGCAGGGTCAACATCAGATTTATATGATAAAATGCAGGAGCTGATCAACATGACGAAACGGAGGACTACCATGATGAAAATTCTTGCTCTCAGCGCAATGGTCGCGGCGGCGGCGCTCGCCCCCTTCGCGGCGAAGCCGGCGGAGGCCGCCGAGGCCGCGAGACAGACCGCGGTGTTTGAGACGAACTACGGCACGTTCAAGATCGAGCTTTACAACGACCTCGCGCCGAACACGGTCAAGAACTTCACCGACCTCGCGGGTAAGGGCTTCTACGACGGGCTCACCTTCCACCGCGTCATCGACGAGTTCATGATCCAGGGCGGCTGCCCGAAGGGCAACGGCACCGGCGGCCCGGGCTACGTCATCAAGGACGAGTTCGGCAAGGGGCTGCGCCACGACAAGCCCGGCGTGCTCTCGATGGCGAACGCTGGGCCGGACACCGGCGGCTCGCAGTTCTTCATAACGCTCGTGCCGACGCCGTGGCTCGACGGCAAGCACGCGATATTCGGACAGGTGAAGGAAGGCATGGAGGTCGTCGAGAAGATAGGCAAGCTTCCGACGGACTCGATGGACCGTCCGCTCAAGAAGGTCGTCATCGAGAAGCTGACGATCGAGGGCTAGTTTCACCGAAATCATAAAAAACGCATGGGCGGCTCGTTGTGAGCCGCCTCTTTTTTGTGCAAATCGCGCGGCGTTGTGCTAAAATGCTTAAATGTAGTCTGATGCCTGATACTTCGCAGGCAATTGGAGGAAATGCCGTGAGCTTTGAAATAAAAATAAAAGACGCCTGTACGCTCAGCAGCGACAAAACCATTACGGCCCGCGAGGCGCTCGCCCTCTCGAACTTCCCGAAGAAGGAGGCGGTCGTGGCCTGCCGCGTGAACCGCGAGCAGCGCCCGCTCTCGTGGGAGCTCGTGATGGACTCCTACATAGAATTCATAACCACGGACAGCATAGAAGGCATAGAGGTCTACACGCGCACGCTGGCTTTCCTGCTCACAGCCGCGGCGACGCGCGTGCTCGGCGTCCGGCTGCACCTCACGCAGTCGATGCTCTACTCGTACTTCTACGAGTCGCCGGAGCGCGAGCTGACCGAAGAGGACTGCGCCGCGCTGCGCGCCGAGATGCGCCGCATGATAGCGGAGGACGAGCCTATCCGGCGCGAGGTCTACCCGATAGATGTGGCGCGCGCGATGATGTCGGCGCTCGGCTACAGCGACAAGGAGGAGCTGCTGCGCTACGCGGGGACGGACCCCGTGATTCTCTACAGATGCGGCGGCGTCTACGACTTTTTCGGCGGCGCGCTCGCGGACCGCGCCTCGCTCACGCCGACCTTCGAGCTCCATCCCTATCGCGGCGGCCTTTTCATCTCCGGCCCGACGCTCTCAGACCCATGCAAGACCATGCCCTTCTCCGAATCGCCGAAGCTTTTCAGGCTCATACAGGAGCACACCGCGTGGCTGAAAAATCTCGACGTCAGCACCTGCGCGGGAATACATAAAATCGTCACGGACGGCGGCTCGCGCGACCTCATCATGCTCTGCGAGGCTCTGCACACGAAGATGCTGAGCCACATCGCCGAGGAGATAGAGGCGCGTCCCGAGGTGCGGCTGCTCTGCCTCGCGGGGCCGTCGAGCTCCGGCAAGACCACCTCGTCGCGCCGTCTGCGCGTCCAGCTGCTCGCCTCGGGTATACGCTCGAGGACGCTCGAGCTCGACAACTATTTCGTAGACCGCGAGCGCACGCCGCTCGACCGCGACGGCAGGCCGGACTTCGAGGCGCTCGAGGCGCTCGACCTCGAACTCGTCAACGAACAGATTTCCGCTCTGCTTGCGGGCGAAGAGGTGGACGTGCCGAAGTTCGACTTTCTCACCGGCAAGCGCACGAAGGGGCGGAAGATGCGCCTCGCGCCGAACGAGCTGCTCGTCATCGAGGGCATCCACGGCCTCAACAGCAGGCTCACGCAGAGCGTCCCCGCGGATAAAAAATATAAAATTTTCATCTGCCCGCTGACGGGCACGAACATAGATTTCCACAACAGGCTCGGCACTACGGACACGCGGCTCATCCGCCGCCTCGTGCGCGACGCGCGGACGCGCGGACATTCCGCCGAGGCGACGCTCAAACAGTGGCCCTCCGTCGTGCGCGGCTCGTTCCGGCACATCTTCCCGTATCAGGACAACGCGGACGCGATATTCAACACCGCGCTCGCCTACGAGATCCCCGTGCTCAAGGGCTACGTCGTCCCGCTGCTGAAGACTGTGCCGGAGGATTCCCCTGTCTACGGCGAGGCGCAGAGGCTCCTCGCGATGCTTCATTTCGTCCCCGTCATTCCGTCGGACGACGTGCCGAACCTCTCTATCATCAGAGAGTTCATCGGCGGGAGCTGTTTTGAATAGGTAAATAACGAAGGCGCGCGGCGCGGAAGAGCCGTCCGCCTTTTTTATGCAGCGAGGTTTCAGATGCTGATTCTACATTTGGCGTACGAACAGAATTCAATATATCTCTGGGGCGAGGTCTCCTTCGACAGGCTGCGCCGTCCGAAGCCCGGCGAGGACGGATACGCGGCGCTGCCGTGGGGCGCGAAGCCCGCGGAGCTGCGCGCCGCGCTCAAGGAGACGGGCGTGCGGAACGCGCGCAAGACCAACGAGCTCGCGACGCACATATACATATTGCTGCCCGCGAAGGACGGCGTCCCCGCGCCGTCGGACGGCATACTCGGCGACGCGCCGCAGCCAGCGGGCGAGGCGAAGCTCGAAATTTTCCGCGTTCCCGCGCTTCCGGTCGAGTTCGCGGAGTTCGCCGCGATGCTGCGCATGATGCGCGAGTGCGGCGAAAGGATACCGGCCCCCGGAATAATCCTCGCCGACGATTTCAAATACCTCTGCCGCGCGCTCGAGTACGCGGCGGCGCTCGTGCAGCGCGGGACCTACATCCCCGACATGGAGCCGTTCCTTGAGACCTACGCCTCGCAGTGGCGGCCCGTCATACTCGCGAAATATCAGGACGAATTCTCGGCCTTCGCGAAGGCCATGCCGCCCGTCCTCTGCGGCGTATTCCTCGACGAGCCGCAGGAGACGCCGCGCCGCAAGCGCGAGAACGCGATGCTGATACTCGAGGGGCTCATCGACTCGATGATACGCGCCTCGCAGCACGGAGCTTCCGAGATGGGGCGGCGCATAAACTCGGGCAACCCGCACGAAATCTGGATACGCTCGCTGATTTGGAAGCGCGCCCCGCTGCTGCAGTGGCACGACGAGATGGCGGCGCTCTATCCGCAGATACGCGACTGGGCCGACTCGCTGAAGGCCGTCACGGCGCAGCCGTGGCGTCTCTTCATGCGCATAGAGGAGCCCTCGACCGACGAAAACGTCTGGCGGCTCTCGTGGCATCTTCAATCGACGCAGGACCCGTCGCTGATAATCCCCGCCGAGCGCGTGTGGAGCCCCGGCGACGCGGAGCGCGCGTGGTTCGACCATACGCACACGAATCCGCGCCGCTACATGCTCCAGATATTGGGGCACCTCGCCTCGCACATACCGGTGATAGCCGAGAGCCTCGAAACGCCCTTCCCCTGCGAGTGCAGGCTCGACGCGGACGATCTTTTCGACTTTTTACAGAATCACGTGACCTCGATAATAGACCAGGGCATTCAGGTGCAGCTCCCCTCGGCGTGGGGGCAGCTCTCCGACCGCCCGCGCCTCTCGGTGCGCGCCGAGCTGCGCGACGCAAACGCATTCGTCCCCGGCGGGCAGATGAGCCTCGACGACATGCTCGACGTCGACTGGTCCGTCGCGCTCGGCGGAGACATACTGACGCAGGAAGAGCTCGCGACGCTCGCCGAGCTCAAGACGCCGCTGACGAACCTGCGCGGGCGCTGGGTCATCATCTACCGCGACGAAGTGGAGAAGATAACCGCGGCGCTCAAGAAAATGCCGCAGAAGATAGAGCGCCGCGAAGCGCTGCTCTCCTCGCTGCGCCAGGACTACAACGACGCGCCGCTCTCCGCCGTCGCGGGCTCGCCGTGGATAGACTCGGTGCGCGCGCTGCTCTCCGGCTCCGCGCCGCTCGAGGAGATGGACGCGCCCGAAGGCTTCTGCGGGCGGCTGCGCCCCTATCAGGCGAAGGGGCTCGCGTGGCTCGTGCGCCTCATACGCCTCGGCATGGGCGCGTGCCTCGCCGACGACATGGGCCTCGGCAAGACGGTGCAGACGCTCGCGCTCATCAAAAATCTGCGCGTGCGCGGCGAAAAGCGTCCGATACTGCTCATCTGCCCGACCTCCGTAATGGAGAACTGGCGGCGCGAGACGGAGAAATTCACGCCCGGCACGAAAACGCTGATACACCACGGCATAAAACGCAGCCGCGGCAACATCTTCACGGACGGCGGCCTCGAGGAGACGCTCGTCATATCCTCATACTCGCTGCTCCACCGCGACAGCGCGCTCTTCTCGAAGATAGAATGGGCCGGCGTCATACTCGACGAGGCCCAGAACATAAAGAACCCCGACACCTACCAGTCGCGCGCCGCGCGCTCGCTCAAGGCGGACTGGCACATCGCGCTGACCGGCACGCCGGTCGAGAACCACGTCGGCGACATGTGGTCGCTGATGGAATTCCTCATGCCCGGCCTCATGCCGAACCGCGCCCGCTTCGCGCGCGAAATCCTGCGCCCCGTGCAGGCCGGCGAGAAAAAGGCGATGGACCGCGTGCGCCGCATGACCGCGCCCTTCATCCTGCGCCGCCTCAAAACGGACAAGGAAATAATCGACGACCTTCCCGAAAAAATAGAAACGAAAGAATTCTGCACGCTGAGCCGCGAACAGGCGAGCCTCTACAGCGCCGTCACGACCGCGCTCGCGCAGGAGCTCGAAGGCGCGGAGGGCATCAAGCGCAAGGGCGTAGTCCTCGGCGCGATAACGGCGCTCAAGCAGATATGCGACCATCCGCTGCTCTACGTCAAGGACAAATCCGATTACAAAAACCGTTCCGGCAAAATGGCGCGCCTCGCCGAAATCGCCGAAGAAATGCTCGCCGCGGGCGACCGCGCGCTCATATTCACGCAGTACGCGGAAATGGGCGCGATACTCAAAAAATTCCTCCAGGAGATGTTCGGCCGCGAGGCGCTCTTCCTGCACGGCGGCGTGCCGCGCGAGAAGCGCGACGAAATGGTGCGCCGCTTCCAGGAGGACGAGAACGCGCCGCCCTTCTTCATACTCTCGCTCAAAGCGGGCGGCACGGGGCTGAACCTCACGCGCGCGAACCACGTCGTCATGTTCGACCGCTGGTGGAACCCCGCCGTCGAGCAGCAGGCCGTCGACCGCGCGTACAGAATAGGCCAGCGCAGCAACGTGCAGGTACACTACTTCTGCTGCCGCGGAACGCTCGAAGAAAAAATAGAAGCTTTGATTGAATCGAAAAAAGAGCTCGCCTCGATGCTCGTCGGCACCGGCGAAAGCTGGCTCACCGAAATGAGCGACAGCGACCTTTACGAGCTCTTCTCGCTCGAAAAAGAGGCGGTGGAAAGCATATGACGCAGTTCGAACGCGAAGAAAAATTTTACCGCTACAAAAAACCGCGCGAAACGCGCTGCGGCATAAAGTCGCGCACCGCGCGCGGACACGCCTACGGCACGAACTGGTGGTCGCGCCGCTGGGTCACCGTCATAGAACAGTGCATCGACGCTGCGCGCATATCGCGCGGCAAAAGCTACGCGCGGCGCGGACAGGTCGTCAGCATCTCCATCGAGCCCGGCCTCGTCACCGCCTTCGTGCAGGGCACGCGCAAAACGCCCTACCAGATACGCTTGGGCTTCGAGACCGTGACGCCAGACGCGCGCGAGCTGATACTCTTCCGCTTCCGCGAGCGCGCCGCCTTCACCGCGCAGCTGCTCGCGGGCGAAATGCCAGACGAGATAGAACAGATATTCAAAGAGTCCGGCACGCCGCTCTTCCCGAACAAAAACGCGCTGCGCCGCTTCAAATGCTCCTGCCCCGACGACGCGACGCCCTGCAAGCACATCATCGCCGTGCTGCTGCTCCTGGGCGAAGAGCTTGAAGACGACCCGTTCATACTTCTCAAGCTGCGAGGCCTCGACAAAGAATCGCTGATCAACCTGCTCACGCTCGAAAGCCCGCGCGACGACGGCCCTCTGCCCATCGACGAGGACGACGCAGAGCCGTGGAGCGCGGAAGCCGGCGAAGAACCCGAAAGCGTCACGGGAGGCGCGGAAACGCCCGAAGAGGACGAAAGCGCCGCCGTCTCCGAAGAGCCGCCGCAGCCCGGCGAAAGCTGGTTCGCCGCGGGCGACTTCACATTCGAACAGCCCGAAGCCGACCGCACACGCCGCGCAGCCGCGCTAGACGTAATGAACGACTTCCCCTTCTGGCGCGGCGAACACCCATTCCGCCAGATGGCTCGCCCCTGCTACGAACAAGCCGCCATCTTCGCCGGCGAAATCCTCACCGGCGAAAAGAAAAAACCCGTCGGCCGTCCGCGAAAGCTGATATAGTGAATTACCGTAAGAGGATCTGAAATGTGGATTTAGCGATGCTGTGACTTGGCGCCATATAATTTTGTCTATGAAACTCTATCCGTAAGCGGACGATAAAAATCTGCGAAACGCCAGATGTGTATAAATAAGAAACTGTTTTCTGTCTTACGAAAACAGTCTCTGTGGCTGTATTCGCATAATTGGAAAATCTCTATCGCAGCTCAACTTTTGCTATTCCTTATTAAAATTGTGATATAATTTTAACGTTATACGTATGTTCATTGTATATTTTATAAGTTCATAAATTGCGCAATAGTTTGATTTTTTGCCGTTATATATGAATGTAAGAGCTGGGCAGCGCGATGAGATGATTTATTTACGGGATTATATAGGCGGGAGCGCGGTTAGGGAGTGTTACCGGCATCCGCTGTTTGAGGATAAATGCGTAAAGGTTGTGAAGAATAAAAAGGATCTGCCCGGGCTGCTGCGCGAGGTCAGGGTTTCCAAGCTGGTCGCTCCGTAATTTGGGGGATTATATTGTCGAATACGAGGACGAGCTGGTTGAGACGGACGCGGGGCCGGGGCTTGTCTGCGGCCTTGTCAGGAACGACTGCAACGGGGCTGTGGCTCCGGCGCTGGTGCATTATCAGGAGGGCGGCGTGGAGTTGGGCGGCGATATAGAGCGCGGTTTGAGGGAGATTCTGCGGCGGCTTATCGCGCATAATATTTTCTTTTATGATTTCAACGAGGGAAATTTTGTCGTGAAGGAAACGCGCGGCGGCGGGAAGAAAGTTGTCTTTATAGATCTGAAGGGTTTCCATAAGAACGGCTATATGGGGTTTCTGAAGCTGGAGCATTTCATAGCGCCTATGGCGCGCAATATTATGTTCCGCAGGATGAGGAGACTGTATCGTGAGCTCAAAATTGATGAATTCCCGCTGAACGGCCTGTGCGGGGAGAAGATGTTCAGCTCTTTCTGGGTAGATGTGAAGCTTTGAGGTATTGCCGCGTTTTCGCCATGTTATAAGGAACGGCGTCCGGTTTACGGACGCCGTTCTTTTGTATGCCGCTGGTGCCGGTTTAGCGCTTTGTCTGCTGTTCGTGCGTCCAGTCGCTGAAGCGGCGGTCTATCGTTTCAGACATGGCTTTGTAGTAATTTTCGTCGAAGGGGATGAAGAGATATTCTTCGTCCTGCATTTCTCCGGATTCACAGCGTTCTTTGCCGAAGAAACGCTCGGCGTAGTCGTCCACGTCTTTTGGATAAAACGGGTCGTCCCTATCGGAGTAGTCGTAGTAGTGCCATGAGAACGCGTCGCCCGTTTCGTCGAAGAGCGTGTGCAGCAGCCTGCCGCCGAGCTCGCCGCGGACGAATTCGCGCAGGTCTGCCGTTTTGCCTTCGAGCACGGATTTTATGACGTTTCCGTATTTTCTTGTGAAGTCCGCGCTCATGAGGCCGCGTTCTATGCACCAGCGCAGGTATATCGCCATGTGTCCGTAGGCGGCGATTTCGTCCACGGGCAGGTTTTTCCCGCGCAGGTCCTTGAGGTGCCATGCGGCGTCGTCCATCAGCTCCGGCGGCACTTCGTCCGCGCCGCCCTCGCAGGTATTCGGGCGCTGCGGGTCTACGACGAAGCTGGCTCCCGCGTCCGCGAGCCTTGACGACAGCCCGTCGGCGCTGTGGGCTATTTTGTAGTCAAGCTCTTCCTGATATATCGGGATTACGAGGTAGAAACATACTTTTTCTCCGTTGGGCAGAGCCGCGCGGAAGGCCTCTTTTTTGACGTTCTGAGGCGCGGCGAGAAATGCGGCGCAGAGCTCCGTGTTGTTGGCAAACGCCCGCCCGCCGCCTATGGTGTGGCCCCAGCCTATCCATGTTTCCGGCTCGGAGGCTATTTCCGCAATCCAGCGCAGGACGTTCGCGGGCCACTGCCAGACGTCGCCGCCGTCGGAGATTTTCCAGTCCTTCGGCAGGCATATCATGAGCTCCGCGCGCGACATATCGCTGTCCTTCAGCTCCTCCGGCAGGTCCATGACGTGCGCGCCGAGGCCGCAGGTGACGAGCGTGTAGTAGTCGCGCTCGATCGACGGCGGGATTATGCAGATGTCCGCGCAGACGCCGCCGGGATTGTTGTCGTGCGATATGGTTTTTATCTTTCCGTAGTATTTTTCGATGTGGGCGGTTATCGCCGCCGTTTCGTCCTCGGTGTAGAGCTCCGGCTCGCGCTGCGGGGCTTCTTCGCCGCCCTCTTCCCGCCGGATTATTTCGCCGTTTTTGTCGCGGTTGATTTGGAAGCCGTCGCCGCTCTCTTCGTCGGCGAGATAGAAGAGGCTCGTCGCGTAGTCCAGGAATACTGCGACGGAGACAAGCGGGTATGTGTGCTCGTCGTCGGCTATTTCAGCCCATTCTCCGTCGATTTTGCCGCGCAGCTCAGTCAGCCATTCGGGATTGGTTTTTGAGAGTCCGGCTTCGTTCATGCGGAAGAGCATCGAAATGTCGCCGTTTTTGCCCTTGTAGGTGAAATGGCAGAAGGGGCCGTCCGTGTCCCAGTCTTCGGGATTGAATATCGCCTTTACCTTTTCTAGCTTTTCTTCGTCGAGCCGGATGCAGTCTATCTGGCGCAGCTTCGCTTCCGCGTCGGCGTCGAGGCCTTCTTGAAGCTCCGCGTCGCTGTCGGGGTTTATCCAGTGGAATTCCATCTCTTCGAGCGTGCGCCCCTCTTCTATTTCGCGGCGCAGCGTCGTGAATTCGTAGTCGCCGGGCACGAGTTCCAGCCCGCGTGCGACTGCGTCGAGCGCCCCTGTTTGTCGCCGAAGTGGGCGCGTAGCTTGCCCGCCTGAAGCCAGCCCCACGGGTACGAGGGGTCTTCGGCGACGCCGCGCTCCGCGTATTCGCGCGCTGCCTCAAGCTGCCCCGTGTACAGCAGTGCGCAGGCGTAGCGGTAGTACCACGCGCCGCAGCTCCTGGCGTTCTGCTCCGATGCGGGCATCCATTCCGTGACGGAGTAATATGCGCCGTACTGGTCGAGGTTGTTGTAAATGTAGGCGTACCAGAGCGCGATTTGCAGGTCTTCGCGCGCCTGCTCCTCGGTAAAGCGCCCTTCCTTTACTCCCGATTCTATGAAGTCTTCGAGAAACTGCATCCCGCGCCAGAAGTAGCTGCGCGCGCCGTCGTCGTTGAGGTAGTATTCAAGCATCGCCACATCGTCTTCGCCGAGAAGGCTCGCCGCGCGCTCCGCGTTTTCTTCCTGATTTATGCCGTTCGTCTTTTCGTTGTCTTCCATTTGGGACATTTCCTCCGTCCAGATGTTTTATGCCGTGGGGATATTATATGACGAAAAAGCGTCGGTAAAACAGCCCGGCGTAGCGGCTGAGGCTGAAGACAGGCGCGAAAAAAGGCGCGGTTTTCGCCGCGCCTTTGCTTTTGTGCCGTTGTTGATTAAAATTTTCGCCGCTTTACCTCGCGGCTCGAAACTCGGCTCGCGCAGGCGGAAGTCGGAGACGAGCTCCTGCATGAGCTCTTTCACCCTCATTATGGATTTTACCTTCGAGACGTTGCTTCCGCAGAAGAAGAGGCCGTTTTCCCAGTCTCCGCGGTAGGCGCTGACGAGCGCGTCTGCTATGCAGAAGGTCTCGTGCTGGAGCTTGCAGATGCAGTGCGAGAGGCAGCCGGCGCGGCAGGTCATTTTTTCGAGCGTGTCGGAGAAGTAGCGTTCGAGCAGCGGGCTCATGATTGCGCGTCCGGGCAGGCCGCAGGGGCTCTTGAGCAGGACTACGTCGTCCTCGTTCGCGTTGATGTAGGCTTCCTTGAAGCGGTCGGAGGCGTCGCCCTCTTTGGTCGCGGCGAAGCGCGTGCCCATCTGGACGCCGCTCGCGCCGAGCTCTATCGCTTCGTCGATGTCCTTCGAGTCCCAGATGCCGCCCGCAGCGACGACCGGGATGCTGAGGCCGAGCTCGCGGATGTATTTCACGAGCGCGGGGACGACTTCTTTGAGCGAGAATTTCTCGTCGAGCGCCTCTTCTTCATTGCGCGCGCCGAGGTGTCCGCCCGCGGTGTTCGGCGTCTCGACGACGAAGGCGTCGGGGATGCGGTTGTAGTGCTTGAGCCAGCGGCTGATGATGAGGCCCGCGGCCTTGACGCTGCTGACTATCGGGACGAGCGCAGTATCGGGGTGGCCCTCGGTGAGCTGCGGCAGCTTGAGCGGCAGCCCCGCGCCGGAGATGATGACGTCCGCGCCCGCCTCGCACGAGGTGCGCACGAGGTCTTCGTAGTCGCTGAGCGCGCACATGCAGTTGACCGCGATGACGCCGCCGTTCGAGGCTTCCTTCGCCTCTTTTATGTATCTTGCGAGGATCGTCTGATTGTTTTCGCTGATTTTCTTCGGGCCGAGCGAGAGGTCGAAGCCGTCTGAGGAGGCGGCGAGGCCGACGGAGGCTATCGTGCCGATCCCGCCCTCGGCCGCTACCGCCGCCGCGAGCTTCGGACCGGAGACCATGATGCCCATGCCGCCCTGTATTATGGGGTATTTAGGCTGGTGCTTGCCAATCTTTAATACCGGTAATTCTTTGTTTTTAATGGCCATTTTAAATTCCTTTCAGGATATCTATTTTCAAACCTCAATCAATTCCACGCAATAGTGGAATACTGGATATGTTATTCCATAATTCCCGCTTTGACAAGTCTTATTCTGCATTTTCCGTATGTCCGCGGTTTTTGCCGAAAGCCGGTGCATTTCTAAAAGATTGTATAGCTTACTGATTGTTGACAACGGCGGGTCGTTACGTAGAATAGTCATATAACAGATTTCTTTATGAGGTGATTTGTTACATGAGGAAGTACTCCGAGCGTTCTATCGGCCTTTGCGACTGCAACAATTTTTTCGTCTCCTGCGAGCGCCGCGAGGATCCGTCGCTCGTCTCGCGTCCCGTCGTCGTGCTGAGCGGCAACGACGGCTGCATCGTCTCGCGCTCGGAGGAGGTGAAGGCTGCGGGGGTCGCGATGGGCGAGCCCTATTTCAAGGCGCGCGGCGTGCTGGAGCACATCGGCGCGGCGGTGCTGAGCGGGCGGCTCGGCCTCTACAATAAGATTTCGTCGGAGGTTATGGCCTGCCTTTCGCGCTTCACGGACACGATGGAGGTCTATTCGATAGACGAGGCTTTCATAAATCTCGCCATCGCCTCCGTGGAGGACGCGGAGGCCTACTGCCGCGCGATACGCGCCGAGATATGGCGGCGCTGCGGGATTCCCGTCTCGCTCGGCATTTCGTCGACGAAGACGCTTGCGAAGCTCGCCTCGCACGTCGCGAAGAAGTCGCGTGCGGGCGTCTTCTGGCTCGACGCGGCGCACAGGGACGACGCGGCGTGGATGGGGGCCTTTCCCGCGGGCGAGGTCTGGGGCGTCGGGCGCAGGACGGCGGCGAAGCTCGCGCTGCGCGGGCGCGTGAACACAGCCGCGGAACTGATGCGCGCCGACGATTTGTGGCTCAAGGAGAATTTCTCGATAAACACGCTCTACACGGCCTGGGAGCTGCGCGGCTTCCCGGCCTACCCGCTCGCGGCCAACCACGGCGCGGCGAAGTCCGTGCAGGTCTCGCGCTCCTTCGGCGAGCCGGTCTACTCCTTCGACGAGCTTCTCGACGCCGTATCATACTTCACTATATGCGCGGCGCGCCAGCTGCGCGGCATGAAGCAGCGCGCCTCGCGCATGGGGCTCTACCTTCGCACAAGCCCGTTCCATCAGGAAAATTTTTACTCCCGCTTTGAAGAATGTTCCTTCCGCGAGCCGCGCTCGCTCGACGCGGACTTCCTCGCCGCGGCGCGCGGGCTGCTTTCGCGCGTCTTCGAGGCGGGACGGCCCTACAAGAAGGCCGGGGTCCTGCTCTCCGGCTTCACCGACGTGAGCTGCGGCGTGCAGGGGCTTCTGTTCGACGGCGAGGAATCCGGCTCGCCGGCCGCGCACCGCGCCGCGGAGACGGCGGACGCGCTCAACGCGGAATTCGGCCGCGTCGTCATAGCGCCAGCCGACAACTTCACCGCGCCCGAGAAGAGCGCGCGCTGGCACCCGAGGCGCGAGCACAGCGCCGCGGCGGACGACGCGCGAGGCCGCCCGGCCCTTCCGCTCGGGCCGAAACGGCGCGTAAACTTCTGACGGCGCGGGGCCATGCTTCGCGGCTATGACGGTTCATGCGGCATAGGTATTTGCCGTGGCTTCGCGGCGGCGCTATATTGCGCGCGTGGAATTGAAAAATCTGCACAGGAGGAAAAAAGTCATGGCTAAAAAAGTTCTTGTAATAACGTCGAGCATGAGACGCGGCGGCAACTCCGAGACGCTCGCGGACGAATTCGCGCGCGGCGCGGCGGAGGCCGGAAACAGCGTCGAAAAAATAGCGCTCGCCGACTACGAGCTGAAATTCTGCAAGGGCTGCCTCGCCTGCCAGAAGACCGGCAAATGCGTCATAAAGGACGGCACGGAGCAGATACTTGCGAAGATGAACGAGGCCGACGTGATAGCCTTCGCCACGCCCATCTACTACTACGAGATGAGCGGGCAGCTCAAGACGATGCTCGACCGCAGCAATCCGCTATTCGGCACGGATTACCGCTTCCGCGACATATATCTCTTCACCTCCGCCGCCGACGGCTCCGAGGAGGCCGACGAGCGCGCGTTGGTCGGCCTTCAGGGCTGGATAGAATGCTTCGACAAGACGGAGCTCAAGGGCAGCGTCCTCGCCGCGGGGGTCGACGCCGTGGGCGCGGTCAAAGGCAGTCCCGCGCTCGAACGCGCCTACGAGATGGGCCGCGCGGTAAAATAACGAAAGGAAGCGTGTAAACGATGAAATCAATGCTGACCTTAGCGGCGGCGCTCTTCGCCGCCCTCGGCCTCGCCGTATGCGCCGAGGCCGCGCCCCTCCGCGTCGCCTCCGACGGCGCGCAGATACAGCGCGAAAACCCCGCGATGCCGACGCGTGTCGCGCCCGAGAACGGCACGAAGATACTTATGCACTTCGGTGACACCGTAATCCCCGGCGTCCTCAACGACGGCGAGACCGCGCAGGCGCTCGTCAAAATGCTCCCCTACAAGGTTCGCGTCAGCCGCTACTCACACGACTTCTGCGGGATAATGGACGACCCTCTGCCGTACAAGGAGGAGGACGTACACCACGGCTGGCTCAACGGCGACATAGACTTTGCCACGGACGCGAACTACTTCACGATACTCTTCGAGGACGAGGAAAACTCCGAGCAGTACGGCTATCAGGTCAACATCGGCGTGATAACCTGCGAGCTGTCGAAAATAGCCGCGCTCGAAGGAAGCTACGAGGTGCTGATAGAACTCGCGGAGTAACGCGCGCACCTGATTCGGATAAAATCGCAGAAAATCCCGCTTCGATGCGACGAGGCGGGATTTTTTATGCCCGCGCGCGGCGCGCGGACGCTGCTGTATAATTATGGCACGAAAGGAGGCGTGAGAAAAAATGCTTGAACACAAATGCCCGTCATGCGGGCGTTCAATCGGCTACGAGGGACTGTGCTGGCTCTGCCGCGCGGAAAAAGACCGGCGCGAGGCGCAGGCCTGGACTGCGGAGCAGATCGCTGAAAAACAGCGGAAGATAACCCAAAATATAACGGCGCTCGACGACTGGAAATCAGAGGAGACGAAAGACCTCTGGAGCCTGCTTTCATATCACGGCGCCGTAACGCCAGAGATGCAGCGCGCGGCGCTTGCGGCGGGCGTATTCGACGTCGAGCAGCTCTATTGGCGCGCTCCGGCCGACGTGGGCGCGGGGCTGGCGAGGGTGCTGATGGAGGCGGATTCCCATGACGAGGCGGGTTGTCTTATGTGCTGTCTTGCGATGCAGGGCGGGGACGAGGCTCTTTCGGCGCTGCTCGAACTTGAGCGGAACCCGCGCGCGTGGAGGAAAAAGCTCTACGCAGACCCTTCCATATACGCCGAGTGCGGTGGCTGGACTTTCGACAAGGAGGGACGGCGGCGCGAGCTTGTATTCGACCGCTGCATCCCGCTTGTAAAAGGAACGCCCGGCGAAAACGAGCCGGCGCGGCTGATGCGCCCGCGCGAGGACTTCTGCCCGCACTGCGGCTGCCGCATGGTGGACGCGGTGATTCTCGACGGGCGCGACGAGCGCCTGCGTTTCCTCGGCGTGGACGGCGTGATAACGGCCGCCTGCTGTCCGAACTGCGTCGGCTTCGAAGAGGGCGGCGCTTTCACGCGCTTCGACCTGCGCGGAGGCGGCGAGCCTCTGCCGAATAATCTGACGCTTGATGATTGGGGAAATTGTCTCGGCGACGAGGGGCTGGCGGAGCTTGTAAACAACAGACTCGTCCTCGCTGAGCGCCATGTGCCGCCCTTCTACGGCGCGTACTACGAGGGCGTGAGCACGATAGGCGGCTTTGCGAACTGGATTCAGGACTGGCAGTACCTCGAATGCCCCGAGTGCGGCAGGCCGATGAAATATGCGGCGCAGATAGAGTGGGATATGCTCTTCGACGAATACGGCGGAGAGGGCACGCTCTACCTCGAAATCTGCCCCGACTGCCATATCGCGGGGCTGCTGCACCAGCAGACGTAGGGGCGGATAATGGCGTGGCGCGGGGGCCGCTGGGCCGCTCTACGCGGCCTTTCCTATAGCCGCGATGCTTCTCAAAAAAGGCGCGTCGTTTTTCAATGTGTTTCTGTTTCTCGGCGCGTGGTCTACGACGAAGCTTCCGCAGATGCTCTTTGAAATTTCACAGCTCGGCGCAAGATTCGCGGCGGCGCGCTTTGCGCTGAACCTTGCCGTAATCGCGCTCATCGCCCTGCTGATGGACAAAACGGCGGGCGCGCGGAAGAGGGCGGAGATTCTGAGGCGCGCGGAGGAAATGTCCGAAAAACGCTAAATCATGCGCCGTGACGCTGCGTTTCTGCGCGCGCCGCGTTTTGCCGCGAACGGTACGGCGATACGAAACGGGCCGGAGCTCTGCGGTTTCCCGCGCTCCGGCCCGTTGTTTCTTCGGTTGAGCTTATTTCGTAAAAACTAGAACTTCTTGAATATCGAAGCCTTCGCGCCGCAGATGGGGCAGTTGGCCTCGGTCTTGCCCTTGTGGATGTAGCCGCAGATCGGGCAGAGATAGTAGTCGTCCTCGGCTCCGGCCATGTCGGCGAGGGCCTCTTTGTAGAGCTGCGCGTGGACCTTCTCGGCCTCGTTCGCGAAGTGGAAGACGCGGGCGGCCGTCTTGTCGCCTTCGGCCTCGGCTTCCTTGATCATCGGCGGGTACATCTCGCTGAACTCGTAGGTCTCGCCGTTGATGGCGGCCTGGAGGTTCTCGGCGGTGGTGCCGACTCCGCCGTTGGCGCGGAATTCCGCGAAGGCGTGGATGGTCTCGGCTTCGGCGGTGGCGCGGAAGAGCTTCGCTACTCCCTTGAATCCGTCTTTTTCAGCCTGCTCGGCGAACATGAGATACTTGCGGTTGGCCTGCGATTCTCCTGCGAATGCGGCTGCGAGATTATCTTTCGTTGACATGAAAATTCTCCTCCTTAGAGTTCTTTATCCTGATAGTTTTCACACACATTAAGCGCGCCCGTGAGCACGTTATCTAAAACAATTATAATTTTAATCCGCAATGGCGTTTTTGTCAAGCGCCGCGGCTTAGTACTCGACGCCCGCGCGGGCCGGAACGCCGTCGCGGTATGGGTGCTTCACCTCGCGCATCTCGGTGACGAGCGCGGCCCTGTCGATGAACTTCTGCGGCGCGTGCCGCCCCGTCAGCACAACTTCCGTCCTGTCGGATTTTCTGTCGAGCACTGCGGCGACTTCCTCCGCCGTCAACAGTCCGAAGTCCACGACTACGTTTATCTCGTCGAGCACGACGAGGTCGTATTCGCCTGAGCTCATGAACTCCGCTGCGAGTTTCAGCCCGCGCCGCGCCTCCGCGAAATCCTCCTCGGTTTCGTCGCCCTTGAAAATGCACTGCGCCCGCCCGGTGCGCACGTGCGTGACGCCGGCCATCAAAGCGAGCGAGACGATTTCGCCGTAGACGGGGCTGCCCTTCATGAACTGCACGAACGCGATCTTCGCGCCGCGCCCCGCCGCGCGCAGCGCGAGGCCGAGCGCCGCCGTCGTCTTGCCCTTGCCGTCGCCGGTGTAGACCTGTATCAGCCCTTTTTCGCCGAACATTTTTCTCCTCCTCCATGCCTGCGCACGAAGTCCTCGATGAGCCGCGCAGAGATGCTGACGCCGCGGTAGTACTCCGGCAGCTCGCCGGGCGCGAACCACTTCGCGTCTTCTATCTCGCCCTCGTCGGGGCGGACTTCACCCGACTCCCACTCGGCGGTGAAGCCGAGCATCAGCGAGCGCGGGAAGGCCCACGGCTGGCTTGCGAAGTATTTTACGCTTTTTGACGCGGATTTTCGTCTCCTCGTAGACCTCGCGCGCGACACACTCCTCAAGGCTCTCGCCCGGCTCGACGAAGCCCGCGAGCACGCTGTAACGCCCGGGCGGGAAATTAACTCCGTGGCCCATCAGTATCTTCCCGTCGCGCTCGACGCAGACGATTATCGCGGGGCAGATGACCGGGTAGATGAGCTCGCCGCACTTCGTGCAGCGCATCGCCCACTCCCCGTCGTCGAAGACGTTCGCCGCGCCGCAGCGGCCGCAGAACTTGTGCGTCCGCTCCCAGTCCATGTAGTGGAAAGCCTTGCCGATGCGGAAGAACTGCTCCTCGCCCGCCGTCGTCCAGCAGGTGCGCCGCTCCTGCGCCTCGAAGCCCGCGGGAATTTCGCACTCGTCCGCGAGCTCGGCCCAGACGTCGTCCGCGCCGTCCCTGTCCACAAGCCCGGAATTCACGAACCTCGCGGCGAGACAGTCCGGAACCTCGCCGCGCTCCGGCACGCGCCCGCCTCCGGCAAGAATCACGCGCCCTTTATGAAACATATAGCATAGAGACATTTACGCTCCTTCTTCCTCTTCGAACAGATATACCCGAACGTTATTGTACTGGACTTAGCGGCAAAAGAACACTATTATTTATACATCGCAATATCATTTCTCAGGAGGGCTCGTCATGATCGAAAAATTTGAACACGTAACCGCCGAAACCAAAGCCAACGTCTACTTCGACGGAAAGGTGATCAGCCACACGCTCTGGCTCGCGGACGGCGAAAAGCGCACGCTCGGCATCTTCATGCCCGGCGCATACGAATTCGGCACCGCCGACGCCGAGATAATGGACCTCACCGACGGCGAGTGCGAAGTGCAGCTCCCCGGCTCCGACGAATGGAAATTCATGAAGGCCGGCGAAGCCTTCAAAGTCCCCGCCAACAGCAAATACGGCCTCCGCTGCTACGTCCCCGTGCAGTACATCTGCGCCTACGTGAAGGAATAACGCGAAACCGCGCGTAACCGAACGACAAACGAAAAGCCGGGGTGCGAGCCCCGGCTTGGTTTTGGCGTGCGCGCGCTTGATTCAGCTCAGAATAGCGTCGGCCGCTCTTAAAGTAAACGCATATAGTCGCGTGCTCCGTAGAAATAACGCATAATCAGCACGTTTTTTGAAACCTCGTCAATCTTATAAACAAGCACATAACTGCCTATAACAACCCTGCGGTATCCTTCCGCCCGAAGCTTCGTGTCGGAGCATTCTCCGTACATATAAGGAGTCCGGCGCAGATTTTCATAGCAGGCCTCAACGCCGTCCAGCAACTCGCCGGCGGCTGATGGGTTGAACAGCTTCTGCGTTATATAAGCGACGATATCGTCCAGATCATTTTCCGCCTGAGCCGTAACGAACAGGCTATACATTATACTTCGCTCGTATATCGCTCAAAGAACTCGCCGCATTGGAAATCCTTCCCGCACGGATATCTTCCTCCGCCTCTGCCAGCTTGACGTAAATATCCGCCATCCCGAGCAGCTCTTCATAAGTCCGCATACTCATAATCACCATATCTCCGTAGCCGTTTTTCGTGATATAGATCGGTTCCTTGCTTTCGCTGCACATCTGCGATATCTTCGCCGTGTCCTTCAAATCCCGAATAGGAATAATCTGCGGCATTATTATCACTCCTTCTGTGGCCTTATTATGTCATAAATATAAGCATATCGGCAAATAAAAAATGCCCTCGAAACGAGGGCTTTGACAACATCCGGAAAATTAATTGGCGGAGAGTGGAGGATTCGAACCCCCGGGGCTGTGACACCCAATTGATTTCAAGTCAATCACCATAGACCACTCGGACAACTCTCCGCGTTTACTGGTGCATTATAATCGCTGCGGCCTGTTATGGCAAGCGCGCGGCTGTGCCGTGTGGCGCCGTCGTATCGTTTTACTGCATCATGTGCCAGCGCTCTGAGATTATAAGCGCGAGCGCAAAGGTTATCAATCCGATAACGGCGGCGGCTATGCTGTACCGGCCGCGCATGAACGGAGCGGGAGCGGCGTCGAATGGAATTTTTGTCTGCGCGCAGAGTTCTTTTATGTTTAAGATGTGGATTACTGGGAAGCCTGCTTCAAGAGCTCCCGCCATTACGCCGTTTCCTGCTCTGGCGTCGGGGCGCGTGTGGACGCCGGGCGAGAAGCTGACTGATGAATCTCCGCTTCCAAGCGACGAGTGTCCGCCGCCGATGTTGACGACAGCTTTCGGCGAAATTTGTTTTATCAATTCGATTTTCCATTCAATTATATCTTCGAGGCTCTCTTTGATGACGAGCGGCGTTCCTTCCGATTGCGCGAGCGCGCTCATGGCGCGGACTGCCTCTTCGCTCAGTCCGCCGCCGTTTTCACCGCCGCCGCCGAGCGTGATATAGCTTGGCCTGGTATGAAGGAGGCCTGCTTTGCGAAGCTGTGACGCCATGACGGGCCACGGCGCGCGCGGGTCGTTCGCGCCCCACGTCGATGAACCGAGCGATAGTATCATAAATACGTTTGCGCCGCGAGCCTCCAGCGCCGTCAGTATATTGAGAATCATTCCGGGAAATGAAGACGACGACAGCACGACCACCCGGTCGCCGCGCTTTATGCCGAGTTCGTCGAACCAGCGCGAAGCCGCGACCGCCCACCGCGGATCGCACGCCGTGCGTTTGGCTTCAAGCGCGCCGAGCGTCGTGCTGAATTCGCTCCATTCAACGCCGATGAGTCCCGTTTTGTAAGGGTCCGTCTCTGCGTCCGGATTTATGCCGAGCGAGGCTTCCCATTGCCATAGTATTTCGTGCGAGCGCACTACCGTGTCATAAAGACGTTTCTCGCTTGGAGACAGAGATCCGCCGCATACTAGCCAGCAGGCGAGCATTGCGAATGCCGTCGCGGCCAGTATTATGCGGCTGCGGATTTTCTGACGGCGCTGCTCTTTCTGATATGCTGTGAAAGCTTCGTAGTTCATCTGAAAACTCCGACGGCGGCTGTAATCAGCTCTGACGAGAAGAGAACGGCGAAGGAGCATATAAATAATGAAGCGATAGTCGAGTAAACCCCTTGCCGCTGCATATCGGCGGCGACCAGCCCCGGAACGACCCAGCCGAACCAAAACGGGTCCGGCGAAAGTTCTCCGGCGACGGCGCGGATGGCGAGCGCGGCAAGCATCGCGACGCCGACGCGCATGCGCCCGTAAAGGCAGAAACGCTGTGACAGGAGTAGAAGAATCCCCCATACGCCGAAGGCTATGGCGATGCCGAGCGCGACGCGGCCCGGCGCGTAGAGCGAGAGGGCGAGCACGCCCGGCGCTACGAGGCCGCCGCTCGAAAAGCCGGTGCGCAGCTCCCAAAGCATCGAAAGCGCCACGCCGAGCGCAATGGTTAATGTTATGTTGTCATTCATTTGCCGCAGCGCCTCCTTCAAGCGCCATTCGAAACGCGAGCGGAAGGCCGTGGACGGCGTTGCCGCAGCCGAAAACGCGCTTGTGCGTTTCTATAAACGCACCGAATTCCATGATGTTTGAAAGCTTTACGTAGCTGCCTGCGAGCTTCGAAAATACAGGACGGTCGCCGATGATGCGGACTTCTTTCCAACCGCCGCGGCGCATCCAGTCCTCGAATGCGCGCAGGCGGTCGCGGCGGTCGCCTCGATGGTTGAAGACCAGCACCGTATCGCGCTCCTTCCAGCCCAGTGATGTGAAATACTCCTGCGTGCTCGCTAAATCGTTTATGGAGAAGGCGAAGGCCAGTTCAGCTCTGCCTACGCGAAGCACGCATGAATCGGCTATATCGGGGGCGAGCGTTTTCATCGCGGCGCACGCCCGCAGCTTGTCTGCGCCTGATAAAACCGCCGCTTTTAGTGCCAATGGGATGTTAATCGCCAAATGCGAGCGTAAATCGGATATTTTCTCGACGGGATGGAGTTTCAGCTCTTTTTTCTCCGCGAGCGCCGCCATATCGGAGCGTTCGGCAAGCTCGTGCGGCAGTACGACTGTTCCTCCGCGAGGAAGCGCGCCTGACAGCGCGCGCAGCACGTCGTTTTCTCCGGTTTCCCCAAAGCGCCTCGTGGTCTGTCCGCGTGTTGGTGAGGACGGTCAGCGTAGGGCGGAGTGCCTCTGGGCAGACTCGCTGAAGCTCTGGCGAGACGGCGCTGTTTTCCGTGACGACGGCCCCGACCTCGGGCGGCAGCTGCGAGAGCCACCATTTCAGCTCCGCGACGTTCGCTCCGGCGGCGCGTAAAATAGGACTTTCGCCGCCGGGCGTAAGCTCACGCGGCAGGACGCCGGTGATACGGGCACGGCAGTTGAGGCCGCATGCACACAATCCTGCATGCAGCAGCCGAACGACGCCGCTTTTGCCTCGGCTTCCCGTTACGGCGATGCGGATTCCAGGCAGCGTATCGGGCACGCTCATACCTCCCTACGATAAAGGCGCGGAGCCGGAAGGCCGCCGCGCCCTTTTATTTATTTTACAATCTTACCATCTAAATGTGCGCTTAGAATCCTACGGGAACTCCGAGGCGGCGGCTGTCGGCTCCGCCGTTCATCTTACCGTCCTTGTATAAAATTCCCTGCGATGTGCCGAAGTAGTCGCCGTACTCCTGGATATCTATCGTCTCGCCGACTGCTTTGAGCTTCTCAAGCGTTTCCTGAGGCATTTTATCCTCGACCTTATATGCAGCCGGTTTCCCGCCTGTCGTCGACGTAAAGAACCTCGGGTAATTGATAGCCTCGTCCATATCCATACCGTAGTCAATAACGTTCGTGATTATCAGCGTGAGCGCAGTCATTATTCTTGTCGCTCCGGCGCTGCCGATCGTCATGAACGGTTTGCCGTCCGGGGTGAGCACTATTGTCGGGGCCATGCTGGAAAGCGGGCGTTTGCCGGGTTCCGGCGCATTTGCGCTTTCTGGATTGTCGGAGAAGTCGTCCATTTCGTTATTGATGATTATTCCGTATCCCGGTACGAAACCAGTCACATAGTTATGCGTGTTCGTACACGCTACGATGTTTCCGTCGGCGTCAGCGACGGAGAAATGAGAGGTATTGGAGCCGAATCCGGTGAGGGCTCCGGAATACGCTACGCGTTTTGTCGTTTCGTACTGCCACGGGTCTCCGGCCTTGATAGACTTTAACGTGCTTTTCATGTCGATTTTTTCCGCGAGCGACTTGGCGTAATCTTTATTCACAAGTCCGTTGAGAGGAACGTTGATGAAATCGGAATCAGCCATGTACTGTTCACGGTCGGCAAACATGAGGCGTATCGCTTCCGCTGTGACATGCTGTCTTTCTGCCGAATCG
>ENA-OQCL01000112-OQCL01000112.1-human-gut-metagenome-genome-assembly--contig:-NODE-112-length-45624-cov-12.298811_pt1 | contig 45624 bp, 46 predicted proteins | sample MGYA00242502_ERZ504586 | MGnify/ENA primary metagenome ERZ504586 (study PRJEB26092, sample SAMD00036316) | human gut metagenome | host: Homo sapiens | study: EMG produced TPA metagenomics assembly of... | reverse complement strand
TCTTTGCTGGGGCGTCATCTTGTTGCTATTTGTAGTTTTGCCGGCTTGTTCGCCGCTGCTGCGGTATCGGCAATCTGATCGCGTTTTTTGTATGCCGTGAAGCTTTCCCCGTGAAGCAAACGGTCGGCAGAAAATAAGAAAAGAGGATAGGCGGGGGAAGGTGTGTGTCAATAAAGGTCACCGGTTCATTTTCGACGATATGAAAAAGCTGGACGGGGTCTCCCATCCAGCTTTTCTGTTCGTTCAGGTAGGTGTCCGGAATTTTTGACACGCCCAATGTTTACAGCCGTTTGCGCAGCTCTTCGCCGGCCTCTTCGTAACCGGGTTTGCCCAGCAGCGCGAACATATTTTTCTTGTAAGCCTCTACGCCCGGTTGGTCGAACGGATTGACGCCGAGTGCATAACCGCTGATGCCGCAGGCTTTCTCGAAGAAGTAGAGCAGGCCGCCGATGTAGTATTCGTTGATTTCAGGAGTTTCGATGCGGATGTTGGGTACGCCGCCGTCGAAGTGGGCGAGCAGGGTTCCCATCTCGGCCATCCGGTTCACTTCGCTGAGCGTTTGCCCGCGAGTTGAAATGCCACCCTTTGGCGACTCTTTGCCCATTGAGGGCCGTCGCGCCCCGTATGGGGCGCGTGGATTGAAACTTTGTAGCTTTCAAAGTCCCCGATCTCCACATTTTGTCGCGCCCCGTATGGGGCGCGTGGATTGAAATGGGCACGGTCCCCGTGACCGTGGTAGGTGCAGCCTGTCGCGCCCCGTATGGGGCGCGTGGATTGAAATTTCAGTGCCCACTTGGAGACCTTCTCCAGCGTAGGTCGCGCCCCGTATGGGGCGCGTGGATTGAAATGGCGGCAAGGACATCGCGGTGGCAGCCGGCAGCGTCGCGCCCCGTATGGGGCGCGTGGATTGAAATCCATCCAGCCGGAGGATATCACCGGCAAGTATGATGTCGCGCCCCGTATGGGGCGCGTGGATTGAAATACCCTGGCCCATGAGCTGAGCAAGGATTTGCGAAAAGTCGCGCCCCGTATGGGGCGCGTGGATTGAAATAGGCTCTCCCGCTGCTGCTCATAGGGGGAGGCTAGTCGCGCCCCGTATGGGGCGCGTGGATTGAAATCATTTCCGCCTGGGAGCATACTACTATGAGTGCGACATGTCGCGCCCCGTATGGGGCGCGTGGATTGAAATATGTGCCTAATGGGCCAACTTTTAGGAAACCAGGCCGTCGCGCCCCGTATGGGGCGCGTGGATTGAAATGCCCGTCACGGCAAACATCCGACGTCGCTCTATCAGTCGCGCCCCGTATGGGGCGCGTGGATTGAAATGACAAGCGCCTGAGATGCCGTGGTTTTCAGTATGAGGTCGCGCCCCGTATGGGGCGCGTGGATTGAAATGCCAAGTCCCTCGCGACGGCAAAAAGGCGGCTACGTCGCGCCCCGTATGGGGCGCGTGGATTGAAATTGGTAGACGCTGGGCGGACGATGCTTCCACCTGCCAAGTCGCGCCCCGTATGGGGCGCGTGGATTGAAATCGCGGCCAACGGTGCGCCGGTTTGGCAGAACTTTATGAGTCGCGCCCCGTATGGGGCGCGTGGATTGAAATCCTTTTCGACCTGATGGAGGAAACAAAATGATCTAGTCGCGCCCCGTATGGGGCGCGTGGATTGAAATAGAGGATCCCTTGCACAGCTCAAAGATGAACTGCGTCGCGCCCCGTATGGGGCGCGTGGATTGAAATATCTGCTCGCGGAGTTCACGAGCCATTTGGCGAGACGTCGCGCCCCGTATGGGGCGCGTGGATTGAAATATCCTCCGCCGTCCTGCCTGAGTATGTCCGTGGCGGTCGCGCCCCGTATGGGGCGCGTGGATTGAAATCGTCAACCGGGACGGTTGCGCCGGTGGTGTTGGTAGGTCGCGCCCCGTATGGGGCGCGTGGATTGAAATCGGCAACATCACTATAGATCGGGTGTATTATAAGTTCGTCGCGCCCCGTATGGGGCGCGTGGATTGAAATCAGTCATCCTCGGTGATGTGCGCAAACACGACACCGTCGCGCCCCGTATGGGGCGCGTGGATTGAAATGATGGAGTCTTGCAAGCTGTCAATCTCTGCGGCCGTCGCGCCCCGTATGGGGCGCGTGGATTGAAATGGGCCACTATGGCCAACCTCCGCGAATCCGGCGCGAGTCGCGCCCCGTATGGGGCGCGTGGATTGAAATCGCCGTGTCTGACGGCGTGTACCGCGCCGTAATGTCGTCGCGCCCCGTATGGGGCGCGTGGATTGAAATGATTTGCCAGCGGCGATCTCCGCGTCCTGGTCACGTCGCGCCCCGTATGGGGCGCGTGGATTGAAATCTCGTGCTTGATACCGGTGGCCTCCTTGGTAGCGTCGCGCCCCGTATGGGTTGGCTTTTTACCGGGCACTGCTTGCCTGTATGCCCCGGAATATCTCCGGCAGCAGCTTTTTCGCCGCGGGCGGGATGGCGCTGTACATGCCGTAATAGGACAGGGTAAACGGATACGTCCCGTCCTCCAGCGTCTCGTCTGTGGGCAGCACGCCATCCACAGAGATCACCGACCCGTTGAGCCCCGCATCTCCGTGCAGAAACTGGTAATAGTCGGGAAACAGCGGCGCTCCCACCCGGCCGGAATTAGCCACAGCGGCCACGGGGTTGCCATACTCTCCCACCGGGACAATATCCGGCGCACCGGCAGTAATGCCGAACAGCATCGACAGCTGCTGCCAGACGGGGACGTCCGCGTCATCGCTGTAGCCGTAGGCCGGGATCAGGGTCTGGCGCTGCTCCTGATCCCAGAACAGCGCGCCGCTGCCTGCGTATATCTGCCGGATGGTGTCGGCGGTCAGGTCATAGTCGCCCCTGGGCTGCCCAATGTCGCCGTGTACGAATATGACGGCGTCCCGGAAAAGCGGTATCGACTCATAGCCGCCCAGCAGCTGCAGGGCCTTCTGATCGGGGGCGCACACGGCGGCGTCATAGTTCCCCAGCTTCAGCTCCTGGGCGATGTCCCGGGGGTCCACCGAGAAAAGCACGTCTTCCAAATCCGTGTCCCCGAACAGGGCCTGCCCCTCCTCCGAATAAAACCAGTGGATGACAGCGGAACGGGCCGGATCGCTGTCCACGGCGATCTTCAGCTCTGGGGCAGGCTGGGGGTCCTCCTGCTGGGGCGGGTCCTGTACCGGGCTGTCCGGCTGCTTGGCGCAGGAGACGGCAGCGCCCAGGAGCAAAGCCCACACCAGCGCGGCGCAGAGCAATTTGGTCAGCTTCTTCATATCATACCTCCTGTGTTCGTTTGTTTATGGACTGGCAGGTACTTGCTGTATGATAATCAGCCCATAGCAGTTCCCCCCCATATACCTATATTTATGCTTATATCCGAATTATAGATTATTCTGCCAAAGCTGTCAAGTAAAGCGGGACTATTTTTCACAAAAACTGTGCAGTTTTTCCACCTCTGTATATACAACCCGGTCAACGCCATGCGTTTCATCGGCAGCGGCGTTCTTTTTACCCCCGGCTTGCAAATCGGTCCGCATTGCGGTACAATAAACAGAAATATATGGCGGCATGGCCGCACGGAGGTATATATGATCGTTGTCATCCGAAAGGATACCCAGGAGCCCGCCATGCGGCAGCTGGCGGTGCGCCTGATGAATCAGGGGGTGCGCATAGGCCGCACCCCGGGCCAGGACGCCGATGTGCTGACGTTGGTGGGAGATACCTGGCGGCTGGACCCGGAGGGGCTGCTGGCCCTTCCCTATGTGCTGGATGTGCGGCGCATTACGCCGCCCTACCGGCTGGCGGGACGGGCTGCCCATCCGGAAAACACCGTGGTGGAGGTGGGCAGTGCGCGGATCGGTGCGGAGTTCTGCCTCATCGCAGGCCCCTGCGCTGTGGAGTCCCAGGTGCAGATGGCCGGCGTGGCCCGGCGGGTGAAGGCCGCCGGGGCCCAGCTGCTGCGAGGAGGCGTATTCAAGCCCCGGACATCCCCCTACTCCTTCCAGGGGCTGGGTCAGGCGGGCATCCCCCTGCTGGTGGACGCCGGTCAGGAGGCGGGCCTGCCTGTGGTGACGGAGATCACCGACCCCCGGCAGCTGGACGACCTGGCAGACGTGGACGTCCTGCAGGTGGGCGCCCGAAATATGCAGAATTTTCCCCTGCTCCAGGCCCTGGGCCAGGTGCGGAAGCCGGTGCTGCTGAAGCGGGGCATGTCCGCCACCGTGACGGAGCTTTTGCAGGCGGCGGAGTACATTCTGGCCGGGGGCAATTCCCGGGTCATTCTGTGTGAGCGGGGCATCCGGACCTTTGAAACGGACAGCCGGGCCACCCTGGATATCGCAGCCATTCCGGTGCTGAAAAGACTGTCGCACCTGCCTGTGATCGTGGACCCAAGCCACGCCGCCGGACGGGCGGAGCTGGTGGCCCCCCTGGCCCTGGCCGCCGCAGCCGCCGGAGCCGACGGGCTGATGGTGGAGGTCCACGACCGTCCGGCCTGCGCCCTGTCCGACGGGGCACAGGCTCTGTCCTGCGACCAGTTTGACGCCCTGGCCCGGCAGGTGCGGCAGCTGCTGCCCCACGCATACCGTTGATGGCCGGGTACTATTACCGGCAGCTGGACCGGGAAAAGCGAGCGGTGTACGATGCCATGCGGACGGGTATGGAGGCCCTGGCCCCGGGGATCCGGGTGCCGAAGCTCACCGGCCAGGAGCTGTCGGACATCTACCTGCGGCTGAAGCTGGACACGCCGCTGCTGTTTTACGTCACCGGGTTTCAGTATCGCTGGATGCCCGGGGCAGACCATGTGGAGCTGCTGCCGGAGTATCTGTTCGATAAGAGCAAGGTCCGCCAGCACCGGCAGGCGGTCGCTGCCCGGCTGGACCGTTTGGTCCGCCCCCTGGCGGGAAAGACCGACCGGGAGAAGGAGCTGGCCATCCACGGGTTTATTCTGGAAAACGTCCGGTATGATAAGCTGAAAAAGCCGTATTCCCACGAGATCATCGGGCCTCTGACCCAGGGGGTCGGCGTGTGCGAGGGCATCGCCAAAACCGTGAAGGCCCTGTGCGATGCCGTGGGACTGCCGTGCATCGTGGCCCTCAGCGAGGCGGCCCCGGAGCGGGGTGTAAAATACCGCCATACCTGGAACGTGGTGACGGTGGAGGGCCAGCGCTATCATCTGGACGCCACCTTTGACAATTCCCTCCAGCGGGGCGTCCCCCGGTACGATTATTTCAACCTGGACGACAGGCACATATTCCGGGACCACGAGACCCTGGTGCTGCCCCTGCCGCCCTGTACGGCGGACAAGGGGTACTACTACCGGGCCCTGTCCTTCACCAAGCCGGAGGACGTGGAAAGCCGCGCCAGGCAGGCCCTGCGGAAAAAGCAGGCGCACTTCGTGTTCCACTGGCGGGGCGGCGGTCTGAACCGGGAGCTCCTGACGGACCTGCTGACCCGGTGCGACGCCGCGGCCCGGGAACGGGGCAAGTGCGTCAGCTGCTCCGTGAACACCGCCCAGGCCGTGGTGCAGCTGGACTTCACCGACGGGCCAGGGGCGGAGGCGGTGCTGGTGCAGCAGCCGGACGAGGGAAACGAACTGTAAATATATCGCCCGAATGTTCTATTACCGGACGAAACCGAATAGTAGAACGGACGGCCATGACACGGCAGAAGAAAGAACTGTTTTGAAGATAAACTGACAGGGGCGAAAATCGCCCCTGTCAGTTTATCTTCTTCTGCGGCGCCTGCGGCGGAATTTGCCCAGAACACCGGTGATGATGCCGCGCTCATAGCGATTCATGCCGAACAGCCACAGGCTGACGGCGTACACAACCACAAATACGCAGCCCCAGATCAAGATGTCCAGATATCCCGATACCGGGACCAGCACAGCGATGAGCACCGCCGCAACGGCAGGCCCCACCATAGACGGCAGCAGCCGGGCAATGTGGCTCCAGAACCACCGGATATCCAGCCCCACATGCCTGCGGAAATACCAGTTGATGGGAAGCACATTCCCCACCACGGTCACAAACAGAATGGAACCCGCCACACCAATGAGCCCGCCATATTTGCACAGAGGAATCATCAGCCCGACGTTGACGGCGGCGGCACCCAGATAGACCCAGGCCCGGAAGCGATGCATGTTCTTGGCCCGGAGGATCTCCAGCCCTACAAATTGAATGGCGGAAACAATGGTGCTGGCAAACAGCAGCAGGGCCACGGGATAGTCCACGGAAAACTGCTCCTTGCCGCCGGCCCACAGGATCACAAAGGGGCGTCCCACTGCCACAAAGCCCAGAAACACCGCCATCAGCATAATGAACTGCAAACGCCCGGCCTTGGTCATCAGCTTGGTCAGCTCCCGGGTGGAGTCACCCTCGGCCACCATCCGGTGGACCCGTGGGATCAGTACGTTGGAGATGGCCATGGCGAAGGATAGGTAATATACGTTCAGCTGGTTAGCGCTGTAGTATACGCCGGACAGCTCCGCACCATGGATCCAGGTGGTCATCAGGGTGCCGATGCCATAGTTCAGTTGGTCCACCACCACCGCCAGGAAAATGTAGAACGTGAAGCCCATCATGTTCTTCATCAGCGGCAGGTCGTAGGTCCGGAAGGACATCGGCATTTTCAGCACCGTGAGACAATAGAACATATAGGTCAGGCCGCACACAATGGTCAGCACCAACGACAGCGTGGCGATGGTCGGAGAGCGAAACCCCAGCAGCAGCAGGGGAATGGAGATCAGCGGGCTCAGCACGGACTTGGCCATGGTGACAGCCTTCAGGAACAGGTAGCGCTCATGGATATTCACATGGGACTCGAACACACTGAACGGGAAAGAAAGCGCTGCGTTGACGGTCATGATCCGCAGCAGTTTTGCACCCAGAGCCAGCTCCTCTGGGGCCCACTTGGTGCCGAACACCATCTGCGGGTGCGCTGCCAGGAAGAAGCCCAAGGCCAGCAGTACCAGACCCAGCAGCGACAGCGTCACCAGGAACATGCCGTTGAGCTTGGCCATTTCCCGCCGGTCCTGGGCCACCTTGGCCTGGGAATAGTAGCGGATATAGGCACTGCCCAAGCCCATACTCAGCAGCAGCAGGTACGAGATGATGGGACCCACCGCCCCGTAAACACCGTATTCCGTTTCGCCCAGCCGGTCCAGCATAATGGGCGTGTAGATCAGCGAGATCAGCGTGCTCAGCCCCATGGACACATAGGACAGCACCGCGCCCAGCCGCACTTGATTCACTTGCAAGGGTCCACCCTCTTTCTGCATATTCGGGATATTATACCGGATTTTTCAGAGCATGTAAAGAGTTCGCCAAGTAAATTCACGGAAATGTCACACAATAGCTGCCGTTTATGTATTCTAAAAGAGACTATGCGGAAACTTTATGCAAAAAAGCGGCACAGCCAAAGCTGTGCCGCAGCAGATGTTCGTTATCCCTCGTCGTAGGGTATGGTCACCGTCCGGCAGGCGGCGCACCGATAGGCAGGGACATGGTCCGTTTCCGGATGGGGGGCTTTGCCCAGAAGCAGAAAGCCCGGGCAGCCTACGGCCGCGCCCATGGGACGGTTCTCCGTCACCCAGCACACGCCGCCTCGGCCCATAGCCCGGACAAAGCCGGACTGCATCTCGTTTCCGCAGCAGGAACATTTCATGGCAGGTACCTCCTCTTGCTCATTATACTTTATACTTTCCATCATATGATATATGTTGCTATCATATTACCATAAATACAATATATAAATGTGAACAATGTAAGAACAAACCATAAAAAATATGTGAAAAAAATATAAAGTAACAGCCACTTGCGGGCAAGCGGCTGTTACTTTTGACGGAATATTACTTTTGACTGGGCATTTTCCAGGCTTGATGGTCTGTGTGCAGCAGATGATGGGAAACATCGCTGAGGGGCTTTTTCAGGTAATCGCGGTACAGCTCCCGCACGTCAGGGTTCTCATGGGAGAACCGGCAGGGGGCGGCCTTATCGATGCTCCACAGGACGCTGCCGCGTTTTTCCGCCAGCTCCACGCCGTCATGGATAGGCTGACCGCCGCCGCCGGCACAGCCGCCGGGACAAGCCATGATTTCCACAAAGTCGTAACGGACTTCGCCTCGCTCCAGGGCGGTCATGAGCTTGCGGGTGTTCAGCAGGCCGCTGGCCACAGCCACGGAAACCACTCCCGCGCCGGGGATCTCGAATTTAGCTTCCTTCCAGCCGTCCATGCCCCGGATGTCGCGGAAGGCATCGGGGTCCGGATTCTTTCCGGTAACCAGGTAATAGGCGCTGCGCAGGGCTGCATCCATCACGCCGCCGGTGGCGCCGAAGATCACCGCCGCGCCGGTGCCGCTGCCCAGGGGGCTGTCGAAGGGGGTCTCATCCAGAACCGCCGGGTTGATCTGTTCGCCCCGGAACATCCGGACGATCTCCCGGGTGGTCAGCACCACGTCTACATCGGCGTCGCCGCAGGCGTCCCGCATGGTGGGCAGTGCTGCCTCGCTCTTTTTGGCGGTGCAGGGCATGATGGACACCACGAAAATGTCGTGGGGGTCCACACCCAGCTTCTGGGCAAAGTAGCTCTTGGCCACTGCGCCGAACATCTGCTGAGGACTCTTGGCGGTGGACAGGTGGCTGACGTAAGCAGGGAACTGGGTCTTGACAAACCGGACCCAGCCCGGACAGCAGGAGGTGAACATGGGCCATGTGTACTGGTCCCGGTGGGTAAAGCGCTCCACAAACTCGCTGCCCTCCTCCATGATGGTCAGGTCGGCGGTGAAGTTGGTGTCGAACACATAGTCAAAGCCCATCTGCTTCAGGGCAGTGACCATGCGCTGCGCAGTGGCGTATTCCGGCTTCAGGTGGTAGTACTCCGCCCACGCGGCCCGCACCGCCGGGGCCATCTGGACCACGGTGACCTTTTTGGGGTTGGCCAGAGCATCGAACACCCGACCGGTATCATCCCGCTCCTGCAGACCGCCTACGGGGCAGTGGGTCATGCACTGACCGCAGAAGGTGCAGTCGGAGTCGGCCAGAGTCCGGGCTCCGGACACGCCAATGGTGGTGCGGGTACCAGTGCCCATCAAATCCCAGATATGCATGCCCTGGATCTTGTCGCATACCTGGATGCAGCGCATACAGCGGACGCAGCGGTTTTCAAACCGTACTACCGGTGTGCTGAAATCCTGCTCAACAGGCCGCAGGTCCTTGATATAGTGGTTGCCCAGCAGGTTATAGTCGTTGGTGAGCTGCTGGAGCTTGCAGTTGCCGCTGCGGGTGCATTTGGGACAGCGGATATCGTGCTGGGCCAGCAGCAGCCGCAGATTCACCCGGCGCGCCTCCCGGACCCGGGGGGAGTTGGTATGTACCACGATGCCCTCGGCTACCTGGGTATCGCAGGCGGCTACCAGGCGCTGTTCTCCCTCTACCTCCACCATACAGATGCGGCAGGCGCCGATCTCGTTGATATCCTTCAGGTAGCACAGGGTGGGTATATCCAGACGCGCGGAGCGGGCGGCCTCCAGAATGGTGGTGCCCTCCGGCACGGTGACGGTTCTGTTGTCGATGGTCAGCGTTACCATTTGATGTCTCGACCTCCTCTGAAAATGCCATAGCCGAAGTGATCGCACCGCAGACAGCGGGATGCCTCGGTGACGGCGCCCTCCTCGGTCAGACCGCACTCGATGTCCTCAAAGTCGCACTTGCGCTCACAGGCTTCACGCTCGGTGGTGTTGATGCGCCCGTGGGGCGGGCAGTTATTGAGCCGGGGAGCCGGGATATCCACGTCCACCCGGATCTCATGGTGATAGCCCAGGTGCTCGTCGATGTTGGCGGCTGCCACCTTACCGGCGGCAATGGCGCGAATGGCGGTAGCAGGCCCGGTGACGCAGTCGCCTCCGGCGAACACGTTGTCCATGTCGCTGACCTGGCCGGACAGAGCAGCCACCAGACGGCCGCCGCGGGTAATGGGCACGCCGGCCTGGTCAAAGCCCTGGATCTCGATGCCCTGACCAATGGCCACCACGATGATGTCCGCCGGGATACGTACCTCATCCAGGGCGGCCCGGTTGGGTCTGGGACGGCCCGATTTATCCACATCGCCGATAATCTGGGGCTGGACCCACAGGGCCCTGGCCACGCCGTCGTCGTCGGCCTCGATGCGGACAGGGGCGGCCAAGGTTATCATCTCCGCTCCCTCGGCGGTTGCACCGGCCACCTCGTCGGGCAGGGCCGTCATATCCTCCAGGCGGCGGCGGTACACACAGCTGACCTTGCTGGCTCCCAGACGGATAGAACTGCGGGTGACGTCCATAGCCACGTTGCCGCCGCCGATGACCACCACCTGCTTGCCGGTGAAATCAGGCATTACGTCGTCTCCGATAGCCTTGAGCATCTCCACAGCGGATATGACGTTGCGGCTGTCCTCACCGGGGATGCCGGTCTTTTTATCCTGGTGTGCGCCGATGGCGATGTAAATACAGTCGTACTGCTTTTCCAGCTCCTCCAGCCAGATGTCCCGGCCTATCCGGACGTTGGTGCGGACCTCGATCCCCAGCGACAGGATGGAGTCGATTTCTGCGTCCAGCTTCTCCCGGGGGAAACGATAGCTGGGAATACCATAGCGCAGCATGCCGCCCAGCTTGCTGCACTCCTCAAAAATGGTGACCTTATGGCCCATCAGTGCCAGATAATAGGCACAGCTGAGGCCGCTGGGGCCTCCGCCCACAATGGCCACAGTCTTTCCGGTGGCCGGGGCGCAGGGGGGATTGGGCACCACGCCTGCATGGTCCACGGCGTACCGCTTCAGGCCCCGGATGTTGATGGGGTCGTCGATCATATTCCGGCGGCACCGGGCCTCACAGGGATGCTCACAGATATAGGCGCAGGCGGTGGGCATGGGGTTATCCTTTCGGATCAGGCGCACGGCATCGGCATAGCGTCCCGCCCCCACCAGGGCCATATAGCCCGGAATATCCACTCCGGCGGGACACAGCGCCACGCAGGGCACGGGATTCTGAAGGCTTGCCAGGCACCGGTGATGCTGCACATGCTCCTCATAGTCATCCCGGAAGCCCTCCAGTCCGTCCACTACCAGCCGGGCCGCGTCCCGCCCGATGGCGCAGTCGGCGGTATCCACAATGCTGCGGGCGGTTTTCTCGATGATGCGGACGGTGCCCATGTTGGCGGTCCCGTCCAGCACCTGGGAAATGAGCTTGGTCAGCTGCCCCAGACCGATGCGGCAGGGCACGCACTTGCCGCAGGTCTGTGCATGGCACAGCTGCAAAAATGACAGAGACATTTCCACCGGGCACAGGCCCGGAGGGCTGGCGGCGATCCGGCGCTCCACATCGCGGTAGAGGCCCTCTACCACGGTCTGAGCCCTGCTGGGGGTTTTGATGTCAAGTCTGCTCAAAACAGTTCCACTCCTTCCGTCCGTTAGCGGCGACCGACTGTGCGCCCCAGGCGGACTGATATTGGTTACAGGTACAGAATGCCACAATTGCCTTCAAAAGTCAATTGATTCAGAAAAGTTGTTTATCCAATGAGAAATTTTCACAATTAATGAGAAAATATTACAAAAAGATTCCGGGAACCATTTCCCGGCCTGAAATTTTGAAAAACACCTGAAACCAGAAAAACCGGAAACGAAAGGGTTTTCATTGACAACACGGTGACAAATTTCGTTTCGTATAAATACAATAAATTTCTGAGAGGGAAACTATATCCGTGTTAAAGTGTTGCATTTGCATATTGCGGCGATCCTTTATACATGCTATAGTAGGTGTACAAATCAGAAAGGAGGCGCACCATGAAGGTTCGGCTCAACGAGGACAAGCAGGTGGTGGACGCCATCCGGGAGGGATTGAAGCGCACCGGCGGTTATTGCCCATGCCGTCTGGCCCGGACGGAAGAAAACCGCTGCATGTGCAAGGAGTTCAAGGATCAGATCGCGGATCCCAACTTTGAGGGCTACTGCCACTGTCGTTTATATTACAAAGAGAAGTAAAAAATTCCCGGTTCACGAGAAAAGTGAACCGGAATTTTTTCAGATATTCAGATACCCCTTCAGCACCTTCAGGGTGTTCCACACGCCGTCTATATGGCTGCGCTCATAGCCGTGGCTGGCGTAGACCCCGGCGCCGATGAGCCCATGGCGCAGGTCATTCCCGGCGGACAGAGTAGCCTCCACATCGGAGCCGTAGTGGGGATATACATCCACGGCGTAGTCGGTCTTTTCCCGCTGGGCAGCGTCGATGAGCTTCCCCACCACCTCATAGCTGTACGGCCCGCCGGAATCCTTGGCGCAGATGGACACCTGGCGCTCGGTGCAGCGCAGGCCGTCGCCTACGCAGCCCATATCCACACTGATGGCCTCGGTAACGCCCTGGGGCACGTTGGCCGCACCGCCGTGGCCTACCTCCTCATACACCGTTACATGGGCATATACCCGGCGGCGGGGCGTGAGCCCCCGGTCCTTCATATACTTGCCCAGGCCCAGCAGAATGCCCACGGACAGCTTATCGTCCAGGAACCGGCTTTTGATATAGCCGGAGGACGTAATGCGGGTGCGGGGCTCAAAGCAGACGATGTCGCCTGTCTCCACACCCAGGGCCCTGGTGTCGTCGGCGGACTTCACATCCTCGTCCAGTACCACCTCGCAGGTATCGTAGCTGCGCTTGGTCCCGGCATAGTCGTCATTGACATGGACGGAGGCGTTGCACAGCTGGAAGGTGCCCTCAATGACCCGGCCGCTGCGGGTATAGACCCGAACGTTCTCTGCCTCGCCGTTTTCCGGGCGCATACCGCCCAGAGCGGTCAGCCGCAGGCGACCGGTACCCTTGATCTCCGCTACCATACCGCCCAGGGTGTCGGCATGGGCCTCCAGCAGCAGGCCGTCTGCCTCGTCGCTGCCGCCCAGGTCGATGAGCACGCCGCCCTTGACGGTGCGTCGGGCGTCATAGCCCAGAGTCTGAAATGCATTCTGCACCCATACTGCCGCCTGCTCCGTGAAGCCGGTGGGGCTGTCGATGGCCAGCAGCTCCGCTGCCTGATGGGCGGCATATTCCGCATAAGCACGTTCCATAAAAGAATCCTCCTGTTATTTGATCTTTTCCCAATAGCCGGAGCGCAGGGAACCGGCCACCACCGGGCAGTCCAGCTTTTCCGCCAGCTGCCGGGCCAGGGGCCACTCATCCTCCCGGTCCACCTGGTTCACGAACACCTGGTCATGAAATCCTTCCCAGGCCGCCACACGGGCGGCAATGGCCGGGGTCACCGGCCGGTTCTCCGGTACACCGGCCAGCCGGGCATACAGCGCCGGACGGTGCGCCGCCACGCTGATGGGCCTCCCAAAGCCGTCCGCTCCCAGCACCAGCACCGTGGTATTGCGCCGGGGCGGCAGCACAGGCTCATATTTCTCGTGGCCCTTGAAGGGCTTTCCGGCGGAGCCGTCCGCCTCCACCAGGGTATAGTCCGCCAGGGCGTCCCAGCCCTCGAAGGCAGGGGACACCAGCTTTCCCTGGGCCGAGGGCACACCCAGGCATACCAGACCCTCCCGGTCCAGGATCTCCCGGGCGGCGTCCGGCTCCCGTGCCACGGCGATGCCCGTGGGGGGCCAGATCCTGGTGGTCGTGGTCACCGCCACAGTGCCGCACTGCCGCAGCTCCCGGGCCAGGTGGTACATCAGGGTCGTCTTACCGCCGCCTCCGATGAGGGCGGTGATACCGGGCCGGATGCCCAGCAGGTCACACAGCTTTTCCATTTCCTCTATTCTCCCCCTTGACCGCATTTGCGGTGTTGGGACCATTGTACCATAGGGCGGTGGAAAAATCCACCCATATTTGTGCTTATTGACGCCGGGCAGTGCGATATTCATCGCCGGGCCGCCAATAGGGGCAGTCACCCCGCCCGGACAGAAATCGGACCATTTCGTCCTCGTCCAGGTCCACGTCGCAGATGTATTCGTCGTACTCCTCGTCGTAATTGTAAAAGCAGCAGGTTTCGCATTGGGTCATGGGCCTCGCCCCCCTTTCTGTCAGGCTGATTATACGTCGCGATGGGCAAGGCGTCAAGATGCCTTGCCAAAACAGAGGTTTGCAATTGTTCAATTTCTATACTTGACGAATTTAGGAAAATCAAATATAATCAAAGACGGAGAGGGTCTTTAGCCTCCCGTGCCAGTGAAATGAGCGTGCATCCGGGTAAAGAGGACGGATGCACGCTCATTTCCATTGATTATCAGAGAAGAACAGACGCTTCAGATACGCCGAAGGCGCTCGGTTACTTGGTGCCGAAGATACGGTCGCCGGCGTCGCCCAGGCCGGGAACGATGTAGCCGTGCTCGTTCAGATGGTCGTCCACCGCACCGGCGTAGATGTCCACGTCGGGATGAACCTTCTGCAGGTGCTCGATGCCCTCAGGGGCAGCCACCAGCACCATGAGCTTGATGTTGTGGCAGCCGCGCTTCTTCATCTCGGTGATGGCAGCATCGGCGGAGCCGCCGGTGGCCAGCATGGGGTCCACGATGATGATGTCGCGGTCAGCCACGTCCTTGGGCATCTTGCAGAAATAGACGTGGGGCTCCAGCGTTTCCTCGTCCCGGAACATGCCGATATGTCCCACGCGGGCGGAGGGCACCATGCGCAGCACACCGTCCACCAGACCCAGACCTGCCCGAAGGATAGGCACCACGGCGAATTTCTTGCCGGCCAGGGTGGGCAGCTCCGCCTTGCACAGGGGAGTTTCCACCACCTTGGTGGTCAGCGGCAGGTCACGGGTGGCCTCATAGGTGATGAGCATGCCGATCTCGGACACCAGCTCCCGGAAATCCTTGACGCTGGTGTTCTTGTCCCGGAGGATGGTGAGCTTGTGGGCCACCAGGGGATGGTTCATGACGTGGACTTTTTCGCTAAACATGGTGCTTCTCCTTCATATATAAAATTATTGATCCAATGTGATCTTCAGGCCACGGGCCAGGCGTTCCCGCTCGGCCTGGCTCAGCCGCAGATATACGGGCACCAGGTCCCGGGCGGTGGTGGTCTGGCCGTTGGCAGACATTTCCTCCGCGGCCAGGGCCACGCCCACGGCGTTCTGCATCACCAGCTGGGGCGGGGCCATCCGGCAGGGGATATCCTGCTCCAACAGATAAGTATAGCACAGCTTGGCCCCGTCGCCAACTATAAATTTTGGCTCCGGGCGATTTTTCAGCTCCTCCGACAGCTCTGCAAGGCTGATGGCCCGGTCCGGGCACTGGCGGGTCAGGATTCCGTCATGGGCCAGGAACAGGGCGTTATATACCTGATCGCGCCGGGCGTCCATGGCGCAGACGATGAGCCCCTCCATGTGAGCAAGATTCCGGGCCATGGCGGCCAGTGTGGACACGCCGCAGCAGGGCTTTTCCAGGGCCCAGGCCAGCCCCTTCAGGGCCGATACGCCAATGCGCAGCCCGGTGAAGCTGCCCGGGCCGTTGGCCACGGCCAGCAGGTCCATGTCCTCCGCTTTCAGCCCGGCGGCAGACAGCATGCCATCCAGCAGGGGCATCAGAGTGCGGCTGTGGGTCAGGCCCCGGTTCTGATAGGCACTGGCCAGGGGAACGCCGCCCTCCACCACGGCAGCGGACACGCTTTTGGCGGAGGTTTCGATGGCTAAGATCTTCACAGTGCTTCCCCTCCTTCAATGGTGATGGTCCGCCAGCCGTCATTTTCCGGACAGCGGGCAATGGTGACGGTGACGGCGTCCGGCGGCAGAGCGTCCCGAACGTTTTCACTCCACTCCACGGCGCACACGCCGCCCCGGTCCAGATAATCCTCCCAGCCGATGTCAAACAGAGCATCGGCGTCGGGCAGGCGGTACATGTCGAAGTGGAACAGGGGAGTGGGGCCATCATACTCGTTGACAATGGTAAAGGTAGGACTGGTGACCCGGCCCCGGCAGCCCAGCCCCTGGGCAAGCCCCCGGGTAAAGGCGGTCTTGCCCATGCCCAGGCCGCCGAAATACGCCACCACTGTGCCGGGCCGCAGGGTCCGCCCCAGGCGGCAGCCCAGTTCCTCGGTCTCGGCCGGACTGTGGGTGATATATTCCATAAGGGACCTCCCTTCCTTAAATCAACTGATTATATCACAGGAATTCACACTTGAAAAGAGTAAATTCAGTTTACGGAAAAAGATTCTTATGCCGCGCCCCAATGACAGTGCATTTCCTATCGCGGGGCTCACGGGGCCTATGTCCCCTTGAGGGGATGGCTTGACAGGGGGCACAGGCGCTGCTTATAATGCGGGTGGAGCATATACCGGTGCGGGGGCGTATGGCCCGGCGGCGCGTCGGTGAAAATAGATAGGAGCAAATAACAAGAAGGAACGGATGTGATCCTATGAAAATTGGCTGCATTGTCATGGCGGCGGGAAATGCCCGCCGCTTCGGCAGCAACAAGCTGGACGCCCGGGTGGAGGGAAAGACCCTGCTGCGCCGTGCCCTGGAGGCTGTGCCCGCGTCGTGCTTTACCCGGGTGGCAGTGGTGACCCAGTACCCTCAAGGCATGGAGCTGGCCCGGGAGATGGGCTTTCTGCCGGTGGAGAATTCCCGGCCCGACCTGGGACTCAGCCACACCATCGCTCTGGGTATGGCGCATATGCAGGACATGGATGCGGTGCTGTTTCAGGTGTCGGATCAACCGCTGCTGCGGCGGGACAGTGTGGAGCAGTTGGTAGAGGTCTACCGCAGCCATCCGGACCGACTGGTGGCCCTGGGCCACGACGGCGTCCGGGGGAACCCCTGCCTGTTCCCGGCCAGCCTGTTTCCGGAGCTGCTGGCTCTGGAGGGGGACCACGGCGGCAGCGCTGTGATCCGGCGGCATGAGGACCGGCTGCTGCTGGTGGAGGCTTCCCCCCGGGAGCTGACGGACGTGGACACACCCCAGGCCCTGGAGGTACTCACCGGGGAGAAAACCGTATAATTTCTGCCCCGTCCGGCTTGGGCGGGGCAGAAATCGTATATTTTGTGAACAAACATTACATACTTTGTGAACATTAGCACTCTCCTATTGACAGTGCTAAAAAGCGTGCTATGATATAGTTGTTCCTTGAGAGAGGACCGTGAGAGGTCCTCCGGGGAGACACAAAGAACGTTGTATGTACGGTAACAAAAGTTCGGCGGTGCGGCCCGTAGGCCGCCCGGAAATTGAATGGAGGTATGACTTATGTTGCCTAGCATTTTTGGTGAGAACCTGTTTGATGATTTCTTTACGGATCCTTTCGGTATGATGGTAATGCCCCAGCGTCACGACCCGCTGTACGGCAAGCACAGCAAGAACCTGATGAAGACCGATGTGCGGGAGACCGCGGACAGCTACGAGCTGGATATCGATTTGCCCGGCTTCAAGAAGGATGAGGTCAATGTGGAGCTGAAGAACGGCTATCTGACCATCCAGGCATCCAAGGGCCTGGACAAGGACGAGAGCGACAAGAAGGGCAAGTATATCCGCCAGGAGCGCTATGCCGGTGCTTGCAGCCGCAGTTTCTATGTAGGCGAGGACGTGGAGGCCGGCGAGGTGGCCGCCAAGTTTGAAAACGGCATTCTGCAGCTGTCCATCCCCAAGAAGGAGCACAAGCAGCTGCCCAAGAACTCCACCATCCAGATCCAGTAACCCTCCGACGCCCCGGTAACGTGCCGGGACTTGTAAACAAGTCAGCCCCCCGGCGGGAAATCCCGCCGGGGGCTTTTTACGTTGCTGCGATAAAGAATTATCAGCGCGCGAAAAAAATAATCTTCCGAGGTATTGTCTTTTTTTCACTTTCGATTATAATGAGTTTGAAAAAAAGCTGTTGCCCCAACGGCAACGGCTCTTAACAGATTTTTAACGAGGATAAAGGGAACAAAAGACATGAGAAATTTACAGTGCACCATCACCGACATGCGCAAGAAGGTGTTCGCCGAGGTGGCGAAGCTGGCATACGAGGGCGGGGACTATTATACCCGGCTGGAGAAGCTGCCCTATGAGCTGATGCCCGGCGAGGTAGGCACCGTCCGCGAGTCCATCTTTCTGGAGCGGGCCATTGTTGGCGAGCGCATTCGTCTGGCCATGGGACTTCCTCTGCGGGATGTGTCCGAACACACGCTGCTGTCTGATGGTGTGGAGGAGAGCGCCATTGCCGAGAAGTATTACGATCCCCCACTGATCAATATCATCAAGTACGCCTGCCACGCCTGTCCCGACACTCATTACGAGGTCACCAACGCCTGCCAGGGGTGCTTGGCCCGTCACTGCTCCCACGCCTGTCCCAAGGGGGCCATCTATTTTGAGCACGGCCAGGCCCACATCGACCAGACCAAGTGCATCAAGTGCGGCAAGTGCAAGGCGGCCTGCTCCTATCAGGCCATCATCAAATTCTTCCGCCCCTGCCAGGAGGCCTGCGGCATGGACGCCATCGGCAAGGATGAGCACGGCCGGGCCCAGATCAACTATGACAAGTGCGTCAACTGCGGTATGTGCCTGGTGAACTGCCCCTTCGGCGCCATTGTGGACAAGGGGCAGCTGTTCCAGCTGATCCACGCCATCCGCGGCGGCGACAAGGTCATTGCCATCATTGCCCCGGCCTTCTGGGGCCAGTTCGGCGAGAAGGTCACCCCCGGCCAGATCAAGGCTGCCATGAAGCAGCTGGGCTTCGCCGGCCTGGAGGAGGTGGCTGTGGGTGCGGACCTGTGCGCCATTGAGGAGGCCGAGGAGTTCCTGCGGGTGGTGCCGGAAAAGCAGCCCTTTATGGCCACATCCTGCTGCCCGGCCTGGTCTGTTATGGCAAAGAAGGAATTTCCGGGCTTTGCGCCGTATATCTCCATGACCATGACCCCCATGGTGCTGACGGCCCGGCTCCAGAAGCGCCGCAATCCCGGCTGCAAGATCGCCTTCATCGGCCCCTGCGCCGCAAAGAAGCTGGAGGCCAGCCGCCGCAGCGTCCGCAGCGATGTGGATTTTGTGCTGACCTTTGAAGAGCTGCGGGGCATGTTCGAGGCCAAGAGCATCGACTTTTCCCAGATCCCCGACCAGGAGGCCCAGTATGCCGCCTCCGCTCCCGGCGTGGGCTTTGCCGCCAGCGGCGGCGTGGCCAAGGCAGTGGAGGAGGTCATTGAAAAGCTGGAGCCCGGCCGCCAGGTAAAGACCGTGTATGCCGAGGGCCTGCGGGAGTGCCGCCAGATGCTGCGCATGGCCCGTACCGGGAAGTACAACGGCTATCTGCTGGAGGGTATGGCCTGCCCCGGCGGCTGCATCGCCGGCGCCGGCACCGTCCAGCCGCCGGAGAAATCCCGCCGTTTGCTGGAGCAGTACAAGGCAAAGGCACCCAAGAGCAACCCTGCCGATTCCGACTATACCGAGTATCTGGATATAATCTGTGAGGATGAGCAGAGCTGGGACCCCGTGGCCCGGCACTGATTGAAATTCCCCACCTGCCAGGCAGTACGACGTACTGTCAGACAGGTGGGGAATTTTCTATTTGCTTACTTTTTACGGGCGTAAGGGGTGTTCTCCAGCGGCAGGGTCAGCCGGCGCTGGCCATCCAGCCGGTAATAGGCGTCGGCAATGGCGGGGGCCGTGGGGATGGAGGTAATCTCGCCGATGCCGATGGCGCCGCCTGCTACCTTCAGGCCGGGCTTTTCCACCACGATGGCCTGGATCTCCGGCGGGATCTGATTGGCCCGGAACAGGCCCAGGGTGCCATATCTGGCAGTGGGCTTGCAGGTGTCGTCAATGGGATACTGCTCTGTCAGCGCATAGCCCATGCTCATGACCACGCCGCCCTCGATCTGTCCCTCGCAGCTCAGAGGGTTCACGGCCTTGCCCACGTCGTGAGCGGCCACCAGCTTCTTGATGCGGCCGGTCTCCCGGTCCAGGATACACATCTGGGTGGCGTAGCCGTAGGCCACATGGCTGACGGGATTGGGAACATCGGCCCCCAGGGGGTCTGTCTTGGCCAGATACTCACCGTAAAACTCCTGTCCGGCCAGGTCCCGGAGGGCCTTGCCCTCCAGCGCGGCGCAGAGCTTTTCGCAGGCCCGGCGGGTGGCCTCGCCGGTGACCAGGGTCTGGCGGGAGCCGGAGGTGTCGCCGGAATCCGGGGCGATCCAGGTGTTGCTGCGCTCATAGACGATGTCGTCCCGGTGGAGGCCGGTGTTGGTGACCACCACCTGCACCAGCACGGTGCCCAGTCCCTGGCCGATGCAGGACGCGCCGGAGTAAATATGCACCTTGCCATCGTCCTCGACGATGAGCTTGCAGCGGCCCCAATCGGGGATGCCCACGCCCACACCGGCGTTTTTCATGGCGCAGGCGATGCCCACGGGGTCGCCGCTGCGAACGGCCTCGTCATAGGCGGGCTTGATGGCCTCCAGCGTCTCCACCAGGCCCGTGGACTCATCCACGATCTGGCCGTTGGGCAAAACGCCGCCGGGGCGGATGGCGTTGCGATAACGGATCTCCCAGGGGCTGATGCCCACCAGATCCGCCATCTCGTTGAGCAGCGTCTCCGTGCAGAAGCAGGTCTGGGTCACGCCAAAGCCCCGGAAGGCCCCGGCGGGAGGATTGTTGGTGTAATACGCGCGACCCTCGATCTCGAAGTTTTCATAGGCATAGGGCCCCGCCGCATGGGTGCAGGCCCGCTCCAGCACCGGCCCGCCCAGAGAGGCAAAGGCGCCGGTGTCGGACACCACGCTGGCTTTGACCCCCTGGATGATGCCGTTTTCGTCGCAGCCCATGGTGAAGTCCATGTCGAAGCTGTGGCGCTTGGGGTGGACCAGGATGGACTCCTGGCGGGAGAGCTTTACCTTCACCGGCACACGGGCCACATACGCCAGCAGGGCGGCATGGTGCTGAACGGACATATCCTCCTTGCCGCCGAAGCCGCCGCCCACCAGCATGTTCTGGACCTGGCAGTGGTCATAGTCCACCCCCAGCATGGCGGCGCACTCGTGCATGGTGGTATGGGAGCTCTGGTCCGAGGTCAGCAGGCGGACGCCGCCATTGGGCAGGGGCAGGGCCACGCAGCACTCCGGCTCCAGAAAGGCGTGCTCTGTCCAGGGGGTATGGAAGTGCCGGGTCAGCACAAATTTGGAATGCCGGATGGCGCCCTCCGCGTCTCCCCGGGAGACGTGCTTGTATGCCTGAACGTTGTTCTCGTCCTCCTCAAACACCAGGGGTGCGTCCGGTGCAGCGGCCTCCGCCGGGTTGTGGACGGCGGGGAGCACCTCATACTCTACCTTCACCAGCTTTTTGGCGGCCTCCAGCGTCTCCTGGTCCCGGGCGCACACCAGGGCCACGGCGTCACCCAGATAGTGTGTGATCTCGCCCACGCCGATCATGGTGGGCTGGTCCTTCTTCAGATGGCCCACGTTGATCTTGCCAGGGATATCCTTCTGGGTCAGAACGCACACCACGCCGGGCAGGGCCTCCGCCTGGCGGGTGTCGATGGACAGGACCCGGGCCCGGGCGTACTGGCTGCGCACCGCGCCGCCGTAGCACATCCCGTCCACATACACATCATCCGGATACTGGCCATAGCCCAGGACCTTTTCCTCCACGTCCAGCCGGTGGACGCGGCTGCCCATTTTCCAGTCGTCGGCAGAGGCCGTCGGCAGCTTCCCCTCCCGGAGGATCTTACCGGCCAGCAGGATACCGTCAATGATCTTCACATAGCCAGTGCAGCGGCAGATGTTGTTGCGGATGGCGAAGGCAGCCTCCTCACGGGTGGGATCGGGATTTCCGTCCAGCAGGGCCTTGGCGGAGATGACCATGCCGGGGATGCAGAAGCCGCACTGGACGGCGCCCGCCTCGCCGAAGGCGAAGGTGTAAACCTGCTTTTCCCAGTCGGAAAGGCCCTCCACCGTGAGGATGGTCTTGCCCTCCAGCTTGTCGGTCTGGGGGATGCAGGCCTTGGTGGGTTTGCCGTCGATGAGAACGTGGCAGGTGCCGCAGGCACCCTCGCTGCACCCGTCCTTCACGGAGGTCAGATGCAGGGTATCCCGCAGGTAGCGGATGAGCTTCTGATTCTTTTCCACGGTGACGCTTTGCCCGTTGACGGTGAAGGTTGCCATGTAATCGTCTCCTTTGTCCCGGCCCGCCGCCATGCGGGGGCATAATCTCAAATATTAACAGAGATTATACCATGCTTGAGCAGCTTTCGCAAGGTAAAAGCCTTATCCTACTTGGAGAATAACCCACTCTTGATTTTCCGGGAGAATGCGCGTATGATAGCAAAAAACAGAGAGGAGTCCTGACAATGGATCTGACGGAAAAATGCCTGGAGAGCCGGGAGATATACAAGGGTCGCATTCTGCGGCTGCGGGTGGATACGGTGGCCCTGCCCAACGGGAAAACCTCCCTGCGGGAGATTGTGGAGCATCCCGGCGGCGTGGGGATTCTGGCCCTGGACGAGAACGGATGCGTCCCGATGGTGACCCAGTACCGCTATGCCTTCTCCAGGACGCTGCTGGAGATCCCTGCCGGAAAGCGGGAGCCCGGCGAGGAGCCGTTTACCACCGCCCGGCGGGAGCTGAAGGAGGAGGTGGGGGCTACGGCGGCAGAATGGCAGCCCCTGGGCGAGATGATTGCCTCCCCGGGCTGCTACGACGAGGTGCTGCACCTGTATCTGGCCCGGGGGCTGACCTTCGGCGATACGCACCCCGACGAGGATGAGTTTCTGGCCGTTCGGCGCATTCCCTTTGATGAGTTGGTGCATCAGTGCCTGAGTGGGCAGATTCAGGACGGCAAGACCGTTGCCGCCGTGCTGAAGGCAAAGCTCCTGCTGGGCCTGTGATTTTCCCGAAAAAACAGTGGACAAGCGTTATTAGTTGTGGTAATATGAGGAATTAATAAAAGAGATAGCTCTTTTGCAGTTTCGTTCCCGCCCGGCGCGGGAGAAAGGAAGGATATGGCTATGGCTGTGAAGGAAAGTTACGCAGGGAAGATCAACCGCAAGCTCAACAAGAAGCTCCATGTCATCGATGTGGCGGCGGGCCGGGTCCCGGCGGACCTGGTGCTGAAAAACGCCACCTATGTCAATGTGTTTTCCAACGAGCTGTGCCGCGGGGATATTGCCGTGGCGGAGGGGCTCATTGTGGGCATGGGACAGTATCGCGGCAGGGTGGAGGCCGACGTCTCCGGCAAGATCGTGCTGCCGGGCTTCATTGATGCCCATATCCATCTGGAGAGCTCCCTGGTGAGCCCCAAGGAGTTTGCCAAGGCTGTTCTGCCCCACGGCACCACCACCGTCATCACCGACCCCCACGAAATTGCCAACGTCATGGGCACCGACGGCATCGAATACATGCTCCAGGCTACCGAGGAACTGCCGGTGGACGTGCGGTTCATGCTGCCCTCCTGCGTCCCGGCCACGCCCCTGGACGAATCCGGGGCCAACCTGGACTACCGGGCCATCGACTCCTTCTATGACCATCCCCGGGTACAGGGACTGGCGGAGATGATGAACTTTGTGGGCATCATCAACGGCGACAGCCAGGTGGTGGAGAAGATCGTGGCCTCCCAGGCTCACCATAAGAAGATCGACGGTCACGCCCCGGGCCTTACCGGCAACGACCTGAACGCCTATATCGCCGCCGGGGTGTACTCCGACCATGAGTGCTCCAATGTGGAGGAGGCCATGGCCAAGCTGGAGCGGGGACAGTTCATTATGATCCGCGAGGGCACCGCTGCCCGGAATCTGGAGGCGCTGGCCCCTCTGCTGTGCGGCAAATACATTGAGCGCTGCATGTTCTGCACCGACGACAAGCATCCCAACGACCTGCTGGAAAAGGGCCACATTGACTATATCGTGAAAAAAGCCATCTCCCTGGGAGCAGACCCCATCATGGCCGTGAAGGCTGCGGGCTACACCGCCGCCCGGTACTTCCTGCTGAACAACCGCGGCGCCATCGCCCCCGGGTATCTGGCGGACTTTGTGGTCATCGACAACTGGGAGAACTTCGAGATCGAGATGGTCTATAAGAAGGGCAAGCTCATGTACGACGGCGTCCTGCGGGACTTCGACACCCCGGAGATCGACCCCTATCTGGTCAAGCGGGCCCACGACACCTTCCATGTGGCCCCCCTGTCCGCCGCAGACTTTACCGACAGCCGCCCCCATGCGGTTATCGGCATGGTGCCTGGGGAAATCGTGTCCGAGGACGCCGGCTACGCCGATCACATCGACCTGGAAAAGGACATCCTGAAGATCGCCGTCATCGAGCGGCATAAGAATACCCATCACATCGGCCTGGGCTATATCAAGGGCTACGGCCTCAAGCGCGGCGCGGTGGCTACCTCCATCAGCCACGACAGTCACAACATCATCGTGGTGGGGGCCACGGAGGAGGACATGGCCGCAGCAGCCAACCGCATCGTGGAAAATCGCGGCGGCATCACCGTCATGGACGGCGGCCAGGTTCTGGGCGAGGTGGCCCTGCCTATTGCCGGCATCATGTCCGACGACAGCCTGGTAACGGTCAACACCGCGCTGGAGGATGCCAAGGACGAGGCCTTCCGCCTGGGTGTGTCCCGGGGCATCGACCCGTTCATGACCCTGAGCTTCATGGCTTTGCCGGTGATCCCGTCTCTGCGGCTTACCACCCGCGGTGTGTTTGACGTGCTCACCCAGCGGTATGTGTAAGCGCCTGGCCGTACATATGACTGAAAAGGGCTATCCGGCTTTCCGCCGGATAGCCCTTTTTGCAATTTTTCTCCGGCTTTACAGCTTGCTTACCCGCAAAGCACGGATGGCGTTGAGAACGGCGATGACCATCACGCCCACGTCGCCGAAGATCGCGGCCCACATGTTGGCCGCGCCCACGGCCACCAGCAGCAGGCACAGGGCCTTGACGATCAGGGCAAAGGCGATGTTCTCATATACGATGCGGATGCACTTGCGGGAGATACGGATGGCCTTGGCGATCTTCAGGGGATCGTCGTCCATCAGCACCACGTCCGCCGCCTCGATGGCCGCGTCGGAGCCCATAGCTCCCATGGCGATGCCGATATCGGCCCGGGACAGCACCGGCGCGTCGTTGATGCCGTCGCCTACAAAGGCCAGCTTGCCGCCGGCCCGGCTCAGCAGCCGCTCTACCTGGGATACCTTATCAGCAGGCAGCAGCTCGCTGTGCACCTCGTCCACGCCCAGATCCTGCGCCACGTGATCCGCCACCTTGGCCCGGTCGCCGGTGAGCATCACGGTTTTTTCCACGCCGATGCGCTTCAAGGCGGCGATGGCATCCCGGGCGTGGGGCTTCTCCACATCGGAGATGACAATATGGCCGGCGTACTGGCTATCCAGGGCCAGGTGGATAATGGTACCCACGCTGTGGCAATCGTGCCAGGCAATACCCAGCTTATCCATGAGCTTATCGTTGCCCACGGCCACGGTGACACCGTCCACCCTGGCCACCACGCCGTTGCCGCTGTATTCCCGGATATCCGTGACCCGGTCGCGGTCGATATGACCGCCATAGGCCCGCTGGAGGCTGCGGCTGATGGGGTGGGAGGAGGCGCACTCCGCCAGGGCGGCGTATTCCAGCACTTTCTCCCGGGGCAGTGAATTGTGATGCACGCCGGTGACGTCGAACACGCCCTGGGTCAGGGTGCCGGTCTTGTCGAACACCACCACCTTGGTTTTGGACAGCGTTTCCAGATAGTTGGAGCCCTTGATGAGCACGCCCTCGTGGCTGGCGCCGCCGAGACCGGCGAAGAAGCTCAGGGGGATGCTGATGACCAGGGCACAGGGGCAGCTGACCACCAGGAAGGACAGGGCGCGGTACAGCCAGGTACCCCAGTCTCCGTCAAGTCCCGCCAGCAGGCGCACCACCGGCGGCAGCACCGCCAGGGCCAGAGCAGCCGCGCACACGGCGGGAGTATATACCCGGGCAAACTTGGAGATGAAGTTCTCAGACTTGGACTTGTGGGAGCTGGAATTTTCCACCAGCTCCAGAATCTTGGACACGGTGGACTCGCCGAAGGCTTTGGTGGTGCGGATCTTCAGCACGCCGGTCATGTTGATGCAGCCGCTGACGATCTCATCGCCATCGGTCACGTCCCGGGGCAGACTCTCGCCGGTCAGGGCGGCGGTATTCAGCGTGGAGGAGCCCTCCAGCACCACGCCGTCCAGCGGCACCTTTTCGCCGGGCTGGACCACGATAACAGCCCCCACAGGCACCTCACCGGGATCCACCTGGGTCAGCTGGCCGTCCTGCTCAATATTGGCATAGTCGGGCCGGATGTCCATCAGGGCAGTAATGCTGCGGCGGCTCTTGCCCACGGCATAGCTCTGGAACAGCTCGCCGATCTGATAGAACAGCATCACGGCCACGGCCTCCAGAAAGTCGCCGCTTTTTTCGTAAAACGCCAGTCCGATAGCGCCCACGGTGGCCACGGCCATCAGGAAGTTCTCGTCGAACACCTGACCCCGGACAATGCCCTTGCCCGCCTTGCGGAGGATATCATATCCGATGATCCCATACGCCGCCAGGTACAGCAGCGTTCCGGCGATACCTCCGATGGAAAACAGCTTGATGACCAGAATGATCACCGCCGTGGCAATGATGCGCCAGAGCATTTTCTTTTGCTTTTTGGTCATGATCCTTCCCCTCTTTCAGCGGAGCGTACCGGAAGAAATTCCGGCACGTCCCAAGTTTTTACAGATAGATCTCGCAGTCGTCCTCGACCTTCCTGCAGTTTTTCAGAACGGCTTTCATCACGGCCTTGGGGTCCGCGCCCTCCCGGAATTCCACGATCATTTTCTGGGTCATGAAGTTCACCACGGCATCCTGCACGCCTTCGGTTTTCTTGGCAGCCTCCTCCATAAGGTTGGCGCAGTTGGCGCAGTCCACTTCGATCTGATAAGTCTTTTTCATAAGATGCTCCTTTTCCTGCCCAACGGCCGCTTGGTTCAACCATTAAGCACTTGTTTAATCTTGTTGACTGTACTATAATGGATGCATCGGCAGAAGTCAACGGCTTTTGCCCCATTCCTGCCGTTCGGGCGAAAAGAACTGCCGAACGGGTGACTTTTGAAAAGGAGCGTGTGCGCTATGGATCATATGGAGCTGCCTCACCGGCACGGAAACAACGAGGAGCTGTCCCGCCTGGAGCATTGCATGCAGGAGGCGGAGAGCTTTCAGGCGGTGGCAGGACTGTGCCGCCTGCTGTCCGACGCCGGCCGGGTGCGGATCTTCTGGCTGCTGTGCCACTGTGAGGAATGCGTGGTGAACCTGGCGGCCATGGTGGGCATGAGCAGCCCCGCCGCCTCCCACCATCTGCGCCAGCTGAAGGACAGCGGCCTTATCATCAGCCGCCGCATCGGCAAGGAGGTCTACTACCGGGCGGCGGACACGGAGGTGGCGGGCCTGCTGCATCAGGTCATCGAGCGGACGGTGGAGGTCACCTGCCCCCGGGAGGAGGCGGTGTCTCACGCGCCGCATTTGCCTCCTCTGGACGCCCACGCCGGGGAGCACGCTGCCGGCCTGACGCCCCAGCAGCGCAGCGCCATCCACCAGGTCCACGACCTGCTGACGGAGAATCTGGACAGTCGCATCACCATCGAGCAGCTGTCCCGTCACTTTCTCATGAACCCCTCCACCATGAAGGAGCTGTTCAAGGCAGAGTACGGCAGCTCCATCGCCGCCCACATCCGGCAGCACCGGATGGAAAAGGCGTCGTCCCTGCTGCTGGACACCGGAGACAGTCTGGCACAGATCGCCCGGGCGGTGGGCTACGAGAGTCAGAGTAAGTTTTCCGCGGAGTTCAAAAAGGTATTCGGCATGCTGCCCTCGGAGTTCCGGAAGCTCCACGCCGGACGCTGAGAGGGGAGAGGCCCTATGACCTATCATATCGCCATCTGCGACGACGACAGCCGGGACGCCGGCTATGTATCAGAGCTTCTGCATCAGTGGGCGCAGCTGCGGGGCTGCGCCGTGACGGAGCAGCGCTTTCCCTTGGCGGAAGGCTTCCTGTTCCGCTATGAGGAGGACCGCTCCTTTGACAGGCTGAAGCGGCGGGACCCCATATGGGGTCCCGCCGCTTCGCGTATTCAGGGGACTGGCCAGAAGAATGTACGCCTGCTTCGTGCCCTTAGCCCGGAGGCCAGGTCATGTCGCGGCCGGAGAGTACGTGGAAGTGCAGATGGTGCACACTCTGACCGGCCTGCTCGCCGATGTTGGACACCACCCGGTAGCTCTCCAGGCCCAGTTCCCGGCACAGCCGGGCGATGACCTCAAAAATGTGGGCCACCACGGCGCTGTTGCCGCCGTTTACCTCCGCCACGGAGCCAATGTGATCCTTGGGGATCACCAGAAAGTGGGTGGGAGCCTGGGGGGCGATGTCGTAAAAGGCATAGCACAGCTCATCTTCATACAGCTTGTTGGAGGGAATGTCCCCGCCAACGATCTTGCAGAACAGGCAGTTGTCGTCTCGCATGGTCATGCTCCTTTCTCTATGATCTCTCTCCCGGCTTCAGGAGATTTTTTCGGAAACAAAATCGTCCACGGCTGCCAGGGCGTCGTCCACCTTCAGCAGCTCCGTGCCGCCGCCCATGGCGGAATCGGGCTTGCCTCCGCCCTTGCCGCCGCACACGGAGGACACGGACCGGACCAGGTCGCCGGCCTTGATGCCCCGGGCCACGGCCTCCTTGCCGCACACGGCCAGGAAGGACACCTTTTCGCCGTTGATGCTGGCGATAACGGCCACCACGCCCGGGTCCTTATCCCGCAGGAAGTCGCCCATGGTACGCATGGCGGCCACGTCCATGCCGGTGCGGGTGGTGGTGATAACGTGCAGGCCCCTCACGGTCTTGGCGGAGGCCAGGAACTGCTTGGCCTCGCCCAGGGACGCCTCGGCCTTCAGCTTATCCAGTGCCTGGCGCAGCTGCTTCATCTCGTTGGCCTGCTGCTCCATGCGCTCCAGCAGTCCGGCAGGTGCGGTTTTCAGGAATTGCGCCGCCTTGTGCAGCACGCCCTGGCTGCGCTCCATGCCCTGCAGGCTCAGCTTGCCGCAGGTGGCCTCGATCCGGCGCACGCCGGAGGCCACGCTGGTCTCGGACTTCACCCGGAAGGGACCGGCCTTGGCGGTGTTGTCCACATGGGTGCCGCCGCAGAACTCGATGGACACATCACCCATCTCCACCACCCGTACGGTGTCGCCGTATTTTTCGCCGAACATAGCCACGGCGCCCTTTTTTCTTGGCCTCCTCAATGGGCAGCACCTCCGTCACCACGGGATAGCCCTCCAGGATGGCGTCGTTGACCAGCTCCTCCACCTGATGCAGCTGGTCCGGGGTGATGGCCTCAAAGTGGGTGAAGTCGAAGCGCAGCCGGTCCGGCTCCACCAGGGAGCCCGCCTGGTGCACGTGGTCGCCCAGCACCTTTTTCAGGGCCGCATCCAGCAGATGGGTGGTGCTGTGTGCCCGGCGGATGGCCTTGCGGCGCTGGGTGTCGATGGCGGCGTGTACGGTGTCGCCCACATGGAGGGCGCCCTCTGTCAGCTGCCCGTAGTGCATGAATTTGCCGCCCTTGTTCTTCTGCACGTCCGTCACGGTGAACAGCATGCCCGGGGCGCTGATGGTGCCGTGGTCGGCCACCTGGCCGCCCATCTCCGCATAGAAGGGAGACTTGTCCAGCACCACCACGGCGTCGGACCCGGCGGGGATCTCGCCCCGCAGCTCGTCCTCGGCCACCAGAGCCACCACCGTGGCGTCGAGCTCATCGTGGTCATAGCCCACGAACTCCGTGGCCGGGATGTCCTTGCCGAACTCCACGCCGGCCCAGCCCAGGTCGCCCAGGGCCTTCCGGGCCTCCCGGGCCCGCTGCTTCTGCTCCTGCATCAGCTGCCGGAAGCTCTCCTCGTCCACGGTCATGCCCTGCTCGGCCACCATCTCCGCCGTCAGGTCGATGGGGAAGCCAAAGGTGTCATACAGCCGGAAGGCGTCCGCACCGGAAAACACCTTCTCGCCCTTGGTCTGGTGCTCCGCCAGCAGGTCGGAGAAGATCTTCATGCCGCCGTCGATGGTGCGGCCGAAATTCTCCTCCTCGGTGCGGATGACCTTGGTGATATACGTCTGCTTTTCCCGCAGATCAGGATACTGTCCCTGGTTTTCATGGATCACGGTGTCCACCACCTGATACAGGAACGGCTCATTGACGCCCAGGAGCTTCCCATGGCGGGCGGCCCGGCGCAGCAGCCGCCGCAGCACATAGCCCCTGCCCTCGTTGGAGGGGAGGATGCCGTCGCAGATCATAAACGTGGCAGAGCGGATGTGGTCGGTGATGACCCGCAGGGACACGTCCCGCTTCTCCGTCTCGCCGTAGTGAGCCCCGGTCAGCTCGGACACCTTGTGGGTGATGTTCATCACGGTGTCCACATCGAACAGGCTCTCCACATTCTGGCACACGCAGGCCAGACGCTCCAGCCCCATGCCGGTGTCGATGTTCTTCTGCTTCAGTTCGGTATAGTGGCCCTGGCCGTCGTTGTCAAACTGGGAGAACACGTTGTTCCAGATCTCAATGTACCGGTCGCAGTCGCAGCCCACGGTGCACCCGGGCTTGCCGCAGCCGTACTCGGGGCCGCGGTCATAGTAGATCTCGGAGCAGGGGCCGCAGGGGCCGGAGCCGTGCTCCCAGAAGTTGTCCTCCTTGCCGAAGCGGAAAATGCGCTCCTTGGGAATGCCGATCTCCTTGTTCCAGATGTCGAAGGCCTCGTCATCGTCCAGATAGATGGAGGGGTACAGCCGGTCGGCCTCCAGGCCCACCCACTGGGGGCTGGTCAGGAATTCCCAGCTCCAGGCGATGGCCTCGTGCTTGAAATAGTCGCCGAAGGAGAAGTTGCCCAGCATCTCGAAATAGGTGCCGTGGCGGGCGGTCTTGCCCACGTTGTCGATGTCGCCGGTGCGGATGCACTTCTGGCAGGTGCATACCCGGTGGCAGGGGGGCTCCTCCTCGCCCTTGAACCAGGGCTTCATGGGGGTCATGCCGGCATTGATGAGCAGGATGGATTTGTCGTTCTGGGGCACCAGGGAAAAGCTGGGCAGCCGCAGATGGCCCTTGGTTTCAAAGAACCTCAGGAACATCTCCCGCAGTTCATTCAGGCCGTGATAGGGATGGGACATGGTTCATTACTCCTTTATTTCAAATGTATTTTACTGATTTTCTTCTGTGGGGCACAGGGCGGCGATCTCTTCCTCCAGGGCCCGGTAAAACCGGGCAATGTGCCACCCATCCGCCAGAGCGTGGTGGACCTGGATGGATACAGACAGCTGGGTCATGCCACAGCGCATGAACAGCTGCCCCCAGCTGACCCGGACGTTGCTGTCCGCCGGAGTGCAGGCCGGGTGGGTCAGAGCCGTATAGTTCAGCCACGGCAGGCACGAGGCAAAGATGCAGGGGCTTTCTGCCTGCCGGTCCGTTTCGATGGTGCCGCCCTGCCGGGCCGCCGCCTGCTGCTGGCGGCCCATGGCGATATAGTCTTCGTAGGGGATACGGGCCGTCTCCATACGGCAGTATGCATAGCTGCCGTCTGGCTTCAGCTCGGTGAAGGACACCGGGCATTCGTCGTACTCCACCACCTGGCCGTCCTCAATGCGCCGCCGCAGCTCCGGCACCCGGTTCACCGCCCGGTGAATGACATACAGCATGGTCAGGAAGATGGGCTTGTGCTCCGCCCGCAGCCGCAGCTCCAGAGCCGTCACATCCAGCTGCACCGTTACCCCGGCGTAGGGGAAGGTGTAGCCGCTGAACAGCTGAAACTGCTCCCGGCGGGGGTCACGGTCCATAGAGATCACACGTCGCTCCATATACGCCTCCTAAAACACAAAAACGCCCCGCCCCACATAGGGGCGAAGCGATGCTTCACGGTACCACCCTAATTAACGGCCGGAGCCGTCATCTCAGTCATCCGGTAACGGGGATGGGGCGTGCGGCTCGTCGCCGCCGGCTCAGAGACGGCCCTCTGCCAGGCGTCCGGCGGGCTCACACCATCCCCGTCTCGCTTGCGGCGCATTTTGCGGCAGATTCTTCTCGTCATTGCCCTTATCGCTTGTATTTTACCACAGATCGCGCCGTTGTCAAGCACTTCAAACGGACCTTGGCCGCATTTTTCCGGTACTGCCCGGGATGTGCTGTACCCCACATCCGGTTTTTCTCTCCTTTTTTCCGAAAAACGGTTGCCGGAACGAGGAAAATATACTATACTGTTTGTTTGACGGTGCCGTTGGCACAATTTACCGGAAACAGGACGAACAATATGAAAACAAGTGATTTTAATTATGAATTGCCGCCGGAGCTGATCGCACAGACGCCTATTCAGCGTCGGGACGCTTCCCGGCTGCTGGTGCTGGATAAGAATACAGGCGCATGGCAGCACCGGCATTTTTACGATCTGCCGGAGTATCTTCGGCCCGGCGACTGCCTGATTCTCAATAATTCCCGGGTGCTCCCGGCCCGGCTGCTGGGGCACCGGCTGCCCGGCGGCGGCGCCTGCGAGGTACTGCTGCTCATTGACCGGGGCCAAAAGACCTGGGAGTGCCTGGTGCGTCCCGGCAAGCGCATGCGTACCGGGGCCAAGCTGTCCTTCGGCCACGGAGAGCTGACGGCGGAGGTGGTGGAGGAGCTGCCCGGCGGCAACCGCCTGGTGCGGTTCGACTATGAGGGGATTTTCCTGGAGGTGCTGGAGAAGCTGGGCAAAATGCCCCTGCCGCCCTACATCAAGGAGGAGCTTCAGGACCAGGAGCGCTACCAGACCGTATACTCCAGGGTCAACGGCTCCGCAGCGGCCCCCACGGCGGGCCTGCACTTCACCCAGGAGCTGCTGGAGCGAGTGACTGCAATGGGTGTAAAGATAGGTTACGTTACACTGCATGTGGGCCTTGGCACCTTCCGGCCGGTGAAGGAGGACGAGATCGAGGGCCACGAGATGCACAGCGAATACTGCATCATTCCCCAGGAAACGGCGGACCTGATCAACGAGACAAGGAAAAACGGCGGGCGGGTCATCTGCGTGGGCACCACCTCCTGCCGCACCATCGAGAGCTGGGCTGCCGAGGATGGGACCATGACGGCCAGCGCCGGGTGGACGGATATTTTCATCTATCCCGGCTACCGATTCAAGGTCATGGATGCGCTGATCACCAATTTCCACCTGCCGGAATCCACCCTGATCATGCTGGTGTCCGCCCTGGCGGGCCGGGAGCATATCCTGGCGGCGTACCGTGAGGCGGTCCGGGAAAAGTATCGTTTCTTCAGCTTTGGCGATGCGATGTTCATTCAATAAGGAGAATCTATGTTCAAAGTCATCAAAAAAGAGGGACACGCCCGGCGTGGCGAGTTCCAGTGCGCCCACGGCGGCGTGGTACAGACTCCGGTGTTTATGAACGTAGGCACCCAGGCCGCCATCAAGGGCGGCGTAGATGCCTTCGATTTGCGGGACCTGGGCTGTCAGATCGAGCTGTCCAACACCTATCATCTGCACCTGCGTCCCGGCGACGATGTGGTGCGTCAGATGGGCGGCCTGCACCGGTTCATGCGCTGGGACGGCCCCATTCTCACGGATTCCGGCGGATTCCAGGTGTTTTCCCTGGCCAGCCTGCGGAAGATCACGGAGGAGGGCGTCACCTTCGCCAGTCACCTGGACGGTCACCGGATCTTCATGGGCCCGGAGGAGAGTATGCGCATCCAGTCCAACCTGGGCTCGGATATCGCTATGGCCTTCGACGAGTGCGTGGAGAACCCGGCAGAGTACGATTATGCCAAGGCCAGCTGTGAGCGCACGCTCCGGTGGCTGGAGCGGTGCAAGGCGGAGCACGACCGGCTCAATGCTTTGCCCGATACCGTGAACCCCCGGCAGATGCTGTTCGGCATCAACCAGGGAGCGACCTATGAGGACCTGCGGGTCTGGCACATGCAGCAGATCGCCAAAATCGACTGCGACGGCTTCGCCATCGGCGGACTGGCGGTAGGGGAGCCAACGGAGGTCATGTATCAGATCATCGAGGCGGTGGAGCCCTATATGCCCGCCCACAAGCCCCGGTATCTCATGGGCGTGGGCACTCCCAGCAACATCATCGAGGGCGTGGCCCGCGGCGTGGACTTTTTCGACTGCGTCATGCCTGCCCGGAATGCCCGGCACGGGAAGCTCTTTACCTGGCAGGGAGCCATGAACATCAAGAACGCCAAGTACAAGCTGGATGACCGGCCCATCGATCCCGAATGCGACTGTCCGGTGTGCCGCCGGTTCAGCCGGGCCTACATCCGCCACCTGTTCGCGGCGGAGGAGATGCTGGCCATGCGCCTGGCGGTGATGCATAATCTGTACTTTTACAACAAGCTGGCCCAGCACATCCGCGACAGCCTGGACGCCGGGTGCTTCGCGGACTTCCGCCGGGAGTACAGCGAAAAGCTCAGCGGAAGGATCTGACGGTTCTCTCTGAGCAAGATTTCCGAAAAAACTCGCCTGTCCCCCTTGCAAAAGGGGAGAGAGTTATTGTATAATAACGCTATATTCGTAAAGAAGGAGTTTTTGTCCCATGATTGAATTTGCCTATGCCGCCACGTCCGGCGCTGCCAACCCCTCCGGCGGCGGTATGTCTATCCTGATGATCGTCCTGATGGTCGCCATCTTCTACTTCATGCTCATCCGTCCGGAGAGCAAGCGGAAAAAGCAGGCCGAGGAAATGCGCAGCTCTCTGCAGAAAGGCGACTGGCTGACCACCATCGGCGGCGTGTATGGGCGCATCGTGGCCATCACCGACCGCACCGTGGTCATCGAGACCAGCGAGGACCGGGTCCGCATCGAGTTCCTGAAGTCCGCCATCGGCTCTGTGGGCACCCTGGACGAGCAGGCCGCTGCTGCTCAGCGCGGCAGCCGCAAGTCCAAGAAGGCCGAGAAGCCTGCCGAGACCCCCGCGGAGGAGACTCCCGCCGAAACTGAGGCCGAGGGAAAAGACGATCAGGAGTAATTTCTCCGTCATAAGCAGACCTCCCCTGCATACGCTTAGAAAAAGCGGCAAGGGGAGGTCTTTTTATGTCTGTGCTGGGGGCTATCCTGGGAAAACGGACCTGGCTGGGAGCGGGCGCTATTTTGCTGTCGGCGGCAGGTGGCTGCGCTCTGGGTGCGCTGCTGGTGGTGAAGGGGGTGCTGCCGGAAACCGGGACATTGGCCTGGAGCTGCGGCTGCTGGGTGCTGGCATCCTTCGCAGGGGCGCGTCTGGCCATCCGGGGCAGGGGAGAGGGGACCCTGCCAGCGGCGTTGGCAGCGGCTCTGGCTGCGTACCCGCTGGCATGGCTGGCAGGCATCGCTCTGGGAGACCCGTCCTTCCGGGAGGGCGGCCTGTATCTGACTGCCGCCCTGTTTGCGGGCGCGGCGGCGGCGGGGCTGCTGGGCAGCGGGAGGCCCCGGAAAAAGCGCCGGGATCCCCGCGCACCGATCCGGAAGCCCGCGAGGCGGAAATAGGCCATGGTGAAAATCACGAAAATGCACCGGCGGCGAAAAAACACTTGACGCCGGACTATACAGATCGTGATCATTTGTGAGGGCAAGATATGGGACACGGTGAATGCTCCGCATCCCATATCTTGCCCTTTTCCGCCCACGCAGAGCTATTCGGCGTCTCCCACCGATGTAGTTTACATAATCCTGTTTACATAACAATTTAACATAACTCACAAACTTGCTTTCACTGCCTAAAAAAGCCTTGCGTCGGCGGTGTTTTTGGCCTATATTAGAGAGCGTCCCTTTTGCTGGACTAATGGCTTCTATTTGCCCTGCTTGTCTCATAGAATCAGATGAGGTGAGTGCGCAAATGAAGCTGTTTCCCGTAAGGACGCAGGCCCCGAGGCTTCCGGCACTGGTACTGGTGTGCCTGCTGCTGTGCCTGGGTGCTGCACTGGGCTTTGCCGTCTGCCGGGCTGTGCCCCAGCAGGACCGCCAGGAGCTCAGCGATTATCTGCATGAATACGCCCAGGCCACAGCGGATGGCCAAGGGCCTTCGGCCTCGGCGCTCAGCGTGGGCGCGGCCTATTTCCGATATCCGGCGGCTGCGCTGCTTCTGGGCCTTACGGCAGCGGGATTGGTTCTGCTGCCGGTTCTGTCCGTGGTACAGGGCTTTTTTCTGTCGTTTTCCGTGGGCTGCTTCGCCCGGGCATTGGGCCGCGGCGGCGTGTATCTGGCCCTGGCGGCCTTTGGCCCCCGCTGCTTGTTCGTTCTGCCCTGCACCCTGCTTCTGACGGTGCAGGGTTTATCCGCCGCCGCGCACCGCCGCAGCGGACAGCGCACCGGCCTGCCGGATGCCGCCTATTGGCGGCGGGCAGGGCTGTGCTGCCTGATACTGCTGCTGGGAACGGCCCTGGAGCTGACGCTGGCCCCCCGGCTGCTGCAATGGGTCATCGCCCGTGTACTGTAAAAAGAGAGAGGAGGAAACGCGCATGCCTGACTATATCGCTCAATACCGCATCTATCTGGAGCAGGAAAAGCACGCCTCCGCCAACACGGTCAGCTCCTATATCCGGGACGTCACACAGTTTTGCGCCTGGCTGCCGGAGGGCAGCGACCTGCGCCGGGTCAAGCCTGCCGCCGTGTCCGATTATCTGACCTACCTGACGGACCGGGGCCGCTCGGCGGCCACCGTTATCCGAAGCGCCGCGTCCATCAAATCGTTCTACAATTACCTGGTGGTTTCCGACGCCATGAAGGCCAACCCTGCTAAGGGCATTGCCGCCGCAAAGGCGGAGCGGAAGTGCCCTCAGATCCTGACGGGCAGGGAAGTGGAACTGCTCCTGGAGCAGCCCAAGTGCGTGGACGAAAAAGGGTTCCGGGACCGGGCCATGCTGGAGCTGCTGTACGCCACCGGCATCCGGGTGTCGGAGCTGATTGCGCTGAATCGGGAGGATGTAAATCTGCAGGCGGCGTTTCTGCGCTGCGGCGGCGAAAAACGAGAACGGATTATTCCGCTGTATCCCCGGGCGGTGAAGGCTCTGCGTGACTATATCCAGACTGTGCGTCCCCGGCTGGCGGGCCAGGAGGAGCCGGCACTGTTCGTCAACATGAACGGCCAGCGCATGACTCGCCAGGGCTTCTGGAAAATCGTGAAATATTATCAGGGGAAGGCGGAGATCACCAAGGACATCACGCCCCACACCCTGCGCCATTCCTTTGCGGTGCATTTGCTGGAAAACGGGGCGGATCTGCGCTCCATTCAGGAAATGCTGGGCCATGCGGACATCTCCTCCACCCAGATCTATGCGCAGATTGTCAAGCAGCGTCTGCAAGATATCTATCACAAGGCGCATCCTCTGGCCTGACGTCTGAATCAGCACAGCGCAGTTTTTTACTGTGCTGTGTTGCTTTTTACACGAACATTTGTTATAATGAGACGATTACACGGTGGAGGAGCGGCTATGCGCATATTAGGCATCGACCCCGGTGTGGCCACGGTGGGCTTCGGCGTCATCGAGACCCAGGGGGGCCGGCAGCAGATGATCCAATACGGGGCCATTACCACGCCGGCGGGCCAGCCGCTGGCTGCCCGTCTGGTGCAGATCGCCCAGGATATGGAGACGCTCATCAACCGGTTCCGGCCCGACGAAATGTCCATCGAGGAGCTGTTTTTCAGCAAGAACATTACCACCGGCATCGCCGTGGCCCACGCCCGGGGCGTTATCCTGTATACCGCCCAGCGGATGCACCTGCCGGTATATGAATACACCCCCATGCAGATCAAGCAGGCGGTAGTGGGCTATGGCCTGGCCGACAAGCACCAGGTCATGGACATGACCCGGCGGCTTTTGAAGCTCAAGTCCATTCCCCGGCCCGACGATGCCGCCGATGCGCTGGCCATCGCCATGTGCCGCGCCCGCAGCGCCACCAGCCTCCTGCGGCAGAAGGACCCGGATGTAAAGGAGACCGTCTGATATGTTTTACTATGTAAACGGCACCGTGGCCGAAACCGGCCCCAATCTGGCCGTCATCGACTGCGGCGGCGTGGGCTATGCCTGCGCCACCACCAACTATACCCTGTCCCAGCTGAAAAAGGGTGAGCGCGCCAAGCTGTATACCTATCTCCATGTCCGGGAGGAAATTTTCGAGCTGTATGGCTTTTCCTCCCAGGCGGAACTCAATAGCTTCAAGATGCTCATCGGCGTCTCCGGCGTAGGCCCCAAGGCGGCGCTGGCGGTGCTGTCGTCCACGTCGCCCCAGAATCTGGCCCTGTCCATCGTTACCGGCGACGAAAAGGCCCTGACCGCCGCCCCGGGCATCGGAAAAAAGATCGCCCAGCGCATCATTCTGGAGCTGAAGGACAAGCTGGCCAAGGATCAGAGCAGCTTTTCCGCCCAGAGCGGCGGCGCGATTCCCGTGGTCCTTCCCGGCGACAAGGGCGGCGAGGCCGCCGCCGCGCTGGCGGTGCTGGGCTACGGCTCTCAGGAGATCGGCCTGGCCCTGAAGGGCATCGACATGGACGCCCTGCCCCTGGAGGAGATCATCCGTCAGGCTCTGAAAAAAATGGTGCGGTAAGGAGGCGGATGCATGAGCATTGACTTTGGAACGGACATCTACGAGGAGCCTCTTGTATCCAAGAGCTTCCTGCCGGAGGACAGCGGCGAGCTGTCCCTGCGGCCCCACACCCTGCGGGAGTACATCGGCCAGCAGAAGGCCAAGGAGAACCTGTCCATCTTCATCGAGGCGGCCCGCCGCCGGACGGAGCCTCTGGACCATGTGCTGCTCCATGGCCCTCCGGGCCTGGGCAAGACCACGCTGGCAGGCATCATCGCCGCCGAGATGGGGGTGAACATCCGCATCACCTCCGGCCCCGCCATCGAAAAGCCCGGGGACCTGGCGGCGCTGCTGACCAATCTCAGTGAAAACGACATTCTGTTTGTGGACGAGATCCACCGGCTGAACCGCTCCGTGGAGGAGATCCTATACCCGGCCATGGAGGATTACGCCATCGACATCATCATCGGCAAGGGCCCGTCGGCCAACTCCATCCGGCTGGACCTGCCGAAATTCACCCTCATCGGGGCCACCACCCGGGCCGGACAGCTGTCCGCCCCCCTGCGGGACCGCTTCGGTGTTACCCTGCGGCTGGAGCTGTACACGCCGGAGGAGCTGGCCCTGATCGTCACCCGCAGCGCCGGTATCCTGGGTGTTCCCATCCAGCCGGAGGGCGCCATGGAGATCGCCCGCCGGTCCCGGGGCACGCCCCGCATCGCCAATCGGATGCTGCGGCGGGTCCGGGACTTCGCCCAGGTGAAGGGCGACGGCACCATTACCCGCAGCATGGCGGACCACGCCCTCCAGGCCCTGGAGATCGACTATCTGGGTCTGGACCCGGTGGACCGCCGGATGCTCCGGGCCATCATTGAGAACTACGGCGGCGGCCCTGTGGGACTGGACACCCTGGCCGCCACCATCGGCGAGGAGTCCGTGACCCTGGAGGACGTGTACGAGCCGTATCTGATGCAGCTGGGCTTTCTGACCCGCACCCCCCGGGGCCGCTGCGTCACCCGTAAGGCATACGAGCACCTGCACATGGACTTCGTGGGGCAGGAACAGCTGGAAATCTAACGAATAGGAGAATTGGAATATGGGAAAACTCTTTGGCACCGACGGCATCCGCGGCATTGCGGGGCAGACTCTGACGGCAGAGCTGGCATTTCACGTTGGGCAGGCGGTAGCTGCTGTCCTGACGGAAAAGAAGGGCAGCCGCCCGCTGGTTACCATCGGTAAGGACACCCGCATTTCCTCCGACATGCTGGAGGCGGCTCTCATGGCCGGTATCTGCTCCGTCGGCGGCGACGTGATGCCTCTGGGCACCATTCCCACCCCGGCGGTGGCTTTCCTGACGGTGCAGCAGCGCGCCGATGCCGGCATTGTCATCTCCGCCTCCCACAACCCCTATGCCTATAACGGCATCAAGGTCTTTAACGGGCAGGGCTACAAGCTGTCCGACGAGATGGAGGAGCAGGTGGAGCGTCTGATCCTGGATCATGTCCGGCTCCAGCCTGCTGTGGACAGCACGGTGGGCCGCCGTCACCACGGCATGCACGCCCTGCAAAGCGCCTATATCCGGCACCTGCTGGGCAGCATCGACTGCGATCTTACCGGCCTGCGGGTGCTGGTGGACTGCGCCAACGGCGCCGCCAGCGCCACGGCCCCGGACCTGTTCCGTGCGCTGCCCCTCCATGCCGACTTCATCCATACGGAGCCCGACGGCGTCAATATCAACAACGGCTGTGGCTCCACCCATCTGGAGTCCCTGGCCCGAGGCGTCGTCTCCGGCGGCTATGATCTGGGCATTGCCTTCGACGGCGACGCCGACCGCTGCCTGCTGGTGGACGAAAAAGGCCAGACCATCGACGGCGACAAGGTCATGGCCGTGTGCGCCTCCGAGCTGAAGCGTCAGGGGAAGCTCTCCGGCAACACCGTTGTTGCCACAGTGATGTCCAACCTGGGTCTGCACGAATATTGCCGGGAAAACGGCCTGGACCTGGTGTGCACCGCCGTGGGCGACCGCCATGTGCTGGAGCGGATGCTGGCCGACGGCTTTGCCATCGGCGGCGAACAGTCGGGCCACACCATTTTCCGGGAATATGCCACCACCGGCGACGGTGAGCTGACGGCCCTGCAGTTCCTGCAGACTCTGCGCCGCAGCGGCGTTCCGGCCTCCCGGCTGGCTGCCCGCTGCCCCCAGTATCCCCAGGAGCTCATCAACGTGGATGTGCCCCACACGCCCGGTGTCAAGGAGCGCATCATGGCCGACGAAGGTCTCCGGCAGGAGACCCGCCGCTGGGAGGAAAAGCTGAACGGCCAGGGCCGCATTCTCATCCGTCCCTCCGGCACCGAGGCCCTGATTCGGGTCATGGTAGAGGCGAAAACCACGGAAATCGCCCATCAGGTGGCCTCTGTTTTGGCTGATTTCATAAAAAAACTGTGATTTTCATCACAGGATACACAAATTTCCCCAGAAGGCTTGACAAATTATTTAGTGAAAAGGTATAATGTCTATGGTTTTGGATACTGGACTTCGCTATGACCAATTAGAAAACCTGTCCGATGAAGATCTTTGTGCTCTGGGTCGTGCGGGCCGGCGTCAGGCGGAGGATGTTTTGGCCACCCGGTATCATTGGCTGGTCCGTGCCTGTGCCCGTCCGTATTTTCTCATCGGCGGCGACACTGAGGACCTGATGCAGGAGGGAATGTTTGGCCTCATCAAGGCCATGCGGGAGTTTGACCCCGCCCGTTCTTCTCTGTTTCGTCCCTTTGCGGGTCTATGCATCCATCAACAGGTGTGTTCCGCGCTCAAGCGCGACGCCAGCCAGAAAAACGCACCGCTCAATCAATCCGTCCCCTTGAATCCCTCGCTTCTGAACGCAAGTCCCACCTTCGCACAGGTCGATCCCGAGCTGTTGTTGATCGACAGAGAAAAGGCTGCCAGTCTGCTGGAGAATACCCGCAAACAGTTGTCCGCTTTCGAGGAAAAGATTTTAGGGTTATTTTTAGACGGTCTCGCATACTGTGAGATCGCGGAAACTGTTGGCAGGCCCATCAAATCGGTGGACAACGCCGTGCAGCGGATCCGCCGCAAAGTGGCGCGGCAGCTTTCATCCGGCGATATCAGCAACAGCTGAACGCAATATATTTCATCTCAAAGAGAGGGTAAAATCATGTACGAAGACAAGACTTTGGTTTGCAAGGAGTGCGGTAAGGAGTTCGTGTTCACCGCCGGTGAGCAGGAGTTCTATGCTGAGCGCGGCTTCCAGAACGAGCCCCAGCGCTGCAAGGCTTGCCGCGACGCTCGCAAGAACGCCGCCCGCGGCCCCCGGGAGTTCTTCACCGCTACCTGCGCTGCCTGCGGCGGCGAGGCCCGTGTGCCCTTCGAGCCCAAGAGCGACCGTCCTGTTTATTGCAGCGACTGCTTCGCCAAGATGCGTGAGAACGGCTGAGCGCTGATTCCGTAAATTGTAAAAAGGGAGTTGCCCGCATAGGCGGGCGGCTCCTTTTTTTGTCCGGCAAAACGCCGTCACCCCGAATGTCAAAGCCGCACTTGACGCTGGGGGCTGGGATATTGTATAATAAACTGATTTAATGTGCGGAGGTATACCCATTATGTGGATCGCGGATGGCTGGAAGGATTATGAGCTGCTGGACTGCGGCGGCGGAGAAAAGCTGGAGCGCTGGGGCGACCAGGTCCTGGTGCGGCCGGACCCCCAGGCCATCTGGGAGTCGGACCGGAAGAACCAGGGCTGGCGCACGGCCAACGCCCGGTACAGCCGCTCCAGCACCGGCGGCGGCCACTGGGACAAGAACAAGCTGCCGGAGAGCTGGCCCATCGCCTATAAAAGCCTGCGGTTCCAGGTGAAGCCCATGAACTTCAAGCACACAGGGCTGTTTCCGGAGCAGGCTGCCAACTGGGACTTCGCCATGGACCAGATTCGCCAGGCGGGACGCCCCATCCGGGTGCTGAACCTGTTCGCCTATACCGGCGGGGCCACGGTGGCCTGCGCCGCCGCCGGAGCCAGCGTCTGCCATGTGGACGCCGCCAAGGGCATGGTGGCCTGGGCCAAGGAGAACGCCCGGGTCTCCGGACTCCAGGACGCTCCCATCCGCTGGATCGTGGACGACTGCGCCAAGTTCGTGGAGCGGGAGATCCGCCGGGGCAAAACCTACGACGCCATCATCATGGACCCGCCCAGCTACGGGCGGGGACCCGGCGGCGAGGTGTGGAAGCTGGAGGACAACCTGTATCCCTTCGTGAAGCTGTGCGCCCAGGTGTTGTCGGACAAGCCATTGTTTGTGATCATCAACTCCTATACCACTGGCCTGGCTCCGTCGGTGCTGGGATACTTACTGCACCTGCTGGTAGCAGAAAAGTACGGAGGCCACTGCACCTGGGACGAGCTGGGCCTTCCGGTGACGGAGACCGGCCTGGCCCTGCCCTGCGGCGCCACGGGAAGATGGTGCAGCGAATAAGGAGCCGGGAATGCGCTTTTATCTGAGCCTGATTCGTTACTATGTGGTGAATATGCTGCCGGGTGTTTTGGGGGCTGTTCTCCTGTTCGGCTGCCTTTACCCATGGCGGCGGCGCCGCTTGCATGACAGGGGACTGGGCAGTACAGATCTTCGGGAAGGGGCGCTGCTGCTGTTCTGGATGTTCTGCGGCGGCATGGCGGTGCTGACTCTGACGCCCTGGGGATTCCATTGGGTCACGCTGCTGCGGTACGGGATCATCAGCGATCAGGGAAGCTTTTTTCGCTTTGGGGGATCTCAATCTGATTCCCTTTCAGTCCTTTGACCTGGGAGCTCCCACACGATACACACTTTTTAACATCTTGGGCAATCTCATCATGTTCCTGCCCTTTGGGTTCTTTTCCGCCCTGCTGTGGCGGGGATACACCTGGAAGCGGAGCCTTGTGACCGGCGCCGCCATCACTGGCTTTGTGGAATGCTGGCAGTTGCTGGTGGGCCGGGCCTTTGATATTGACGATCTGATTTTGAATACACTGGGCGTCCTGACGGGCTTCTGGTTGCTGCGGCTGTTGGAGCATTTTGCACCAGCCGCTGTGAGACGGTTCCGCGTGAGGAAACTGCGAGAAAAGTGAGACGAGTATGCCGACGATCATTCAAACGGAAAATTTGACCTATGCCTACCCGGCGGAGGAGGACCAGCAGCCGGTCCTGGCCCTGCGGGGCGTGGACCTGGCCATTGAAAAAGGCTCCTTCGTGGTGGTCCTGGGCCACAACGGATCCGGAAAATCCACCCTGGCCAAGACCTTCAACGGCGTGCTGCTGCCCGCCGGGGGGAAGGTGTATGTGGAAGGCATGGATACCTGCGACGAGAGTCTGCTGCTGGCCATTCGCCGAACGGTGGGCATGGTGTTTCAGAACCCGGACAACCAGATTGTGGCCAACGTGGTGGAAGAGGACGTGGCCTTCGCCCCGGAGAACCTGGGCGTGCCCCCGGCGGAGATCCGACACCGGGTAGACGACGCCCTGGCGGCGGTGGGCATGAGCGAGTTCGTCCGCCACGCCCCCCATCTGCTCTCCGGCGGCCAGAAACAGCGGGTAGCCATTGCCGGCGTGCTGGCGATGGAGCCGGCGTGCATCGTGCTGGATGAGGCCACCGCCATGCTGGACCCGGTGGGCCGGCGGGAGGTGCTGACTACCATCCACAAGCTGAACCGGGAGAAGGGCATCACTGTGGTGCTCATCACTCATCACATGAACGAGGCGGAGGAGGCGGACCGCGTCCTGGTGATGGACGACGGGAAGCTGGTCATGGACGGGACGCCCCAGGAGATTTTCACCCAGGTGGACGCCCTGCGGGCCCTGGGCCTCACGGTGCCGGACACCGTGGACCTGCTGGACCGGCTGAAAAAGGACGGCCTGGACGTGCCCCTCACTGCGCTGACAGTGGACCAGTGCGCTGACGCCATTGCCCGGGCTTTGTAAAGAGAAGTACGAGGAACAACGGGCCGGCGAGACTGGCCCGCGGAAGGAACGAGATCAATTGGAACCGATTCTGCAAGTACAACATCTGACCCATACCTACGGGGTGGGCACGCCATTCCAGCGCAGCGCCGTGGAGGACGTGTCCTTCGACGTGTATCCCGGGGAATTCCTGGGCATCATCGGCCACACCGGCTCCGGCAAGTCCACCCTGATCCAGCACCTGAACGGCCTGCTGAAGCCCTCCTCCGGCCGGATCCTCCTGAACGGGAAGGACATCTGGGCGGAGCCCAAGAAGATCCGGGATGTCCGGTTCCAGGTGGGGCTGGTGTTCCAGTACCCGGAGTACCAGCTGTTTGAGGAGACGGTCTACAAGGACATCGCCTTCGGCCCGGCCAACATGGGCCGCACCGGGGCGGAGCTGGACCGCTGCGTCCGGGAGGCCGCCCGCATCGTGGGCATCCGGGACGACCAGCTGGACAAGTCCCCCGTTCGAGCTCTCCGGCGGCCAGAAGCGCCGGGTGGCCCTGGCGGGCGTCCTGGCCATGGAGCCCCGAGGTGCTGATCCTGGACGAGCCCACGGCGGGTCTGGACCCGGCGGGCCGGGAGAACCTGATGGCCAACATCCGGGACTACCACCGCAACCGGGGGCTCACCATCCTGCTGGTCAGCCACAGCATGGACGAGATCGCCCAGAACGTGGACCGGATCCTGGTTTTGAAGGACGCCCGCATCCTTATGAGCGGCACCCCGGCGGAGGTGTTCGCCCGGGGACAGGAGCTGCTCTCCGCCGGGCTGGACGTGCCGCAGATCACTCGGGTGGCCATGGCGCTGCGAGAGCGTGGCCTGGATGTGGACCCGGCCGTATATACTGTGGAGGCCCTGGAGCGGCAGCTGCTGGCCCTCCGAAAGGGGGGAGCGGCTATGCTGAAGGACATCACCCTGGGGCAGTACTTCCCGGGGAATACCCTGGCCCACCGGCTGGACCCCCGGCACAAAGATCCTGCTGGTCGGTGCTGTATATCGTGGCGCTGTTCTGCGCTGTGGGCCTGGCCAGCTACGGCGTCATGGCCCTGACCCTGGCGGTGTGCGTGCGGATCTCCAAGGTGGGGTTCCGGCAGCTGGTGCGGGGCCTCAAGCCGGTGCTG
>ENA-OQCL01000111-OQCL01000111.1-human-gut-metagenome-genome-assembly--contig:-NODE-111-length-45935-cov-6.565949_pt1 | contig 45935 bp, 40 predicted proteins | sample MGYA00242502_ERZ504586 | MGnify/ENA primary metagenome ERZ504586 (study PRJEB26092, sample SAMD00036316) | human gut metagenome | host: Homo sapiens | study: EMG produced TPA metagenomics assembly of... | reverse complement strand
GTCGTTCGCACCGTCTATCTTCGAGGCCTCCTCGATCTCGACGGGGATGGTGTCGAAGTAGCCCTTCATGTTCCAGACGCCGAAGACGCACATGCTGCCGGCATAGATGAGGACGAGGCCCGCGTGGGAGTTCAGCAGGCCGCCGAGCCGCAGGATGCGGTAGTAGGCAAACAGGGAGAGCACCTGCGGGAAGGCGTTGAGCACGAGGAGCGCCCGGAGCACCGGTCGCCGGCCACGGAAGCGCCAGCGCGAGCAGGCATAGGCCGCCGTCACGGCGCAGAGCATGGCCACGAGCACCGTCCCCGCGCTCAGGAGCAGCGAGTTCTTCAGCCAGAGCAGGAAGGGCTCATCCAGGAGGATGGCCCGGTAGTTTTCAAAGCTCGGGTGCTCCGGGATAAAGGAGAAATCGCCCGAGAGCGAGGCCCCCGCTCCGGAAAATGACACGGAGACGGCATAGAGTATAGGCACGAGCGTCACGGCGCACAGCAGTACAAAGGCCATGTTCAGGGCCGCGTAGCCCAGGCGTTCTTTGGCTTTCCGCTTCATGCTCAGTCCTCCCGGAGGCTGCGGTTCGTGACAAGGGAGAAGATTATTATGATCACGAAGAGCAGCATGCTCACCGCGCTCGAAAGCCCGTAGTTGTTCGAGGCGAAGGCGTTCTGGTGCGCGTAGGTTATGACGGTGTTCAGAGTAGCGCCGGTCATATAGCCGCGCTGCTGGGTCAGCAGGTAGATGATGTCGAACTGCTTGAATGTGATGAAGGTCGTCATCACTGCCGCAGGGGCGATAACTGGACGGATGGCCGGGATGGTGATGCTCGCCGTCTGCCTCCAGAAGCCCGCTCCGTCCAGCCGTGCGCTCTCATAGAGGCTGCGGTCCACGCTTTGCAGCGCGCCGTCTATGGTGGATATCATAAACGGCAGGGCCATCCAGAGGTTCAGCGCCATGCAGGAGACGAAGGCCGCCGTATTGTTTGCCAGAAAGTCGAATTTCCCCAAGCCCAGAGCCGCGAGCCACTTGTTCAAAAGGCCCAGCTCCGTATTGAACATGCCCACGCGCCAGAGCAGGATGGAGATATACGCAGGCATCGCCCAGGGTACCATGAGCAGGGTCTTGTACAGGCGGCTGAGGCGGAGTTTCGGCGCGTTGAGGCCCAGGGCGATGAGGAAGCCCAGCGCCAGCTGTATGGCCATGTTCAGCGCCGTCCACAAGAGCGTCGTGCCGAGCGCGGACATAAAGCCCGAATCCAGCTTGAAGAGCGCCCTCGCATAGTTGCCCAGGCCTATGACCTTATAATCCTGCCAGTGGTAGAGGTTCATGTTCGTCAGCGAGATGTAACCGGTGTAGGCTATGGGGAACACAATTATAATAAGTATGAGCAAAAGCGCCGGGGCGCAGTAGAGCCACGGCTTATACCTGTGTCTGAGCATTGCCTCGCCTCCAAACATGGGGCGGCGCTGCCGCCGCCCCATCCTTATCTGCTTATTTTACTGCATATCCGCTATCGCCTGCAAGGCGGCGGCCTGGGCCGTCTCGGCGGCGGAGGCAACGTCCTCCCCGTTCTTGTTCACGGCGGCCAGCATGCTCTCCGCCGGGCCCCACATGACGCTCATCTCCGCGATGTTCGGCATGGGCTGTGCGGTCTCGGCCGTGTGGCCGATGGCGGCGATTATCTCGTCCGCGGCGACGTCGGGGTCGTCATAGGCCGCAGCGCTGGCCGGGGCGCAGCCGCTGCTCTTGGCGAGGGCTATGCCCACCTCGGGGCTCGCCAGGGCCTCCAGCGCGAGGGCGATGGCCTCGCCCTTTGCCTCGGCCGCGACTTTCATTACGCCCACGCCCTGGACGCCGGAATAGGGCGCGAGGGCATTGCCGTTGGGCAGGGTCATGTCGGAGAGCGAGGCCACGCCGAAGTCTATGCCCGCAGCGCGGATGCCGGAGACCAGCCAGGGCCCGCCGATGATGGCCGCCGCCTTGCCCTCGTTGAACAGGGTCGTCACGGTGTTGTAGTCGCCGTCGGCCTGGAGGGCGGCAAACTTCTTGTTGTACTCCACGGCCTCGATGGTCTTGGCGTCGTTGAGTCCGGGGTTGGCGTTCTCGTCTATGATATAGCCGCCGAAGCCGTTTATGAAGGGCGAGACGTTATAGGCGGTCGAATGCTGGTTCACGACGGCGTAGGTGCCTGCGGCGGTGTCGGTGTTGGCGGCCATGTACTCATAGAGCTCCTCCGTCGTGGCCGGAATGTCACCCTGCCAGAGGGCCTTGTTGTAGATGAAGAGCAGCGTCTCGAAATAGACGGGCAGCAGGTACTGCACGCCGCCTATCTGCCCGGCCTCGACGGTCATCTCCAGGTCGCCCGCCCAGATGCTCTCGTCCACGAGGTCGGTGAGCGGGGCCAGGATGTCCATGGCGGCGAAGGTGCCGAGGCTGTCGTGCGCGTAGAAGTACATATCCGGTCCGTTGGCGGCGTCGCCGCCGTAGAGCTTCAGCTGGTCGGAGAGGCCCGTGCGCTTCTCAAAAACCAGGGACACGCCGCTGTCCGCGAGCATGGGGTTCACGGTGTCGGCTATGGTCTGCATAATGGCCTCGTCGCCGTCGTGCCAGACCTTGAGCTCCACGGGCTCGGCGGGGACGGGCGCCTCAGAGGCGGGGGCTGCGCTCTCCTCCCCGGACGGCGGCGCGCTCTCCTCCGCGGCCGGCGTCCCGCAGGCGGCCAGCAGGCCCAACAGCATCAGAGCCGAAAGCAGCAGAGCAAGTATTTTTTTCATTTTTCATCCTCCATTCTAAAATAATAGTAAAACGTTTTACATCATTTTCTTTGCCGAGTGACTCATCCCCGGCTTTGTTAACCCGATTATAGTGGTCCGTTTTGTCGAAGTCAACGAAATGCGGCAAAAAAGACTTGAACTTTTTGATAAAACGTTATACTATATCACACAGGAGGGATGCAGATGGCGGTCACTATAAAGGACGTCGCCCGCGAGGCGGGCGTGAGCATAGCGACGGTGTCAAAGATCATAAACGGCGCGCCGGGCATTTCTGAGGCCACGACGCGCCGGGTCGAGGAGGTCATGCGCGCGCTGGACTACGCGCCGAACAGCCGCGCGGCCAGCCTTGCGCGGAAAAGCGCCCGCTGCGTCGCCTTCCTCGCGGAGCTGGACGAGGCCGCGCCCTACACGAACCCCCATCTCTTCGACATCATGTGCGGGGTACAGACTGCGCTCTTCAGCAAGGGCTATGCGCTGACGCTGCTCGATTCGCTCAGCGCGGACGTGGAGAAGATGATACTCTCGCGCGCCTTCGACGGCATCATCGTCCACGGCGGCGCGCTGACCCGGCCCATCGCTTCCCTGCTCATCGCGCGGCGCTTTCCGCACATCGTCATCGGCCACCCCAGCGACGTGCGCCTCAACTGGGTGGACACGGACCACACGCTCGGCGGGCGCATCGCCTGCGAGCACCTCATTGACTGCGGCTGCGAGCGCCTGGCCTTTATGGGCGAGGGCGAGACGGCGGGCATCTCCAACCAGCGGCTCACCGGTTTCCGCACGGCGCTGCTCGAAGCCGGGCTGGAATACCGCCGGGACTGGGTGCTGCACACGGACGGGACGCTGGCCTCCGGCAAAGGCGCGGCGCTGGAGCTGCTCGGGCGCGGCGAGCTGCCCCAGGGCATCGTCTGCGGCAGCAACCTGCTGGCCTATGCCTTCACGCTGGCGGCCGCCGAGCGCGGCGTGGCCATTCCCGGGGACATGCTGCTCATCACCTTCGACCGCTACCCATACAGCGGGCTGATAAGCCCCGAGCCCACGCTGGTACAGATAGACGTGCGCGACATGGGCCGCGCCGCGGCGAAGCAGCTGCTCCAGGGGCTCAAGAAGCCCGAGCTGCGCGTACAGAGCTACACCACCCTGCCCAGCCTCATAGAGGGTCAGAGCACGCGGAAGCTCTAAAAAAACATCCGCCGCCCCGCAGGGCGGCGGATGTTTCATTTTTTCCTGGTTGAGGCGCGGATTATCAGGTTTGAGGCTGTCGTATAGCTCTGAGTTTGCAGGTTCGGGCGGCGTATGCAGTCCACGAGCAGCTTTGCAGCCTGGGCGCCCATGTCGCGCACGTCGATATCAACGACCGTGAGCTCCGGGCTGGCGAGGCGGGAGAAGGGGTAGTCGTCAAAGGTCAGGACTCCCACGTCCGCGGGGATGCGCAGGCCCAGCTCCTCCAGCGCGGCGACGCAGCCGAGGGCGACGAGGTTATTTGCGCAGATGACGGCGTCCGGCGCGGGCTTGGCTGACATCAGGCCCAGCGTCATACGCCGGCCCTCCGCCCTTGTGCTCTCGCCCAGCCAGATATAGCCCTCGGGCAGCTCCCGTCCGGCGCTCTCCAGGCCCTGGCGCACGCCCTCCAGCCTGTGGGCGGAGATCATGTCGTGCTCGCTGCCGCCGATGAAGGCTATGCGTGCATAGCCCTCGTCCACGAGGTGTGCGGCGGCGGTCATGCCGGAGAAGACATTGTTTATGTCTATCCAGCAGACCTGGCTCTCGAAATTGGGCAGGCCCAGGACGATGTGCGGGAAGCGCGTTCGCGTCAGCAGCGCGGCCAGCGGCCGGCTCATGACCGAGGCGTGGACGGCCAGGCCGTCGCAGCCGCGGCGGTTTATGAGCTCCTCCGCCGCCTCGCAGGCCGAGGTCGTGTCCGCGGAGCGGAGCTGAAGCCCATAGCCCCGCGCGCGCAGGGCTTCCTCCACGCCCGAGAGTATCTCGAACAGGTGCGGGTTTTCAAAGGCCGTGTTCGGCCGCAGGTCGGCAAGGAAAACGACGGTCTTCGTCGAGCCGCGCGCGAAGCTCTGGGCGCTGGCGCTGGGATAATAGCCTAGCTCGCGCATGACGGCGCGCACCCGCTCCGCAGTCTCCTCCGAGATGCTGTAATGCCCGTTTATGACCTTGGACACCGTGGACACGGAGGTCCCGGCCTCGCGGGCCACGTCCTTTATAGTCACCGCCAAGCGCTCACCCCCTCAAAACCGTCACAGCGAAGCCGTATGGGCCTATTTTACCAGCTTCCAGGCCCTCGGACCAGAGCTTTTCGCCGGGGAGGGCGCATTTTTCAGCTCTATCGGAGCAGTTCACGGCCACGTACACCCGCTCGCCGCCGTATTCCCGGGAAAAGGCGAAGAGCCCGCTGCCGCGCTCCGCCGAAACGCAGCGGAAATCCCCGCGGCGTAGGGGCGCCAGCTCCCGGCGCAGGGCAATGGCGCGGCGGTAGAAGGCCAGGAGTTTCTCATTCCCGCCCTGCCAGGGCATAGGGCGGCGGTAGTCGGCCTCCACGAGACCGGAGGCGCCCAGCTCGTCGCCGTAGAAGACGCTCGGTATACCCGGGAAGCAGAGCTGGAAGAGCACGGCCAGCCTGTACCGCCGCACGTCCCCGCCGCATAGGGAGAGGAAGCGGCCCACGTCATGGCTGTCCAGCAGGTTCAGCTGCGCCGGGACTAGCTGCCTGCGGTAGCGCATCAGCATGCCGGTGCAGCGGCCCGAAAAGGCGAAGGCGTCCTCCGTCTGCTCCGCGAAGAAGCGGCGGCAATGGCGGCGCAGCTCATAGTTCATGGCGGAATCGAACATGCTGCCGTCCAGCCAGTGGCCCGCGCTCTCCCAGACCTCGCCTATGAGCAGGGCCTCCGGCTTTGCGGCCTTGACGCGGCGGCGGAACTCGCGCCAGAAGGAGTCGTCCACCTCGCTGGCCACGTCGAGCCGCCAGCCGTCTATGCCGTATTCGCGCACCCAGTGCTCGCCCACGGAGCAGAAATACTCCCGCACCTCCGGGTTCGCCGTATCCAGCTTCGGCATGAGCCGCTCGTAGCCGAAGCACTCGTAGCCCGGGATGGCCTCCGGGTCCTCCGGGCGGACTACAGGGAACTCCAGGCGGTAGAACCAGTCCTTATAGCGCGAGGCCTCGCCCTTTTGCACCACGTCCTCAAAGGCGAAGAAGCGCCAGCCGCAGTGGTTGAACACGCCGTCTATTATGACGCGCATGCCCAGCCCGTGCGCCGACTCGACGAGCTCTCGGAAGTCCTCGTCCGTGCCGAGGCAGGGGTCGATGTGGTAGTAGTCTATGAGGTCGTATTTGTGGTACTCCCCGGCGGCGAAGATGGGGTTCAGGTAGACGCAGTTGATGCCGAGGCCGGAGAGGTAGTCGAGGTTCTCCGTAACGCCTCTTATCGTGCCGCCGAGCTTGCCGTGTGTAGTGAGGCCGCCGAACTCGCGCTGCGTCGCCTCCCCGCTTATATAACGGCGGGAGGTGGCGAAGCTGTCCGGGAAGATGTTGTAGACCACGGCCTCATGCACCCAGTCCGGCACGCGGGCGATATCTGCGCGGTGGTTGAAGGGAAGCTTGAAATACTCCGAGCGGTCGTCCACCAGCTTGTCCGTGAACACGCCGCCGTAGTAATAGCAGCTCTCCGCGCCGTCCGAGAGCTCGAAGTGGTAGAAGATGCGGTGATAGGGGCACTCCAGTGTCAGCTTCCACCAGTCGTGGTATTCGTCCGAGAGGACGCGCTCCATCGGCTCCGGGAACCAGTCTATGGGCGTTTTGCGGCAGGCGGTATCGCCGTACCAGAGCGTCACGCGCTCCAGGTCGCCCCGCGCGGCGCGCAGGCGCAGGACTATGCGCCGCTCGTCCAGGCCGTGGGCGTATTCGGACATTGGGATGTGCAGTATGGTTTCCTTTTTCATGCTATCCTTTCACACCTCCCGCAGTCAGGCCGGAGGTCATATGCTTCTGGCAGAGGAAGAATATTATGAGCACAGGCAGCGACACGGCTATGGACGCCGCCGCGAACACCGGCCAGGAGCCGCTCGTCTCCGTGGCCTGGAGGGCGTAGAGGCCCGCGGCCAGGGTGTAGTTCTGCTCGCCGGTCATGAAGGTCGTGGCATATATGTACTCGTTCCACACGTAGATGAGCACCATCAGCGCCGTCACGACGACGCTGGCTTCGCCAGGGCAGGACTATGCGGTGACGACCTGCAGATCCGTCGCACCGTCCATGCGCGCGGCCTCCTCGATCTCCGCCGGGATGGTGTCGAAGTAGCCCTTCATGTTCCAGAGGCTGAAGACGGCCATGGTGCCGGTGTAGACGATGATGAGGCCCAGCCTGTGGTTCACAAGGCCCAGGGGCCGCAGCAGGCGGTAGACGGCGAACATGCTCAGTATGGCCGGGAAGCTGTTTAAGAGCACCAGCCAGCGCAGCACGAGCCGCCGCCCGGGAAAGCGCCGCCGCGAGAAGCAATAGGCCGCAGGCACCGCCGCCGCCAGCGAGATGGCTACCGTAGCCGCCGCGAGGATGACGCTGTTGCCGAACCAAGTGAGGATGTCCTCGCCGGTGAAGACGGCGAGGTAGTTATCCAGCGTGAAGTCCTTCGGGAGGAAGGAGAAATCCGAGCTCAAAAGCGCGTTCTGCCCGTTCAGGGAGACGCTCAGGGCGTAGAGGATGGGTATGAGCGTCACGAAGCAGAGCGCGACGAAGAAGATATTGAGGACGGTCAGGCCGACGCCCTCGCGCAGTTTTCTGCCTCTCATCTCTCCCCCCTCCCCTCCCGGCTGCCAGCGCGCCGAAAAGGCGAGCAGCAGCAGGAATATGATTATGGATATCGCGGAGCTGTAACCGTAGTTGTTCGTTATGAAGGCGTTCTCGTAGGCGTAGGTCAGGATGGTGTGCAGGCCTGAGCCCGTCTTTGCGCCCATCTGCTGGGTCAGCAGGTAGATGACGTCGAACTGCTTGAAGGTCGTGAAGATGGTGATTATGACGGCGGGCGCGATTATGGGGCGGATGCTCGGGATGGTGATGCTCCACGAGCGCTGGAGCCAGTTGGCCCCGTCGAGGACGGCGCTCTCGTAATAGCTGCGGTCTATGCTCTGCATGGCCCCGTCCATTATCATGAGCATGAAGGGCAGCGCCAGCCAGAGGTTCACGACGGTGCAGCAGATGAAGGCGGAGACGTCACTCGCCAGCCAGCGCTGCGCCTCAAGGCCCAGCTTTTCCATCCACTGGTTCAGCAGACCGAACTCGGTGTTGAACATGCCCGTCTTCCACAGCAGGATGGAGACGTAGCCCGGCATGGCCCAGGGGAACATTAGCAGCGTCTTGTAGAGCTTGCGCAGGCGGAGCCTCTTTATATTCAGCAGGCTCGCCAGCACGAAGGCCAGGATGAGCTGGACTACCATGTTCACCACGGTCCACAGCACCGTGTTTATGAGTGCCGAGAGGAAGCCCGAGTCGAACACGAAGAGCGCCTTCACGTAGTTGTCCAGGCCGATAATCGTGAAGTCGAACCAGTGGTAGACGTTCATGTTCGTCAGCGAGATGAAAAACGTATAGAGTATTGGGAAAACGACGATGAGCGCGATAAGCGCCAGCGAGGGGGCCGACCAGAGGTAGCTCGTGAGCCAGCCCCGGCGCTGTTTTTTTAGCCTGCCGTCCATCACTTCATATTGGCGATGAGGCTCTCGGCCTCGGAAAGCGCCTCGTCAAAGGCGGCGTCCACATCCGCGCCCGAGAGGTTCACGTCCGTGAGCAGGTTGCTCACCACCGTCCACATGACGTCCATCTCCGGGATGTTCGGCATCGGGATGGCTATCTCCGCCGTCGCGCGCATGGACTGCACCATCTCGTCCTCCGCTACGGCGGGGTCGTCGTAGCAGGCGGCGTTCGCCGGGGCGCAGCCGCTGGCCAGGGCGAGGTCTATGCCTATCTGCGGCGCACAGAGGGCGGCGAGGACGGCCTTTACTGCCTCGGCCTTGTTCTCCGCCGCGTATTTGAGCACCTGCACGCCCTGGACGCCGGAATACGGCGCGAGGGCCAGGCCCGTCTCGTCCACCGTGGGCATGGGCGCGATGCCGAGGTCTATCTCAGCCTCGCGCGCGCTGGGAACCATCCAGGGGCCGCCGATGGTGGCGTCCGCCTTGCCCTCCAGGAAGAGGGTGTTCACCGTCGAATACTCCGTCTCCCCCGGCATGAGGGCCACGAACTTCAGGTGGTAGCGCAGGGCCTCCTTCACGGCCTCGGGTTCCGGGAAGGGCGTGCCGTCCTCGGAGACGATGCTGCCGCCGAAACCGTGTATCCAGGCCGCGGAGTAGTAGGCCGTCGAGTGCTGCTCCACGAAGCCGTAGCGGCCGCGGCCGGTGTTCGCCTCCATGTAGGCGTAGAGCTCCTCCGTCGTGGCGGGGACCTGCTCATCCTGCATATAGCGGCGGTTGTACATGAAGAGCAGCGTCTCGAAATAGAGCGGCAGCTGGTAGAGCGTGCCCTTATAGCTCGCCGCCTCGATGGTCATGGGCAACCAGTTATCCAGCGCGCCCTCTGCCAGCAGCGTGTTCACATCCGCGAGGATGCCCATCTCGGCGAAGACGCCGATCTTGTCATGCGCGAAGATGAACATATCCGGCGCGGAGCCGGGGTCGTTGCCCACCAGCTTGAGCGAATCCGTGAGGCTGGTCTTCTTCTCGAACACGACCTCGACCTCCGGCGCAGCCTCGGCAAGATAGGCCGACAGGGCCTCGATGACCGCGTCCTCCTTATCGTGCCAGACGGTGAGCTTGTTCGTCTCCACGCTCCCGCCGCCGCAGGCGGCCAGGGGCACGAGCAGCGTGGCGACGAGCAGCAGCGAAATTATCCTTTTCATCACACACCTCCAAAAAGCCCTGATGGGCGGGCGCATTTTACGCGCCCGCCCGTTTTACAGGCCGCTTCAGTCCTTCTTCTTTTTCTTCGAGACGACCACGGCTATGACGACCGCCGCCACCACGACCACGGCGATGACTATCCACAGCGTCGTGCTCGAACTGCCGCTCTCGGCAGGCGCGGGCGCCTCGCTGGCCGCGGGCGTGGCCTCGGCCTCGGCGCTCGGCTCGGCGGAGGGCTCCGCGGGCTCGCCCGTGGGCTGCTCATAGCTCACCGAGGCATCTTCGGGGCTGTTCACGGTGACCCACACGTCCTTGCCAGGCTCCACAGCGAGGTCGGAGGTCTGGACGCCGCCCTCGTTGGCGTTTATGATTACGCTGTTTATCCAGCCCGGGGCCTCAAGGGCGTACCAGCCGTCGGCTTCGGTCATCGCCTCGCCGGGCCAGGCGGCGAAGGCGTTGGTGCCGTCCGGCGCGCTCCAGGCCCAGAGGCAGGGGCCGCTCCAGTCTGCGGGGACCTGTGCGTAAACGGTTATGTTCTCGACTCCCGCCGTCTCCGGGTCCTCGTAGGCCAGCTCGTAGCTCAGGTCGTCGTAGACGGTTATCCAGAGCTCCTGCGGTTCTATGCTCACGTCCTCGGTCTGGACGCTGCCCTCGTTGCCGCTTACTATGATGCTGTTCACCCAGTCGGGGACCTTCGCGGTGAACCAGCCGTTTTCGTTCTCCGTCATGGCCTTGCCGGGCCAGGCGTCAAAGGCGTTCGTGCCGTCAGGGTCCAGCCAGGCCCAGAGGTTCACGGTCTTCCACTCCAAGGGCACGTAGGCGTGGACGGTTATCTTCTCCACGTACTCGGGTATCTCCGCCTCGGTCTGGGCCTCGTAGCTCACGGCGGCGCTGTTGTCCTCGGCCACCGTTATCCAGACGGGCTTGCCCGCCTCCACCACTACGCCCTCGGTCTGCACCGTGCCGGCGTTGGCGTTCACAATGACGTTCTGGACAAAGCTGGGGACGTAGCAGTAGTACCAGCCCGTGTCGCCCAGGGCGTCGGCCTCCTCGCCCGGCCAGGCGGCGAAGGCGTTGGTGCCGTCGTCGGCCCAGGCCCAGAGGCAGGGCGCCTCCCAGCCCTCGGGGACACTGACGCAGACGGGGACCATCTCCTCCCCCTCCGCCAGCGCCGCTGTGCCGAGGCTGAACAGGCAGGCGGCTGCGATGAGAAGTGCAAAGAGCTTTTTCATTTCTTGACCTCCGTTTTCACATTTTAACGCGGGAAACTCAACCTTGGGGAAATAGTATCATTTGTTTTTATCGGACGTCAACGGAGATTTGAGAAACTATTTTCTCTTGCGTATCCGCTATTATCTACAAGTTTTATTGTGCTCATTTGTGGTATCTGCCCGGTCATATTGCAGCGCATTTGCCAATAAGCCACAAGTTTGCCCGGCTTTGAGGAGTGTCGTTGTGAAATCAGTTTCGTAACTTTTTTCGCGGTTGGACGGCGACGCGAAAATATCCGGCTCCGACTTGAAAAATGAGCGGCGCGTCGGTATAATCTCCACATAGCAGCGCCGTGATTTTTAAAAAGGAGGGCTAAACTATGACTGTCACTTCCTTCAATTCCGACAAGATGTACACCTATCTTCGCGGCCTCGCCACCGGCGCGGGGATGAAGCAGACGCTCAAGGCCATGTCCTTCGCACGTGACAAGCACAGCGGGCAGTTTCGCAAGAGCGGCGACCCCTACATCATCCACCCGCTGCTCATGGCCTGCAACGCCGTCAGCATCGGCATCAGGGATGACGCCGTAGTTGCCACCATCCTGCTCCACGACGTCTGCGAGGACTGCGGCGTCAGCCTCTCGGAGCTGCCTGTGGACGACACCGTCCGCCGCGCCGTGGACCTCATGACCTTCCGCGTCATGGACGGCGAGACGAAGGAGATCGCCAAAAACCGCTACTACAACATGCTGCTCCAGAGCCGCGAGGCCACGCTCACCAAACTGCTCGACCGCTGCCACAACGTCTCCAGCATGGCCGGCACCTTCTCCCGCGAGAAGCTCAAGGCCTACATAGACGAGACGCGGCAGTACGTCCTGCCCATGCTCCGCAAGGCCAAGCGCGTCTATCCCGAGGACGCGGACGTGCTCTTTATCCTCAAATACCACATTGTCAGCGTCGTGGACTCCATCGACGCGACCATACAGCTCTTCGAGAACCAGGCTGAATAAGCTGCGGCCCGCCGCGTTTGCGGCGGGCCCGTTTTTCATTCACGGTGCATCTCAACGTATTTGCGGCGCCAGGCGGGGTCGTCTGCGCGGAAGCCCCGGTGCATGTCGGCGGCGAGCTCTTCGATGACGTCGCGCAGCTCAAGCCTTTCGAGGAACTTATCTGGTATGGCCGAGGCGCCAAGGCTTGCGCCGAGTATCGTTCGCCGCCACGGCGCCGGTGGAGTCGCTGTCGCCGTCGTGGTTAACGGCGGCTATGAGCGCGGCCTCGATATCCGAGGGATACTTCAGCGCGCAGTAGACAGCGATGGCCAGGGCCTCGTCCCCGACCCAGCCCCCTCCGAGCCGGCGTATCGTCCTCTGCGGCTGGCCGCCGTGGGCGGCAAAGTCCGCGGCCTGCTCCATTAGCGTGAGGAAGCGCGGCAGCTCCTTTGCCTCCGGGAAGAGGCCGGGCATGGCCTCCAGGCCCAGAGCCAGCGCCCGGCGCGGGCTCGCGTCCCCGTGCGAGAGCGTGCAGACCATGTGCGCCAGCAGCGCCGCCGGCAGCCAGCCCAGCTCGTGGCCGTGAGTCAGCGCGGCGCACTCCGCCGCGGCCAGGGCCGCCTCGCCCGCGTCCTCGTACCACAGGCCCACCGGGGCGACTCGCATGACCCCGCCGCAGCCCTTGCTTTCGTTTATCGGGCGGCGCGTGCTGCCCGGGACCATGTCCGCCAGGGCTGACATACAGGTATTGCCCGGCGCGCGGCGGCTGAAGAGCTCCGGCACGTCCAGCAGCCAGCTGACATGCGACTCTGCCCAGTGTACGTCCGGCAGGGGGTGCGCACAGGTCTGGCTGCGGTACCAGTCCAGGTAGGCCGCAAAAACCGTGTCCGGGACGTTCTGCGCCCTCCCGCCGAGGGCCGCGCGCGTCTCTGCGCAGAGCAGGCCGTTCGCGGTAAAAAGGCTCATCTGCGTGTCGTCTGAGATGACGGCGATGCCCTGGCGCAGGCTGTACTCCGTTATCCCCTCTTCTCCGTAGCGCACCTTCATCCCGCGCGCAGAGAGAAACTCCACGGGATAGCCCAGCGCGTCCCCCGCCGCACCGCCCAGCAGGCAGCCGCGTATTTTGTCCAACGCCGCTCTCATCTTGCGTCCTCCCTTTCCTTTCATCTGCCATGAGCTTAGCACACGGACTGCCGCTCCAACAAGAACTTAATTCCGCTCGGCGCAGGACCGCTTTTTAATTGAACCCGTCCGCGGATTGTGCTATAATTTCCTATAAGAGGTGACCATCCCTTGATTTGGAACAACGAGGAGCTTTGCAGGCAATACATCCAGTCCTGTAACATACAGGGCCTGTTTTCCACGCCCGTTTTGGGCGAGATATGCCTGCACCGCTTCGCGCGCGGGGAGAACATCTACCGCGAGGGCGAGCCGCTGCGCGAGCTATATTTTCTCGTCAAGGGACAGGTCAAAGTCTTCCGCACTCACCACAACGGCAAGGTCAGCGTCGTAGAATTTGCCTCCGCTTTCGATATCCTGGGCGAGCTTGAACTCGTCAATGCCCGGGACACGACCATCTCTGTGCAGGCCCTGCGGGAGTGCCACTGTCTCGGACTCAGTATGGCCCGCTGCCGTGAGCAGCTGCTGCGGGACTACACCTTCCTCACCTTCGTCGCACGCCGCCTCGGTGAAAGGCTCGGAGACATAAGCAACCACCAATCCCTCAACACCTCCTACTCCGTTGAGGTGCGCCTCGCGCGCTACATACACTACACCCGCCGCGGCGATATGTTCGAGGAGCGGCTCACAGAGGCCGCGGAATACCTCGGCGTCAGTTACCGTCACCTCCAGCGAATCATTGCCAAATTCTGCGCCGACGGCCTGCTCGAACGTGTCAGGGGCGGTTACCGCGTCTGCGAGCCCGAGCGCATTGAAGACCTCTACAAAAGGACGCTATGATATTTTCCACAGGTAACACGATATATGTCGTGTTGCTTTTTTAATAAAACGTGTAAAATCCATAGTCAAAGGCTGCCAGAATTGTAGATTTTAGCGAGGGGGATATGCAAATGAGCATGCACATAAGCGCGGCTCCCGGGGAGGTCGCCGAGAACGTCATTCTACCGGGCGACCCGCTGCGCGCCAGATATATCGCGGAAAAGTACCTGGAAGGCGCTGTCCGCGTGAATGAGATCCGCAACACCTGGGGCTACACGGGCACGTACAAGGGCCAGCGCGTATCCGTCATGTCCACCGGCATGGGCGCGCCCTCCATGCTCATATACGCCACGGAGCTCTGCCGGGAGTACGGCTGCAAAAAGCTCATACGCTTAGGCACGGCGGGGGCCACGCAGGAGCACATCCGCCTCGGGGACATCATCCTCTCCCAGGGCGTTTCCACCACCTCGGCCATCAACGACTACGCCCTGCCCGGCCGCTTCGCCCCCATAGCGGATTTCGGCCTGCTCGACAGGGCCTATCACCTCGCCGCGGAGCGCGGATGCCCTGTATACGTCGGCAACACGCTGACGAATGACCACCTCTATGTCGAGAATAAGCTGGAGTACAGCAAGCTCTGGGCCAAATACGGCATACTCGCCTCCGAGCAGGAGGGTGTGGCGCTCTACACCGCCGCCGCGCTCTACGGCGCGAGGGCGCTCATGATGCTCTCCATAGTTGTGAACCTCTACCGCCCTGAGGAGAGCGTATCCGACGCCGTGAAGGAGTCCGGGCTGGACAGCATCATCCAGCTCGCGCTCGACACGGTCATCGACTAGGTAAACGCCTGGCAGTGAAGTCTGCCATGCAAATAATTTTTAGGTAAGGAGAGACAGTAATGAAAAAGTTCTTAGCTCTTGCCCTTGTTTTCGTGCTCGCCCTCGGCCTGCTCGCCGGCTGCGGCGAGGCCAAGCAGGAGCCCGAAGGCGGCGACGAGGCCGTCAACGTCTGCGTCGTCGTCAGCAGCACCTTCGGCGACCGCTCCTTCAACGACTCCGCCAAGGAGGGCGCTGATAAGCTCGCCGCGGACTACGAAAACATCACCATCTCCACCATCGAGTGCAACAACGAGAACTTCGACGCCCAGATGCAGAACGCCGCCGACACCGCCAACATCGTCGTCTGCGTCGGCTGGGAGTTCTACAACGTCGAGACCATCGCCCTCGACTACCCCGACGTCTACTGGATCTGGGTCGATAACGCCACCGGCGCGCCCGTCGAGAACGTCCTGAACATCACCTACGCCCAGAACGAGGGCTCCTACCTCGCGGGCTACATAGCCGCCTCCATGTCCGAGTCCGGCGTCATCGGCGCCGTCGGCGGAGAGGACAGCGACACCATCAACGACTTCATCGTCGGCTACAAGCAGGGCGCGGAGTACTATGCCTCCCAGAACGGCGGCACTATCAGCGTCGAGGTCAACTACACCAACGACTACGACGACCCCGCCAAGGGCAAGGAGTGCGCGCTCGCCCTCAACGACAAGGGCGCCGACGTCATCTTCCAGATAGCCTCCAAGGCCGGCGACGGCGTGTTCGAGGCGGCGCAGGAGCGTGGCTTCTGGGCCATCGGCGTTGACTGCGACCAGAAATACATTGCCGACGACGTCATCATCTGCTCTATGAAGAAGGAAGTCGGCAACTCCATCTACGAGGCCGTCAAGCAGTACATGGCAGGCGACACCTCCCTCTGGGGCACCACCTGGGAGGCCGACCTCGCCACCGGCTACGTCGGCATCGGCTACGGCGAGGAGGGCTCGACCCAGCAGGTCTCCGACGAAGTCAAGACCGCCGTTGAGGACCTTGCCGCCAAGATAAGCTCCGGCGAGATCACCGTGGACACCGTCCGCTGACGGGCCTGCGCACGTCTTGGGGAGCGTCAGCCACATCTGACGCTCCCCTCTTTTCAAACTAATCTCCGAAGGGAGTGCAGCAGCTTGCAGGAGACCGTCATTAAGCTTGAGCACATAACGCGGGAATTCCCCGGCGTGCTGGCAAACGACGACGTGTCGCTTGAGATACATCGCGGAGAAGTATTTGCCCTTGTCGGTGAAAACGGCGCCGGCAAGAGCACACTCATGAACATAATCTACGGCATCTTCCCGCCCACGGACGGCAGCGTCTACATCCGCGGGAAAAAAGTCGAGACCTTCAGCCCCAAAAACGCCATCGACATGGGCATCGGCATGGTTCACCAGCATTTCATGCTCGTGCCCTCCTTCACCGTGGCGCAGAACATCGTAATGAGCAGAGAGCCGCGCCGCGCGGGGCTGTTTTTCGACAACCGCCGCGCCGAGGAAATAACGCGGGAACTTGTGAGGGAGTATGGGCTCAACGTGGACCCCTCGGCCCAGGTACAGGACATCAGCGTGGGCGTTCAGCAGCGCGTTGAGATCCTGAAAGCGCTCTACCGCGGCGCGGACATCCTTATCCTGGACGAGCCCACGGCCGTGCTCACCCCCCAGGAGACGGCGGAGCTCTTCCGCGTCATCCGCCACATCATAAAAGAGAAAAACATGACCGTCATCCTCATCACCCACAAGCTGGGCGAGGTCATGGCCATCTCCGACAGGGTGGGCATCATGCGTCAGGGAAAGCTGGTCGGCCTGTCGGGCACAAAGGACATCACGGAAAAGGAGATCGCCTCCATGATGGTGGGCCGGCCTGTGCTCTTCGACAAGCTGGAGAAGACCGGAGTGCCTGGGGAAACCATGATATCCGTCGAAAACCTCTCCGTTCGCGACAACCGGGGCCTCGTCTCCGTCCGCGGCGTCAGTCTTGAGGCCCGCGTGGGCGAGGTGCTCGGCATTGCCGCCATCGAGGGCAACGGCCAGAGCGAGCTGCTCGAGGCCATCACCGGCATGCGCCCCGCCATCGAGGGCAGGGTAAGGATACGCGGCACTGACGCGCTTGGCCTCAGCCCGGGGCAGATTCGGCAGCTCGGCCTCGCGCACGTGCCGGAGGACAGGCTCGCCACTGGCGTGGACCCGCTCGCGGACGTGGCCGACAACCTCATTGCCGGGCGGCAGAGAGAGCGCGAGTTCAACATCCCCGGTCTGCACCTGCGACGCTCCAGCATCGAGCGCTATGTCTCCGAGGTCTACAGAAAATTCGACATCCGCGGCGCGGGCATACACACCCCCGTCGGCTCCATGTCCGGCGGCAACATGCAGAAGGTCGTCGTCGCTCGCGAGTTCTCGCACGAGACGCCGGTGCTCGTCATCTCGAATCCCTCCCGCGGCATCGACATCGGCGCCATCGAGTTCATACACACCGCCATCATCAACAAGCGGAACGAGGGCTGCGCAATACTGCTCTCCTCCGCAGACCTGGATGAGATCTTCCGCCTCTCAGACCGTATTGTCACCATGTATGAGGGGCAGATAACAGGTGAATTCCGGGCAGACGAGATAACAAAGGAAGAGATAGGCTACTACATGACGGGCAGCCGGAGGAAGGAGGCCGAGGAAGCGCATGAAGCTGCGAATTAACTACTCCTACATTGCGGCGCTCAGCGTCAGCATCGTCGCAGCGCTGCTCATAGGCGCTGTGGTGCTGCTGATCTCGGGTTACGACCCGCTGGCGGCCTACTCCGCCATGCTCAGCGGCGCCTTTTCAAACGCCCGGCACATCGGCGACGTGCTGGAGTACGCGATGGTGCTCTGCCTGTGCGGCGTGGCCTGCGACATCGGCTCGCGAGTCGGCATCTTCAACGTCGGCGGCGAGGGCCAGCTGCTGCTGGGCGCCATCGTTGCCGCGCAGATAGGCGTGGTGCTCAACGGGCTCTCGCCCTGGATAGTCATCCCCGTCGCAGCCCTTGGCGCGGCGGTCACGGGCGGCATTTACGCCCTCATCCCCGGCTGGCTCAAGGTCAAGCACCGGGTAAACGAAGTCATAACGACCATCATGCTCAACAACATTGCCGAGTTCGTCTGCGAGTTCCTTGCCAAGGGGCCGTGGAAAAACCCGGACAACAACATCGTCGCCGGCACGGGCAATCTGCCGCAGACCTACTGGTTCACAAAGCTTGCCACCGGCTCAAACCTCACCACGGTCTTCTTCGTCGCCACGGGCATGACCATACTCACCTGGTACATCATGCAGCGCACCTCCACGGGCTATGAGATGCGCCTCACGGGAGACAATCCGCGCTTTGCCCGCTTTACCGGCATCAAGACCGACAAGGTCGTCCTCATCGCCATGATAGTATCCGGCATGATGTGCGGCCTCGTGGGCATGTTCCGGGTCTACGGCGCGGAGCACATCTACAAGGCCAGCATCAGCAACGACTACTACTTCGAGGGACTCATGGTGGCCATGATAGCGAAATATCAGGTGCTGCCCACTGCCGTCATAAGCGTGCTCTTCGCCATCCTCAAAATCGGCGCCCAGGGCATGGAGACCGCGGCGGGCGTGCCGAACCAGATATACCTCATCATCCAGACCGTCGTCATCTTCTGCATGGCCGCCGAGAGCGGCATCGTCAGCGACATCAAGCGGCGCGTGGCCGACAAGTCCGCCCGGCTCGCGGCTCAGAAGCGCGTAAAGGAGGGGTCGGTAAATGAATGAGATACTCTCCCAGGTCTTTTCCGCCGGCACCTTCACTCAGATGCTCCGCAGCGCCACGCCCGTGGCCCTCGCCGCCATGGGCGGCTCCATGACCGAGCATGCGGGCATCATGAACATCGGCATGGACGGCATGATACTCATGGGCGCGCTCATCGGCGTGCTCGGCAGCTACGCCATAGGTTCCGCTGCGGGCGGCGTCGCGGCTGCGGTGCTCTTCGGCATACTCGTGGGCCTGTTCTTCGCCCTCTTCGTCGTCAAGCTCAAGAGCGACGAGTTCATCATCGGCTGCGCGCTCAACATCTTCGCCTCCGGCTTTACGGCCTTCGTCTCCCGCTCCGTCTTCGGGCTCTCCGGCACCTCGGGATACGAAATCGACTACATGCTGCCCATCGAGATACCGCTAATAAAGGACATACCCTTCCTGGGCGAGATAATCAGCGGCAACACCGCGCTCGTTTACGTCGCCTGGCTGCTCATCCTTGTCATGTGGCTCTTCGTCTATCGGACACCCTACGGCTTCTGGATGCGCGCCTCCGGCGAGAAGCCGGAGACGCTGCGCACCGCCGGCATCAGCCCCGAAAAGATGAAGTGGCTGTCGAGCGTGCTCTGCGGCATGCTCTGCGGGCTCTCTGGCGCTTACCTCTCCCTCGGCTACCTGAACGGCACCTTTGTCGAGGGCATGTCCGCCTCGCGTGGCTTCATTGCCTTTGCCTGCGTCATTTTCGCCGCCGCGAACCCCGCCAAGGCCTACCTTGCGGCGCGAATGTTCGGCTTCTTCGACGCCATCGGCCTCAGGCTGCAAAACTACATCAGCTCCGACCTCACCTCGGCCATACCCTACGCAATAACCGTTATCATGATGGTCTACGTCGTCGTCAGCAAGGAGCGCCGCCGTCGCTCGCTCGCGCCGAAGCACGAGCCCGCGGCCCCGGAGGCCCCCGCCCCCGGCGCTGGGAGCTGAGGACACATAAAGCAAAAAAGGGACGCCATCCTTCTCAGGACGGCGTCCCTTTTCCTTGCTCACAGCAGGCGGAGTATATTATCCATTGTAAAGGCCAGGTTTTCCGCAGCGCGCGGGGCGCTCCGGGACAACGGCTCCGGGAGGCGGTTCGTGGTAAAAACCGCGGTGACGCCTTCGGCGTAGGCGGCCTCCAGCTCCCCCTCCGCGCCGCCTACGATGGCGATGACACGCTTTCCCAATCGCTTTGCCCGGCGCGCGACGCCGATGACGACCTTGCCGCGCAGGCTCTGGCTGTCAAGGCGGCCCTCTCCGGTAAAGATGAGGTCGGCGTCTGCTGCGGCGCGGTCGAAATCCACCGCGTTCAGCACGGACTCTATGCCGCTCTGGAGGCTCGCACCGAGAAAGGCGGTGACGCCTGCGCCCATGGCCCCAGCTGCACCCGCGCCGGGCAGTTCGGCAAAGTCCATCCCCAGCTCGCGGCGCATGACCCCGGCCAGGCGCCGGAGCCCGGCGTCCAGCGCCCGCACCTGTTCCGGCCCTGCGCCCTTCTGCGGGGCGAATACATAGGCCGCGCCATTTTCACCGTACATGGGGTTGTCTATATCGCACATCGCGGTGATTTCCACACCGCGCAGGCGCTCCCGGGCGGCGGAGACGTCTATGCGCTCGACCTCGCCAAGGGTACCGCCCGTGGGGACGAAGGGAGTCCCGGTACGGTCGAAGAAACGGACGCCTAGGGCGGCGGCCGCGCCGCAGCCAGCGTCGTTCGTCGCGCTGCCGCCGAGGCCGAGGATGATTTTCCTTGCGCCGCCCTCCACGGCCAGGGCAATGAGCTCTCCGACGCCGTATGTCGTGGTGAGAACCGGGTCGCGCCGCTCTCCGGCGAGGGGCAGGCCAGCGCAGGCTGCCATTTCGACTATTGCGGTCTTGCCGCCGTCAGTGAGGCCGTAAAAGCTCTCCACCGGCTCGAAAAACGGCCCTGCGACGCGGGTCCGCACCTTTTCCCCGCCCAGCGCTGCAAGGAAAGCGTCTACGCTCCCCTCGCCGCCGTCCGCGACGGGTATGGCCCGCACCTCACAGCCCGGAAGGCGGAGCTCCACACACCCACGGAGCACCCGGCAGACCTCTACTGAGGACAGGGTACCCTTAAACGAGTCAGGTATGAGCACAATTTTTCCGGGCTTCAAGTTCTCTCCACCTCCGCGCGGCTCACAAGCCTAAATTGGCAAGATAGTGGGAATACGCCCCCCAGAGATAGAGATGCATCGCAAGCATGGTGTAAAGCAGCAGCACCGGGGCTGCGCGGTCCCGCCTCGTGACAAAGTAAATGACATAAGCGCAGGCTGCGCCGAGCGCGGAGGGGAAGATATACGCCAGGATATGCGGAATAATGTTGCCGTAAAAGTCCTCTGCCATCAGCAGTACCGCGAGCATCATGAACAGCGTCAGCACGAAGGTTAAAACGGCCATGACAACGCATTTTGCCGGGCTGCCATATCGCCGCTCCCGCCTCCAGCGCTTTGAGGCAGCGGAGAGAACGAGCGTGGCGGAGGTGTATATCGAAAACGCGCCCAGCACGACGTCCCAGTCCTCAAAGCCGAACCAGGCAAATGCGGCTACCGCTGCACCAGTTATCAGTGGCGGGAGCAGCACGACCTTGAGGCTGCCCGGCTCCTCCCTGCGCAGCACGGCGACGCTCACCCATATGAGGGTGACGACGAACACCACGACGAAAATGAGCTCTATCACCATCCAGCGTGTACTGGTCACGTAATAGCTCCCTAAAAGCCAGAATACGAGCCAGACCAGCACCGGGATGGCTATGAGCAGAGGCAGCATATACTTGTTCGGCACACGCAGCAGCTCGCCGCCCGTGAAGCGCTCCTCACTTGCAGCACGGCGGCTGGCCTTTTCGGCCGCTTTCTGCCTCTGCCGCTCCTCGCGCGCTTCACGCTTTTGCGCCGCGCGGTCAGGCTTTTCGCGCTGCTTTTCCCTTTTCTCATCGCCGCGGGGCTTTTCTTCCTCGGGGCGAGGGACTTTTTTCGCATCTTCGGGCTGCTTTTCCGGCTCCGGCGCGCGCTCGGGCTCCGGCTCGATCACTTGGCCGTAGATGCCCAAATCCGCCCCGCAGGCCGGATTGCCGCAGACGGCCATGTCCAGGGGCCAGCTGCTTCCGCACTGGCTGCAGCGCCAGTGGCGGCTTTTTTCTCAGGTCGTTATCCGTCATTTTTCCCTCTCCCCATATCTTTCTGCTCAGTCCCCGGCAAAATACCCAGCCCAGGGGATGCCCTCGCCGTAGCCGGCGGGGTCGCCCATGTCGGTGCAGTAGTCGCCTATGTATTTTTCTATCTGCTCCGGGGTCTTGTCCGGCAAATAGAGCTTAAGCATGGCCGCCAGCGCGGAAATATGCGGTGCGGCCATCGAGGTGCCGTCCAGCGCCGCGAGGACGTCGCCCGGGTAGTAGCTGAGCACCTCCACGCCCGGCGCGCAGACGTCCACGGTGTCGCCGTAGTTTGAAAAGCTGCCGAGCTTCCCCGTGCTGTCGCAGGCGGAGACGACTATGCAGTCGGTCATATGCGCGGGGCAGCAGACGGCGGTATCCTCGGGAACGCCGTTCTCGTCCCCGTTTCCCGCGGCGACGACCACGACTATGCCGCTGTTCCAGGCCTCGGTGACGTAATAGTCTATGGGGCTGCCGCAACTGCCGTCCGCGCCGCAGACACAGGACCCGCCCAGGCTCATGTTTATGACGTCCGCTCCGCTCTCGATGGCATATTTCAGCCCCGCCGCGACGTAGGAATCCGAGGTCGTCTCTCCTACAAACACGCGGACGGGCAGGATGCTCACATCCAGGCCCCAGGTGCAGTCTATTATCGTGCCTGCCACGTGGGTGCCGTGTCCGGCGTCGTCCGTCCAGCCGTTGGAGCCAGGGTTCGTCACGTCCGTGCCTTCGAGAATGCAGTGGGCGTTCTCGTCGCAGGGCTCCACGCCTGTGTCGAGCACGGCGACGGTGACAGGGCTCGTGTTCCGGTCCTTTAGCCAGGCGGCGAGCCTGTCGAGGCCCAGATATTCCACGCCCCAGCTGTAGTATACCTCTCCGCTGTAAGGCGAGGTATAGGGGACGGCGCTGACGCTCCGCTGCACCGCGCTGCCCGCTGTGTAGGCGTACTCGTCCGTATCCACGAAGAGTATGCCGTCCATGGCTGTGAGCGCATCCAGGCAGCGCTGGGCCTCCTCCTCGCTCTCAAACTGCACTACAAGATAGTTGTCGCTGTCGGCTATGATCTCCGCCGCCGGGAAGTCGCTGAGGTCTATGCCCGGGCCTTCAAACTTCAGCAGCAGTCGGTTCGTGCTGCGCTGGCCGCTTACGACCAGCTCATCGTCGTAGGAGCGTATGAGTTCAGAAAGGGCGCTGTTAAACTCCTCGAAGGTCGCGGTTTCGGTGAGCTGCGTGTCCTCGTGGACGAGTATGCCCTCAGGCGGGCGCTCGGGCAGAAACAGCACCAGCGCACAGGCGGCGAGGGCGACGGCTAGGGCGGCGCAGGCCCAGGTTATTGCCCGGCGTCGCCTCGCGCGGCGCAGCTCCGCCAGCCTCGAAGCAGCCTCGGCGCTGCCGAGCGCGGCGGCCTTTTCGTACCACTCCAGGCTCATCCTCTGGCTGCGGTGGACGGCCCAACCGTACTGGAACAGCTCGCCCATCGCAAGCGCGGCCTGGGCATGGCCGAGCTTTGCGGCCTTTTCCATGTTGTAGACCGCCTCGGCGGTCTCCTTGCCCTTGCCGGCCTTGCCGAGGGCGGCGTCTGCGAGGGTGAACAGGGCCTCCGGGTTCTCGCGGTTGAAGCTCTCCCGGCACCAGAGCAGCCGGGCCTCGTCGTATTCCGCAGACTGCCAGGCCCTCCACTGCCTGTTATACATCCAGCACCTCGCCTCCGTTCAGCTCGAATGACACGTAGGCTGTCCCCAGCAGAAGGCAGGCCAGCGTCAGGCAGGTGTCCACCTGCCCGCCCAACAGCGTGATGAGCACGGCGAGCAGCACGCCGCTGCCGAGGTTCAGCAGCAGCTTTTTCGCCCTGAACTGGGTAAAATAGCCCACCCCGAAGAGCAGCGCGCACAGCAGCAGGGTGACGAGCCTGACGGCGAACTGGTAGAGCGAGGTCTCCTCCGAGCTGATAAGCAGGTCCTCTTCCATGCTCACGCGGTTTTCCGTGCTGGCCTCGAAGGCGTTGTTGAAGGATTCCAGCAGCGCGGCGGTATCTACGCTGCCGTCGGCGGCGGGCTTCAGGCGGGTGTCGAAGCCGCCGGTGGCGTTCGCGAGGTCTATGAGCGCGCGCGCCTGGGAGCCAGTGGTGGAGCTCTTGCTTATGCGCACGGAGAAGAACATGATCCCCCCGGCCTGGATGTCCTGCGCCACGTCGGAGTCGAGGTCGCCCTCGCCATCCGTCAGCAGGAGAATGGCGCGGTTCACGTCCGGCCTCGCCTCCGCCGTCAGCGTGTCCACGGCGAGGCGCAGCGGGGCGTTGAAGTCCGTCTGGCCTATGGAGTCTATGGAGGCTATGAAGTCCTTCAGCTCCTGCTTTCCCGTGCTGTCCATATACAGCAGATCCGTGCTGTCCAGCACCGTGGAAGCGAAGGACACGGCCTGGAGGCGGTTATCCTCGCCCACGGCGTCCACGAACTGCGAGGCGGCCTCGGTACGCGGGGCGTCATAGCCGGCGGAATCCATGCTGCTTGAGGCGTCCAGAAGCAGGACCATGTCTACCTTGTCCGTGCTGACGACGACCTCCTCGCGCGTCACCATAAAGAGCGCCTGACCCCCAGCGCCTGCGGCGAAGATGAGCGCGCCACAGAGGATGAAGGAGATGAGCCAGCCGCGCGGCCGCCTCGCCGCCAGCGCCCGAAGCGCAGCGAGAGCGAAAGCCCCGCAAAGCCGCCGATATAGATGGCCAGAAACACGGCCCCGCCCCAGAGGGCGTGCTCCATGGGGCCGTTCACATTATCATACATAGCGGCGACGAGCTGCGAGCCCAGCAGCGCGCCTGCGAGGGAGAATATCCAGCTGAGCACACCGAAACGTCCGCGCATCAGCTCTCCTCCTCCCTGCGCAGCTGCTCAGGCTCCCAGCCGAGGCTGCCGAATTTTACGCTGTAGATCTCGTGTATGCCCCGGCCAAGGCCTCCCTGCTCTGAATCTGCAAAATAGTCCGAGCTGCCGCGCTCGCATATGTTCTGGATGGTGTAGAGCGCGGGAATGTGGCAGTTGTCGGGGATATAGGTCTGGTAAAAGCCGCTCTGGCCTATGTGCAGGCGCGGGAGGCCGTATTCATCCATGCCTACGCACTCCAGGCCGCCGTAAACCTGCACGGGCAGTATGGCCACGTGCGCCCGGGTGGAAAAGCGCTCCCTGCACAGGCGGCACAGCTCCTGCGAAGCCGCGGCGGGCAGCTCCGAGCGCCCTCCGACGCCGCCGAAGCGGCCCAGCTGTTCGCACTGGCTGACGATGAGGCAGGCCACCGCGCCCTCCTCGGGCAGCTCGTCTAGGACGGCCTGCAGCTCGTACAGGAAGCCGTCCGAGCCGCTGTGCAGCAGCGCGCCGTCGCACAGGAGCCACACCGCGTCCGCCCCAGACCAGTCCGCGCCCTCTGCCGCCTCGGGCGTTACGCAGTGGATGTCGAGGTCCAGCGCCTTCTCCTGGTCGCCGGAGGGGCTGAGGCTGAACACGTAGCGGCGCTCTGCGTCCTCATGCTCCGGATAGCTCCAGTCGTCGCTGCTGAAGCTCCAGCAAAACTGCTCCAGCCGCTTTTTCTTGCCTACGAGGTCATTTATTGTCGCCGACTCGCGTGTATAGTAGGCGAGGCCCAGACCGCTGAGGGCCTCGCTCATATTCAGATTCATGCCGCAGAGGAATTCCTGCATGATGGAGAGGCTGCGCCCCAGGAGCACTATTCTGAGTTTATCCCTGCCCTTTGAAGGGGGCGTCTCGCGGAGCGTTTCATCCACTACGGGTTCAACTTTTACCCGCTCGGGCCGCTCCCGGACGGGTTTTTCCCTGGCGGGCCGCTCGCGGCGGGCCTTTTCCGGCCGCTCCTCTGCCACGAAGGAGCCAAATGCCATGGCTTTTGCGCCTCCTCTCTCAGTCGCCGGGCTCCAGCTCCCAGATGGGGCCGCGGCCCGTAAAGCTCTCGTCAAAGGCCGCCTGCGTTAGCGCGCAGGCGGGCTTAATGAGCCAGTTCGGCCCGTCGCCAAGGGCGCAGGCCGTCTCCTTCCAGCCGCCGGTGTACACGGCCAGGCGCAGCAGGCCGCGCTCCAGCCTCGGCGGCTGCGTCCGCTGCATTCCCGGCAGCAGCGCCGCCGCGGGGTCGCCCCTCGGCACCAGCAGCCGCAGGCGGCTGCGCCCCGCGCAGTCGTCCGCCCAAGCGTTGAAGGCCGCGCCGTCCAGGCTGTAGCCGCAGGGGCCGCCCGCGCTCAGCCAGCCGAAAATCCGGGAGCGAAAGCCGTCAAAGTCGCCCAGGATGGCCAGCGCCGTGCGGCGCAGCCGGCTTCCCTCCCCCGGCGCGGCGTAGAAGGCCAGGTTCACCGTGCCTTGACGCCCGTCCGAAAAGCTGCCCTCCAGCTCCCGCAGGCCGAACATGCCCGCCGTGGGCATGGGCTGGCGCCAGGGCTTCTCCACCGGTTCCGCCAGATCCCGCCAGAGCAGGCGGAAGATGCCGTAGGAGAAAAACTCCCCCAGCGCCGCCGGCAGGCCCTCATGCCCGCCCTCCACGGGGACGAGCGCGTCCCCCTCCAGTCGGGTGTGGAAAAAGCCTGTTTTTGAGTTTTCATATGAGCAGTAGAAATAGCTTTCCATACGGACGCTCCAATTAAGTCCGGGTCAAAGCTCCCGGGGGTTCTGGATGAAGTAAAAACCGTCCTCCGGGTGATTGCCCGTGTTGCGCTTGAGCTTTTTCCTCAGCGTCTCGACGGCGGCCTGCATCTGTGTGCGGTTCAGGCCCTGGAATATGCCGCGCTGGCCGAAAAGCGAGCCCTTCTTCTGGGTCTGCGGCCCCAGCTCCTGCATCAGGATGTAGATGAGGGCGTAGATCATGGGCTGCTCGCAGAACTTGGGACTGTAGCCCTGCTCGAACTCGCGCAGGAACTCCGGCTCCTGGTAGAGGGAGGTTATCTTCCCCGTCTCCGAGTCCGTGCGGAAGTGGACGAAGTCTATCCCGCCCGCGGAGAGTATCGGCGTGATGGCGAGGGTGCAGCTGTTCAGCAGCTCCGGCGTCGAGCGCAGGAACATGAGCAGGTCCCGGTAGCCGCAGCCTATGGCGTCTATGAGCTCCTGCATATAGTTGCGCTTGCTGACGTTCAGCTTCGGCGTGTTGGTCAGGTGGTAGTAGCGCTCGCACTTTATGGGGACGAAGAGTATCATCCTGTCCTCTATCTGGTCCACGGAGAGGCTGTTCTTGAAGAAGTTGGCTATCTCCAGCGGCTTGTTGTACTCCTCGTGGTAGATGCCGTAGCCCTTGCTCGTCATCTTGGAGAATAGATACGGCGTGTCGATGGCGATTATGATGACCTGGCAGTCCTTGACGAGGGCCTTGACCTCCTTCTGGTGGCTGTCCGTCAGCCATTCGCCGGGGATGTCGTGGATGCGGAAGGGTATCTTCCCGCCGTTGTCGATTCGCAGATGGAAGCTGTAGGTCTTGAGCGCGCTGGTCGGGTTCTCGTCCACTTCAACGCGGGTCAGGGGCGTTTTGAAGCTCTCGACCTTCTGCCTTATGCTGATTTTGGCCTTCTCCAAATCCACCCTGGTCTGCTCGTTATCCGAGTCCAAGCTCATGGAGGTGCCCGCCAGGGCCTTGTTTATCTCGGCGCACATGGAGGCGAGGACCGTGGTTTTTCCGCAGCGCTTGCCGCCCATCATGAGTATGTTGACCTGTTTCATCACTCGGCTCCTTTCTCAGCCGCGGCCCCGGCGCCTTCGAGGAAGGCCCTCAGCCCGGACACCATCTCGTTGTAGGCCGCTATCAGCCTGTTCACAACGTCGAAACGCTCGACGTCCTCCTTCCACAGCTTGGAGCTGAACTCCTGGAAGAAGGCGCCCCAGACGTCCGCCATGCTTATGAGGTAGCCGCCGGACAGGTCGATGGCGAAGGTAAGTCTGTCGTAAAACTCCTCCGCCGCCGCGTAAAACGCCTGGTTCGGCGTGCGGTAGAGCTTGGCCAGGTGGTAGCGCAGCTCATCCTCGATGACGGACATGCGGGAGGTGAGGTAGAAATGTATGGCGTTCTCGCAGTTGCTGCGCTGGAAGGTGATGGTCGGCTTGGCGTACTCGGCGCACAGCGGGTTTATTATGTACATCTGCCGCCGCACCTCCTGGATGAGCTGCGCGCGGGTGTTGAACTCGAAGCGGTAGAGGAAGTCGAAGCCCTTGCGTATCTGGGCGTATTTCTCGTTGCCGGTGAGTATCTCGTCCATCATCGTCTTGAGCCACTCTATCATGTCGCAGTCCTCGTCCTGCGAGCCGCCATCCGCCTCGTTCGAGGAGAGCTGACGCAGCTCCTGGTACAGCGTGCGCACGAGGGAGCACTTGAACTGCCGCGTCTCCTCCTCCAGCACGTCGTCGATGGCGATGAAACGGTCTGTTATCTCGTTGCGGACGTAGTGCAGCATCTTCTCCCAGGCGTCCTCGCCCGTGAGCAGGCCGGTGCTGTTCACGATGGCCTTTATCTTTTCCGGCGTGGGGACGATGTTGTCGAGGTTGTTCAGGATGGCCTGGACGCTGTTCCAGAGCTTGGTGTTGGGCTTTTCCCGCTCCAGGCTCCAGTGGTGCATAGTCTCGCTCAGCTCCGCGGTCATGCGGTTGAAGCAGCGCTTGCCCTTCTCCGCCGCCTCCATGCCCAGCAGGCCGTGGGTATTCACCGGGCTGAGGGCGGGCAGCTTGGCGAGGAAGGCGCGCAGCTTCTCCTTCGCGGCCGCCTCCTTGGCGTAGACCGACTTCAGATAGGCCCCGTCTATGGCGTCCATGTTCTTCATCAGGGTGTTCAGCACGGGGATGGTGAAGTCGTCACGGACGGCGTCCTGGTCGCTCACGTCCACCACGCTGCTGCCGGCGACGGAGAACTTGGACTCGGTTATGCCGTTCAGGAAGGACTGGACGGTTTTGTCGTTCTGCCCGCGGTAGTGGTTCACGAGGTAGAAAAGCCACAGGCCCGTGTCCCTGTCGCGGAATTTGTCGCGCAGGCTGTTGTAAAGCTCGATGTCAGACTCCTGCACACCGCTGATGGGCCGGGTGACGACGATGGCGGCGTCGCACTCCCTGTCCACGGTGTTGAGCATCATGTCCTCGATGCCGTACTTCGTGTCGCCTATGCCGACGGTGTCCACGAGGTGGACGCGGCCGATGTCCACGAAGAAGGGGCAGTAGATGTCCGCCCGGGCTACGGCGAGGTATTTGTAATAGAACTCCGCCTCCGGCGAGTCTACGTCCTTGCCGTTATTCTGGGCGACATAGGTCTTTATGAGCTGCGGGTCGGTCAGCGAGATTGGTGAGGAGCCGAAGAGCTCCTGTATCTCGCTGAAGTGCCGGACAATGTTCGTCAGATGCTTGAGGGCCGTTGCCTGGTTGGCATTGCCTTTCTCCACCTTGGAGGCGAGATAGTTGAGCCTTATATAGCCGATATCCTCGAACTTCAGGGGATAGTTATTCAGGTATGCCGGGTCTATTTCCATTATGTACGGCCTGACTATGTCCAGGAGCTCCGAGGGCTGGCGGAAGGTTATAGTGGCGCGCACGCTGCCCTTCGGCATCTCTGCGGCGTTGCAGATGATGGAGGTGGCGCCGGTGCAGCTGGTCGCGTCGTATGCGGGGATGATCTCATCGTCCAGGTCGCCCAGGGACTGCAGGAACTGGCTCTTGCCCTGGCGCTCCTTGCCGACGGTGGCGATGCTGATATAGTCGCGGTTGAAGCGCTTGACGCCGTCGCCCATGGCGGCGACGACCTGGTCCATGAGCTTAAGCAGCTCGACCTCAGAGGCATCCACGTCGTTGAATATTCTGCCATACTGCTCACGCAGCTTGTCGTCCTTGATATCCATGGACTCCATGACGAGCGAGGACGTGCCTCTGTATAGACTCTCCTTCAGCTTTTTCCAGGCCTCAAGGCGAGCTTCCAGCTCCTTCCCCTTCTCCTTCCGGGCCGCCAGTATGCGGTCTATCTGCTCCCTGATAGTCATAACGGTCCTCCCAAAGCACCGTCCGGGGTCGAAAGTCCCTCCAGACGCACTGTATTAATAGCAAATCGTGCCTTTTCCAGTATAATCACTTTCAATAATGATGTCAATCAAACTGCATTATTATTTAAACACGCCCTATCACTTCCGTCGGCATGTTTTTTCCGCAAAAAAGCCCCCGCAGAGATCTGCGGGGGCTTTTTCAGGGCTCCGCCTTTGCCGCATCCCTGCGCAGGAGCGGAGGGCGGAAGCGGAGGTATACGATTATCGAAACGATGACGTTCAGGCTGTCGGCGGTGACCTGGGACCAGACAAGCCCGTACATACCGACGAGGTGGTTCAGCAGGTACAGCATGGGGATATTGAATCCCAGCCAGCGCACCGTTCCCAGCAGCAGCGAGATATTGCCCTTTCCAAATGCCTGGAACAGATACACCGTAAAAAAGCTCATGAACATAAGCGGCGTTGCAAGCACACGCGCGCGCAGGAACGACGACGCCAGCCGGACCGTCTCCGCATCGTCCAAAAACAGCCTTATGAGCGGCGTCGCAAACAGCTCGTACAGCAGGATACTCACAGCCGCTATCACAAGCCCTAGTCCCAGAGACAGGCGCATGGTGTCCCGCAGGCGCTTGCGGTTACCCGCCGAGTAGTTATAGCCCACCAGCGGCATCATGCCTTGGCAAATGCCCACACCCACGTTCAGCGGGAAGCGCTCCACTTTCAGCACTATGCCTATCGCCGCCAGCGCGAGGTCGTTGTAGGAGGTCATCAGCCTGTCCAGGATGACGTAGTCAAGGTCGAAGAGGAAGCTTGTGACTGCCGAGGGCACGCCCACGGCGAATACGGCGGAAATGCTGGACCGCTCCGCGAGCCCCACGCGGGGGCTGAAGGTGACGACCGCGCCCTTGCCGCTTCTGAGCACGACGACGATGAAATACGCGCAGGCGACGCAGTTTGAGATGCAGGTGGCGACGCCCGCGCCCAGCACCTCCTGCCCTTTCGGCAGCAGCACGAACATGAAAAGCGGGTCGAGCGCTATGTTCAGCACGCCTCCGAGCACTATGCCGAAGCCCGCCGCAGTCGAGCGGCCTATGCTCCGCAGCAGGTTCGAAAGCACGTTCGAGAGCACCGTGGGTATCCCCCGGCCACTATGACGCAGGCCGCATACTGTTTTGCGAAATCGTAGGTGTTCTCCCCCGCGCCCAGCAGGCCCAGGATGGGCCGCATGAAAAGTCCCATGGCCAGGGCGAAAAGCGCCGCTATGGACAGGCCGAGGTAGATGGAGAAGGTACCAACGCGCCTCGCCTCATCCTCCCTGCCTTGCCCGAGGAGCCGCGAGACTAGCGAGCCGCCGCCGACGCCTGCAAGGCCCGCGATGCAGATGCTGATGTTGAACACGGGAAGTATCAGCGATGTGGCCGCGACCATGTAGGGGTTATTTGTCTGGCCGACATAGAAGGTGTCGGCCATGTTGTAGATGAGTACGATGAGCTGGCTTATGACCGAAGGGAGTATCATGATGCGCAGCGCCGAAGGCACCGGCAGGCTCCGAAACACATCCTCTCTTGCTGGCTTTACTTTGTGACTGTTCAACTTTACCACCGGGTTCTCTGTATTTTTTCCGCAGTAATTATGACACTCTGCGCCGCCCAGTTCAAGACATGAAAACGCCGAAAATAGCGGCAGGCCGGGCAAAAGCCCGGCCTGCCATGGCACGAGTGTTTTTATAGCGTTTGAGGAAAAAAACCGAAATTACTAGGTCATTTAGCATTTAACGAGGGTATTTGGCTCAAAACCGTTTTTATTAGGTTCATTTTGTGTCGTTTTATATTCTTAAGCTCCACAATTATTATGCACAGGAGGTGATATCAACGGGCGTCAAAGTATTGGCTGGCGGAGAGCTTGTGTAGCTAACTATAACGGATTTGCACACGCTCAGCAGGCACCCGTACAAAACACGGGACGATGAGGCGATGCACGACATGACGGAGAGTGTGAAGAAATACGATATCCTCTCCCCTGCCATAGCGCGCCTCTGCCCGGCGGCGGGTTCAAGCTTATCTCCGCTCATCGGAGGAAGCGGGGGTGCAAGCTGGCGGGGCTTGAGACCATGCCGGTCATCGTCCGAGAGCTGGACGACGACGCGGCGGCTATACTTGTAGTGGACAGCAACTCGCAGCGTGAAGGTCTGTTTCCGAGCGAGAGAGCGTTTACGTACAAGCTCAAGCTGGAGGCGCTGCGTCAAAGCGCAAGAAAACAGATTTAGACTACCTGCGGAAGCGCGAAACCTTCCGCGCATACAAGGCCTACGGCTACTCGAAGCGGTATTTTGCCGAGCACGGGCAGATGTGAGCCCTACGGAGCCACGCCCAGGCAAGCGGTTTGTAAAAGTGCACAAACATTGCTGGCCGCTGCTTTGAAGGACAAGGCCGATAGGCGCTCAATGTCATTTATACTCACAATAAGACCCGACCACTTGGTCGGGTCTAGCTTATTCTTTTATATCTAGCGTTTCTTTAAGACAGTGGAGAAAAGCTGAGGCCGCTTTGGAGAAGACCTGATACTTTTTCCATACTATCCTTGCGCTCACCTCAAGCGGCGGTGAAAGCGGACGGAAACACAGACCTCGGTTTGCCGTATTGACAAGCTTATCAAAGCATATGGCGCTGCCGACGCCCTCTTCAACCAGCAGCGTGGCGTTGAAAACGAGATTGTAGGTAGCAACTATGTTGAGCTCGGAGGCGCTACGCCCCGCCCAGTGCGCAATATAGTCCAAGTCTCCTTTTTGGAGCGACACTATGAGCGGGATATTCTCTATATCCCCAGGCTCTATTTCAACTCTGGCTGCGAGAGGAGAACGCTCGTGCAGCAGTAGCCCCAGGCGGTCACGCATGGGCAACTCAATAAATTCATACTTGTTTTTATCGACGTCCGAGAAGAGAAGGCCGAAGTCTATAAGTCCCTTGTCCAAGTATTCCAGCACGTACTCAGCATTACCACTGTGAATGTGGTAATGTATATCCGGATGTTCGGCCTGTAGGCACCTTGCCGTTCGGGCAAAGTAACGGATGATGTCGGTCTCACCAGCGCCGATGACGACGTCTCCGGCTATCACATCTGCGTTGTTCATTTCATCCTCAGTTTTCCTTACCAGCGTAAGTATCTCCTCCGCACGTTTACGCAGAAGCATACCATCGTCCGTGAGAACTACCCGCCGTGTACCTTTGGTGCCACGTATAAACAGCTTCTTGCCAAACTCGTCCTCCAGCGCTTTGAGCTGTACGGAAAGCGCCGGCTGTGAGATGTGCAGTGATTCCGCGGCGGCAGAAATGCTCTGTTCGCGCGCCACTGCGAGAAAATAGTTCAAAAGACGCAGTTCCATGTTATCGCCTCCTAAGCAAGTATAATCACACATTCTATATGTGTCAATTATAATATCTCATATTGAATATGTATTTGATATATCATTCTGGTTGCATTATATTTCTCCATGTAGAAGATGACAAACGGAACATAGGCCGCAATATTTATTGAAGGTGACTTAAATGTCTTGGCAACACAGAGATAACAGCTGCTCCCAGATTGAATGTCTTATAGCGTCCGGTGCCGACGATGCTATGCTTGACGATTATAAGACTTTTGATGCCGAAGGAAATGTAGGTGGAAAACTGAAAACCATTGCCCGGCAGAGAAAAATACTGCTTGAACGCGTACATGAGAATGAAAGACGAATCGAATACCTCGACTATTTGACATGGCAGCTTGAACACACAGACGCATGATGAGGAGAACTAAAAATGATGGTCATTGAAAATCAAGATTTTGACGCTGAGCGCGCGCTCTACGGAGAGAGCGGCCTCACAGTAAAGAACTGCCGCTTTGATGGCCCCGCCGACGGCGAGAGCGCCTTCAAGGAGTGTACGGACATCCAGGTTGAGGCCTGCTTCTTCAACCTGCGCTATCCATTCTGGCACGACCGCAACCTAAGCATAACCGACAGCGAGCTCACCGACAAGTGCCGCGCCGCACTCTGGTACAGCGAGCACATCAGCATCCGCAACAGCAAGCTCCACGGAATCAAGGCCCTGCGCGAGTGCGCCGACGTAGATATAGCCGACTGCGACATAGCCTCCCCCGAGTTCGGCTGGTCGGCGCGCGGCTGCAAAATGCGCGACACGCGCGTTGAGAGCGAGTACTTCATGATGCGTTCCAATGACCTTATTTTCCGCAACGTCACGCTCAATGGCAAGTATTCCTTCCAGTATATCGAAAACTCCACATTCGAAAACTGCAGTTTTGACACCAAGGATGCCTTCTGGCACGCGAAGAACGTTACGGTCAGAAACAGCGTGGTCAAGGGCGAGTACCTCGCATGGTACTGCGAGAACGTAACCTTTGAGAACTGCACGATAATTGGTACGCAGCCGCTCTGCTACTGCAAGGGGCTCCGGCTCGTCAACTGTCGCATGATAGACACCGATCTCGCCTTCGAGCGCAGCGAGGTGGAAGCAACAATAACCACGCCCGTGGTCAGCATTAAAAATCCGCTCGCGGGCCACATCTGTGTGCCCGCCGTGGGCGAGATAATCCGCGACATCCCCGGAGCGGACGGCAAGATTGTCACGGGAAACACCGCACGATGAACATGAGAACAGTGAAAAGAATTGCTGCGCTTATTATAGCGCTTATGATATTGACGCTGAGCCTTACTGCCTGTGGCACGACAGTGGATACGCCAGCTGGCACGATCCCCCCCGAAAGCTCTCTGCCTGAGCAGACTAAGTCCACCCCGACGGCAGCGCCGGCAGCGTCATCCGATGAGCCGGATAACACGCCCACGGCCACTGAAAGCCCGTCACCCACGCCGACTGCAGCGCCTGCGCCCACGCCGACTGCAGCGCCTGCGCCCACGCCGGAGACGGGTGGAAATTATGATGAACTCTTACCCGAGGAGGAAAACACAGTGAACAGGATAAACATCACGGTCAATGGCACGAGCTTTACGGCCACGCTTGAAAACAATGAGGCGGCCCGCGCGCTTGCAGACATGCTGCCTCTGACGCTGAATCTCCGCGACTACGGTGGCTTTGAGAAGGTCGGCTCCCTCGGTGCGAGCCTTCCGGCCGACAACAGGCAGACAACAACCTCGGCGGGCGACATCGTGCTCTATCAGGGCGATCAGATAGTCATGTTCTACGGCTCCAACTCATGGAGCTATACCCGCCTCGCCCGCGTGGATGACCTCGAAAACTGGGAAGAGGCTCTCGGCAGCGGCGACGTAACCGTAACCCTGTCGTGCGGATGAAGATACTGGTTCCTAAGCCCATCAAACCCGGCCGCAACGTCTGGCTCGGCGCAAATGTCACGATTTTAGGCGGAGTCACCACAGGCGACAGCGCCGTCGTCGCCGCAGGCGCGGTAGTTACCCTCTACGTACCAGCCAATACCATAACCGCTGGGGTTCCGGCGAGGGTAGTGGTGACAACTGATGTGTGACGCGGATTAGATCGCTCAATGAAATAAGTCGTAATTGTGCAAGTGCGTCAATCAATAGGTATGTACTATTTGCGCTATTGATTAACGCAGGACATGTACCAATCCCATCAACAAAACTCTAAAGGAGGAGAAAATATGGAAGCGCAAATGCTCAAAGACAAGGTCGCCATCATTACCGGCGCGAGCTATGGAATGGGCCGCTCTATGGCGGAACTCTTCGCTGAAGAGGGCGCGGCAGTCGTAATCACTGCGCGGCACGCAGACAAGCTCGACGAGGTCGTGGAGAGTATACGCGCGAAGGGCGGCAGAGCCGTCGGCGTTGTTGCCGACGTATGCTCCACCGAGGACACGCAACGCGTCTTCAAAACCGCTATAGAGGAGTTTGGAGACCTCGACATCCTCATCAACAACGCGGGTATTGGCGAACAGAAGGTTATCGACGAGACTGACGACGACTGGATGCTCTACGTAATGAACACCAACCTTGGCGGCCCTATGCGCTATATCCGCGAGGCGCTGAAGATTTTCCTGCCCAAGGATGAGGGCTGCATCATCAATATCAGCTCCGTAAACGGCACTAGGCCATTCTGCGGTGCGACGTACACTTCGACGAAAGGCGCGGTCAACACTCTCACCAAGAACGTGGCGATGCGCCTCATCGACACCAACATCCGATGCAACGCCGTCGCCCCTGGCGCTACCGTAACACCGGCACACCTTGCTAACCGCGCTGGCGAGCAGCCGGGCGGGGCTAAAATGCTCGGCTGGAGCGGACACTATGTGTACTTTCCCGGCCCCGAGTGCGACCCCATGGATCAAGCCTACGCCTGCCTCTATCTCGCCAGCAAGATGGGCCGTCACGTCAAAGGCCAGGTCATCCAGGTCTGCAACGGCGCGTTCCTGTAATTGATAGAGATAAACAAACCGAAACGATCGGGGAGGTATGAGATATGACGCTTCTGCAGCTGCGTTACTTCCGCGAGGTGGCGCACACCAAGCACTTCACGGCGGCAGCCGAAAACCTGCACGTCGCGCAGCCGAGCCTGAGCTATTCAATCAAGGAGCTCGAAAAGGAGCTTGGCGTACCCCTCTTCACGCGTGGCGCAAATAAGAAGATCGACCTCACAGTGTATGGCGTATGTTTCCTCACTTACGCGGAGAGGGCGCTCAATGCGCTTGAGGAGGGCAGCGCCGCACTGAGACAGCACAACGGGGACGACCCTCTGAGCGGCACGGTCAGGCTGGGGGTCTATTACTGCATCTCTCTGAGTATGGTTCCGCAGCTCCAGCAGATGTTTAACGATGAATATCCGAACAACAATTTGACCATCGAGACCTATATACACCACACTCACACCAACTCCGAGGAACTGCTGACCAAGGGCGTTGTCGATTTGTTTCTTTCCTCCACCAACAACCGCAGCGGATGCGAATCTGTGTCCGTGGCCACTCAAAAGAGCTACGTCGTGCTGCCGGTGACACATCCGCTAGCCTCGCACGAGAGCCTACGCATGGCTGAGCTGGGTAGCGAGACTTTCATCTGTGCCGACGCAGAGTCGCGCCTCGACCATGATGTGCAGACAATGATACACACGGCAGGTATTAAGCCTCGTGTACAATACTGTTACGACTGGTCTGCGCAGTATTCGCTCGTGGCGCAGGGCAGGGGCATAGCAATCACTCCGAAGCTGCCCATGAACGAAAGCATCATGCGCGCCGTGCCGCTCGACGATGAGCGCAGTGAGCGCACCATCTACCTCTCATGGGCCTCAAACCGCAGGCTCCCGAGTCAGGTGGAATTTTTACGTGACTATATAACCGACAGGGCTGCAGATGGCACCGGAGCCTTTGCTTACTGAGCGCGGATCATATGGTTTTCTCTATCCCGTACATAGAATATCGGTATTTCCATTGAAAATCCTTTGCACTATAATGGACTATGTTAAAAAACTGATGATTCGGAGGTCGCTTTTCAATGGGCAAGGTTTGGTTCATAACCGGCGCGAGTCGCGGCTTCGGCAGGGCTTACGCCGAGGAGGCCGTCGCGCACGGCGATTACGTTGTAGCCGCCATGCGAACCGTGCGCACGGACGACGCTTTTCTGAACGACGAGCACGTCCTGCCCGTGAGCATGGACGTCACGGACGAACGCCAGATTACCGATGCCGTACAGGCCGCTGTAGACAAGTTCGGGCACATCGACGTGCTGGTGAACAACGCCGGCTTCGGCTTCTTTGGCGCCTTTGAGGAGACAAGTGACGCAGAGCTGCGCGCGGTCATGGAGACTAACGTCTTCGGTGTGGCGGGTGTGACCCGCGCGGTTATCCCCATAATGCGCAGACAGGGTAGCGGCAGGATCATCAACATCGCGTCCCGCTCCGGCATGATAGGCGAGGCTGGCTGCACGCTGTATAACACCGCAAAGTTTGCCGTTGTCGGCCTGAGCGAGGGCCTTGCTGAGGAACTTGGCGATTTCGGCATCCAGGTAATGGCGGCCTGCCCCGGCTCCTTCCGAACCGATTTCCGCGACGTCAGCTCCAAAAAGGAGCCGAAAAACCTCATGAGCGAGTACGAAGGCAAGCTGGGTCACCGCGCGCTTGTTGGTACCCGCGAGGGCAACCACAAGCAGGCCGGCGACCCTAAGAAGGCCGCAAAGCTCATCTACGAGGCCGCGAACTGGGAGCATATGCCCGTCAAGCTCATGATAGGCGAGGACTGCTGCCACGACGTGACGATCAAGCTCGCGCACGACATCGAGGAAATACAGAGTTACTACAGCCGTTCGGCTGACACGAAGATAGACGATTAACGGAGGCGCAACCATGGCTAAAACCTATCCTAATTTGATGAAGCCCCTCAAGGTCACGGACAAGCTGACGCTAAAGAACCGCCTGAGCGTCGCACCTACGGGCAGCTTTTTCCTGATGTACGGCGAGAAGGGCGACTACACCTTCAACATGATGGACTACCTCTGCGAGAGAGCGCGAGGTGGCTTCGGACTTATCAGCCTCGGCGCTATCCCAAGCGACATGACCGTAGACTACAAGAACCCAATTGACGACCAGATAGCCCCGCTCTACGCACCCAAGCACTTCAAGAACGCCGCGGCGAATATGCTTGACCGCGTCCACGCATACGGCACGAAGGTGTTCATCCAACTCTCCACCGGCCACGGCCGTATGCGCACGGAGAAAGTTCCCAGCCCCCTGCCATATCTCAACGACCGAAATATGATTCTCCCCGAACTCACCCGCGAGGAAATAGAGCAGAAGATAGACGAGGAGATAAAGACCGCAAAGTTCGTCAAGGAGTGCGGCTTCGACGGTGTCGAGGTCCATGCCATGCACTGGGGCTACCTGCTTGACCAGTTTGCTCAGCCATTCACAAACCACCGCACGGATGAATACGGCGGCGACCTGGACGGCAGGCTGCTGGTGTGCAGGAAGATAGTCAAGGGCATCAAACGCGAGTGCGGCGCGGACTTCCCTGTCAGCATCCGCATGGGCCTCAAGTGGTGGATGGAGGACTTCAACAAGCCATCCCTGTTCGGCGAGAAGGAGGTAGGCCGCACCGTCGAGGACGCCGTCGAGATAGCCAAAAAGCTTGAGAGCTATGGATACGATATGCTCAACTGCAACTCCGGTACCTATGACAGCTTCTATTACGCCTGCCCGCCGTATTACCAGCCCTACGGCTACAACGTCGAGCTCGCGCGCCAGGTCAAGGCCGCGATACATATCCCCGTTTTCCTCGCCGGCAAGATGGACGATCCGGACGTCTCCGAAGCGGCCGTCGCCTCCGGCGCGACCGACGGCGTGGCCCTCGCGCGCGGCTCCCTGGCCGACCCCGCCTTTGCCAAAAAGCTCGAGATGGGCACCCCAGAGAAGATACACCCCTGCATCTCCTGCCAAAACTGCATCAAGAGCAACTTCGCCATGGGCTCCATCCAGTGCTCTGTGAACCCGAACACCACGCAGGAGTTCTCCTACCAGCTCTGCCCCGCCATTGAAAAAAAGAAGATTATGGTCGTCGGTGCAGGCGTCGCGGGTATGGAGGCCGCGCGCGCGGCGAAGCTCCGCGGCCACGAAGTGGAGATATACGAGGCCACCGGCACTATAGGTGGACACCTCAACGAGGCCGGCAGCCACCCCTTCAAGACCGGCATCCACAAGCTCAACCTCTGGTATCAGCAGGAGCTGAAGCGCCTCGGCGTACCCATCCACCTGAACACACCTGTAACCGCCGACTTCGTGAAGAACTCGGGCGTGGACAGCGTTATCCTGGCCGTCGGCTCCTATCACTTCATCCCCAAGTTTGTCAAAGGATATGACCACAAGAAGGCCGCTCTCTGCTACGACGTGCTAATGGGTAAGCGCTCCATCGGTAAGAACGTCGTCGTAGTCGGCGGCGGCCTGACCGGCAGCGAGCTGGCCTACGACCTCGCCCGCTATCAGGGCAAGGAGGTCACGCTTGTCGAGGCACTGCCTGACATCCTCTCCTCCGGCCCGGACATACCGCAGCCTGTGGACATGATGCTCCGTGACCTGCTCGACTACTACAAGGTTGAAATCAGGACCGGAAACAAGATTGTCGAGGTCAACGACACCGGCGCGGTCATTGAGGACACAAACGGCGTGCAGACCACCGTCCCGGCGGACGACGTGGTATTCTGCATTGGACTCAAGCCCAACCACAGCCTGCGTGAGGAGCTCATGTACTCCGGCATCGAGGTGTTCGAGGTCGGCGACGGCAAACAGGTCGGAAATATCCGAACCGCAGTGGCAGACGCCTACGAGATAGCCCGCAAGATATGATCAATCATTGAATTTCAGAAACTATTAACATAGAAAGGAAGTTCATCATGATTAACACCTTCCGCTTCAATGTCGAAACCTGCGTCTACTTCGGCCGTCACTGCCTGGAGCAGAAGAAGGACATCTTCAACAAATACGTCGGCGTGTACGGCAATAGAGCCTGTATCGTCACCAGCAAATTTCAGGGCGGTAATAAGAACCTGGCCCTCGAAGAAGTTACCAAGACCTTCGACGAGCTGGGTATCGAGTACATTGTGTTTGACGGCGTTGAGGAGAACCCGCCCGTAGAGAACGTAGCCAGCTTCCGCGCCGAGGCCGAGGCCTTCAAGCCCGACCTGATGATAGGCGTCGGCGGCGGTAGCGCGCTCGACAGCGCAAAGGCTCTCGGCATGCTGCTCCAGCACCCGGGCGTAGACCCCGTCGAGGTGTTCTTCGGCCCCGGCTGCCCTCAGGACAACATCAAGACCGCGCTCAAGATGCCCATGTTCGCCTTCCCGACCACCTGCGGCACCGGCAGCGAGGTCACCGGCGGCGCTGTGCTGACCCGCAACGATATCCACACTAAGGAAGCCATGTATATGTGGGCCTTCCCGTCCGTGAGCTTCGTTGACCCGCGCTATACCAAGGGAGCCCCGCTCTACCTGCTCGACACCGGCGTCATGGATGCCCTCGCCCACGGCCTCGAGGCCAGCGTCCACGTCGACGCAAACTTCCTCAACAAGGGTCTGGCCAAGATGGCCTTTGGCCTCTTCGCCGGTTTCAAGGATCACCTACGCGAAGGACTCGACGCCCTGACCGACGATGACTATGACAACATGTGCCTCGCCAGCCTGACCCAGGGTCTCGCGTTCATGAACGCCTGCACCACCATCCCGCACGGGTTAAGCTATCCGCTGAGCCACTACAAGAACGTCAACCACGGTCTAAGCTGCTCCCTCTTCCTCGGCGAGTACTTCCGAAACTTCCACGACCAGAGTCTTGTGCAGCCTCTGATGGAGGACTGCGGCTTTGCCGACAGCCACGAATTCGCTGACTTCGTCAAGGAGGTCACCAACCGCGACGTCCACATCACCGTCACCGAAGCGGAGATAGACAAGTGGACTGACGACTTCATGACCATGCCTTCCTTCCAGTGGCGTTTCGCCGCTAACCCTGAGAAGCTCACCCGTGAGGACATCCACAGGATATATCACCGCAGCCTTGAGGCGTATATCGTTAAATAAGACACCTTCCTACATCACCCTGACGCCGGTACGTGCTTTTGTGCGTACCGGCGTTTTTTGCGCTCAGCCTCCTAGGCCACACGCTTTAAATCTCGCAAAGAAAACGCCCCGGCTCAATGAGCCGAGGCTGCGGAGATGTGGAGGAAAACGGGTCAATGTATATGGAGGGATTCAAGACTTGAGGTGGTATAGGCGCCGGCCTTGAAAATCCACGCGCCGTGGACGGGATCGTTCGTGCAGATGTAGAGCTCATTCGTGCCGGGACGTATCACACAGTGCGTGCTGAGCAGATGCTCCCCGCGCTCGCGCCCGTCGAGCAGCACCTGGCCTATCGGCCAACCGAAACTGTTGAAAACTAGGATGCGCCCCTGCTGGTACATGGCGACGTAGAGGTTGTCGTCATCGTCTATCTCGCAGGAGTCACACACACCGCCGCCCATGAAGCTGTATACGACTCGCATGCCGAAGGGGGTTATATCCACAGGCCCGCCGTCGGGGACGAGCGTTATACGCAGCAGGCGCATGGCGTTGGACTCTGTTACCCAAACGACCTTCTCGTCTTTTGAGAGTGTGAGGCCGTTAGGACTGGCAAGGTGGCCGAGGAGGGGTATCTGCTGCTTGTGGTCGGGCGTGACGTAGATGACGGAGCCGGTCTGCTCGCTTATGTTGCCGGTGAAATTCGTGTAGTAATACCCACCCTTTGAGTCAAAGACCATGTCATTTACGACGGGACCCTCCAGCTCGAGTCGGTAGTCGCTTCCGTCGTAGTTGCAGGAGAAGATATAGCCGTGGTTGAAATTTGGACCGACGCTGGGTATCCATACGCGGCCGTCGGGTCCGAAGCGCACGGAGCTCATTGCGCGCTTGAAGGGGTCTGCGTAGACTATCGTGTCCTCGCGCGTGTCGCAGTCAATTCGGTGCAGGCGGCTGGCCGGTGCGTGTGCCTCCACAAACCAGAGCTTGCCGTAGCTGTCGAAGCTGATTCCTTCGAGGTCGCCCGGGCATAGCTGGTCTACCTTCAGCCAAGGTTCGGCGACAACGGTGGTCAAGCCGCTCTCGGCCGGCGGGATGGGCGCTATGCGGTCCTCTGGGCTGTATTCCAGTGTGTGATTCATACTGTTCCACCTTCTATGTTTTGCATACACCCGGCGAGCGAGCGGCCGAGTATCTTGCGTATATCCTCCTGTGTGATTGGTTCGGGATGTGCCTCTGTTCGGGCCTTGAGCGAATAACACTCGGCTGCCCAGGCGTCAAGCTCGGCGTCCGTCACGCTTATGTTCACGTTGCGACGGACAATCTCACCGATGTACTCTTCAAACTCGTCAAGCCCGGAAAAGCCGCACTCGGAGAGCACCGCATTGACGCCGCTCTTGTCCCTGAAGCAACGCAGGTAGCTCGGCAGTGTGATAGCGTTGGCGATACCGTGCGTGACGCCCTTGAAGTGCGTTATCGAGTAGCCGAGGCCGTGCGGTATGGTCGTGGTCGAGTGCATCTGGCCCATGCCCTGCAGGGAGCCGGCAAGCTGCATGTTGTTGAAGTCCTCGTTCGTGAGACGCGTGCTCAGGAGGTTATCCTTGAACGAGGCGAAAAGAGAGAAGCCATAGCGGTTCCAGACTGAGCTTATCGGCCCGGCGTTCCGGTTTAGCAGGCCCTCTATGCCGTGCGAGAGCGAATCCATTGCGCCCGCGTCGAGTAGCCACTGCGGGCTCTCGCGGATGTAATTCGGGTCGAGGAAAGCATACTTAAAGTACGAGAGTTGATTCATGCGTAGTTTCGTGTGAGTGTCCGTTCGCGTAAGGATTGCAAAGCCCATTACTTCGCTGCCGCTGCCAGAAGTGGTCGGCACGGCGCACATGGGCAGCAGGCCGCTGTCCACCGTATTGTGGTTCACCTTGCCGCCGTAAAAAAGCTCATATGGGTTGTCGAGCTTGTCTGGATAGCGCAGCAGTACGTTCGCGGCCTTTGCTGTGTCCAGCGCGCTGCCACCGCCTATGGCGATGATGTAGTCCGCCCCGGATGCCAGCATTATGCGTGCTACGCGGACTATGCTCTCAACTGTTGGGTTCTCCTCGCTGTCTTCGTAAACAAAGCTGTCGAGCCTCATACCTGAAAGTGTTCGCAGGATATCCTCGAGCGCGTAGTTGCATAGCCCGTCAACAAAGCGCGTGGTCAGCACAAAGGCCTTTTGGGTGTGCGAGCAAGCGCATCTGAGCTTTTCAGACACGCATCCCTCGCCGTAGAACAGAGCGGTGGGCGTGTAATAGTAGTGTTCCATGCAAACGACCCCTGTCATTTATTTATCGACAATAGATTAACATAAAGCGCGCGTTGTGAAAAATACTTGCTCCCTATGGTCGTGATAAAGAAAAATCTATGGAATTGCTCTAAGGATTTCTCTATCAGGTGCATTAGGAACTATGTATTAGACATTTTTCTGACACAGCGCTATGATTGGATTGTTAATTAACTGGCTACCTGATTCACGAGAAGGAGGAAAAGACTGTGTCAGACGTATCGAAGCCAAAGCTCAGCATAAAGCAGAAGCGCATAATGCTGGCCATTAACATCTACATGACGACCTTCCTGATGTACTACATCACAACGAGCGTCACAGCCTACATTCAGATGTATTACCCTGAGGTGTCGCCTACGACGGTCACCTCTCTTATAAGTCTGCCAACGCTCACCGGACTTATCGCCGCCGTACTTATCGGCCCTATTTCGATGCGTGTGAGTAAGCTGAACCTTATGGTGGTGGCTATGAGCACGATGGGCTTTTACGGTATCGTAATGTTCCTTGCCGGCATTAATCACTGGTCATTTACCTGGCTCTATGTTGCCACCGCCGTGGCCGGCGTGGGACAGGGCACCTTCGCTCCACTCGCTAATACAATCATTTCCGAGAACTTTCAGGAAGACCTCCGAGCGAGCCGCATAGCACAGTACAACGTCGTTGAAAACCTTGGCGCATTCATAATCCTCGCGGTTTCCGGTCGTATTGCCGCGGGTAACGGCGGCGCGAACTGGCCCTATGCCTATCTTCTGAGCATTGCCTGCTTCGTCACCACGCTGTCCTTCTTTATTATCATGAAAATGAGCGGCTACAAGGAGAAGGAGGTCTCTCCCGAGGTTCTGGCACATCAAAGTGCCGAGAAGGTTCGCCTCAAGGACGTCCCCACCAAGGTCATCGTCTATATCTTCCTCATCGCCCTCATCCACATGTTCTACTATGTAGGCATCAACTCCTACTATCTGAACGTGTCTGACTATATAATAACACAGTATAACCTCGGCACGTCAGCCCAGGCGGGAGACGCCAGCAGTATAGTTCGCGGAGTGCTTGTCGTCAGCACTTTCATCTTCCCTATATGGGAAAAGATACTTAAGAAGTGGATGATCCCCTTCGGTTACTGCATCCCGCTGATAGGCCTGCTGCTGATGTACTTCTTTACTGACTCCCTGTTCGGCATCTATGCGTGTGCCGCCTGCGTTGCCATCGGTACCAGCATTGTGCACTCCACTTTCTATTCCAAGGCCTGCAACAACGTTCCCCTGCGCGTTGTCCCGCTGGCAACGAGCATCATGTGGGGTATCGCGAACTGCGGTGCATACGTCTCGGTGTATGTGCAGGACTGGTGCGCCTCGTTCTTTGGCGGCGGCATTAAGGGCGAAATCATAACCGGCGTCGCTGTGCTTGCCCTCGTCATTATCGCCTCCATCTATGCATTCGTCATCAAGCGTCCCAAGTCCCAGGCCGAGCTTGAGACAAGCATGAATAAGTAAATCAAGTTCTTAGTTTAAGCCTCGCAGACAGTACACTGCGGGGCTTATTATATATGTAACGTTTATAACAACGTATTTGCAATATGTATTTGATATATAAACAAAGTGGGGGTATAGTTTAATCATAAAAATTCCTTTTGACTGCAAAAGCCGATTATTACAAACACACTGAACAATGGAGGTAACGAAATGCTTGAACTCATGCTCACACAAGAATGGGATAAGACCTTTCCCCAAAGCGATAAGGTCAATCACAGCAAGATCACGTTCCGCAACCGTTACGGTATAACGCTTGCAGCAGATATGTATGTGCCGAAGGACGCAACGGAGCCCTTTGCGGCGATTGCCGTATCCGGACCCTTTGGCGCAGTCAAGGAACAGTGCTCTGGCCTCTATGCCCAGGCTCTCGCCGAGCGCGGCTTCCTTACCATAGCCTTCGATCCGAGCTTCACCGGAGAGAGCGGCGGCGAGCCGCGCCGAATGGCATCTCCGGATATTAACACCGAGGATTTCCAGGCCGCGGTAGACTTTCTCGTCACCAACCCAGTCGTCAACCCGGAGCGCGTCGGCATTCTCGGCATCTGCGGCTGGGGTGGACTTGCCCTTAACGCCGCGGCGCTTGACACGCGCATAAAGGCCACGGTTGCAAGCACGATGTATGATATGAGCCGCATTGCCGCAAAGGGCTATTTTGATAGCTCCGACAATGAGACTGCCCGACATGCGCAGCGGGAGGCGCTCAACAAACAGCGTACAGAGGACTATAAGAAAGGCTCTTATGAGCGCGCCGGTGGAGTGGTTGATCCTCTCCCCGAGGACGCTCCGAACTTTGTTAAGGATTACTACGCCTACTACAAGACGCAGCGCGGCTATCATTCCCGCAGCGGCAACTCCAACGACGGATGGAATGTCACCGGCACTATGAGCTTTTTGAATCATGCCTCTGCTTGCATACACCAACGAGATACGCTCTGCCGTCCTCATCATACACGGTGACAAGGCACACAGGGAT
>ENA-OQCL01000110-OQCL01000110.1-human-gut-metagenome-genome-assembly--contig:-NODE-110-length-46006-cov-15.979664_pt1 | contig 46006 bp, 48 predicted proteins | sample MGYA00242502_ERZ504586 | MGnify/ENA primary metagenome ERZ504586 (study PRJEB26092, sample SAMD00036316) | human gut metagenome | host: Homo sapiens | study: EMG produced TPA metagenomics assembly of... | reverse complement strand
TTTTCACTCCGTCATCATCAAGAACATACATTTTTACCATTATAGAGATAACGGTCAACCATATCTTCCTGCTCATCCGCCAACAGGAGCAAATCAAGATATTGTTTTTTGTTTTCTGTAACTTCTACAATTCTCATCATCACACCCACAAATACCGATTTGTCAGCCCCATTATATCACACGCTCGGCGTATTTTCCAGCTTGCAAATCACAGCGGCAACGCAGATATCCTGCACTGCCACTGTGGTTTGCCTCCTTAGCGTTTCTCTGTCTGCGGATGATTTTTGCGGCTCCTCCTCGCCACGCTCACCGTCCACGATCTCGTTCTCTCTTTTGTCGAGATTTGAGCATCGCATTCAGTTCATTTAGCCGTGCCGATTTGGTTTTCAGTTCTTCCTCCTGGGGGAATGGCTTCTGTACCTCTGCCTTTGCATTTTCAAGCTGAACCCGCGTATTCTCCAGTTGCTCGACACACGCTGCCATTCGTTCCTCAAAAGAACTGAGGGTGTTATCCAGTCGCTGAATGTTGCCGAAGATGTCTGTTCCCAGCGTGACCGTATGCCGCAGCTGATGAATCAGCGTGATCTTATATTCCCGGCTGAGGGTGTCGAAGGACAGCTCCATATCAAAGCCTCTGTACTGGCCGATGGGAATCGGATCGGGGCTTGTCATGGACTTGCAAAGGCCGAGGATGGCATCGCCGGCGGCCTTCTTTTCTCTTACCGTGCCGCCCGGCATAATCATGGGAGAGAAACCGTCCTCGTTGGGCTCGGTATTTCTTTTTCGCTGGTCAATATCCGCTTTATAGCCCTCAATGCGCTGCTCCAACGATTTGATTTTCTGGGGGAACTCCTTCAGGATTTGATCCTCCAGCGAATAGCGTTGGCTCAGATGGTTGGCCTTGAGCAGCTTCAGACGGGACACATCAATGTCCAGATCCATCTTCTCCTTGATGTGGGGATCGCCGGCGCACAGCGCCTTGATTTCCGCATAGCTCAGGGCGGTTTCGTCAATGTCCTCCGCAGAGCGCACTGGGGATTTGCTGGTCATGATCTGCCCAATGAACTTCTGCTTGGATTCCACCAACTGATACAGGTAGCTGTCGAAGGTGTTCTCCGTGACATAGGTGTAAATATCGACCTCCTTGTTTTCGTTGCCCTGGCGGATGATTCGTCCTTCCCGCTGCTGCAGGTCAGACGGTCGCCACGGGCAATCCAAATGATGAAGTGCCGCAAGCTTCGTCTGCACATTAGTGCCGGCTCCCATTTTCTGCGTAGAGCCGATGAGCACCCGCACCTGACCAGAGCGCACCTTGCCAAACAACTCTTTCTTTTGCGCCTCGGAGTTTGCCGTATGGATATAGGCGATTTCCTCTGCCGGAACGCCCTTGGCAATCAGCTTGTTTCGGAGATCATCGTACACATTGAACTTGCCGTCGCCGTGGGGCGTAGACAAGTCGCAGAATACCATCTGTGTCGATTTCCGATCGGCGGTGCGCTGCCAAATATCAAAAACATTCTCCGCACACGCGCCCACCTTACTTGTCTCGCTGTCGGGGAGCATATCGTTCATGAGCCGCTGATCCAAGGCAAGTTTTCTGCCGTCATTGGTGATGAGGAGCATGTTATCCACACTGGAATCCACCATCTTATTGCGGACACGCTCGGCTCGTTCCGAAAGAGAGGCCACCATTTCCTTTTGCGTTTCCGATGGCTTCAAAACAACGCTGTGGTAATGGGCCTCCGGCACGGGGAGCTTGAGCATATCCGCCGTTTGAATATCTGCGGTCTCCTTGAACATTGCCATGAGCTCCGGCAGATTATAGAACTTGGCAAACCTCGTTTTGGCGCGGTAGCCCGTGCCCTCCGGGGAGAGCTCGATGGCTGTCACCGTCTCACCGAAGGTGGAGGCCCAGGCATCGAAGTGGAGAAGGTCATTCCTGCGCAGCGCTCCGTACTGGAGATACTTCTGCATGGTGTACATCTCGACCATGCTGTTGGAGATGGGTGTGCCGGTGGCAAACACAACGCCTCTGCCGCCGGTCAGCTCGTCCAGATACCGGCACTTCATATACAGGTCGCTGGACTTCATGGCCTCGGTTTGGCTGATGCCGCCCACATTCCGCATTTTTGTAAATGCGGCGAGGTTTTTATAGTAATGTGCCTCATCGATGAAGATACGGTCAACGCCCAGCTCTTCAAAGGTCACAACATCATCCTTGCGGGACTGATCGTTGAGCTTGTCCAGCTTCTGCTTGACCGTTTTCTTGGTTCGCTCCAGCTGCTTGATGGAGAAATTATCCCCACGGTTTTTCTTCAATTCAGAAATGCCGTCCAGCACTTCATCCAGCTGTTGCTGCAGGATGGCACGCTGTCGTTCCAGGGACATGGGGATCTTTTCAAATTGGCTGTGCCCAATGATGACCGCATCGTAGTCACCGGTGGCAATGCGCCCGCAAAACTTCTTGCGGTTCTTGGTCTCAAAGTCCTTCTTGGTGGCGACAAGAATATTGGCGGAGGGATAGAGCTGGAGGTATTCGCTCGCCCATTGCTCCGTCAGATGATTGGGGACCACAAACAGGCTTTTCTGACACAAGCCCAGCCGTTTACTCTCTTGGGCCGCCGCTACCATCTCGAACGTCTTCCCGGCCCCCACTACATGGGCAAGTAGGGTGTTGCCGCCGTAGAGGATATGGGCAATGGCATTGACCTGATGCGGCCTCAGCGTGATCTCCGGGTTGATTCCCACGAAATTCAGGTGGCTGCCGTCATACTCACGGGGGCGAATGCTGTTGAACTTCTCGTTATACAGCTTGGTCAGCTGCTCCCGGCGTTCCGGTTCGCTCCATATCCAGTCTGCAAAGGCCTGCTTAATAAGCTCCTGCTTGCCCTGTGCGATGGCGGTTTCTTTCTTGTTGAGCACAGCCGTTTTTCTGCCGTTTCCGTCCTCGATGTAGTCGAAGATTCTTACATCTCGGAGGTTCAGGGTTTCCTCCATGATCTTATAGCCATTAACTCTGCCGGTGCCGTAGGTGTTGTGGGCTTTTACATTGCTGCGGTCATAGGATTTCCCCTCCACATTCCATTCGCCGGTGTACTGCGCGTAGTGAACATGGATGTTCCACTGGCAGTAGCGTGGGGTGCTGAACAGTTCAAACATGAACTTCTCAATGATTTCCGGAGGCAGCCATGTTGCGCCCAACCTTACGGAAATCTCACTTGCCGTCAGGTCAACCGGCTGTACCGCCTCAAGAGCACGGACATTCTCTCCGTAATCCTCGGGGTAGAGTTCCGCACTCCGCTTTGCCCAACGGAGCTTTTCACGGACATTGCCGGAGAGATATTCATCGGCAGGGAGATACTTCGGCTTGCCGTCCTCTTCGCTTATGTGCATGGGGTTGAGGAAAATAACACCCTTCAAATCCTCAAACAGCTCCTGCTCGGTTTTGCCGGTGAGCTGCGACATATACGGCATATCGATTCTTGCTTTTTCCGCAAGGGACAGAGCATAGGCCTCGGAAGCCGTGTCAACCGACTGCACCGTTACCTTCTGCTTGATGGTTCGTTTGGAGAACATATCTGCCTTGCGGAGGAAGTTGCCCTCATCATCCAGCACCTCCAGCGAGGCAAGCAGGCAGTAGGAGCTGTCGGAATTGAAAGCCGAATTGTTGGCTCTTGCGCTGATAAGCCCATATTTTTTGCTGAAATCATCATAGAGGCGATTGAGTTTTTCCTGCTCTGCCTTGATATCGGCATCGGGATAGTCCTCCGTCTGGTACTCAATCAGCGTCCGGACACAATCACGGATGGCAATCATGCCTTTGATGCGGCTTTCGGCAGTCGCGGAAACATCCACGGGATTCATGCGGCTGTTTTCACGGTAATAAATCTTGCCGTCCACCACCGTGAAGCTGAAATTGCGCACATCAGGGTCAGCGGGAATAGAAAGGTCCTCATCCTCCGCTTCAAGATCGTCGATTTCAAATTCGGTAATCTCGGCATGAATGTTCTGGATGGCATCCCGCAAGAGGTCCCCAAGCTCTGCATTTTCATAAGCAATACAGGCGGACTCCATGCCGTGAGGCCCGCTGATCATCTGCATGTCGCCCAACACCATTTCAGGGTTGTCCACAAAATAGGCGTTCGTCCGGATGCCATTGGCGTCGGTGGCCAGATGCACCCAATCGGGCTCAATATCCACCAATCGGTCACGCTTTTGGAGGAAGATAATGTCCGATGTGACCTCTGTGCCGGCAGCGGCCTTGAAGGTGTCGTTCGGCAGCCGGATCGCACCGAGCAGGTCGGCTCTCTGCGCAATATACTTTCGGACATTGGGGTTTTCCTTATCCAGCGTACCCTTTGAGGTAATGAAAGCAATCACGCCGCCGGGTCTCACCTTATCCAAAGTGCGGGCGAAGAAATAGTCGTGAATGAGGAAGTTGTGCTTGTCATAGCGCTTGTCGGGTACCTTGAACTGCCCGAAGGGGACATTGCCGATTGCGGCGTCAAAGAAGCTGTCGGGCAGATTTGTACTCTCAAAGCCCTGCACCGCGATGCTGTTTTTCTGATAAAGCTGCTGCGCAATTCGCCCGGAAATACTGTCAAGCTCCACGCTGTAGAACTTCGCACCATTCATGCTTTCGGGAACAAGTCCCATAAAGTTTCCGATGCCGCAGGAGGGCTCCAGCACATTGCCGGTCTGGAAGTGCATATTCTCCAAGGCACTGTACACCGCCTTGATCACTACGGGCGGCGTATAGAAGGCTGTCAGCGTGGATTCCCTTGCCGACGCATATTCCTCATCGGAAAGCACATCCTTCAGCTCGGCATAATGGGGATTGTCCTCCTTGAAGAACTCGGATAGACCGCCCCAGCCCACATAGTCGGCAAGCACGCGCTGCTCGGTGGGTGTCGCCAATCGGCTTTCCGCATCCAGCTTATTCAGAAGCTGAATGGCACGGATATTGTGATAGAACCGTTCCAGCGGTGTGCCCACGCCGATATCATCGCTCTCGATTTGGAAGTTGGTTCGGTACTCGGTGTTGATCTCCGGGTGCAGCACATGAGGCACGACCCTGGAAGGCTTTTTCACCTGCGGAGGCGGGGCGAGCGCTTCTTCCTGGTCATCCAGCAAGGCCTCCGCATTGGGGTAGGTCACGACCTCGCCGTCTTTGACGGTGCTGATGGGCAGAGCATCCAATTCTTCGTCCGTTAGGCTCTCAATTTCGGAATCGTCTTCTGCCAAATCTTCCGTTTCTCTGAATACCCGTGTGCCGTCCGCACCAAACTCCGCCTCATATCGGTCAGTCTCTCGCGCTGCTTCCCGGTCTGCCTCTAAAGATAGAATATCCTCGTGAATCTTCAGGAGGTTTTCCGGCGTGAACTCGATATAATCGCAGTCCATCTCATAGTCATTTTCAGCTTCCATGAAGAACGGAGTATTGATGTCCGCAAGGAACTGATCCGACATTTCTTCAAGGTCATTTCGGAAGTCGGCGGCGTTTTCCGGATGGTTGGCAATGTCATACTGCTCGACAAGCTCTTCAAAAACAGAGAAATCAAGGTCACCGGAAAAATACTGTCCACCTGCATCTGCATCGGGATTGAAGTAGATCCAGTGAACCTTGTTGCTGCCGGTGTCAAGGGATATTCTCGCCTTCGTATTGTCTGCGACAGGGGGTTCTTCCACAGCTTGCAGCAGCCTGTCATTCAGCGGATTTTCTTTGAGCCGGTTATCGAACTCTTCACGAGTCAGCTCCTTGTTAAACAGCGGGAACTGCGTATCAAAGAGGACGACCTTCTTCTCGTCAAAAGACAGCAGCTCGTATTCCTGTGTGCCGATATAGACTGCATCGCCGAGATGATAGCGGTATTCCTTCCGGGGTTCCGGTGGAGGGTTCAGCTCATCAAAGGTCGGCTCAAGGGACTTCGCCACATCGCTGTTCAACGCTTCCAGCATGGCTTCGCACCGTGCGGTCAGGTGGGTGTTGTCCGCAATGATCGTATCCATTGCTTCGCGCATCATGGGGAGGATGAAGTCACCCTCCGCAGTACGGGCGTGCATTTTCTTTTCGCCCACGCTGAACGCGCTCCAGCAGCTTGACAAATAATACAGATTCAGCGCTTTGCTTTCCTCGCCGAGCTGCGTCACGAAGTCGTTATAATCATAGACAATCGACCGGAACTCCTCAGAGATTTCACCTTGTTTCCTCCGAGCTTCTGCCTGCTCCCGGTAGGCAGGATAGTTGTCCTTTTCTGCTTGGCTCAGATAGCGGTCGGTGCGAATCAGCTCCCTGATCCGCTTCTCGGCCTTATTCCACCGCAAAAGCAGTTCTGCATCGGGCCGAGAGATTCTGCCTCTGCTGATTTTGATTCCCTTGGCGTCGTGGCTCTCATCGAGATTTCTGCCGGAAACGGCAGGATACGCGCCGCCGATGCCGTATTCGTTTTTCAAAAAGGTGATATTGTTCTCGGAAGAATCCTGTTTGAGAAACTGCTCATAGATGCGGAATTTGCCCTGATGGATGCCGCTGCCCCGTGTCAGAATGGCGTCGATGTCCTCCTGAGAAATAGAAAAAGCGGAGGATTTTTCTTCCTCCGCTTCTGCGATGATTTCCTGTTGCTGTTCAACTGTGGGGAGCGTTACGCGTAGATCAGGTCGTTCAGAATCACTTCCTCCGCCGAGTGGCGAATGGAATTCATCATCTGCACCCATTTCATCTGATCTTCCACTTTCAGGCGCTCCGTCACGCCCTGCTTCTCTGCCATCTGTCGGGTCAGGCGTTCCATCATCTCGTTGGCTTGCCGGTCCACTTCCTCCAGATGACTGTTCAGTGTTCCGTTCAGCAGCATCCCGGTGTAGATCCCATCCCGGTGTTTGCGGAGGAATGTCCGCCGCAGCATTCCATACTTCCCAAGCTTCGGGCTCTCCGGCACGGTCAGATCGGGAATCAGATAGTCCCCCTGCATCGTATAGGTCAGTTCCATGTTCGTTGCTCCTTTCCTTGTTTTCTGTTCGGTTCTTATGATACGCAGAAGAACCGGTCTGCGCAAATGTGCGACTCTGCCGCTTTTCCTCCTTCTCCATTTCCTTGACGGTTTCGCCCATTTCCCGGATGACCATCTCAGAAATATCGCTGACTGCGGCACCGAGCACAGAGATGACCTCCACGGTGTTGAAATCAAAGAGGTGGCTGAAATCCTCCCGGTCAAAATACCGCCTCGGCTCATACCCCGCACGGGAGAGCGCCATAAAAGCGACGCTGCTTTTCAGCGTGGTTTTCAGCCACGCCTCAAGGCTTGTGTCATCCAGCTCCTCCAGAAAGCTGCCGGCTTTGACAGCGTTCAGCTCCATGAGATAATCTGAAAGATTATCCTCCACGGCATAACCGGAAATATCCATGAGAAGGTGCGGGAAATCTCGCGGCTCCTCCACATCGCCGAAGCTGGCCTGAAGGCTTTCCGATACCGCATATTCGTACTCTGGCTTCATCTGCCAAAGGGTGATGTTCCTTCCGGCACGGCTGTTGGTGTCGGAGATATCAAAGATATGTCTCAGCTTGTAGGGAACATCTCTGTCGATCAGCAGTGCGATGCCTTTCGTGCCCTTGTTTACCCATCTGCCGAGTTTATTCCATGTGTCAATTTCCGCACACGCCGTTGCATCCGGCTTCTGCGCATGGATGAGCAGCTGCTCCTTAAAGCTGTACTTGTAGTTGTTTGCCGCCGTAATCAGAAAATCGGTATATCGGTCGGCATTGGAGGCGATATCCCTGGCAGTCTGGGATGCCATCTCCAAAATGATTCTGTATTTGCTCGGCATGGGAACTCCCTCCTTATCTTACTTTGATCGTGACCTCAACGGTCTGCGCATTCTCTCCGAGGATCGATGCAAATAAAAGCCCGGTTCTGGCGTTGGACACCTTCGTCACAAGCTCATTCAGCCGGCAGACGGTGGTATTGATCTCTTTCTGGTTATCTGCGTAATAGTAGCCCGTTTCATCGCTGCAAATAGGAAAGCCATCCTGTCGCAAGGCGCTGATCTTGCGGCGAATATTTCGTCCGTCAAGCAGAAACAGCTTTTCAAGCTCCTTGCTGTGGATGGCGTTTTCTCTGCCAACATGATGTTTACGGAGATACTCGCAGATGGCTTTCTTCTTATCCATAGCTTCTCCTATCTTGTAGACTCGTGTTCTTTTTCCTTGTGAACCGCCGGTGGATTCTTCTCCATGTACTCCTTCACGGTAGTAAGCGTGCCCTCATAGTTCCAATCGTTTTCAGGATCAATGTCGCGGTAGGCGTTTCTCCCGTCCGGTCGGGGCTCCAAGCGGACGGGCCTATTGGAAATCAGCGTTCCCCAATGATTCACCATGATCCAGTTGGCAATCTGAACCGGCTCGCCCTGTTGGTCATCATCGTGGCGAACCTCGTACATGTACATGCCCTGTGGAACGGTATCGCGGTCTACCCGCAGGCAGGTAAAAAGCATGGGATGCCCCAGAACCGTCACATCCTCAAACTTCTCTGTCATGGCATTTACCCTCATCGTGCTTCACTCCTTTCCTTCGGCTTTCTGTGGGAACTGTCCTCTATGAAAAGTCCTTTTGGCAGTGTATCCAGGTCGTTCAGAAACGCACGAGAAATCGTCTTGCCGTTCCGGTCTCGGTAGAGAACGACGCACAGCGGCTCTCCGTGATAGAGCGACTCCTTCAGGTCTTCCAGGAAGCGCTGCTCATCGCTGTACTCAACGCTGCTGCATACTTTTCCGTTGAAAGCCAAATAGTCCAGTCTGGCAATATAACTTTCGCTCGGCAGTGCGTGGTTCATCGTGCTTCACCTCGCTCTCGCTGCCTGGTTGGAAAGCTCCAGCCGTACACTTTTCCGATCTCATCGCCAAGCCTGCGGGTGATGCGGGCAATGTCTGCTCTGGTGGCTGTGCCGTTGTAGATTTTTTCTTTGAGCCGGTCCTTTTGCGCCTCCGAAATATTGTCCTTATACACCCGATAGAGATAATGGTTCGTACCGTCATGGTGGGTATCATCGCACCGGAAGTCTCCGTTTCGGTCCACATACCATGTGGTGTAGTCGTAATCAGAGTAAAGGCAGTCGCGGATATTGCCGCTGGGAATTTCTTTGTATCCCGTGCGCCTGCCATTCCAAAGCCCCAGATCGGCAACAACCAGAATGGGCTGGGAAAGTTGAATGTCCAGATTGAGTCGTTCGTCCTCAAGGTAGTGCCCGTTTTCCTCATACATCATGGCGACGCGGTCGTCCTCGGAAAGCGTCGGATATTCTTCTTCCATCCAGTCCTTCCACTCTTCATAATCAAGGTCAGCATTGGACCAGATGCGATAATCACTCTCACTCATCTTGCATCACCTCTGTCCTTCGGCATCACAGGCTTTCCGTCTGCGTCATAATTTCTCGGGTCAGCGGCGGGCACCTGAAAGCCGAACATAGAACCGGCCTTCATGGCTTCTTCCTGCGCTCGGCTGACGCCGAGCTTTGTGTTGTACTCGTTCACGATGCTCCGGGCTTCGTCCTTGTCGGTAACGGGAATGTCCGTCTTGAAATAGCCCTTTTCACCGCGATTGATGATAATGATTTCGTCGCTGCCGGAAAGGACGCTGTAGCACTGCTCGGGCAGGTTGTCCCGAATCGGCTCGCAGGTATGGCCGCCGTATTCCATACGCTCGGCAAACTCGCAGATATGATAGAGGTTGCTCCCGATCTCCACATGGTAGTCGTCGATATACCGGCAGGTGCGAATCTGGTCTTCATTCCACGAATAGTGGATTTTCACCTTGCCGCCATCCGGAATGCGAAACAGCTCCTTGTAATGGCTGTCAATAAAACGGATTCCTTTCTCTGCGTCCTTCAGGTGCTGATCGAGCCAATCCCGGCGATAGCAATAGCAGTACAGGTTGTATTCGCCCCTGTCCGGGTTCAGGCGCAGAAGATAGGCATATTTTTCGGTATCCACACGAACGCCATAGTAGCCCGGCTCCTCCTGCATCCGGCTTTGGGGTGTGCAATAGCAGTACTTGGCAAGCGCCCTGCGGTTATGAAGAATGTCGCCTTCCTCACGCAGAGAGTTGATTACATCATCAAGCTCTGCCTTGAACTCATCGGTTTTCAGCTCCTCCCGGAAATCAAACCAGCTGCTGAAAAAGCCGTTGCCGTCCGTGTCCATATCAGCCCGGAGGTGGCCGATCAGTCCGGTTTGCATGGAAATCTGCGTGCTCTGGCGGAAGGTATATTTGTCCTCCGCCTCGATCATTGCTCTTTTTTCATACTCGATCATCTTGCGTCACCTCTTTCTTTAGCCGGCTTCTTTTCCTGCGCGTGCATCTCTTTTGCTTTCTCCAAGCCCTTCTGCGCCCATTCGGGAAGCTTCTTTTCATCCATGACGCCGAGAAAATCCGTGCGATAAAAGGAGGTCTTTCTCCCGTCGTACAGAGAAATGCAACAGCAGGTACGGCCTCGCGCATTTGCCTGCGCGCCAAAGCCGCCGGTACACAGCATGAGCTGGTGATTGGCATGGCGGAACTCAGGCCGGAGAATGCTGCCCTTGATGACAACCACCTTGTTCTCAATGGAATCTTTGTAGGAAACCGGCGCGCAGCTTTCTGCCATGAGTTCCTCATTTATGCCGACCTCCTGACAGGCTCTCTCGTTTTCCTGAATAATCTCCTCGGCTGCATCCGCTACGCGCTGTCCGAACACCTTTGCAATCTCCGCAAAATCGTCGCTGACCAGCACTCCGGAATAGCGCTCGAAAATAGCGTTGGTCTCTACGAAGCAGCACATATACCGTTCATCCTTGTAGGCGTTGGGATTCTCACCCAGAGCAATATCCTTGTGCCCGATATACATGGAATACTTTACGGAGTAATCTCCGATTTTTCTTGTCTCTTCCATAGCGTCTCCTTTTGCAAATGGGGCGGCATCTTTTGGCGGATGCCGCCCCTTGCCGTTTTTACTTTCTGTTCTTCAGGCGAAGAACGATCAGCCCTGCGATAATAAACACCACAAGACCGATGCCGATGATGACCTTAGCGCTCATGCTTGCCTACCTCCTTCTTTTTTCGGAAGGTAAAGAAAGCCGCCGCACCTGCACCGATTGCAGAGATACCGGCAAGTGCTGCCCAAAGAGGCATATTGGTGGTATCTCCGGTCTTGGGGATATCCGTAACAGGCTTGAGCTTGTTATGGAACTTGGCAACGACCGTCTTTCCTTCGTGAACGGTTACAGTGACATTTGCGGGAAGCTCATACTTTTCGTTGGCTTTGTTGGACACCTCGGAGATCACATAATCGCCGATGCGCAGGCCATCAATGTGGATCTGCCCCTTTTCGTCGGTCACAAAGTCCTTGCTGAAGGCATTGCCGGTGATATCCGTGCCCTCCACGCGGAAGGTAAAGCCCTTTAGCACGCCGTCATCCGAAGTCTTTTCAATGCGGATGCCTCCGGTCTGTGCCTGGTTGACAAAGCCCTTTCCGGCCTCGGTTTCCACGATGACCGTCTTGCCGTTTTCCTTAACGGAGAAGCTGTAGGTCTTCTCATCAAGGAAGAAGCCCTTGGGGGCCTTGGTTTCCTTCAGCGTGTAATCGCCGTAGGGCAGATCATCCAGCTTGTAGACGCCGTCGGACAGCTCCTCCATCTGGCCCACAAGCTTTCCGCCACGGTATACCTCAAAGACTGCGCCGCTCAGATGATGTTCGGGATAGTCTTTATCCACCTTGGTCAGCTGAACGCTGCCGCGAATGAGCTTGTTGGTGATCTCGATCTCGACCACAGCGCCGTTCTGATCCACCTTTACAGCATAGTGGGCCTCATCCATCACATAGCCCTCCGGCGCGGCGATTTCACGGACCACATACTCGCCATAGGGGATACCTGTAAAGGAGAAGCTGCCGCCCTCTGCGGAAACGGTGGTCAGGATAGGCTCGGTGCCGTCTGTAAGGAACAGCCCGATGGTAGCTCCGGCCAGCGCCTTGCCGTCCTCATCCTTCTTCATGCCGTGGATCTCTCCGTAGATCATCTCGTTGGTAATGCTCTTTCCGTCATTGACGGCAAGCTCCACAACGGGGATTTCCTGACCGGCATAGGCAAAGGTCACAGGGTACTTCTCATCGGAGAGCATATAGTGGCTATCGGTGCTGATTTCTCTGACATAGTAGCTGCCGAAGGGAACATCGCTCTTGAGCACGGCTTTCCCGTTTTCATCAAGAGACATGATCTCAATCAGTCCGTCCGCAGGAATGACAGAGCCGTCTGCTGCAGTAAGCTCCTCGGCGGCATAAAAGCCGAAGGTCACGGCGGAAAGCTCGTTATTCATACCGATACCGAACTGCTTGTTCTGCTCCAGCACCTTGGAAAGAGAAATCCGCGCCTTCTGTCTGTCATTGCAGAAGCTGGCTGCGGTTTCGGTGATCTCAATCTCCTGCCCGGCATAGACAAGCTCTGCGGTATGGGCGTCCTTGTTAATGACCATGCCGTCGGGGGCTTTCATCTCGGTGATTTCGTATTTTCCCAGATACAACGGCTTGCTCTCCGCCATGCCATCTGCGCCGGTGGTCACCGTATCCACCACCTCGCCGGCGCTGCAGCGCAGCGTACCGTCCGGAGTGTAGATGTTCTCCGTTGCCTTGACCTCATAGGTTGCTCCTGCAAGACCCTGCACCGTATAGACCGACTGATAGACCCCGTCCGCCGCCGCAACAGAGGCAAACACCTCGCCGGTTTTGGAAATCTTGATGATGCCCTTCTGCGCGTAATTGCCCAGCTTCACTGCAACGACCGTCACACCGCTTTCCTCGGTGGAATTCTCTTCGGCCACATCGAACTTGACCGCCTCATGACTGAGCACATAGCCGTAAGGAGCGGAGACCTCCTTGAGGGAGTAGCCCTTGCCAAACTCCAGCTTCTCCGGCGTGATGAGCATGCCGGCGTCATTGGTGTAGAAGGTGTCGATGGTGGTAACCTCCGGATAGGTAAAGGTCATTTCCACCTTGGAGCCATCCGGACGGAAGATCTGGAAGCCCGCACCCGCATAGGGAATGGTATTGCCGGTTTCTGCATCCACCTTGATGACCTTAATGAAGGACTCGAAGTTAGCGTTGTTGATGAGGTAGCGGTAGGTCTCGCCGTTCTTAGCAATAAACACATCAAAGTCGCTCATCAGCTCACGACCCTCCCAGCCGGAAACCTGATGCACGGTGTACACGCCGTAGGGCAGATCCTTGCTCTGGGCAAAGCCGTTTCCATCGCAGGTCAGATAGTCCCGCTCCGTATCCTTTGCCGCCTCATAGCTGCCGGCAGATTTCAGATAGACGGCAAAAATCGCGCCTTCTTCGGGCGTTTCAATTTGTGTGTCGCCGTTGTCGGTGTGCTTGATGATGGCGATATTGCCCTTCTGCACCTGCTCGGTCACAGCCACGGCAGGCGCAGCGTTCAGCTCAATGGTGTAATTGGCCGCCTCTGCACCGACAGGATAAACGGTGCTGTCCAGAAGATAGCCCTCGGAGGGGCTGATCTCACGAATCGTCCAGTCGTCGCCGCAGGCATAATAGCCGGTGGTAAACTGGCCGTTCTCGTCGGTGTAGTAGGTATCCGCAAGCTGATCGCCCTTATAAATGCCATAGGCGGCACCGGCAAGCGAAGCGTCGCCCTGCGCCGTTCCGACCTCACAGTCACTCTTAGTGACGGTGACATTGAATTTCTTGAGGATGTTGGAAAAGCTCTTATTGGTTACACTGTTCCATTCCACTGCGGCGCTCTGACTGTTGGGAACCACATAGCGAATGGCGGTGTCCATCTCCTCCAGTGTGTAGCCGGTGCCGATAAGCACATCCTTGAAAGCCGCCACACCGTTTTCATCGGTAACAGCAAATTCATCTACAGGCAGACCACTGAGAGAGGTTCCAAAAAGGTGGAACTTCACACCCTGATTCAGCCCATCCTCGGAGGTCTTGGTCACGGTCAGACCGCCGCGGCGGAGTACATTGTTGAAGGAAACCGTCGCCGTCTGTCCGGCGAGCACGGTAACACTGTGGCTTTCCTGGGGCACATACTTGTCATAGCTCTGCTCGGTGACGGTATAGGTGCCGGGCATCAGATTGTCGATGCGAATTTCACCGTTCCGGTCGGTGGTAACGGTCTGATTGACACCCTCGCCGGTGATGGTGAAGGTAATGCCGTCCACCCTGCCGTCCTCGCTGGTCTTGATGATTTTAGCGCCGCCATAGCTGACCTTCAGCTTGAGAAACGCTCTTACAGGGTCGCTGACGGAGGCCGTATAGGTGATGGTATCCTGAACGCCGCCGTTGGGGCCGTACTTATAGTCCGTCCAAACAAGAACGCCGCAGCGGGAAGCGCTTCGACTTGCGGAGATCGTCACATTGCCGCTGGGAGCCGTATCGGTGGTGATAGTGAGCGTGTTGCCCGACACGCTGAAATGAAAGCCCGTCTCACTGGCAGAGAAGGTAAACTGTGACAGCACGCGGTTGGTATCCGTGAGCTCGGCAATGTACTGACTGCCGTCCCACGCAAGCTCAATGGTCTTTGCGCCGCCGCTGCTTCTGCTCATAAAGCTGGGGCAAACGGCATGGCTCTGTACGCTGTACTCGATGCTGTCGTAATAGTCCATGATTCGGCTATACAGCGGATGATTGGTGGAAACCAGCGACAGGATCTCGTCATAGCCGCCGGTGCTCACATGGTCAAAGTCCGCATCGCGCTCGCCCACAACCGTTTCCCAAACGAGCAGCTGGGTAGCGAAGGCGTGGGCTAGTTTATCCGCATCGGAATCGTTCTGCGATCTCCACGAGGTGGAAAGGTTGCCCTGATAGCCATACTGCATGATACGGCCCAGCAGCAGCTTAATATCGTCCGGCTCGATGGTGTTGTTGTACTGGCTGGGATAGTTATCCCAGAAATCCTCACCGAAGCCGTGATAGGTATCGCCGACATTTCGGGAAAGGCCGGGCTCGATGCAGTAGCACACCTTCCCGTCAAAGGAATCCATACAGTGCAGTGTGGTGTAGTTGCTGGAGCCTGTTGCCCAGCCGTTCATATAGTTTTTCGCGGAGTGTCCCCATGCGTCCTCGGAGTAAATCTGAGCAGCGTCCCCGTCACGGGGGAAGGAAATCATATAGGACTCCGCTGTTTCGCTTGCGGCGAAGGCCGTGGTCGTGCCAAAGCCCGCAAGCACGGTGAATGCCATGAGGACTGCAAGCAGCCCCGACATTCCTCTTTTGAGAATCTTCTTCATTCGTTCTGTCCTCCTTCAAGGCATGAAAAAAAGCACCGTGCGTCCACGATGCTCATTTCGGTGTATTGACTTGTTGATGCTTATGCGTACCCGATATAAATCAGGTAGCTGCTTGTGCCGACGCATTCGTACCAGATCCAGACAGCCGCTATCTCCTCATCCTTCGCATATCTGTTCAGGCGTGAGTTAATGTCTCGCTCCAGGTAGATGCAGGTCGGCTTTGCGATGATCGGATTGTCCCAGCAATCGGTTGCCGAGCTATCCAAGGTCAGTCCCAAGCTCACCGCCGTGCTTTTTGCGTAGGAAATCCAGTGCTCGATATCAAATGCGGGTTCAGTTTCCGGAGTAGGTTCCGGCTCGGTTATCGCAGGAACGGACGGTTCCTCTTTCGGACTTTCTGCTTTCTCCGGCTTCTCCGGAAGCACGGGTGCCTGCCGGTCTTCCTCCGGTGTCGGCGCATTCGATTCTGTGGGTGCGCTTACCGGCTCAGAAGAAAAGCTCGGGCTGCTATCGTGCTTGTCCTCATTTGGTATGCAAGCTGCTGGATCGGCTGCTTCTGTCGGGGCTTTGGCGGGAGCGCTTGAATCTGTGGATACCGGCTCAAAGGAAGTAGGCGTTTCTTCCTGTGGCGTTGGAGCTTTCGGTGTGTTTCCTGCTGTTTGCCCTTGCAATGGCTCTGCGGCGCATCCGGAAAGCAATACGGAAAGCAGGAGCGCGCACAACATGAGATTCTTTTTCATGGGATGACCTCCAATGACTGTTTTTTCTCATATTGTACGAATGCACTTGGTTTTCTTCAATTGTGCCGCCTGTATAACGCTATCATCGAAAGCAAAGACAACATCCTTGAGGATTGCCGATTGATGCAAGCCACTCTGACAGACTGTACAGGCATTGACACAGAAATCGAGAGCCTACTTGAGGAGATCGAAGTTGTAACCGAACTCACAAAACGCTGCATTGCAGAGAATTCGCAAACGGCGCAGAACCAGGAGGAGTACACCGCCCGGTACAATGGGTTTGTGGAGCGGTACGAAAAAGCTAAGGCACAACTTGAGCAACTCCGCACCACAAAGGCTGAACGGGAAGCCCAGGCAGAAGCCATCGGAGCGTTTATGTTTGAGGTGCAGGAATTGGATGCCCTCACCGAGTTTGACGAAAAGCTCTGGCTCACCATTATCGACACGATAACCGTCCACGCCGACGGACGGATGACCTTCAAATTCCAGGGCGGTAAAACGCTCACTTCTTATTGACAATTCTCTAATCACGTTGTATAATCGGTATATACCGGAAATAAAGGAGGATGTGTTCATGCCAAGACCGCCACGGTGCCGTCGGATTTGTGGCGCACCGCAAGTTGATACCTTCTGCCCCAACGGGTGCGAGAATACCGAGCCGATCCTGCTGACGCTGGACGAGTACGAGGTCATTCGGCTGGTTGACCTGGAGCAGCAAACCCACGAGCAGTGTGCCGTGCAAATGGATATTTCCCGTTCTACCGTGCAGGAGATTTACGAAAGCGCACGGCGCAAGATCGCAGCGTGTCTTGTCCACGGGAAACCACTGCACATCACAGGGGGAAACTACCGCATCTGCGGAGGACAGGAGGCAGCCCACTGCGGCCGCTGCTGCCGGATGCAGAGAGCCAACACAGAAAAATCAGGCAAAAATTGTAAAGGAGAATTCATTATGAAAATTGCAGTTACCTATGAAAACGGTCAGATTTTCAGCATTTCGGCCACACCGAGCAGTTCAAGCTTTATGAAGCTGTGGACGGCAAAATCGTCCATGCGGAAGTCGTTGATACCAACGGCAGCGGTCACGGCGCACTGGCAGGCTTCCTGATGCAGAACGGCGTGGACACTTTGATTTGCGGAGGCATCGGCGGCGGTGCGCAGGCAGCTCTGGCCGAGGCGGGCATCAAGCTCTACGGCGGTGTCAGCGGGGACGCTGACGCGGCGGTGAGCGCATTGCTTAGCGGAAGTCTGGACTACGATCCCAATGTTCACTGCAATCACCATGACCATGAGCACGGCGAGGATGGGCACACCTGCGGTGACCACGGATGCGGCAAGCATAGCTGCCATTGATATGGAGCGCACACTGACACAACTTCCGTTCTGGTCATCCTTGACCGAACAGGAGCAAGAAACGCTGCGCCGAAGCGCCTTTGTCCGTCATTATGAAAAGGGCGCATTTGTTCACAGCAGCGACAATGAATGTCTCGGAATGATGTTCGTCCTTTCCGGCGAGATCCGCACCTATCTTCTCTCCGAGGAAGGGCGAGAAGTCACATTGTTCCGGCTGTATCCGGGTGAGCTGTGCGTGCTTTCTGCCTCTTGTGTGATCAGTCAGATCACCTTTGATACGCAAATGACCGCGGGAATGGATACGGAGGTTCTGATTATACCTGCAAATGTCATCGCTGTGCTCAAGGAGCAAAATCTTCATGTCCGCTGCTTCCTCTATGAGCTGGCAACGAAACGATTTTCTGATGTGATGTGGGCGATGCAGCAGATCATGTTCAAGGGGCTGGATCGGCGGCTGGCAGAGTTTCTCCTGGCCGAATCGGAGCGTACCGGCTCCGATACCATACGTATGACCCATGAGCAGATCGCCCAGCACATCAGCTCGGCGCGGGAGGCGGTGGCACGGATGCTCAAGAACTTCTCGGAGGACGGGCTGGTGGAGCTGAAGCGCGGTGCGATCACGCTGCGGGATACAGACGGATTGAATCACTTAAATTAAAAATGTGGTTTTTTTCACTTGGAAAACCACGAATCTGTGCTATACTATGAGTAGAAAAAGCTGAAAGGAGTATCCACCATGAAAAAAACGAAATACGCAGGTACTCAAACCGAAAAAAACCTGATGGCTGCCTTTGCCGGTGAATCCGAGGCGCGCAACAAGTACACCTATTTTGCGTCCAAAGCGAAAAAGGAAGGCTACGAGCAGATCGCGGCGCTGTTCCTCAAGACCGCCGAGAACGAAAAGGAGCATGCGAAGCTCTGGTTCAAAGAGCTGAACGGCATTGGTGACACCGCCGAAAACCTTCTCTCCGCCGCTGAGGGCGAGAACTACGAGTGGACGGATATGTACGACGGCTTCGCCAAAACCGCCGACGAGGAGGGCTTTCACGAGCTGGCCCAGCGTTTCCGCCTGGTCGCCGCCATTGAAAAGCACCATGAGGAGCGCTACCGCGCCCTGCTGCACAATGTGGAGACGGCGCAGGTATTCGCCAAGAGCGAGGTCAAGGTGTGGGAGTGCCGCAACTGCGGTCACATTGTGATCGGTGAGAAAGCGCCGGAGGTCTGCCCGACCTGCAACCATCCCCAGAGCTACTTTGAAATTCACGCAGAGAATTATTAAAGAAAGAAAAGGAGAATCATCATGGAGCAGAAGTTTTATATTTGCAAGCATTGCGGCAACATCATTGCCAAGGTCAAGGACACGGGCGTTCCCGTCATCTGCTGCGGTGAGCCGATGAGCGAGATCATCCCCGGCACCACCGACGCCGCCGTGGAGAAGCACGTCCCTGTCTGGACAGTGGAAAACGGCATCGTCCATGTTAAGGTCGGCTCCGTGGAGCATCCCATGCTGCCGGAGCACTACATCGAGTGGGTGTCCCTCCACACCAAACAGGGCAATCAGCGTAAGGAACTGTACCCGGGCGAGAAGCCGGAGGTCTGCTTTGCGCTCTGCGAGGGCGACGAAGTCGAGGCGGTCTACGCCTACTGCAACCTCCACAGTCTGTGGAAAGCGTGATTCATCTTTCAAAAATCCGGTGCTCAAAAAGCACCGGATTTTTTTATCAATGTAACCTCGTCACAGAAAAAGACTTTGTCCTGCGGTATGATAAAGCCACAATCAAGAAAGAGGTGGCGAACATGAAAATCAAGCTCAATCCCGATCGGGAGATTGTCAATACTATCCGGGAAGGACTCAAGCACACCGGTGGATACTGTCCCTGCCGCAGGGAGCGCACAGAGGCAACCAAATGTATGTGTCAGGAGTTTCAGGATCAAATTGCAGATCCGCTCTTCGAGGGATTCTGCCACTGTATGCTCTATTACAAATCCTTGCAGGATTAAGGGAGGAACGCTATGCTGTCGAAGAAACTGGCCGCCATAGATAAGACGCGGTGCGTCGCCTGCGGTGTGTGTGAAAATACCTGTCCACTGGGGGCCGTCAAGGTGCGCCGGGGCTGCTACGCCGCTGTGGAGGCGGAACGCTGCGTAGGCTGCGGCAAGTGCGCAAAGCTCTGCCCCGTCGGCTGCATTGAGGTGAAAGTGAGGGCTGACGCATGAAAGTAAAGCATTGGTATGATTACCTGTGGGTGTATGCCATCATTTATTTTGCGCTGGGCTTTTTCAATATCCTGTTCGCGTGGCTGGGCATGATCGATTTCCTTCTGCCGCTGCTCTTAGCCATCTTTGGCGGGAACAAATTCTTCTGCAACCACCTCTGCGGACGGGGACAACTGTTCAGCAAGCTGGGAACTGACCTGAAATGCTCCCGCTGTAAGCCCACGCCCCGCTGGATGTCCTCCAAGTGGTTCCGTTATGGCTTTTTGCTCTTTTTCCTGACGATGTTCGGCAACATGGTGTTCCAGACCTATCTGGTGGCGGCGGGGGCTGCGTCCCTGCGGGAGGCCATTAAGCTGTTCTGGACCTTCCGTGTGCCGTGGGACTGGACTTATACAGCCGGTACAGTTGCTGATTGGGTGGCGCAGTTCAGCTTCGGCTTTTATAGCCTCATGCTGACCTCTCTGCTGCTGGGTCTGATCGTTATGGTGCTCTACAAGCCCCGTACATGGTGTGCGTTTTGTCCGATGGGAACCATGACACAGGGTATTTGCAAGCTGAAAAACAAAGAATAAACAAAGATAACAGAAAGGAGCCTTTCTCATGGCTGAACTGAAAATTACTGCTGCGAATTTTGAAAACGAGGTACTGCGTTCCGACAAGCCCGTCCTACTGGATTTCTACGCCGACTGGTGCGGCCCCTGTAAGATGCTCGCCCCCGTGCTCCACGAGATTGCTGAGGAAAACGCCGGTGCCCTCAAGGTGGGCAAAATCAATGTGGACGAGCAGATGGAGCTGGCAATGCGCTTTCAGGTGTCCAGCATCCCGATGCTGGTCGTATTCAAGGACGGGAAGGCCATGGCAAAGTCGGTGGGCTACCGGCCCAAGGCGGAGATCGCCGCCATGGTGGAGGGCGCAAGATGAAGGTTGTGATCGTAGGCGGTGTGGCGGGCGGTGCGTCTGCCGCTGCCCGCATCCGCCGTTTGGATGAACACGCGCAGATCATCATGATCGAGCGCAGCGGCTATGTGTCCTATGCCAACTGCGGCCTGCCGTATTATGTGGGCGGTGTGATCGTGGATCGGGAAGAACTGATGCTGCAAACTCCGGAGAGCTTCTGGGACCGCTTTCGCATTGATGTACGGGTACGGCAGGAAGTAACTGCGATCAATCCCACAGAGAAAACCGTCACCGTTCACGCATTGGATAGTGGAAAGGTCTACACGGAAACCTATGACAAACTGCTCCTCGCACCCGGCGCAAAGCCGACGGTTCCTGCGCTTTCCGGCGTCAGCAGCAAGCGTGTTTTCACGCTGCGCACCGTGGAGGACACCCTCCGCATTCGGCGCTTTGTAGAGGATCAGAAGCCGAAAACCGCTGTTTTGGCTGGCGGCGGCTTTATCGGTCTGGAAATGGCGGAGAACCTTGTGGAGATGGGCGTTTCCGTCACCATCGTTCAGCGTCCGAAGCAGCTATTAGCGCCGCTGGATGGGGATATGGCGAGCTTTGTCCATGCGGAAATGCGCAGACACGGCGTGGCTCTGCGGTTGGGTGAAACCGTCACCGGATTCCGACAGGACGGAGATTCCGTGCTGACCCTGTTGGAAGAAAGTGAGCCGCTGCATTCGGATATGGTGCTGCTGGCCATCGGTGTTACCCCGGATACGCATTTGGCAAAAGAAGCCGGACTCAAACTTGGTATTCGTGGCAGCATCGCTGTCAACGAGCGGATGGAAACCTCCGTGCCGGACATCTACGCTGTGGGCGATGCCGTAGAGGTCACCCATTTCGTGACCGGGCAGAAAGCATTGATCTCTCTGGCGGGGCCTGCCAACAAGCAGGGACGAATTGCTGCTGATAATATTTGCGGCGGAAGCAGCCGCTTTACCGGCTCTCAGGGCTCGTCTGTTCTGAAGCTGTTTGGCTTGACAGCGGCCTCTACGGGGATCAATGAGAAGGCAGCGCAGACAGCAGGGATCGCTTACGACAAAGTCGTATTGTTCCCAGCATCCCACGCTGCCTATTATCCCGGCGCACAGTCTAACCTCCTGTTCCTTTCTGCAACCATTGTAGCAGGAGAAATAGCAGAAAGCGAATGTGCAAATAAAAGAAAAACCCGGAGGATAAAAAATCCTCCGGGGATAAACATCGGTAGGAAATATCCTTGATAAAAATGAAAAATCCGAACGCATTCCCGATGGGGAATAAGTTCGGATTTTTCTTATTTGGTGGAGCGAGACGCACGGCATCCGAACTCCTCCCCGTCTTCAAAACGCTGCATATCACGCAGTGTGATGGTGCTTTTATCTCCGCTGAAGTTGTACGTCAGCGTTATGTGGTCGTCGTAAACGAATACCGCGTTCACGAAGGTCTGGATCAGGCGCTTTTGTGCCTCTTTGTCCGACCAGTCAGCATCACGCAGGCTGCGGAGATAAAATGCGATATGGGATTTTTGCAGGTGGAAACCGCGGGCGATTTCCCTGTCGGCAATGGACGCCTTCAGGTCGGCTTTCTGCTGCGTCAGCTCGTCCATGCGCTTCTTGGTTTCTTCGGTCAGTATTCCGGCCTCAATGGCCCGAATGAGGTTTGATATGGCTGTGTCAGTCTGTGCGAGTTGCCGCTGAAGGTTACGCAGCTCCTCTTGACTGTTGTCCTGTGCAAGATAATACTCCCATGTGCGGTCAACGATGTAGTCCAGCAGCTCGTCGTCTTGCAGCAGTTCATGGGTGGCGTTGAGCACGGTGTCCTCAATGTCGGCCTGCCGCACGGCTTTCTTGTCGCAGGAGCGGAAGCGCTTCTTGTTGGAGCAGATGTAGTAATTATGCTTTGCCCCGGTATGGCTCGTCCCGCTTTCCCCGAACATCAGAGCGCCGCACTTGCCACAGAACAATTTGTCCGTGAGAATGTAGTCGGCGCGCGACCATGTTTTCGCCGGTGCTCGTTTGTTGATCTTCAGCATTTCCTGTACTTTGTTAAACACGTAGTCCTCGATAATCCGAGGAACGCCGTCCTTGATCTCGCGGCCTTGATACTCATAAATGCCGATGTATTTCTTGTTCTTCAGAATCGAATGCAAGCTGTTCTTGGTGAAGGGGCCACCGCGCAACGTCCGCAGACCCAGTTCATTCAGCTTGTCAACGATTTCCGTAACCGTCTTGCCATCCGCATACATGGTGAAGATCATCTTCACTGTGGGTGCGGTATTTTCGTCTATGACGAACTTTTTGTCCGGCCCGGTCTTGTACCCCAGCGGGCGGTTTCCGCCCAGCGACTGGCACTTTTCGGCGCTCTCAGCACGGCCACGGCGGATGTTCTGCGACAACTGTAGGCTGTAATACTCCGCGAAGCCTTCCAGCACGCTTTCGAGGATCACGCCCTCCGGGCTGTCAGGGATGGTTTCCGCCACATACTCGACGCGCACGCCGTTCTTGCGGCACTTCATCTTGTTTATGGCGATCTCCTCGCGGTTACGTCCGAAGCGGTCAACCTTCCAGAGAATGATAACACTGAATTGTCTTTTGGCCGTGTCCTTCAGCATCTGCTGGAACTCGGCGCGGTTATCCGTCCGACCGCTCTTTGCTCTGTCAACGTATTCATGCACGATGGTGTAGCCGTGTGCGGCGGCGTAGTCTCTCGCGTTGGAGAGCTGCCCTTCGATGGACTGTTCTCCCTGACTGTGACTTGAGTACCGAGCATATACGACGGCCAGTTCGCTGGCCTCCGGCTGTGCCTTTGGCACCTGCCATTTAATATCTACTGACATATCTGTTACCCATTACGCCCTTCTGCGTCCAGCAGGAGGGCTTTTTTAGTTCTCAGGAACGTTGACAATGAAAGTGGCGGTCTGTTTATTTCCGTTTCCATCGTACTGAACCACGTTGATCTTAAACGTCCCGGCAGTGTCAACACCTACACAGCTCTGAGCATTGCAAGTGGCGCCAATGGGCGCTTCGTTAGCGTATTTCGTCACGTCGCCGGGGTAACTGTAACCCATGACACCGGCGCTATCAACGATGGAATCGTCCATTCCGAAGAAAAGGCCGTCCATAAGCCCGGACTGGTCGGTATAGCCGATATTCGTATAAGTGTAGTCAACAACATAAACCGCAGCCGGATTAGTTTCCGCGAATTCGTTTCGGTCTTCAGTTGCGGTTACGGAATTAACCACAAGCGACCACTGTCCATCAACCGTCCACGTTTCGCCGATGTTGAACTCGGTTTTGACCGGTTCATTTTTTGACGTGTCCCCGACATTTTCGCTGCTGCCGCCATTGCTATCTGCTGGGTTAGTGGTAGTTCCGCAGGCACAAAGAGCCAGTGCGAGAACGAGAGCAAGCCCAATAAGTACGATTCTTCTTTTCATTTTGATTTTACCTCCCTTATTTGTTCTGTAATTCGCTGGCGAAAACAAGGAGCTTGGCACGATCCATTACGCTGAGCTGTTCAAAGATCGAAAGCAGCTCCATTTCCTGCTCGGATAGCTTTCTTTCATTCCCGTTGACGATTGTAACCGGAGCGTGAGTGTGTCCGATGATACCGTGATTGTCCTGAACCGTTTCGACGTTCACTGCGGCATCATCACCCTTCAGATAATCGACGGAAACACCGAAGTAGTCTGCAACGGCTTTAACAGTCTTGGCGCGTGGCAGCCCTGCCATGTCACGCCAGTTATTCGGTGTCGAACTTGAAAAGCCCAGTTCTGACGCAAGTTTGGTGATTGATATTCCTCGCTCTGCACAGAGAGCATTTACCCGGTCATGGAAAGTCATAAAAAAGTCCTCCTAAAAATAATCGAAGAAAATCGAAGAACTATATTGACAATCGAACGAAACTGAGGTATAATGAAGTAAACCGAACAGGGGTAAACGAAGCCAGCCCCTGCAAAATTCGGTCTTTGCAGCGGTTTGAGTGTCAGTATTGTTCTGTAGGCACTGAACATTATAGCACTAAACCGAGCAAAAGTCAATAAAAAGGAGGTATTTTGCTTGGAGCATTTTTATAGCTGCGAGCAGGTGGCTGAGCGCTACGGCGTGAAGGTCGCCACTGTCTGGGAGTGGATCAGATCGAAAAAGCTCCCGGCTATAAAGATCGGTAAGCAGTATCGAATTACTGCTGACCACCTTAACGCCTTTGAGCAGCAGGCAAGCGAACCCACAGTTAATCAGTAAGAAACGAGGAAAGCATCATGGCCAACGTCAAAATCGACTGCACGCAGATTCCGCGGGTACAAATGGATATTCTCTGCCGGACGCTGCTTGCGGGCATTGAGCGGTTTTACTCCGATCCGGAGAATTTGCGCCGCTACGAAGCGTGGCTACAGAAATGCAGAGAGGAAGGCAAGTTCTATGACGACGACACGCAGACGACAGCACCAGCAGCTCAATAGGCTGCGCCGTATCGCTCTTGGCCTCTTTGTGCTGGCAGTATTGGAGGCGGTCGTAATCACGATCTTTGCCGTCAACTGCGCATCAGACGCAGCGCCCGCACCGGAGGAAACCGCACCCGCTCCCACGGCTGAAATGTCCGTGCCGGAAACCGAAGCTCCTACCGCCTCCATACCGGACGAGCCGGTCACAGAATCGGAAACCGTACCGCAGGAGACAGAAGGGCCGGGATTCCTACACAGCGACGACATTCCGCTGAGCTACGAGCTTCAGGAGGTAATGCAGCAGGCGTGTGAGGACTACGGCGTTCCCTATGCACTGGCACTGGCAATCGCGGAATGCGAAAGTGGCTTCAACCTCGATGCAGACAACGGCACCTGCTGGGGCCTGATGCAAGTTCACCCGATTAACTATGATCGCCTGCGCGGACTTGGGATCGAACCCACCGACTATGAGGACAACATTGTTGCCGGTGTCCTCCTGATCGGTGAGCTGCTGGACAAGTACGGCGACCAGCACAAAGCCCTCATGGCTTATAACTGCGGCGAGGGCGGCGCTGCGAAGCTCTGGCAGCAAGGCTACTACTCAAGTCAATACTCAAGGCACGTCTTGAACGTTTCCGACAGCTGGCAACAAATCATCGACGACCTGAAGAACATTTAGGAGGCAAATCATGTTTGAGATCAAAATGACCATCGAAATCCCCGGATTACCGGAAGCGCTGAACGCGCTGGCCGGTGCCATCGGCAAGCAGCCCGAATTCGTCTGCCATCAGCACGGAGGGAACAACCACCACATCGACAACGCAGGCGTTGTCAACGTTGATTTCCCTGCCGCTCCTGCGGCTCCCGTCGTAAACCCTACGACACCTGTTCAGCCTGCGCCAACTACCGGCACTGTTGCACCCACCCCTGTTCAGCCGACTGCACCGACGACTGCTGCCCCGACTGCGCCGGTCGCCGCTCCGGCTGAGAGCTACACCGTGGAGGAACTGAGCCGCGCGGGTGCGGCGCTGATCGACGCAGGCAAGATGCCGCAGCTCCTCGCTCTGCTGGGCAAATTCGGTGTACAGGCCGTAACGCAGCTGCCGAAGGAGGCATACAGCGCCTTTGGTGCTGAGCTGAAAGCCCTCGGAGCGCAGCTTTAACGGGAGGTGGGACAATGCCTACCCCCAGACAACACGCCCTTCTGAGCGCATCCAGCGCCCACCGCTGGCTGGCTTGTACGGCAGCACCGCATTTCGAGGAGAGTTTTCCTGACGGGACAAGCTCCTATGCGGAGGAAGGCACTCTGGCACACGCCATCTGCGAGCTGTACGCCCGCAAGAAATTCACCGCTCTGTCCACCCGCAAGTTCAACTCTGAGCTGAAGAAGCTGCAAGCCCGCCCGCTGTACTCTGACGAGATGCTACGGACCGCCGAAGCGTATGTGGATTATCTCACAGAAAAGGCCATGCAGTACGCTACGTCGCCCCATGTGGCAATGGAGGTCAAGGTTGACCTCACTGCCTATATCCCGGACGGCTTTGGGACCTGCGACTGCATTATGATCGGCGGCGACACGCTGCATATCACCGACTACAAGCACGGCAAGGGCGTACCCGTATCAGCCGAAAACAACCCGCAAATGCGGCTGTATGCGCTGGGTGCTCTGAAGCTCTACGGGCCTATCTACGGCGACCAAATCAAGTGGGTATCAATGGGTATCTGTCAGCCCCGCCTGTCACAGGAGGCCAGCGAGGACGCCCTTAGTGTGGATGATCTGCTTGCATGGGGCGAGAGTATCAAACCCCTTGCAAAGGAAGCCTACGACGGCCCCGGAACCTTCTGCCCCGGTGAGCACTGCCGATTCTGCAAGGGCAAGGCGCAATGCGCCGCAAGAGCCGCGTTCTTTACCGGCTTTGAGGATTTTAAGAATCTCACCCCTGCGAACGGCAGCCGGGAGATCGGAAAAAATCCGTGCCTGTCGGACGCCGAAGTTGGCGACCTGCTGATTCAAGCCGAAGGTCTGGTGCAGTGGTACAAGGACCTTCAGGACTATGCCACCGGCGCTATGCTTGACGGCGGCGAAATCCCCGGCTGGAAGCTGGTGGAGGGCCGCAGCAACCGCACCTTCACGGATGTTGACGCCGCTGTCCAGAAGCTGATTACCGCAGGATATGACGAGGCTCTGATCTATGACCGCAAGCCGAAAACCCTCTCTGAGCTGGAAAAGATGCTGGGCAAGAAGACCTTCGCTGAGCTGCTTTCCGACTGCGTTGTCAAGCCGAAGGGTAAACCTACACTTGCGCTGGCAAGCGACCGCCGCGAAGCCTATTGCGTCGGTGCCGCCGAGTTTGCGGGGGCGTCTGATGGCTGAAACGGTATATCTCAATGACGGCAGCATGGAGGTCATTTTTGAGGACAAGTACGTGTTCCTTGAACGGCTGTTGCGCGAAAAGCTCGGAGATGACGTCGCCCGCTGCTTCCGGGAATGCGTCGCAGAGCTGAAGGAGGAAATCCAAGAACAGCAGGAGTTGGTCAAGGATTATGAGGGCAACGCGGACGGCTATCTGGATATGTGCCGCGACGCCTGCGAATCCTTCACCGCCATTATGGAGCTGCTGGAAGCACCCCGTCTGAATCGGAACGCTCTCAAATCCGTAACCCGAAACGCCTTCAACGCGATCTACAAAAACCTTTGACCCCACCTGCGGACGCAGGACTGAACATATTGAACTGAATGAATTTTATGGAGGAATTAAACCATGTATCAGAATGACCCGAAAAGAGTTCTCACCCCCGAATGCCGCCTGTCCTACTGCAACCTCGTGACCGCCCGTGCGCCGCAGAACGGCGTGGGCGACCCGAAGTTCAGCGTCACGCTGCTGATCCCCAAGTCCAACCCGAATATCAAGCAGGAGCTTGATGCGGCTATGAACGCCGCTGCCGAGGTTGGCGTCAACGCCAAGTGGAACGGCGTTCGCCCCGCCCGCATCGAATCCGTTGTCCATGACGGTGACGGTGTGCGCCCCTCCGGTGAGCCTTTTGGTGAGGAATGCCGTGGCTGCTGGGTAGTGACCGCATCCAGCAAGAACAAGCCCTATGTCTGCGGCGCGGACAATATAAACTGCGAACTGGCCCCCACGGACATCTACAGCGGTATGTACGCCCGCGTGTCCATCAACTTCTATGCCTACAACTCTGCTGGCAAGCGCGGCGTCGGCTGCGGTCTGCGCGCCGTGATGAAGACCCGCGACGGCGAACCGCTCAGCAACTCCGTTGTTACTGCTACTGAGTTCGCCGGTGTCGGCGGCGTTCAGGCGACCCCCACGCAGGGCTATGCTACCGGTCAGTACGGCGCGGCCATGCCCGCAACGCCCGTTCCCGGCTACGGCGGCTATCCCGCTGGCGGCGTTCAGCCGCAGGCCGGTTACACTCCCGGTCAGATCAACCCCATCACCGGTCAGCCCATGTAATCCACAGCGCTGGGCAGGCGGCTACACAGTGACCGCCTGCCCGGCAAGAACACAAAGGAGGCATTTACATGGGTATCATCCATCTTGACTTCGAGACGTATTCCGACATCAATATCAAAAAAGCCGGTGCGTTCCGGTATATTCAAAGCCCGGCATTTGAAATCCTTCTGTGCGCCTACAGCGTTGACGATGGACCCGTTCGTGTGCTTGACCTGACCGTTCCGCAGGAACGTGACTACTTCAACACCGCATTCAAAGACTTGATTTTCCGCAGTGACAGCGTGCTCATGGCCTACAATGCGGCCTTTGAGGCAGGCTGTATCGCTCGGCATTTCGGTGTCAGGTTTACCCCGGCCTATGTAGCGAAGTTCCGTGACACGATGCTGCACGGCCTGTATGCCGGTTACACCGCAGGTCTGGACGCGACGGGCCGGGCGCTGGGCATTCCGGAGGACAAGCAGAAGCTGACCACCGGCAAGGCCCTGATTCGCTATTTTTGTGTGCCCTGTAAGCCAACAAAGGCAAACGGCGGCAGAACCCGAAATTACCCGCATCACGACCCCGAAAAATGGGCGCTGTTTAAGACCTATAACGGCCAAGACGTTGTGGCGGAAATGGAGATCGAACGCCGCCTGTCCGTGTTTCCCGTGCCGGATTTCGTTCAGAAGCAGTGGGAAACCGACCTGCTTATCAACGCGCGCGGTGTGGCAGTCGATATGGACTTCTGCGAAGGTGCGTTGGAGCTGGGCGAAACCATCCGCACACAGCTCACCGACGAGGCCGTCCAGCTTTCCGGACTGCAAAACCCCAACAGCGTCAAGCAGCTTGCCCGCTGGCTGTCCGCCGAAACCGGCGACGACATTACCACTCTCCGCAAGGAGACGATCAAAGAGCTACTGGGCCGCGACAACGCCGACCACGTTCAGCGGATGCTGGAAATCCGGCAGGAGCTGGGTAAAACCAGCACCAAGAAATACGACGCCATCGAGGCTGCTGTGTGCGACGACGGGCGCGTCCGTGGGCTGCTTCAGTTCTACGGCGCAAACCGGACGGGGCGCTGGGCCGGACGTTTGGTGCAGGTCCAGAATCTGCCCCGAACCTACACGGAGCCGTTGGAATTTGCCCGTGAGCTGGTCAAAGGCCGCAAGCTCGACGCGCTGCGGACAGTCTATGGCTCTCCGAATGATACGCTGTCACAGCTTATCCGCACCGCGTTTGTGGCCGCCCCCGGCAACGTCCTAATCGACGCCGATTTCTCCGCCATCGAAGCCCGCGTCATATCGTGGCTGGCCGACGAGGAGTGGCGGCTTGAGGTTTTCCGCACACACGGCAAAATCTATGAAGCGTCCGCCTCTCAGATGTTCGGTGTTCCGCTGGAACGGATCAAGAAGGGCAACCCCGAATATTCCCTCCGGCAGCGCGGCAAGGTCGCAGAATTGGCCCTCGGCTATCAGGGCGGCGTTCCCGCCATGCGGCAGATGGACACCGGCAAGCTGCTTGCCGACCTGCCGGACGAAGAAATCAAAGACATCGTGGATAAGTGGCGCAACACAAACCCCAAAATCCGCAACCTATGGTACAGCTTCAATGATGCAGCAATCCGTGTCATTCAGAATGGCGGCTCTCTCCGTGTTCGCTGCTGCACCTTCGCGCGGGAATGTGACTGCATTCGTGGTACGACCTGCATGACCATCTCGCTTCCGTCCGGTCGCAAGCTCTATTATGTGGAGCCTGCTGTCGGTGAAAACCGCTGGGGCGGTCCGTCCATCACCTATATGGGCGTGAACGACAAAAACAAGTGGGGCCGCATCGAAACCTACGGTGGGAAATTGGTCGAGAACGTTGTTCAGGCTATCGCCCGCGACTGTCTGGCGCAGGCCATCGAACACCTTGAAGCCGCTGGGCTGCCTGTGGTTTTCCACATCCACGACGAGGTGGTCATCGACACCGCCGCATTCGACACCAACGATGCCATGCTTGACAAAGTGGTCAAGATCATGTCAACCCCGATCCCGTGGGCGGAGGGCCTGCCCCTCGGCGCTGACGGCTGGGTCGGAGCATTTTTCAAAAAAGATTAAGGAGGCAACCTTTTATGTTTATTAAGACTTCTACTACCAACGAAACTACATGGGCCGCGCTGAAGGCGGCGGTCGATAACGGCACCATTGCGCAGGGCGACCTGATCGTTTTCAACCTCAAGAACGGCGAGGAAGTGGCCGTGAGAGCTACACAGGATAAGAACGGCAAGTGGTTCTTCGTCCTCGAAGACTGCCTCGCTGACGAGCACTGCATGAACAAGCGCCCCACCAACAAGGGCGCGTGGGCTGCCTGCGATATGCGGCAGTATCTCAACAATACCGTGTTCGCCCTTCTGCCGGACGAGCTTCAGGCGCTTATTGCGCCGACGACAATCGTCCAGATCGTGGACGGTGAGCGCGTAGAAACCGAAGACAAGCTGTTCCTGCTCTCCAAGACGCAGGTGTTCGGCAAGGGACGCTGGTCGGAACGTGAGCCGGAAGACGCGCAGCTCCTGTGCTTCCTCCGCGAGAAGGACCACGTGAAGGAGTGCGGCGACAATGGAACATGGTGGTGGTGGCTGCGGTCGCCTGAGGCGTCCGGCTCGTCGTCTTTCGCCAATACGATCGCCAACGGTGGCAGCAACAGCGACACCGCGTCCAACTCTTACGGCGTGGCGTTCGGCTTCTGTTTAATCTGATTTCCCTTTGAAATCCGGCCCCCGGTCGTGGGGCCACCCAAAATACAATAACACAAAATCTACGGAGGCAACTCATTATGAAATGCGAAAAGCTGATTAAAACCGCCGCTGTGGTGGCTCTGATCCTTTTTATCGCCGGTGCAGTAATTGGCACACTGGCCGTTCCTGTGGTCCTGTCCATGTTCTATTCGTGGTACTGGCTGTTCCTGTATGCCGGTTATCTGCTTGTCATCCTCTATGTGGCGCTTTACTGCATCCGCTACAGCTACGAAGAACACATCAATAACGGAGGGAAATCCTATGCAAAACGCTAACATCGGTCTGGTTGACATTACGTTGACCTGCCATTTCGAGGTCAAGGACGCCGAAGTGTTCGGCGGCGCTGGGGGCGTCGGCTACACAAGCGTTGCGCTAAAGCACGCGAAAGCCGCCGACCAGCTTGTGGGCATCATCAACAATTCGGTTCAGTGTGAGGGCTTCCTTTACGCCCAGCGCAAGAGCACTGCTGACCTGCTCGGCGTTCCCGTCGAGTGCGTCCGGGCCATTACATACGACCAGTATGAGGCTGCGACCGGGGACGATGAAACGGAGGACGACGATGAAGATTATTAAGCCCGGCTTCGAGTTCATCACGCCCATCAACGGCAGCGTGATCCTGAAGCGCCTTGAGGAGTGCGGGCGTGTCTGCTACAAATCCGAGGGCAAGATCACGGACGACAGCGCCCCGAAGTTCGTTGCCGGTATTATCAAGCGCGGCCACGAAGCCGTCTTAGAGCATTGCAGCTTTACCGTGAAATTCGTCTGTGACCGTGGCGTCAGCCACGAGATCGTCAGGCACCGGCTGGCATCCTATTGTCAGGAGAGCACCCGCTACTGTAATTACGGAAAGGATCAGTTCGGCAGCGAGATCACGGTCATTGAGCCGTGCTACCTGAACGAGAATACCTTCGCCTACGACGAGTGGAAAGAGGCTTGCCGCAGGGCTGAAACGGCCTACTTCAACCTTCTGAATTGGGGTCTGTCCCCGCAGGAGGCCCGCGCGGTGCTCCCGAACAGCCTCAAAACGGAGGTCGTTATGACAGCCAATATCCGTGAGTGGCGTCACTTCCTGCGGCTCCGTACCTCAACCGGCGCGCATCCGCAGATACGGGAAGTAGCTACACCACTTCTGCGTGAGTTGCAGCAGATCGTTCCCGTTTGCTTTGACGATATTCTGCCGAAGGAGGCTGACCATGAAACGAGCTGAAATTCTGGAGCAGGCGCGTAAATGTGTCTGCGGAGAGCGCGAACGTGAATACGGAAGACCCGAAAACAACTTCGCCCTTATCGGAAAGCTGTGGGAGGCGTACACCGGAATGCGCTACAGCGCGAAGGACGTTGCTATGATGCTGGCGCTCCTGAAGGTGGCCCGCATCAAGACCGGCGTCAAGGGTGACAGCTTTGTTGACTTGGCCGGTTACGCCGCCTGCGCTGGCGAGATCGCCACGGAGACGCCGAAAGTCCCGCCTGTCAACACCTGCATGGAAGAAATGTCCGAGCTGACCAAGGAGCTGTCGAAGAATCTTCGCGGTGCGGATAACGCTAAGGCACTGGCCGAGGAGATCGCCGACGTGGAAATCATGCTGGAACAGCTCAAGGTCATTTTCCGCAACCGCGCTCTGGTGGACCGCATCCGTGCGGGAAAGCTGGTCCGCCTGTCTGACCGGATCACGGGAGAAGCGCGGGAATGAGCGGTGCGGAGCTACACAAGGAGGCGACACCTTCCCCGGTGACGGGGGGGGTGATCCTGAGGACAGGAGTACCTGATTATGAACTATGACAGACAAATCACCATATCCGTAGGCAACAACCGCCGTGATATGGTCTGGAAACAGACGGTGCTGACCGTCGAAGAACTCTATAAACGGCTGTCTACCCCGGTCCGTGGAACTGAAACCCTGCAAGACTATCTGCATCTGAAGAAATCACAGCAGGACGACCTGAAGGATGTTGGCGGCTTTGTGGGCGGCTCCCTGCTGGGGCAGCGCCGCAAGGCAAACAACGTGACCGGGCGCGACGTCATCACGCTTGACTTTGATAATATCCCCGGCTGGCAGACGGAAACCATCATCGGCAAAATGGACGAGCTGGGCTTCAGCTACTGCATTTACAGCACCCGCAAGCACACGCCTGAGCGCCCGCGTCTGCGCGTCGTTGTCCCAACCGATAGAACTATGACCCTAGACGAATACGAGCCGTGCGCGCGCCGTGTGGCCGCTCATGTGGGCATCGGCATGGCCGACCCAACCACCTTTGAGACAGTCCGGCTCATGTACTGGCCTTCCTGCTGCTGTGACAGTGAGTTCGTCTACAAGGCCGTAGACGCACCGCTGATCTCCGCAGACGCCCTTCTGGGTACATATGCCGACTGGCACGATCTGACGAGCTGGCCGGTAGTCCCCGGCGCTACCAGCTATCAGAAGCTGGCCATGAAGCAGGGCGATCCCGAAGAAAAGCAGGGCCTTGTGGGTGCCTTCTGCCGCACCTATAACGTGCTGGCCGCTATGGACGCCTACCTGCCGGGCATCTATGAGGCCGTGGACAACGACCCTGACCGTTATACCTATCTGGGCGGCTCCACCACGGGCGGCGCGATCATCTACGACGGCGGCAAGTTTCTGTTCAGCCACCATGCGACGGACCCGTGCAGTGGGCGGCTGGTCAATGCCTTTGATCTGATCCGGCTACACAAGTTCGGGGACAAGGACGACAATGCTTCGCCGGAAACGCCCGTTGCAAAGCTCCCGTCCTACAAGGCTATGTGCGATCTGGCGCTGGCCGACAAGACCGTATGCGCCACACTCAACCGCGAACAGCACGAACAGGCTATGCGGGAGTTTGAGGGCATGGGCAACGACCCCACGCCGGAGGACGACACCGCATGGGCCGAGAAGTTGCAGCGGACGCAGGACGGCAAGATCAAGAGCACCATCGACAATGTGCTCATTATCCTTGACGGCGACCCGCTCCTGAAGGGCAAGTTTGCACTCAACCAGTTCGCCGGGCGCGGCGAGGTGCTGGGGCCGCTGCCGTGGAAGAAGGACGGCAAACGCCGCCTGTGGTCTGACACAGACAGCAACGGCCTGTACTGGTACATGGAACGCTTCTGGGGCATTTCCGGACGCGGCAACATCGACAGCGCCCTTGACATCCACGCCTCGCAGCACGCCTTCAACGAGGTCCGCGAGTACATCGAGCGCCTGACGTGGGACGGTGTGCCCCGGCTGGACACGCTGTTCATCGACTATCTGGGCGCGAAGGACACCGCCTATAACCGTGCTGTGTGCCGCAAGAGCTTCACCGCAGCCGTTACCCGCGCTATGATCCCCGGCTATAAGTACGACAACATGGTCATCCTCGCAGGGCCGCAGGGCATCGGCAAAAGTACCCTGCTGGATAAAATGTCCCGTGGCTGGTTCAACGACAGCATCCGCACCTTCGAGGGCAAGGACGCATCAGAGCTGCTTCAGGGCGTGTGGCTGGTGGAGGTGTCAGAGCTGGACGCATTCCGCAAGACCGACGTCGCCCGCATCAAGCAGTTTCTCTCCCTGCGTGCCGACCGCTACCGCGCAGCATATGGCCGTCACGTCTCGGAGCTGCCCCGGCAGTGCGTGTTCTTCGGCTCCACCAACACGACGGACTTTTTGCAGGACACGACCGGCAACCGGCGTTTTTGGCCTGTGGACGTGGGCGAACAGCCGCACGCAAAAACGGTGTGGCGCGACCTGACCGACGATGTTATCGACCAGCTGTGGGCGGAGGCGAAGGCCCGCTGGCAGGCTGGCGAATCGCTGTACCTCTCCGGCGACGTGGAGCAGGAGGCGAAGATCAAGCAAGAGGAACACCGCGAGGTGTCCGTCCGTGAGGGCATGATCGAGGAGTTCGTCGAAAAGCAAGTGCCGGTGGACTGGGCGAAGTGGCCGCTTGACAGGCGGCGGGATTACTGGTGCGGAGCTACACGGACACCGGACGGACAGGAGCTTGAGCTTGTGGACCGTGACCGTATTTCCGCCGTGGAAATCTGGTGTGAGCGTCTGAACGGGAATATCCGCGACATGAAGCCCGCTGACACGCGGGAAATCAACGCCATTCTGGCAAAGATGGACGGCTGGAAGCGGAATAATAACCCGCTCCGTTTTGGCCCATACGGTCAGCAGCGCGGCTTTGCCCGTGTCCGTCGCCGGTAACGAAATAGGCGTTACAAACGGGGTGTTACAAGCGGAAACGGCGTCGAAGCTGTAACACCTATGCCGTTACAGAAATTTTTTGTGTAACCCCTGTTGTAACACCATCTGTAACCCCGAAAAGCCCGTATTTCAAAGGCTTTTCGGCTTGGTGTTACAATGTTACATACTTTTCCTATTGAATACTTGTAATAAAGGGCGCACGGGTGTTATACGCCATAGCGCCTATACGCACGGGGAATTATAGGATTTTATCCCCAACTGTAACAGGAGGAACTATTGAATGCTTGAATCCTATTACGAAAATAAGCTGAGAACCGGCGTCCAGAAGCTGGGCAACGGCGTCCGGTGTCTGAAGTTTGAAAGCCCCGGTTTTTCCGGTGTCCCCGACAGGATTATCCTACTTCCCGGCGCAAAGGTGATTTTTGTAGAGATGAAAAAGCCGGGGAAAACGGAACGCAAGCGGCAGCTTTACGTGCAAGGGCTGTTGCGGGCGCTGGGCTTTGAAGTTTTCTCGGCGGTCGATAGCGATGAGAAGATCAAAGCCGTGCTTGCACGATGCAGGGAGGTACTGAGGGATGAAGGAATTTTGCCCGCATAACTATCAGCAGTATTGCATTGACCGGATTATCCGTGATCCGGCATTGGGGCTTTTTCTGGACATGGGCCTCGGTAAAACGGCTATCACGCTGACTGCGATCAAGCGGCTGAAGTACGAATATTGGGCAGTGCGGAAGGTGCTTGTCATTGCTCCGAAGAAGGTAGCAGAAAGCACGTGGGACAAAGAAGCTGCAAAGTGGTCCCACCTCTCCTGTCTCCGGCTGGTACACGTCCTCGGCTCTGTGGGGCAGCGTACCGCAGCACTGGCCCAAACGGCGGACGTTTATCTTATCAACCGCGAGAATGTGCAATGGCTGGTGGGCTATTACGGGCACAGCTGGCCGTTCGATATGGTGGTCATTGATGAAAGCAGCAGCTTCAAGAATCATCAGGCAAAGCGCTTCAAGGCGCTGAAGCTGGTGCGCTCTCGGATCAACCGCATTGTGGAGCTGACCGGCACGCCGAATCCTCGCAGCCTTATGGACCTGTGGGCGCAGGTGTACCTGCTGGACTGCGGGCAGCGGCTGGGCCGTACCATCACGTCATACCGCGACGCATACTTTGTGCCGGACAAGCGCAGCCGCACGACGATCTTCTCCTATGCGCCGAAGCTGGGTGCAGCGGACGAAATCTACAGGCGCATTTCTGACATCTGTATCAGCATGAAATCGGAAGACTACCTCGACCTGCCGGAACTGATCTATGAGGACATCCCCGTCAAGCTGGACCCCGCAGCTCAAAAGGCTTATGATCGTTTGGAGCGGGACACGCTGCTTAAGGTGGACGAGACAGTCATTACGGCTGGCTCTGCCGCTACTCTGCGCGGCAAGCTCCTACAGCTCTGCAACGGCGCTGTGTACGACGAGGACGGGAACGTCATCACCGTGCATGACTGCAAGATCGAGGCGCTGCTTGAGACTGTGGAGCAGCTGAACGGGCAGCACGCGATTATTTGCTACAACTTCAAGCACGACCGTGACCGGCTGTTGCAGGCGCTGGAAGCTACACACTTGCGGGTGAGAGTGTACGGGGGCAAAGCGGAAGAAGACGACTGGAACGCTGGCAACATTGACCTGCTGTTGATGCAGCCCGCGTCCTGTGGCTACGGCCTCAACCTGCAAGAGGGCGGCCATCACATCATCTGGTTTGGCCTGAACGACAGTTTGGAGCTGTACCAGCAGACCAATAAGCGCCTGCACCGGCAGGGGCAGCCGTACCCCGTCATAGTCCACCATCTGGTGGTGCTGGGCGGTACGGACGAAGATGTTATTAAATCTCTGGGCGGCAAAGCCAATGCACAGGATAGCCTGTTGGAAGCCCTGAAGGTTAGAATTCAGAAGGCTAAGGAGGCCGCAGCATGACTATCAAAGAACTATCGCAACTCTACCACCTCAACCGTGAAATCGAAATGGACAAGCGCCGCTTGGACGAATTGGAACTGTTGGCATCATCCCCGAAGGCGCAGAACTTGGACGGTATGCCCCACGCGCCCGGCTACGGCGACGCGCTGGCGCGCTGTGTTGCTGAGATTGTGGACCTGAAGGCGATCATTTCCGCAAAACAGCAGCAGTGCATTTATGAGCGTAACCGCCTTGAACGGTACATATCCAGAATTCCGGATAGCCTGACCCGGCAGATATTCACATATCGCTTTGTGAACGGCTTGAGCTGGTGGCAGGTAGCCTATTCAATCGGCGGCAACAACACCGGCGACGGCGTGCGTATGCGCGTGAAACGCTACTTGGAGGAGACAGACGAATAAACCTTGTTCGTTTTGTTCGCTCTGTTCGTAGTAAACTATAGCATGGAATTCAAGACACGCGAGAGGCGGTACACGGTTCTGCCTCCGGCCTTACCGCCTGTGTCTTGAATTCTATTTTTGCAGATAGGAGGCCCGCGCCATGTACCGCGATCAGAGAAATTACGAAAATCTGAATAGGGCAAAGTTCATCGGCGCGGGAGCCTTTGACATACCGCGCATTTTGGCCGAAGTTCCGGCCACGCCTCAAAGCTGGATCGGCTTTAACTATGCGAAAAGCTGCAAGGACCCGGCGAACAAAGCCGTTCACTTTTTCGTAGACGACTACCAGTTCAACCGCCTGTGGACGAATCCTGACGCCTATCTTGATATGCTGCGGCGCTTCAAGGCAGTACGCACGCCGGATTTTTCGACCTATACGGACTTCCCGAAAGCCGTTCAAATCTGGAACCATTACCGCAAGCATTGGCTCGGTGCGTACTGGCAAGGCAACGGGATCACGGTTATTCCGACCATCTCTTGGAGCGACGAAAGCAGCTTCGAGTGGTGCTTTGACGGTGAACCCGTAGGCGGCGCTGTGGCCGTTTCCAGTGTGGGAACGCAGCTCAACAAGCGCGCCGCAGAGCTTTTCCGGCTCGGCTACGACGAAATGCTCCGCCGTCTGAATCCATCGACGATTTACTTTTACGGCCTTGTGCCTGAAGGCATTTCCGGGCCTATCGTTCATGTGGCGGCTTTTCAGGAGCAGATCAAGGCGCGGACTACAAAACCGAAAGAAAGTGTGGTATAATACATGGGTGGACGTGGCGGCGGTTCCGGGCGCGGCAGCAGCGCGCTTGACACAAAAGACGTCGGAGAGCTGCGACAGTATATGCAGGATCATTACAGCGTGACGGTACATTCGTCCGCTGATAAGGTCGATTTCGGCGTTTTGCGCTCGGCAGCCGGTGAGCTTGAAGGACTGCTGAAAGAGTTCCCGCAGGCGGCAATCGGCATCCATGAGCTGAACGGCAGCGAAAGCCGTTCCAATGCCTACGCCTCTGCTTCTCTGTCCGGCAAATTGCAGCTCAATCCCAAAATGATGGGCGATCAGGCACAGTTGGATCAGAACTACGAAAATGACGTGCGCGTCAAGTGGCATCCTGACGGCACAAGCAGCGTACATATTGCCTCACACGAAATCGGGCATCTGCTGGAAAGTGCGTTGGTGTTCAAGAACATCACGCAGACCGGCTACTACGGGACTATGGACCGGATCAACGCATGGAACAAGCACCGTTTCGCTACGAAGGTGGTGAGCGAGGCCGCAAGGGCCGCAAAGAAAACCGCAGCCGGAAAAGGGCTGACGAATGACCAGCTTGTGGCGCAGATTTCCCGATATGCGACCAAAAACCGTTCTGAGGCTATGGCCGAGGCCGTCGCAGACTATCGCGCCAACGGCAGCCGCTCAAAGCCGCTGTCTCAGGCAATTTGGAAAATTCTCAAAAGGGAGTTAGGATAGCATGAGTGAGATTAGAAACGAAAATGACCCTGAACTGATTATGATGGGATATGTGATCCGCGACGAGGACACGGACGAGATCATCGGCATCAGAGACGACGCCCCCGACGACGTGAAGGCATTCTTCAAGGAGTACATGAACCAGAGCGACGACGAACCCGTCGTCAGATAGGAGGCCCACAATGGCAAAAAAGACCCCCGCGCAGCCCGCGAAGGGCAAGACCGGCAAGCGCCCCGGCGCGCCTTATGACGCTAAGCCCACCAAAGCGGAGGGCGGCAAGGGCAAAGGCCCGAAACCCGTTATCCGTGTAAACTGAACACGATTTCAACCGTCAGCGGCTTTCCGCTGGCGGTATTTTTATACCCAAAAAGAGGTGAGACAATATGCAGCTTGACAGATTCAAGCGTGAATTCAAGCGTCTGAACGGCGTTTATGCGACTGACAAAGTGGTGCTTTTCCGCAATCCGCTTGAGCTGTACAGCCTGACAACCGGCAAGATCATTGCATCCTTCAACAGCCTTGACGAGGCTTTGCACTTTGAGATTGACGGCAAGACCCTTGAGCAGCGGATCAGCGCATGGACGGAGATCACCTTCCCCGTGGAGCACGGCGGGCGCGGCGGCGGTTCCGGTATCGGTTTTAGCGGCGGCTGGCCGTCCTCTGGTGGCGGCAGCGGCAAGGACGAAACCACCGCAGACCTGCCTGCGCGTATGAATGTCAAAATCGGCTCCAACCGTGTCTATGAGGACATGGTACGCGCCTTTGTGGCCGCGCACGGCGACGCGCTGGAAGAACACGGCGTGGTCGTGGATGAACAGGGCTTCGCTACGAAATACCGCCACGGTAACGCGGGCAGCATTTCCGGGCTGACCGGCAACGGCAAAGAAATTGCCATTCATAACCACCCGCGCGACGGCTGGCCGACCTTCAGCAAGGAGGACGTTATCAACACCGCCCTCGGCACCCGGCGCGGCATTGTGGCCGTCAGCACCAAAACCGGACGCGGCGACGATACCGCGAGATACGCGGGCGTGTACACCTTCACGAAGGGTACGCATTTCAACGCTTCCGGCTTTGTAAAGGCGGTCAACAGCGCTCAGCTCAGTGGCAAGGACTACAACGACGCCGTTTCTAAGTGGCTGAAAGCCAATCAGCAGAAATTCGGTTACAAGTACAGCTATCAGAAAGCGAAGTGACGAAGGAGGAAAAACCACAGATAGGAGGTGCGAAGCGTGAGCAGACCACAAGACAAGAACCTCATTCCTCTGACCGAACGCAGCGAAGAAGAGGCTCACGCTATCCGCTCTGCTGGTGGTAAAGCCAGTCAGGAGAAACGCCGTGAGCGGCAAATGATGGCTGACCTTCTTGAGCTGTATTCCGGCCTCCCGATTACCGATAAGCGCAAGCAGAACCGCCTGAAAAAGCTGGGCATCCCGTCTGAGGTGCTGACCCAAAAAATGCTTGTGGCCGACGCTCTTATGCGGTCGGCGCAGGCGGGCAACACCTATGCGATCCAGCTCTATATGGACATCACCGGCGAAACCGGCTTGGGCGGCAGCGCAAAGGACAACAATCTGCTTGAAGCTATCCAGAATGCCACAAAGGAGGACGTGAACACGGATGATATACCAGAACTTCAGCAAGCGGCAGCTTCTGACGCTGACGTGGTGGAATAAGCCGCAGTTCATGGACTGTGACGGCATCATCTGTGACGGCTCTATCCGTTCCGGCAAGACCGTTTCCATGACAGACGGCTTTATCCTGTGGAGCATGAGCCGCTTCAACGGTCAGAACTTCGCTATATGCGGCAAGACGATTGAATCGCTGCGCCGCAATGTTATAACCCTCATGCCGCAATGGCTTGAGGGCATTTTCTCAATCACTGAACGCCGCAGTGAAAACAAGCTGATTATCACGTCTGGCGGCGTGACCAACAGCTACTATATGTTCGGCGGCAAGGACGAGTCAAGCTACACACTTGTGCAGGGCATCACGCTTGCGGGCGTGCTGTTCGATGAGGTGGCCCTTATGCCCCGTTCCTTCGTGGAACAGGCTATGGCCCGTTGCAGCGTGGCCGGTTCTAAATTCTGGTTCAACTGCAACCCTGAAAACCCCGGTCATTGGTTTTACACTGAGTGGATCAAGAAGGCGCGAGAGCGGAACATCCTGTATCTGCACTTCACGATGAACGACAATCTGAGCCTTGCCCCCGAAATCAAGGCCAGATATGAGGGAATGTACACCGGCGTTTTCTACCGGCGTTATATTCTCGGTTTGTGGGTAAAGGCCGAGGGCCTTGTCTACCCCATGTTCGACCGCTCAGCGCATATCGTCCCAAAGGTCCCGGCGCTTAATCCACGGCACCGCTACTATGTGTCCGTGGACTATGGCACCGTCAACCCGTTCGCCGCTGGCCTGTACGATTACAGCCCCTCGGAGCAAAAGGCCGTCATGATTAGGGAGCTGTATTACAAGGGCGGCAGCAACAATCGTGTGGACAATGAGGCGTATTACAAGATGCTGTGCGACCTGATCGGGGACTACCCGATCCAGTACATCATCATTGACCCGTCCGCGTCGTCCATGATCGAGACAATACAAAAATACGGTAAATACATGGTCGTAAAGGCCGACAACGACGTTTTGAACGGCATTCAGGACGTGACGAAGTTCTTAAATGCCGGGTGCCTGTACTTCCACAAGAGCTGCAAAAGCACCTTTGAGGAGTTCGAGACGTATTCGTGGGACGAGGAAAAGGCCGAAGATGCAGTTATCAAGGAAAACGACCATAGCATGGACCAGCTCAGATATTTCTGCCGGACAGCCCTGCGGAGTGAGCTGAAATGGATAGTTTAAGGCGGTGATGAAATGAATTTTTTTACGCGCCTGCTAAGGAGGATCAAAATGCTTTTTATTCATAGCGGGACCGATATTGCGAAAGCATTTGGCGTTGAACTCATTTCCTCGCCGGAAATGTCCAGCGCCCTTACAAACTGGGACCGCATTTCTACCGGCAAGCCGCCTTGGCTGAATGCCGAGGATGAAATCGGGACTATCAACATGGCAAAACACATCAGCGACACCCGCGCAAAGCTGGTGACGCTGGACATTGGTATTGCTATTTCCGGCTCGCCCCGTGCCGACTATTTGCAGGGGCTGGCCGACGACCTGCTCAAGCGCTTGCCCGACCGTGTATCGGAGGCCGAGCGGCTGGGCGGCATCATGCTCAAGTGGAACGGCGAGACATGGGACTTCATCCTGCCGGGCAACTTCGGCATTACGGCGAAGGACGACAACGGCGAAATCGTCGGCGCTATCTTTGCGGCGCATACCGCGCAGGGCAGCCGCCATTTCACACGGCTTGAATACCACCGCTTCGAGGGCAGCACCGCAGAGGGCGGCAAGCTCTACAAGATCACGAACAAGGCGTTTGAAAACCGGCTCAGCACGAAGGGCGAAGTTACTCTCGGTGAGGAGGTGGCGCTTGACAAGGTTGACGCATGGGCGCATCTGGCCCCCGAAGTTACCATTACCAACCTTGAAACGCCGCTGTTCGGCTACTATCGCGTTCCCGGTGCAAACACTGTTGACCCGTCGTCCCCGCTGGGACTTTCCGTGTTTGCCAATGCTCTTGCAGAGCTGAAGGCCATCGACATTGCCGTCAGCCGCAAGAATACGGAGATCGAGGACAGCAAGCACATTACCTTCGTCGGGCAGCAGCTCATTCAGAACGCGCAGAACCGCAATGTCGAGCTGCCGCGTTTTGTGAAGGGCCTCGGTATGGGCCTGTCTGACGGCGAGGTTTCCGCAATCCATGAGCACGCGCCGACGCTGTTGACCGACGCGCGGATCAAGGACATCAACTTCGACCTGTCTATGGCCGGTGTCAAATGCGGCTTTTCCGAAGGTGTGTTTGTACTGGACGGCCAGACCGGCATGATTACCGCAACACAGGTCGAGGCCGACGACCGCGACACCATCCAGACGATCAAGACCGACCGCGACGCGCTCAAGGACGCCATCACACAGGCGCTGGCAGGTGCTGACGCGCTGGTCACGCTCTACAACCTCGCGCCGCTGGGCGAATATGAGGTCAATTTCAATTTCGGCGACGTGACCTACAACTATGAGGAGGACAAAGCCTCGTGGCGCGCCTACGTCATGCAGGGCTGGGTCCCGAAGTGGATGTACTTCGTAAAGTTCGAGGGCATGAGCGAGGAAGAAGCAAAGGCTATGACCGCAGAGGCCGACGCGGCGCAGATTGAGAAAGCCCAGCTTTTCGGCGCAGAATAGGAGGCGGCATAAATGCTGACCCCTCAGCAGATTCTGGACATCATCGAAACCTTGTACCCGCAAATCGACGAGTTGAACGTGTGGATTACCAGCGACCTTATCCGGCGTGTTATGGCGCGGTTAGGGCGCGGCGAGGGCGTTTTTCTCACCGCCTCGGATGAATGGCAGCTTGAGGTTTATCAAGCCGCAGGCGGCCATCTGGACGCCGTACAGCAGGAAATCAAGCGCTGGACGAAGGCGACAGACGCAGAGATCAAGCGCATCTTTGAAGACGCCGGTATCAAAGCCCTTGCCTACGACAGCAATTTCTATGTTGAACATGGGCTTGCAGGCATTGAGCTTGCACAGTCTGAGAGCATGATTCGGCTGCTTGAGGACACCTACCAGCGCACGGCGGGCACCGTCCACAACTTCACCCGCACGACCGCGCACTCGAGCCAACAGCAGTTGCTGAAAGCTCTGGACACCGCGCATTTCAAGGTAGCGTCCGGCGCGACATCGTACACGCAGGCCGTACAGGAGGCCGTCAGCAGCATTGTTGACACGCAAACGCAGGTCATTTATCCTACCGGACACGTTGACACCATCGAAACCGCTGTGCTGCGGGCTGTTCGTACCGGCGTCGCGCAGGCATCCGGCAATATGGCCGTTCAAGGCATGGAAGAACGCGACTGGGACATTGTGCTTGTGTCGGCGCACCTCGGCGCACGATACGGCGACGGCGGTCAAAACCCCGGAAATCACTTCTGGTGGCAGGGCAAGTTCTACAGCCGGACAGGCCGAACGCCTGACCTACCGCTTTTCGTGGAATCCACAGGGTATGGCACTGGCGAGGGCTTGTGCGGCTGGAACTGCCGCCACAGCTTCGGCCCCGGCGACCTGCGGCACAATCCATACGCGCAGTTCGACGCGGAGGAGAACAAGAAAGCCTTTGACCTCAGCCAGAAGCAGCGCGGGAAGGAATCACGCATCCGGCGCACAAAAACAAAGCTGGTCGGCCTTCGCACGGCCATTGAGGCAGCGGAGGACGCGGGCGTGAAAGCTGCACTCGAAGCGCAGTACACACGGACGGCAAAGCTGCTGGAAAAGCAGAATTTGGATTACAACCAGTTCTGCACGGACAACGGCCTGAAGCGCCTCTCTGACCGCATCCAGATTGCAAAATGGACGCGGGAAGACGCGCGAAAATCCATTGCCGCCGCCCGCGGCAAGTAAATAACCACAAAGCAGAGCTTTACAGCACCATTCCGGCGCTGTGAGGCTCTGCTTTTCTATGCCCCTTCCAGTATCGCCGGTGCAACTCCGGCAGGGGTACAAAATCGGACTATCGGCGGTCCTAACAATGCCGAAAACGGCCAGACGCTGCAACGTCTTAAATATCTGCTATTGCCGTTATACAGGAGGTTATCTATGAAAACCGAAGAACTGACCGCACTGGGGCTGAATGAAGATCAGGTCAAGCAGGTGTTCGCGCTCAACGGGAAAGACGTTGAGGCCGCGAAGGCTGCCAAGGACAAGACCATTGCAGACCTCACGGCAGAGCGCGACGGCCTGAAAACCCGCCTCGATACTGCCGAAACCACGCTGAAGAAGTTTGAGGGTATCGACCCGCAACAGATTCAGCAAGAGATTCAGACCTACAAGACGCAGGCGGAGGACGCGGAGAAGAAATTCGCCCGCGAGATCACGCAGCGCGATCAGAAGGACTGGATCACCAAGAAGCTGGACGAGTACGGCGTCACTTCTCCCTTTGCCCGCACGGCTCTTGTGTCCGAGTGTATGTCTCCGGACGCCGGTCTGACGTGGAAGGACGGCGAATTTTTCGGCTTTGACGACTTTATGAAAGCCGCCAAGCAGAAGGACGCCGGTCTGTATCAGACTGCCGAGGAAAAGGAAGCCGCAGAAAAGGCGGCAAAGCAGAAGGAAAAAGCGCCTGCTTTTACGGGACCCACGGGCGACCCCGGCACCGGCTCTGAGAAGTACACCCCGCCCAAAATTTTCTAATAAACAAAGGAGTATGAATTATGCCTCGTATTAACGCACTGAACATCCTGCTGGAAAGCGACGGCAAGGAATATCTTGCCGAGCTGTTCGGCAAAACCATTGAGGGCGTCCAGAAGGCGCTGATCTCCGGCTCCATGAAGAACATGGACCTGTCCGGCGATCCCGTTTCCGGCACCGTCGAAGCTAAGCGCTTCGTCAACGCCACCCCCAAGAACTACGGCACCGCGCGTACCGCAGGCAAGGGCGACGCCGTGAAGGCAAAGCCCGTCACTGTTGCCATCGACACCGACCGCGAGATCGTCGAGGAGCTGGAACAGAAGGACGTCCGCCTGTACGGCGTTGACGGCGTTCTGGACCGTCGTTCCGCAAACCACATTCTGCGTATGGCTGCCGAGCTGGACAATGCGTTCTTTGCCGCTGCTGCCGGTAAGGCCACTGTGCTGAACCTGTCCGCCTACAAGACCATCTCTGACGAGCTGGAAGCCAT
>ENA-OQCL01000109-OQCL01000109.1-human-gut-metagenome-genome-assembly--contig:-NODE-109-length-46165-cov-6.264781_pt1 | contig 46165 bp, 47 predicted proteins | sample MGYA00242502_ERZ504586 | MGnify/ENA primary metagenome ERZ504586 (study PRJEB26092, sample SAMD00036316) | human gut metagenome | host: Homo sapiens | study: EMG produced TPA metagenomics assembly of... | reverse complement strand
TCCGGTGGCGCTGTCGATGAAACTCCAGAGGCCGGGTAGACGTACTCTGAGGAGGCGTCCACATTCTTAAGACCCGTGATCGTCAGCGTGTCGCCCTCGCGGACATAGCTGCCCTCGTAGACGTCGGTTATCATGGCATTTGCCGGGCAGGAAAAAGCGGCAGGTCGCGTCGTCAATGAGGTCTATCTCCAGAGTCTCCTTGCCCATGGGGCCTTCAGACTCGCAGGTGTAGGCCATGCCCTCGGCTGCGGGGGCCTCTCCCTCTGTCTCGGGTGCGGCTTCGCCCGCCGCGGTGAAGGTGTAGGCAGAGGGGTCTATGGTGATAGTCGCATCACCGGTGGTGCTGTCTATATAGCTCCAGAGGCCCGGAGTCGGATAGGGCGAGGCGGGGTCTACGTTGGTCAGGCCCGTGATGTTGACCGTGACGCCGTCGTCCGCTATCTCATAGGTACCGGCGTAGACATCGGTTATCATGGCGTTGCCGGGCAGGAAGAACTGGCAGGTGCCGTCGTCCATGAGGTCGAACTGATGAGCCTCCTGGCCGCCTATGCCCTCCATCATGGCGACGTAGCTCGTGCCGCCTTCGAATTCACCGCCAGCGGTGGCCGGGGCCTCCCCACTTCCCTGATCCTCCTGCATGGTGTCGTTGTAGCCGTTCTGCTCATCCCAGTAGACCATCAGGTTTTCGCGGGCAAGCACTTCTTCATAGGTGAAGCTCTCAATGTAGGGCGAGGTGTCAAAGCAGACGAGGGCCGCGTTGCCGCCGTTCAGCTCCGCGTCTATCGGGAAATACAGGCCGATGCTGTTGGGGTTGGACTTGCCGTAGTCCACGCCGGCCTCACCAAACATGACGTTATAGGCAAGGTTCGCCAGGGTGGCCGCCGCGTCGCCGCCACCGAACTGGCAGGCACCGCGGAACACGCTCTTGGTGCCGGAAGTCTCGGACACGGCGCCTATGAGGTATTCGTACTCGTCGCCCATTACTCCGCCGGAGAAGAAGGCAAACTCATCCTGCTCATCCTCAGGATAGGTGTCCATTATGTACTGGCTGCCGGCCGTGGAAACAAGGGAGTTATACGCAATGATAACACGCACGTTCGGGTCGTCGGTCAGCACGCCCGCAACGACGGAGCGGTTGTCGCCGGAGATGTCCATCTCAGTGGTGCAGTCAGCCAGATTCGTCACGCGCTCGGCTATCATCTCGCAGTAGACGGGGTTTTCGATGCGCTCAGCCTCGGAGACGACCTCGCCCATGAGGTTTACGTACTCACCGGCCTCATTTTTGAGCCAGGGCTCCAGAATCTGCGCCTCGCCCGCGCAGCGGCTCTTAGCGTCATCGCTTATAGTGCTGCTCAGGAAGGCAACGTGCCAGTCGCCGTCGGCATCCATATGCTCCTCGACCCACGTTTTGGCAACGGAGGCTACGTACATGCCTATCATGTACTCATCATCGGCGGAGACGGCGTCATAGGCGTCCTCAGAGATGGTGCCGGTGCCGCCGCTGATGACGACCTTTATACCCGCCTCGCGGGCTTCCAGCAGGGTGTCCTCCAGCGTCTCGATCTCACAGGGCAGGACGACGAGCATTTCAGCGTCCATCAGAATGAAGTTCTGGATCTGCTGCACCTGGTTGGATACGCTGTCGTCAGCAGAGACGACCTGCACCTCGTAGCCAAGCGCCTCGAAGGTTTCGGTCAATGCTGCGGATTCCAGTTCCGCTATGCTGCTGGACATGTTCTGCATACAAACTCCGATAAGGCCGCTGCCCTCTCCGCTTTCGCCCCCGGTGGGCGCCGCCTTCTGCTCTCCGCAGGCGGCGAGCAGACCGATGAGCAGCGCTGCGACAAGCAAAAGACTAAATAGCTTTTTCATTTCGTTTTCTCCTCCATATCATCTTTTTAAATACACGTGGCTTTCGCCCTTTTCTGATTCAATTTTAACTTCAATATTCACACTTGAGAATTGGCTCAAGCGCTTTTGCTATTCTATATTTTTTAAATCTTCATAACACAATATCTACAAAGCGTCGAAGCCCGCTTTGTGCTGATTGCCATTAATTCAGCATTATTAACAATCCCATAAGCTCTGCCGCAGCAAATTTGACCGGCGTTCTCTCGCCGCCTCCCTCAGCGTTTATGCTGAATTTTAGTTTTTCTCTGAACTCGTCATATCACTCTCCGCATGGCAATAACTGCATATTCGCCGCGCGTGCGGTTGACAAAGCGCTATTAGTGGTGTATAATCCCGCCATTGACTGCGCCCAGGCGCGGAATCAGGAAAGGAGCGAGCCCGGTCCCATGGAGGACAGCGATAGTAGCGACGGAAACTGGCATACCCCTGCTGTGACCGCCATATGTTGCGCATATCTGTACCCAAGCCGGGCACAGGTGCGCTTTTTTTGCGCCCTGAAATGGCTTTCATCCGTATAGATATGATTTTTGGAGGTCATACATAAACTATGGATTATCTTACAAGCATCGTCATAATGGCGGTCCTGGTGCTGTTCTCGGCGTATTTCTCAGCCACAGAGACAGCGTTCTCATCGCTCAACCGTGCGCGCCTGAAGGCGGAGGCCGACAGGGGCGACAAGCGCTCCGCAGAGGTGCTGAAGCTCGTCTCGGATTTTGACAAGCTGCTCTCCACCCTGCTCATCGGCAACAACATAGTCAACATCGCGGTGTCGTCCATCGGTACGGTCACATTTATCAGACTGCTGAACGACTCGGACAAGGGCGCCTCGGTATCCACCATCGTTGTGACCGTTGTTGTGCTTATTTTTGGCGAAATAACCCCGAAAAGCATCGCCAAGGAGGCGCCGGAGAGCTTCGCGCGCTTCTCTGCGCCGCTGCTGCGCGTGTTCATGTGGGTGCTGATGCCCCTGAGCTGGGTTTTCGGGCTCTGGAAAAAGCTCGTCGCCAAACTCTTCCGCGTGAAGGGCGACCGGAGCATGACGCAGGAGGAGCTCTCTGTCATCGTGGACGAAGCAGGAGAGGGCGGCGGCATAGACAGCGACGAGGTCGAACTGCTGCGCAGCGCGCTTGAATTCACTGAGCAGGAGGCCGGCGACGTGCTCACCCCTCGCGTGGACCTTGAGGCTGTCCAGCTCGACGCGGACGAGGAGACCGTCGCGGCCGCCTTCCGCAGCTCGCGCTTTTCACGCCTGCCTGTTTACGACGGCAGCATAGACAACATAGTCGGCGTTGTTCACCAGAAGGATTTCTATGACCGCGGCATAGCGGACGGCGGACTCGCCGCCATCATGTCTCAGCCTGTGTACGTCCCGCCCAGCATCAAAATAAGCGCCCTGCTCAAGACTCTGCAAAGGGCCAAGGCACACAGGGTAGGCATGATGCGTCACGGATGAGTACGGCGGTACTTTGGGCATCGTAACTATGGAGGACATCCTGGAAGAGCTGGTTGGCGACATCTGGGATGAACACGACGAGGTCGTGGAAGAGCTCAGGCAAACCGGTGAGGACAGCTATCGCGTAAGCGGCTCGGCTGAACTGGACGAGGTGTTTGAGCGCTTCGACATCGCCTGCGAGAGTGAAAGCGTCACTCTCAGCGGCTGGGTCATGGAACAGCTCGGCCGCATCCCCAAGCCCGGAGACAGCTTCAGCTTTGACGGCCTCAGCTTCACCGTCCTCTCAGTGGACAGCCGCCGCGTCACCGAGGTGGAAATAAAAAAGCTCCCTCCTGTTGAAGAGGAAGAAGAAAAGGAATGACAACACGCCTCCCCTGCCGGGGAGGGGTGCTTTTTTTTGCCGCGCGATTCTCTATGAAAGGCGCAATATGACGGCCTGATACGGCGCAAGTTTCAGGCGGCCTTCGCTTTGCCACTCGCAGTCTTCCGCGTTCGTGAGTATCAGTTCCGGGGCTGCGGCGCCCTCGGGGAAGCTGCGAACAACTTCGTTTTCGCTGAAATTAGCGGCGACAAGCCAGGTCTCTCCCTCCAAGCGCTTAAAATACGCAAAGACCTGCTTGTCCTCCGGCCATACCAGCTCTACCTCGCCGTATGGCATGATGAGGTTTTCCTTGCGCATTGCTATGATGCGCCGGTAAAAGTGCAGGACGGAATCAGGGTCTGCCAGAGCCTTTTCAACGTTTATCTCGTCGTTGTCCGGGTTGAGCATTATCCAGGGCGTTCCGCTGGTGAAGCCACCGTTGGGGCTGCCGTCCCAGGGCATGGGCGTCCGGGCGTTGTCGCGGGCCTTGCGGTGTATTGCATCCCACATAAACTCCTCGCCCGCCCCGGTTCGGCGACAGTTTTCTGCAAAGGTGCGGCTCTCGATGTCCCGGAGTTGGCTCACGTCGGTCCACGGGACGTTTACCATGCCCAATTCCTCGCCCTGATAGACGAACGGAGTACCGCGCAGCGTATGCAGGACCATCGCCAGCATTTTTGCGCAGCGCTCTCTGTACTTGCCCGTGGTGCCGAAGCGCGAGAGCGCCCGTGGCTGATCCTGATTGGACCAGAAAAGGCCGAGCCAGCCGTCGTGCAGTTCGCTCTGCCAGCGGGTCAGGCGCTCCTTGAGCTCAGGCAGCTCCCAGGGCCTGTAATACCACTTGCCAAGCGGCTGGCCGTCCATGTCTATGTGCTCGAAGGAGAACACGGCGTCCAATTCGCGCTTTTTTCCGGCAGTATACTTCTTCCCCTCTTCGGTGTTCAGCGCTATGCACTCGCCTACGGTGAAGATGTCCTTGTCCGCGTATACCTGCTCCGCCATCTCCTGTAGGTACTCGTGTATGGGCGGAACGTCGCACATGTGCTCAACCGGGAAAACATAGCCGTTCATGTCCGTCGGCCCGGAGGCATCCGGCAGGCCGTCGGTTTTGCACAGCAGGTTTATAACGTCCATCCTGAAGCCGTCCGCGCCCTTGTCAAGCCACCAGGACATCATTTCATATACCTCTTTGCGCACGGCTTCGTTATGCCAGTTGAGGTCCGGCTGCTTTTTGGAGAAGAGGTGCAGGTAGTATTCGTCCGTCTGCGGGTTATACTCCCACGCGGAAGGGGTGAAAAAGGACGCCCAATTGTTGGGCTCCTTCCCTTCCCTGCCCTCTCTCCAGATATAATAGTCGTGCTTCGGGTCGTCACGGCTGCTGCGGGCGCTTACGAACCAGGGGTGCTCGTCCGAGGTGTGGTTCACCACGAGGTCCACAAGTATCCTGATACCGCGAGAGTGCAGCTTGTCTCTGAGCTCCTCCCAGTCCTCCATGGTGCCGAAGATGTCCAGGATACGGCGATAATCGGATATATCGTAGCCCATGTCGTCTCCAGGGGACTCAAAAACCGGGCCCAGCCAGATACCGCCTATTCCCAGGTCTGCGAGGTAATCCACGCGGTCTATTATTCCGCGCAGGTCGCCTATACCGTCGCCGTTCGAGTCCTGGAAGCTGCGCGGATATATCTGGTAGAAAACGCACTCCTTCCACCAATGCCTGTCAAGCTCCACTATACCTCACCTCGATCCAAACGTATTTCCTCAGCTCGGGAGGCGGATTCATAAATAGCGTCTATCATTCGCTGCACAGTGTAGCAGCTGCGCGCCGAGCTCACAGGCTGCTTCCCGCTCTCAACGCAGTGTACGAAGTGCGCTATTTCGTTTTTGAAGCCCTCTTTCCACGCGTCATCACGCACGAACTTCGGTTGTATGTCGGCGCAATAGCCCTGCTCCATGCCGTAAATCACGAAAGGATTTAAGCTTGCGCCCTCCCTGGTGCCGTATATTTTAAGATTGAAGTCTTCCTCCGGGCCGTTTATTGCCCAGCTGACCGTCAGGGTCATGCTCTTGCCGTTTTCAAAACGTATCAGAGCGGCCGCCGCCTCTTCCACGTCCATAGGCCTGCCTGCGGGCGCTTCCGTTCCCCAGCTGCTCAGGCCGCGGGCTCCGGCATCCCCCAGGCGGCTGTGCGTTACGGCGCTGACCGCCACAGGCTCGGGGCTGCCCATGAGGTACCAGGCAGTGTCTATTGCGTGGACGCCTATGTCTATGCCTGCTCCTCCACCGGACAGCGCCTTCTGCACGAACCAGCCGTTTGAGGGTATGCCGCGCCGCCTTATCCAGCGTGCGTCGGCGTGGTAAATATCGCCCATCAACCCGGCCTCGCGGCGCTCGGTCAGGATAAGGCTCTCCGTCCTGAACCGGTTGAGCATCCCCAGCATGAACGTAACGCCCGCGCGCTCAGTTTCCTCGCATATCTCCTTTGCCTCGGCGGCGCTTGTGGCCATGGGCTTTTCCAGGAAGATGTGCTTTCCGGCCCTTGCGGCCTGCACCGCCATGGGGCAGTGCATATCCGTGCGGGTACATATCGTGACGGCATCCGCCGCGCCGGAGCGCAAAAGCTCGCCGTAATCTGTAAACGCCTTTGCGCCCAGCGGCGCTGCCAGGGCTTCCGCTTTTTCCAGACGCCTGTCGTATACTGCGCTTATCTCGACCCCGGGGCAAGCCAGAAAAGCGGGGACATGAAAGGTCTTTGCCACCAGACCGGCACCTATTACCGCAACTCTCATTTACGCACCTCAAAGCAGCTCGCTGAGCTGAACAACGCGCTTTTCCTTGGCGGAAAGCAGAACCGCGGCCGCTATGGCCAGACTGTTGAGGTTGTCCTCCAGGCTGGGCAGGTCTGTCCCGCCCTCCCCGCACAGCTCCAGGTAAAGGTCGTGCAGCACGCCCTTTCTGTCAGTGCCCGGGAAATCGACCTTGTCGGGACCGGGCAGCTCGCCGGGCTTATCCGCCGCCGGGGCTATGTTCAGCCCGACGCCCGAGCTCCAGCTCACAAGACCGCGGCTGCACTGTATCTTCCAGTCGCCCTGGAACTCGGTGGGAGCGCCCACTGAGCTCATGTGGCTTGAAAACTGCACTTTCACGCCGTTTTCAAACTCGATAACTATGAAAAGCGACTCTGGCCCGCGGGTCACGGCCCATTCCGGATTCCAGCCCAGGGCATAGACCGACTTCGCGTTTGAACGCGTCAGGAAACGGAACATATCAAAGTGGTGTATACAGACCTCATAGACCTGCATACAGACCTGCCTGCCTCTCCAGCCCTGGATATTCCAGATGTGTTCGTTGGGGTCTGTGGTCATTCCGGCGCGATAGTCCAGCTCCACAAATTCAAGCTGCCCCAGCTCACCGCTCTCTATTCCGCTGCGGACGCGCCAAAGCTCCTCACGATATCGGTAGTTATGGCTCACAAAAACGCGCTCACTGCGTCCGCGCATCCACTTCGCGAACTCCTTCGCCTCATCCATATCGTCGCAAAGCGGCTTTTCTATGAGCACGTTCTTGCCCGCCTCCACTGCCTTGCGCGCAAATTCGATGTGGGCATAATGCGGCATGACTATGATGACAAGGTCAGCGTCCAGTTTCAGCGCCTCGTCATAGTCCGTAAAGCAGATTGAATTCGGCAGTTTCCACTTAACTCTGGCTTTTTGCAGAGTTTCCTCGGTTCGGACGACCAGGGCCGCAAGTTCAAAGTTAGGGTCGTCCCGCAGGTACTGGACCCAGCTCTCTCCCCAATAGCCATAGCCGACTTGGATAACTCTTATCATTGTCCTGCTCCCTCCGGCGCCTCTTTACAGCTCTTCCAGCGGAATGGGCTCGAAGCTCGTCTTGAGCTCCACTGCCCTGCCTGTTCTGGCCGATTCATAGGCCGCGCCTATTATCTCTATGACGTGCCTGGCGTGCTCCGCCGTGCCGGCTGCGGGCTTTCCGCCCTGCGCCCACTCGGAGAGCTGGTTTATGTCCTCGAAGATATGCGATTCGCCCAGGGTGACCTGGTGGTCGTTCAGGTGAGGCAGCCCCATATTGGCGCGCACAAAGTTCAAATCCATTTTGCTCGGGTCGTAGAGCTGGACTTCTCCGTTTTTGCCCACGATTTTTCCGTCCATGATCCGGCCCTCGGTGCCGAAGGTAATGGTGCCGAAACCGTTATAATTGCCGAAGTCGCCCTTCAGCGAGGTGTATATCACTCCGTAAAACGCGTCGCCGAAGTCCAGTATCATCTGCGTGGAGTCGTCAACCTCAGACTCTATCTTGCGGCCGTCAAACTCGAACTCCTTGACCCGCTGGCCGGAGAATGCGGTCACGCGCTTGGCGGGGCCGTAGATGCCGGTCATGGCGTGCAGGGCGTAGACGGTGCAGTCCCAGATAGGCCCGCCCGCCGGCTGCTTAAAGTACCAGGTGGGGTCTATTTTCTCCATGCCGTTGCCGAAGTCGCGGTTGGGCTGCCAGCAGTGCCAATAAAGCACGCCTTCCGAGCCGCCGATGGTCCAGCTCGGTATGCCGATCTCGCCGGTGAGTATTGCTTTCCTCATGCGGCGGAGCGCGGGGGAAGTCATCTGGCCGGGGGACGATACCAGCTTCACGCCGTATTTCGCCGCCTCATCTATCATAGCCGTAGCCTCTTCAGCGGTAAGGCACATGGTCTTGTTGAAATGTACGTGCTTGCCTGCGCGTATGGCCTTCATGCCCTGCTCAAAATGCACGCCTATTGGCGACGCCAGGGTCACGAGCTCCACGTCGGGGTCGGCCAGCAGCTCATCGTAGTCCTCGTAGTATTTGGGAACATTGAATTTCTCAGCGACGTATTTCGCCCTGCCCGGCACGGGGTCCATTACCGCCGCAGTATAAACCAGCTCGCACTCGTCTGGGAACACCGTGTGCTGGCAGACGGACTGTATGCCTGTTGAGCCGCATCCCGCGACGCCGATACCCATTTTCCTCATTTTTCAGCCCTCCAAATCTCAATACTTTTCAACGAGCTCCTGCATGAAGCTCACAAACTGACGCGTGCACTTCCTGTCAAACTCGTGCATCTCTTCAAGGCAGTTGTAGTGCTGTTCCGGGAGTATAAACGCCGGCTCAGCCATGAGTATCATCCCGTTTTTGCGCTTTGCCTTCTCGCAGATGGCGCGCATTATTACGTCAAAATCAATTATCCCTTCACCGAGGCAGCAGCCTTTGAATATCATGGGCATGTCCTGCCAGAGGTGCTCGAAAACCGGGTTGTCAACGACCTTGAAGTCCTTGAAATGCGCAGCTACGGCCCAGGGCGCCAGATACTCCACGTCCGCCATCGGGTCGCAGCATATGACCGCGCCGTTTCCTATGTCGAACATTCCGCCTATGTTGGGGTGGTCCGTCTCCTCCAAGATCTGCGCTATCTCGCGGCCGGTAAAATCGCAGTGGTTCTCGTAGGCCATCATTATATTCGTGCCTTCGAGCGCACTGCCCAGCTCTTTCAGGTTCGCTTTCACGAAAGCCTTGACTGTATCGTAGCTCACGGCCCGGTTATAGCGGCTGTACTTTACCTCAAGCTTGCCATAACCGCCGCCCAGGGTGTCAGCGCCGAAGATGTCGCAGATCTCGATTATCTTGTCAAGATACTTCCTGGCCGCAGCGGGCTCCATGCCAACTTGGCCGGTCACCGGATGCTTTAGTCCGGCCAGGCTCATAAGCGGGATGCAATACACTACAAAGTGCACGTCCGCCTCCTTTGCAAGGGCGGCCATCTCCCGCACGTAGCCCATATCCGAGAACTCCAGGTATCCCGCGTCGTATTTTTCCGACTCCGGTATCCTGGCTACGGGCATCATGGAGAGCGAGTGCGCGCCCATGCGCTTGCACTCCTCTATGTACCACACGAAGGACTCACGCCCGGGCTTCAGGCTCTCAGGGCATCTGTTTGCAAATTGCTGAAAACCGACTTTGAATTCAAAGCTGTTGTGCATATTTACCCTCCTTAACACCTCGACGGTTTAACCCTTTACCGCACCGGATACCGTCATGGCCTTTTCTACCTGCGAGCTGAAAAGCGTGTACACCAGCACGGTGGGTATGCTGGCAATGACCATTGTCGCGCCCATGGCGCCCCAGTCTGTGGTGTACTCGCCCTGGAAGAACAGAAGGCCCAGCGGCAGGGTCTTAAGCTCCTCGCGAGTGAGCAGGATAAGGGCGAGGTTATACTCGTTCCATACGCTCATGAAAATAAATATCGACACAGTTGCTATTGCCGACTTGACATTTGGAACGATCACGCGCAGAAAGCACGTGAGTATCGAAGCCCCGTCTATGCAGGCTGATTCCTCAAGCTCGAACGGCAGGCTACGCATATAGCCGTACAGCACCATTATCGAAAATGAGAGGTTAAACGCTGTATACGGCACTATAACCGCCCAGAGCGTGTTGTTTAATGTGCAGGTCGCGCACGAGGACGGCTATGGGTATCATGATGCACTGAAGCGGAAGGAAAAGCCCAATGAAGCGTCAGCATCCGCAGAAAGCCCAGGCCCTTGCAAACCTCATACGAGCCGTTGCATACGCAAAACATAGTGGCGAATACGACAACGAATACTATGACTGCTACAGTCACCTTTACGCTGTTCATGAAATATGTCGGCAGGTTGAAGGTATTCCATGCCTTGACGTAGTTTTCGTAGTGCAGCACTGTAGGCGGGCCGAAGGGGTTCGTCGCGAATATCTCCAGGTTGTCCTTGAAGGAATAGAACAGCATCCAAATGAGCGGATACAGGTTCACGACCGCGTAGACGTAGAGAATGACCTTGAAAAGCAGCGAGCCGACAGATAGCCTTTTATGATGTTTCATATCTCTCAGCCCCTTGTCAGTAAACTATGCGCTCTCGCGCTACAAGCCTGTTGATGATGATCGAAACGATCAGGCACTGGACGACCAGCATGACTGCCGATGTGCAGCCGTAGCCGTAGTTGCCGATCTTGAACGCCGACCGATACATGAGGTATGTCAGCGTATACGTAGAGGTGCCGGGGCCGCCGCCAGTCATTATGTTCATGCTGGCAAAGGCGTTAAGGCCGCCGGTTATTGCTATAATGAGGCAGTATTTATACGTCTCCTGCATGAGCGGGATGGTTATCTTGATGTGCGCCTGGGCCTTGGTACAGCCGTCGATCCTCGCCGCCTCGAAATAATGGTCGGGTATGGAGTTCACGGCAGAAGCAGCAGGATAAACTGATAACCCGTGAACTGCCAGATATTTACCATGGTTATGGCAACAATGGCCCAGTGTTCGTCCCCGAGCCAATTCTGCCTGTACGAGATGCCAAGAAGCTCAAAGAGTTTATTTATAAGGCCGTTGTCGGCGTTGTACATGGACAGCCAGAGCTGAGAGACGACTGTAATTGAGAGCACGGCGGGGAATATAGTAGGAAATGCGGAAGAATTTTTTCTCAATACGGCCAGAGTGCTTGACGGCAAATGCCAGCAGGGTTGCAAGCGGTATCTGTATGAGGGCTTGAAGCCCTGCAAATATCAGGCCGTTTTTGAGACCTGTGTAGAATATTGGGTCTTTGAAAAGCTTGATGTAGTTGCTTATACCGTTGAAGGTCGCCGGATTCAATCCATCCCATTCAGTAAAGCTGTGCACCACTAGCACAAGCATGGGATACAGAACCATCACCGATATGAGTATCATGGTAGGCGCAATAAGGAAGATTATCACGCGCTTGTTCCCCAGATACTTCTTCATGGAATGGACACCCCTTTCTGCCTACCCACAAGGAGAGGCCCGCGGGCCTCTCCTTGTGCTGCTAACGCCTGATTTTTACTCACCGAGCACAAAAGCGATGCTCTCGATAAACTCTTCCGGCGTCATTACCCCGGCAAGCAGGCTCTGCGTGCCCTCTCCGAGCACGGTGTAGAGCTCCATGTTGCCGCCGCTGCCGGCGAGAACGGTGGTGCTGGTGATCTTGGGCATCCACTCGCCCAGCTTGGACATCATTGCAGGAGGTTCGACCTCAACAGGCTTGTCGCACTGCACGGCAACCGTGGCGGCGCCGCGCTGAGTGAAGTTGTACTCGGCGTACTTCTCCGCCAGATAGCAGGCGACTTCAACGGCTACGTCGTAGTTCTCGCTCCATGCGGAGACGCCCAGGCCCGCGGCCGTGCCGGTGCCGCCTACGAAGGCATACTGCGAAGTCTCAATGTCCTCCTCGGTAGCGGCGGGGATGGGGATCCAGTCAGCGCTTTCACCGAGATAGGCATCGGAGGTGGTGATCTCCCACTGGCCGTTGAAGAACATGGCAGCCTCGTTGTTGTACCACATGTTGGTGGCCTGCTCATAATTGAGCGTGGTCACGCCCGCGGGGAAAGCACCGGCATCAGCAAGGCGCTTCAAATCCTGCGCGGCCTTGAGATAGCCCTCGTCGCGGATGCTGGTCGTCCCCTCCTGGAGGCCGGTCAGACCCTCGGGGACATAACGCGTGACAAGCGCGTCATAGAAGGTGTTGCATATCCACTGCTCCTTGCCGAAGATGGGCAGAACGGTGACGCCGTTCGCGGAAAGCGTCTCGGCGGCCGCCACCCACTCGTCAATGGTGGTCGGGATGGCAACGTTGTTTTCCTCAAATATGGTCTTGTTCACAAAGAGCAGGGCAACCTCAGTGCTGGTGTAAGGCAGAGTGTAGATCTTGCCGTCAGTGTGATACAGCTTGCTGTAAGCGGCGGGCAGGACCTTGTCAAAGAAGCCGTTTGCCTCTATATCCTCCGTGAGGTCGGCGACTGCTCCGGCCTGTATCATGGAGTCTATGAGGTCAGAGCCCTGGAGGGAGAAAATGTCCGGAAGGTCGCCGGTCGCAACCATGGACTTGAGCTTGACGCTGTCATCGGCGGGCATAGCCTCAAGCTCCAACGTGACCCAGGGCATATCCTCCTTAAGGCACTCTACCGCGTAGTCATACGGAAGTATTGTGTCGTCATCGGAGTATCTGACGTAAATCCTAAGCGTTACGGGCTCGTGTTCTGCGTCTCCCGTCTGCTCAGCTGCGGGGTCCGAACTCTGGGAAGGTGCGGCGGACGGCTGTGCGCTCTCCTGTCCGCATGCAGCCAGGCCAAACGTCATTGCAAGAACAAGCAACAGCGCCAAAAGTTTTTTCATTCTCCTCTGCTCCTCTGTTTTTGGATTTCATACGGTTGTATGATACAATTAGCATAGTGGCAAGACGGCCGCTTGTACATGGAAATTGTGTTTATGACTTGGAAAAAACGAACCTAATTCCAGGTATATTGTCATTTTTGTGTGATTATTCAAATAATGTTGCTCAATATTATGCAATCAGCCAGTTTTCAAGGAAATTTCCTTTTGCTATATTAGATGTGTACACCAGGATGCTTGCTTGTATTGCTGTTGACAGATAATTATCAATACATTATCATACAACATGGGCGTGAGGGAATTACCCATCGCCCAATCTTGGAAAGGAGCGCACATCCTTCGCGGTGTACGGTGAAGAAATGGAAACAAGAAAAAAAGCGGCAGATATGTCTGTCAAGGAGCTGGCCAGCTACATTGACCAGTCCGTTCTTAAGCCTGAGTTCACTCAGGACGACATCCGCAAATACATTCAGGAGGGCATTGACTACGGCTGCCGTACCGTGTGCGTAAACCCGGCCTCCCTCGACATTGCGGCCGAGCTCTGCGCAGGCACGGATACGAAAATATGCGTCGTTTGCGATTTCCCCTTCGGGCTCTCCACCACGCGCTCCAAGTGCCTCCAGGCTGAGGAATACTGCCGTCGCGGAGACATCTTTGAGCTTGACGTGGTCGCAAATTACGGCTGGATACGCAGCGGTATGTGGGACGAGGTCGGCGCGGACATACGCGCAGTTGCCGAGGTCTGCCACAAGTACGGCACGGCGCTCAAGGTCATTCTTGAAACCGACGCGCTTGACGCGCAGCAGATTGCCGAGGCCACCCGCGTCGCCGTTGCTGCTGGAGCCGATTTTGTAAAGAGCTCCACCGGCTTCTACACCGGCGGGCCCTGCGTTGGCGCCACGGAGGAGGTTGTCGCAATAATGCTCGAGAACGCCGAGGGCAAGGCCAAGATCAAGGGCTCCGGCTGCATAAGGACGCGCGAGCATTTCCTCAAGCTCATCGACATGGGCATAGACCGCATGGGCATAGGCTACAAGTCCACGCCCGTCGTACTTGGTATAAGCTCCAAATGAGCAGCGGAGGCAGGGCCGGCGCAGATACGCCCCCTGCCTTCATGCGTCTTATCACAATAAAACAGCTTTTGCTGGAGGTCAACATGCTTATTCAAAACTACTTTGAGAACCCCGCTGTCATTCGCATCGGGGCGCTGCCTGCCTGTTCCTATTTTATCCCTGCCGACAACGAGCATGCGGCGCGGCTCAGGCGGGAGTATTCGGGGCGCTTTCACAGCCTGAACGGGCGCTGGCGTTTCGGTTTCTTTGAAAAACGTCCGTGCGCTGACTGCGCCGTTTTGGGAGGACATCGGACTCATGGACGGGTATGGATATATCGACCTGCCCTCGTCCTGGCAAATGAAAGGCTTTGACCAACAGCAGTACGTCAACATACGCTACCCCTTCCCTTTCGACCCGCCATTTGTCCCCTTTGAAAACCCCCTGCGGTGTCTATATGCGCAGCTTCACCTATGACAAACGGACCGGGACTCGGGCGGTGCTCAACTGTGAGGGCATCGACAGCTGCTTTTACCTCTGGCTGAACGGACAGTTCGCAGGCTTCAGCAAGGTCTCCTACTCCACCAGCCGTTTTGATATCACCGATTTCCTGCACGACGGGGAGAACACCATCTGCTTTCTCGTCCTCAAATGGTGCGACGGCAGCTATTTCGAGGACCAGGACAAGTTCCGGCTCTCCGGCATTTTCAGGGACGTCTATATCCTAGACAGGGACGAGAACTGCATTGAGGACCTGCGCATCACTACCGAGCTCAAGAATGGCGAAGCGCGTGTTGGGCTGAGACTTGCTTTCACCGGGGCTCCGCCTGAGACAGTCTTTCGTCTACTCGACCCGGACGGTGTGCTCGTTGCCTCCGGCCGCTATGAGGAGGGCCTGAGCATCCCTATCGCCTCGCCTCGTCTATGGACGGCTGAGACGCCGGAGCTCTATACCCTGCTGCTCCACTGCGGAAGCGAATACATCGCCCAGAGTGTAGGCATCCGAAGTGTGGCTATAGACAGCGAGCTGCGCATCTGTCTGAACGGCTCGCCCATCACCTTTAACGGCATGAACCGTCACGACAGCGACCCCGTCACAGGCGCAAGCTCGTCTTATGAGCAGCTTGAGCGCGATCTGCTCATGATGAAGGCCCACAACATCAACGCCCTGCGGACCTCGCACTACCCGCCCTCCCCCCTGCTGCTTGACCTCTGCGACAGGCTGGGATTTTACGTCATTGACGAGGCCTGCATCGAGACCCACGGCGTGGACGCCCTCTACGGCAAGGGAGCCGACTTCGGCCTGCTGGCCGACGACCCGGCTTACCGTGAGGTCATTCTTGACCGCGTACGGCAGCTCGTGCTCCGGGATATAAACCGCCCCTGCGTGCTCATCTGGTCCATGGGCAACGAATCAGGCTACGGGCGCAACTTTGAGGCCGCGCTGGAGTGGACCAAGCGTGCCGACCCCTCGCGGCTGACTCATTACGAAAGCTCTATTCACCCGCGCCGCGGCGGTCGATTCAGCCTGGAACATCTGGACATCTACAGCCGCATGTACGCGAGCATCGAGGAAATTGACGCATACTTCGCAGCCGGGCCCGAGAAGCCCCTTCTGCTGTGCGAATACTGCCATTCCATGGGCAACGGCCCCGGCGACCTAGAGGACTACCGGGAGTGCATGCGCCGCCACCCAGGCTTCTGCGGTCGGTTTTATCTGGGAGTGGTGCGACCACGCCGTGCTATCTGCCTCAGATGATGGGCTGCGCTACCTCTACGGCGGCGACTTCGGAGACGAGCCGAACGACGGCAATTTCTGTGTGGACGGCATGGTTTCCCGGACAGAGGCCTCACACCGGGCTTTTGGAATATAAGCAGGTCATCCGCCCCGTGCGGCTCGTTGAATTTGACGCGGAAGCTCGGCGCTTCGTCTTTGAGAACATGCGGGATTTTCTCAGCCCCGCAGACGATCTTACGCTCAGCTGCCGGCTCCAGTCCGAGGACGGCGAAACGGAATTCTGCCGCCTGCGCGGCGAGGCGATAGATATCCCGCCGCACGCGCGACGCGCGCTGGGAATAGAATTCCAGCAGCCGGGCGAGGGTTTTGCAGCACTGGTTTTCAGGTGGTTTGATGCGCGCGGTACAGAGGTTGGATTCGACCAGGCAATACTCCGCACGCACGCCGCCAGTCCGAAGCCAATGCTCGGACGCGGCGCGGTCTGGGAGGTGTACGAGGACGATTTGGAGCTTTCCGCCGCCTCCGGGCGCGTGCGCGCTGTGTGGAGCAAGTCCGACGGACGTCTACTGCGCCTCAGCATCGACGGCAAGACAGCCGCGGAGGACGCCGCGCTGAACATATGGCGCGCGCCGACGGACAACGACATGTACATCCGCCGTGAGTGGGAGGCCGCGGGCTATGACCGGGCGATACCGCGCCTCAAGGAATATCGAGCAGAACAGCGGCGCGGGATATTTCAGCTGCGCTGCCGCATCAGTCTTGGCGCTGTGTCGCTGCAAAACATACTCGAAGCCGAAATGACCTGGCGCCTGAGCGCCGGGGGCGCGCTGGATGTCTCCATCCGTGCGGTGCGGAACACTGACATGCCCTGGCTGCCCCGGTTCGGTCTGCGATTCTTCCTCCCCGCCGCTGTGGATGGGGCGGAGTATTTCGGTTATGGTCCGCACGAGAGCTATGTGGACAAGCACCGGGCATCAATGCCGGGCAGATACCGTTTCGCCGCCGAGGAGGGTATCGAGCCCTACATCAAGCCGCAGGAGAGCGGCAGCCATTGGGGCTGCTCAGAGCTTAAGCTCTCCGGAAGCAGCGAAAGCGTGCGCATTTACGCTGCGAAACCCTTCAGCTTCAGCTTTTGCCGCTACACGCAGGAGGAGCTGACTACGAAGCGTCACCGCCACGAGCTTGTACCCTGCGGGCGTAACGTACTGTGCCTTGACATCGCCCACCAGCGGCCTCGGCTCCAACAGCTGCGGCCCGTCGCTGGCCAGAAAATACCGCGTATCCGCCGGAAAACTCAGTGGGTCGTTCCGCCTCGAGTTTGGGCATGAGGGCTGATATTATTACGTTTGGTTGGGAATAGGAGTTGTGATTTATGGGCTTTGATTTTACTTCCCAGGTAAACCCAAATGCGCCCAGAGCGATTTATCTCCAGCTTCTTGATATCATTGAGGAACAGATTGGCGCAAAAAAAGCTGGCGCCGGGCGAGATGCTTCCGTCTGGAAAACGAGTTTTGCGACGCCTATCACATCAGCCGCACTACCGTGCGGCAGGCATTTCATGAGCTTGAACAGCAAGGGCTTATTGTCCGCAAGCAGGGACTCGGCACCTTCGTCGCAGAGCAGAAGGTGGCCCGCCGCCTCGGAAACCTCTACAGCTTTACGGAGGACATGAAAAGGATTGGTATGACTCCGTCTTCAAAAATACTCAGCTACCGGCTGGTATACCGCGACGAATGTTCCTCCCCGCTCCAGCGCTTCACATCCGAGCGGCTGATAGAAGTCGTCAGGCTGAGGCTGGCTGACGGCACACCTCTGCTCATAGAAAAGACCTTCCTGCCGGTTGATTTGTGCCCCGACCTCTCCTGGGAACGGCTTGAGAACAATGCCCTCTATTCCATTCTCTCCGAGCATTACGGCCTGCAGCCCAGCCGTGCTGTTGAGACTTATGAGGCGATAATAATGAGCCGCGAGGAGAGCAAACTGCTGGAATGCGGCGAAGGCCAGCCCGCCTTTCTGCTCAAACGCTCCACGTGGGATCAAAACGAGCTGCTTATTGAGTACACGACCTCAGTCATGCCAAGCCAGCGCTCAATGTTTGAAATCACAATGTACCACGATGGAGTGAAGATCCGGAGGAAAAGCACGATGAACTGAGCGGCCCGGAGCCGCAAGGAGGTGTGGCCGTGAAGAGCAAGTCCTTCCACAAGAAGCTGACGGCGTCCTATATCTATTTGCTTGCGGCCGTAGCCGCAATCATGCTGCTGGGGTTTGTGCTGACAGTTTGGTTCAGTGTGCTGCCAAGCATGCGCATCACGATGCAGAGCAAAACCAATGAGCTCAGCAACCGTCTGGACGAGCAGTGCTCATACCTTATGACCGCCGTTGACTCGGCCTTCCTCAGCTTGAACAACCTTGACAGCTCCGTCCTCTTTCCGGAAAGCGGCGGCAGCCTTCAAAAATACAACAGCATAAACAACGTTCTCTACCTGACCCGGCAAATGTACGACGGCGTGCTTATGATGTTCCTGTTTGACACGGACGGAATTGTCTACGCCGACAACTCGCTGCTGGAGGCCGAACTGGGCAGCAGCTTCGACTCTGAGTACCACAATGTGCTCGAGGACAAGCGCGGGAAAACATACAGCTTCGGCCTGCGTGAGCTGCCGCTCTCAGAGGAGGGCGAGCCGGTGCTGCTGGTGGGCAAGATGCTCCGGTATATCGACAACATCAGAAAAATTGGCTACATCTATGCCTGCGCCGAAAGCAGCACGCTTCAAAAGCTGTATGAAGAGCAGATGATATGCGCCGGACAGCGCATTTACCTCTGCGACGAAAGCGGCACCGTCCTGTCCTCCACTGAGTCCGACGCGCTTGGTACCTCGCTTGACATTTCATATAACGACAGGGTGCTGGACTGGTTTGACGGGAACCTGTGGCTTTGCCAGAGAAAAGTCGTTGAATCTCTCCACGCCGAGCTGATACTGCTGATTCCGGCGCTGGAGCTTTACAAAAGCAGCGGTATTTCCGCAATAGCCGTGCTTGCCGCGCTGCTCATTGGCCTTGCTGTGGCCATGGTCCAGGCCGGAAGCATCACCAAGCGCACCCTTGCCCCGCTCACGGCGCTGACCAACACTGCCAATGAGATAAACGAGGGAAATATGCAGGTGCGCTGCGACGAGAGCTCTGAGAGCACCGAAATCGCCGTCCTTTCCAAAAGCTTTAACAGCATGCTGGACAGAATAGAGCAGCTTATATCCAGGCTTGACACTGTCCACCGCGAAAAGCTCAGAACGGAGCTGGCTGTGCAGCAAAACAAGATTCAGCCGCATTTCCTCTATAACGTGCTCAACACAATAAGCGCCATGTGTGAGATGGAGCAGGGTGAGGACGCAAGCCGCATTTCCCACATGGCCGCCGAATACTACCGCAGCGTACTGAGCGATGGTCAGGATATTGTCAGCATTGAACAGGAGTTGGAGCACGTACAGCTCTACTTCGACATTACTTCACACAGCCGCAGCGACAAAATAGAATACACCCTCTGCTGCGAGCCTGAGGCTGCACGCCTGCCCATTCCCAAAATGACCATACAGCCCCTTGTCGAAAACGCCGTGAAACATGCATTTTTCAGGCCCGGAGGCAACAAGCTGGACGTGAGCGTATCCGTCCGTGGAGGTCAAGAGGTCACAATAATCGTCGCGGACAATGGCGTCGGTATGGACACCGCACATTTTGAAGAGGTGCTCAGCGGACGCTGCGAGGGGCACTTTGGACTATACAGCGTTCGCCGCTGCATGGAGCTGCTGTGCGGAGGTCAGTACTCAATAGAGGCAATAAGTGAAAAAATGAAGGGAACAGAAATCATTCTCAGGTACAACGCGGGCTGTATCAGCGCAAACGGTCGTGAGCATGATTGAAATACTGACAGGCAGGTGCTGAAAATGCTCAGGGCTTTAATAGTGGACGATGACGAGATATTTGCGAGATACGTCAAAAAGTGCATTGACTGGGACGGCCTGCACACCCAACTGCTCGGCCATGCCCGAAACGGTGCACAGGCAGTGGAGATGGTTTCTGAGCTGGAGCCGGACATTGTCATCATGGACGTGGAAATGCCCGGCATGAGCGGACTTGAAAGCATTGAGCGCATCCGTGCAAATTCAGGCCGCTGCCAGTTCATTCTGGTGACGGGCCATGAGAAATTTAAATACGCCCAGAGTGGAGCGCGCTTCGGCATTACAGACATTCTGCTCAAACCCATCACGCGCTCCAGTCTTGATCTGGCCCTCTACCGCACCGTGAATGAGCACTGGATGGACCGCCTGTCTCAGGCTGCCATAAGGAGCGTGACCGACACCTCTCCGGCCATCGACGTCCTATATCTGCTGGAGGAGGACGCGCCTGAGCAATCCGTGCTGGGCCTGTGCAAAAAGCTCCTGGCAAAACTCCTGGATGGCGCGGACGAGGGCGTACACGACATCGTTATGCAATATGCCCACTGCATTGAAAACCACGGCATTTCCCAGGGAAGAAATATTTGGCTTTATATCTTCCCCGCTCTGGTCTGCATGCAGCGGCTGCTTGAAAGTGAACGGGAGCTTGCCGCGCCTTTTGACAGCAAGCTGAACCTGCTTAATTATATGCGTGACGGTTTTCTTCAGGGCCGCGCGGGCGCGGCGCTCTTTGAGGTATGCCGCAAGACGTCTCAGGCGCTCAAGGCGCCTCCAAAGGGCCGTCAGACCGCCGCGGAGATATATGACCAGCTGATGCGGCACTACCCTGAGCCAAATTTCAACATATCTGAACTTGCCAAGCTGATGCACTTTCATGAGGGCTATCTCAGACGCATTTTCAAGGAGGCCTACGGAAAAGCTCCCAACGCCGCGCTCAGGGACATCAGAATGTCGGAGGCCAAAAAACTGATAGACGCCGGTGAGCTGCAAATACAGCAGATTGCAAGGCGGGTCGGTTTTGAAGACGCCTCCTACTTCAGCAAGTGCTACAAGAGCTACTTTGGTTATCCGCCCTCCGACAGGATGGGACTCGGATACACTCAGGGACAAAAATAGGAGGGGTGGCTGCCAGTGGACCTCGACAGGCTTTCAGAATTTGCCGCTGTGGCGCGGGGCGGAAATATTAAGGCGGTAGCGCAGGAGCTTGGAGTGCCGCCAGCCACGCTGTCGGCGCGGCTGCGTGGATTTGAGAAAGAGCTCGGCATGGAGCTCTTCAGGCGCGTTGCCGGCGGTCTGGCGCTCCCGAGGCCGGAGAACGGCTGCTGCCCAGCGCGGAGGAAATTCTGGCCAGCCTGCGTCAGGTGCGCGGAGAGCTAAAAGAGGCGGAACGGCATCGTTACAGCCGCCTGCGCATCGGCATTACCGGCTCCGGACTGCCGCTCTACCTCGGGCCGTTCCTGGACGAGCTGAACCTCAAATATCCGGACATCAGCCTCGAACTGCTGGACGACTCGCGCTATTCCATCGAGGAGGGCCTGCGCTCCGGTGAGGTAGACATCTATTTCGCCTCAGTCATGCATGATTTCGAAATACCCGGCCTTACCAAGACAAGGGTCACTGCTTCAAGCCAATACCTGTTGCTGCCACGCTTCCATCGTCTGGCGAACCGCACCACTGTCTCGCTGCGCGAGCTCGACGGCGAGTGCTTTATACCCTACCCCCGCACCCGGGAAAACTGCCTTCGTGATTTCCAGTTCCGCAACCTCGAAGCCTCCGGGATAAGCTACCGTATTTACGAAAGCGAAACTTCCCCGCTCTTCTACAAGCTGCTCGTACCCATTGGCAAGGGCGTAATCCTTTCCCCGCGCGACGTGATGGATCTGCCGCCGAACACGGTCTGCATCTCGGTCAGCGATGTGCCGTATCCGGCTGCGCCCTGCTTCTTCTACGACCGCGCCTCCCTCAACGAGGAGGCCGAGGCCTTTGTCCGCGACTACGTCATCTTTGCAAAGGAGGCGCACAGGCGTGAACACAGAGCGGCTTTATGAGTTCCTCGTCCTATCCCATGTGTTGAACTACACTCGCGCGGCAAAAGCGCTGTACATCTCTCAGCCCATCCTGACGCGGCACATTCAGGCGCTGGAGGCGGAGCTTGGCGTGCCGCTCTTCCGCCGCACGACCCACGGCGTTACGCTGACCGAGGCCGGGCGGCTGCTCTCAAATCAGGCCGAGGGCCTGCTTGAGAAGTGCGACAGGGCGCTCAGCCTCATGCGTGAGCGCAACATGCCCGTCCAGGGCAGCGTCAGGATAGCCTGCGAGCTGGAAATATCCTACGCGGCGCAGATTCGGGAGTTTACGGCGCGCTTTTCGGAGCGCTATCCGGACATTGAGCTCGTCTTTGACGTCATCGCTGAGAACACTCCACCCTCGCTCTGTACGAGATATGATCTGGTGTTCACGCCCTGCGAATATGCCCAACTGCCAACGGGCGTCGTGCGGCGGCTCATATACAGTCACGGCACCTATGCCGTCCTGCCGCCGGGCCACGCGCTTATGACGAAGTCGCTTATCGCCCTGCACCAGCTGGCGGGCGAGACACTTATCGTCCCCTATGCCTGGGAGCCCTTCGGTCCCTACGCCCGCAACTGGCTGCTGGCCGAAAAGAGCGCCCGCGGCCGCATCGGCTGCATAAAGGCCCCGAACCTCATGACAGCCCTCTTCCTCGTCTCCACAGGACGCGGTATAGTCATAGCGCCGAGGCATGTGCGGAACATGGTGACAAAGGACACCTTCGTCATAGGCATCTCGGACCGGGACTGCCGCTTCAACGAGTACGTCTACTACAACGAGAGCGCTGAAAACGGCGCGGCGCGGCTGTTTTTTTGAAGAATTTCGCACGGAATACATACGCGAACAGGCATGAAAAGAGCCGGACGGTTAAAGATGACCGTCCGGCTCTGCATTTTTGTGCTCAGATAGCTGCCAGGGCGCTAACTACGGCGTAGCGCTCGTCAGCCGCGTGCTGGACAGATGCCAGCTGCTCCGCGCTGAGCTTCTTGAATTTGCCTATGCCCTTTACAAACTCGGATACCGGCATCGGCTCCGGGTTCTTATAGTTTAGCGTGTATTTGCCGCCCGAGCACTCCCAGAGTGGGAACATGTTGCTCTTCACCGCCAGTTTCGAGACCTCTATGGTCTGGTCGGGTGGGAAGCTCCAGCCTGTCGGGCAAGGGGTAAAGACATGGAGATACGCAAAGCCGCGCTTCGAGGCGGCAAGGCCCTTTTCGATCTTTTCCACCATATCGCGCATATTCCAGGGCGTCGCCGTGGCGCAGTATTCGACGCCGTGCATGGCCAGGATGAGCGGGACATATTTCTGCGCTTGCTGCTTTCCGGATATAGCGCTGCCCAGGGGCGTTGTCGTGGTGCGGGAGCCCTCCGTCGTCGTGGAGCTGCGCTGATAGCCGGTGTTCATGTAGCCCTCATTGTCATAGCAGACGTAGAGCATTTTCTCTCCGCGCTCCGCCGCGCCGGATAAGCTCTGGAAACCGCAGTCCGCCGTGGCCCCGTCGCCCGCGACGGCAACGATGTTTACCTCTCCCCTGCCGCGGCGCTCGTAGATGTGGCTGAGGCCGCTCAGGAAGGAGGCGGTGTTGTCCAACAGCGGGATGTGGACGGGAACTTTCATACCCGTGTCGTGGCTCCAGCCTATGGCGCCGCTGCCGGCCATGCAGCCGGGCGGGACGCAGACGATGGTGTCCGGCCCCGCGATCTGCAGGACGCGGCGCAGCACCAGTTCGCCGCCGCAGCCCTGACAGGCGGAAACGCCGGGGGAAACCATATCCGGGCGCTGTCTCAGTGTTTCGATATAACCCATATCAGCACCCCCCTCAATCCTTCATGAACCAGAGCGTGTCGTACACGCCCGGCGCATCTTTTATGCTATCCAGCCTGGCTATGGCGGAGAAGAAGTCTGCGACGGAGATATCAGCCCCGCCGAGGCCGCCTATGGCGGAGAAGCAGGCCCTCTCGCCCACCCCGCCGAGCGCGGCGCGCGCCTCGACAAACATTGGCCCGCAGTTCCAGCCAAAGGAGACGCTCCTGTCCACGACGCAGAAGGCCCGGACGCCCGAGAGCGCCGCGCGCAGCCGCGCCGCCGGGAAGGGCCGGATGGCCCGGAGCTTTACGAGGCCCGCGCGCACTCCGCGCTCCCGCGCCTCGTCCACGGCGTCCATGCCCGCGCCGGTCATGCCGCCGGTGGTTATGAGGGCGACCTCCGCGTCCTCCATGCGGTACTCGCTCAGCACTCCGCCGTAGCTGCGTCCGAAGGCGGCGGCGAACTTCGCGTCCGTCTCGTCTATGACCTCCAGCGCGCGCTGCATGGCGGCCAGGTGGTTCTCACGGTAGCGCATGAGCAGCTCGCCGGGAGTCATGGGGTCGAGGGCCAGCGGCGCGGCGGGGTCGAGCAGCGCGGGGCAGTTCAGCTCATGCGGCGGCAGGAAGGCGTCCACCTCCGCCTGCGTGGGCATATCCACTCCCGAGGTGAGGTGCGAGCTGTAAAAGCCGTCGTAGCAGACGTTCACAGGGATGCTTACCTCCGGGTGCTCGGCTATCATATAGCCCTGGATGATCATATCCGCTATCTCCTGGTTGCTGTCGCAGAAGAGCTGTATCCAGCCCGCGTCGCGGACGGACATGACGTCCTGCTGGCCGCTCCATATGCTCTCCGGCGAGGTCATCTCGCGCGTGGCGATGGCCATGACCATGGGCAGGCGCAGGGTGGACATGCGGAAATACGGCTCGTACATCAGCGCGAGGCCCTGGGCACTCGTTGCGGTGAACACTCGCCCGCCGCCAGCCGCCGCGCCCTGCACGACGCTCATGGCCGAGTGCTCGGACTCGACCTGCACGAGCTCCGCGTCCAGCTTTCCGCCGTGCACCAGCTCTGCCAGGTGCTCGACGACGGAGCTCTGCGGCGTGATGGGATAGGCCGCGATGAGGTCCGGGCTGCACAGGGCGGCGGCCTCGGCCGCGGCGTAGTTGCCGGTAAGCACCAACTTATTCCCCATTGTGCGCACCTCCCTCGTGGACCATGCTGATGGCCTTTTTCGGGCACTCTGCGGCGCAGATTCCGCAGCCCTTGCAGAAGTCGTAGCTTATGTAATAGCCCTGCGCCTCATCCCACTTTATCGAGTTCACGGGACAGTAGCCCAGGCAGATGCCGCAGTTTATGCACAGGGCCTTGTCCATGACGGGCCGGTGCGTGCGCCAGCTGGCCGTGTCGAGCACGTACATGCCACGGTTGCCCACGGGCGTCACATATTCCCTGTCATACATCAGCCGCGCCCCCTTTCAGATATTCCACGCTCTCATAGGCCAGCTCCGCCGCGCGGCGGTTCTCCGGGCCGAAGGTGGCCTCTATCTCGTCGAAGAGCAGGCCGCGCTCCACGAGGCCGACGGCCTTTGCAAAGGCGCCGAGCACGGCGGTGTTAGGCAGGTTCTGGCCGAAGAGCCGCTCCGAGATGCCGGAGGCGTCCACCTCCGCGACGAGGCCCGCGCAGTCCGGCACGCCCAGCTCCGTGAGCGGCTTCCGGCTGTTTATGAGCACCGTGCCGCCGGGTTTGAGGCCAGCCCAGGTATGGGGCATGGCCGTGAGCGTGTCGTCCATGACGACGATGACGTCCGGCTCGTAGATCTGCGTCTTGCGGCGTATCTCCTCCCCGCTCAGGCGCAGATAGCCGAACACGGGCGAGCCCTTGCGCTCCACACCGAAGAAGGGGATGAACTGCCCGTGCAGCCCGCCCTTCACCGCGGCGGCGACGACCATCTGCGATGCCTTGACCACGCCCTGGCCGCCCCTACCGTGGAGGCGTATCTCTTTCATTTTACCAACTCCTTATCCATAGCGTTCAGAGAGATAGGTGCTTATCCTGTCCTGCACCAGCTCCGCCGTCTCGGCGGCGCTGCGCTCGCCGGCGAAATAGGCCCCGGCTTCTTCCAGGACTATGCCGGTCACTGAGTAGTCCGCGGCGCTCTTGTAGACGAGGGCGTCCAGCAGCGCGCGGAGCTTTTCCGCCTGGGCCGCGCTCATGGCGTCCTCCTGCCGGGCCTGGCACTCGGCCAGCCGGGCTTCCAGCGCCGCGCGGGAGATAGGGAAGCTCGTGGTGGCTAACTGCTCCTGCAGCTGCGCGTCGCTAAGGCAGAATTTCAGGAAGGCCCAGGCCCCGGCCGTGTCGCCGTTCGCGCATATGGCGATGTCCGAGCTTGCTAGCAGCTCGGAGCCGCACTCGCCGCCCTGGGTGGGCCAGCCTATAGCCGTCACGGACCCGCCCGCGGTGTTTTCGAGGGCTGCGAGGTCGTAGACGCCGCGCAGGACGCTGTCCATCAGGACGGTCTCGCCCGAGGCGAAGCGGCCAACGAGGCCGGCGACATCCGTCTGCTCCGCCGTTTTCGCCGAGGCGGCCTGCTCCAGAAGGGCCTCAAAGCGCCCGTCGGTGAAGCTGCACTCGGCGGCGGAGTAGTCCATCACCGTGGGCAGGAAGCTGTTCAGGGAGTTTTGGAGGAATATTTCCGGGGACATGAGCTCAAAAAGCTTCTGCCCCGGCGAGAGGGACGCCGCGAGGGCGGAATAGTCCTCGAAGGTCCAGCCGGTGCCCTCGCCCACAAGGCGCTCGAGGCCAACGTAGGTGGAGACATCGAAGCAGGGCGCGACGGAATAGAGCGCGCCGCCGCTCTCAAAGGCGCGCAGGGCCACGAAGTCCTCGCGCGAAAACTCAGCGTCTATGAGCGCGTAGAGGTCGAGCAGCATGCCCGCCTCGCCGTAGGGGCCGGGGTCTAGGCCGTTGAAACAGATGAGGTCAGGACCCTCGCCCGCCGCAAGGCGTGTGGCGAGGTCGCGCAGCCTGTCGTCGATGACCGGGAAGGCGGCGGTAAGGTCCGTGGTCTCGACGTAATACTCCGCGCTCTGCGCGTTAAAGCGCGCGACACAGCCTGAGATGTCCCCCACGGCGCGCCCAACAGCTCCAGGCTGAGCTTTTTGCGCGCGGGCAGCGGCTCCTCCGACATGCGGCAGCGCCAGAGGCCCACGCCGGAAGCACCGAAGGCATCGACGACGAGAAGATCCTCCTCGGCCAGGGGGCAGGGTTGCATCGGCCCGCTCATGTCGAAGCCCAGCTCCGCGTAGTCGAAGAGCTGTTCCGCCCCGCCTTCGAGCGTGCAGGCACAGACACCCGAGCCTGTGTAGCCCACGAAGTCGTATACGCCCCCGCCGCCGTAAATGTATTCCAGCTTGAAATCCAGCTCAAGCTCCCCGGTGACGGCAAGCTCCTCCGGCGAGACGCGCGCGAGGCGCGAGAAGCCGTTGCCGCTCTTCAGCAGCAGCACCGCCTCCCCCTCTGCCGCGGCGATGCCCAGGACAGCGGCCCTGTCCTCAAACGGCACGGAGCCGGTATAGGCCCCGGTGTTGTCAAAAATGAATACCACGCTTAAACAGTCGAAATAGACGTGCTCCGCGTCGGCGGCGAGGCCGCCGACAAAGGGGTATTCGAGGTCCGCTCTGTACTCGTCCAGCTCGACGCTCGCCAAAAGCTCGCCGGAATAGGCGTACAGCTCGGCGGAATAGCTCTCGTCCTGCGCGTACAGGAGCCAGACGCCGTTTTCGGCGGCGCAAATGTCTCGGCAGCCACTGGCAAGCTCCGCTATCTGCCTCGGCTCGAAGCCCGGGGCGTATTCCATGAGCCGGACGTCGTCCTCCGACCAGGCGACATAGTAGAGCGCGCCGCCGTAGGACGCGGCGGGATATGCCCGGTCGCTGAGCAGCTCGGCCTGCGCGACATAGCGCGGCTCATATACCGTCTCGGGCGACGGCTCCGGCGGGACCGCCTCGCCGCAGGCGGACAGCGTCAGGGCGGCGGCCAGAGCCAAGCTCAGGGCGGCGCTAAAATCCTTTCTTTTCATGCGGTATTCTCCTTTGTGCCTATTATCGGAACATCGTACCGAATACCTCAATTAGATTATGGCACCGGGCCTGAACTTTGTCAAGCGCCGGCGCCATATTCTCTCAGGAGGTTTCGGATGAATTTCACGGCCTCGTCCCGGCGCGGTTCGAGCGCGGCGCGGCTGCCGCTCACCGAGACGGCGGCGACGGCGCGGCCAGCGGCATCGAGCACCGGGCAACCGATGCAGTAGAGGCCCTCGTGCGTCTCGCCATCGTCCAGGGCGTAGCCGCGCGCGAGGATAGCGGAAAGCTCCGCCTCCAGGGCCTCGCGGCTCGTGATGGTGCTGTCCGTGAAGCGGCGCAGTTCGGCCTTGTCGAGCAGCGCGCGGCGCTGCTCCATTGGCATCCAGGCCAGCAGGCATTTGCCCGTGGCCGAGGCGTGGATGGGCAGCGTGCCGCCCACGCGGGAGGACATATACACGAACGGTCCCGCCGAGACCTTGGCGGCGATGGTCAGCTCCCCGCCCGAGAGGACGGCGAGGTGGGCCGTGGCCTGATATTCCTCTGCCAGCTGCGAGAGCGCGGGCGCGAGGGCGCGCGAGAGCTCGCTGCGCTCCCGCACGAGGTCGCCGTAGAGCAGAAAGCCCGCGCCGAGGCGGTATTTGCCCGTCTCGGCGTTCTGCATGAGCAGCCTGCCCGCCTCCAGCGAGGCGACGAGCCGCGCCACGGCGGATTTCGACAGCCCCAACTCCCGGGAGAGCTCCGAAATTCCCCGCTCCTCACGCTCGACAAAGCAGCCCAGCAGGCGCAGGGCGTTCGTCACAGACTGGGAATATTCACTTTTGCCGCGCCCGGTCATGGGATACCCCCGTTTCAGCTTATCATTTCACGGAAGCGCGCCTCGTCGATCACCTCGACGCCCAGCGCCTCGGCCTTGGTCAGCTTCGAGCCCGCGTTCTCGCCTGCGAGGACGTAGCTGGTCTTTTTGGACACGGAGCCCGCGGTCTTGCCGCCGTAGCTCTCGATGATGGCTGCCGCCTCGTCCCGCGTCCAGCTATCGAGCGTGCCGGTGAGGACGAAGGTCTTGCCCTCGAAGCGGTTGTCCTTCCGCTCCTCCCCGCTCTCGAAGGAGACGCCCGCCGCGCGAAGCAGCTCTATCTGGTGGCGGGCCTGCGGCTCCTCGAACCACTGTTTTATAAAGCCTGCCGTGACCTCGCCTATGTCCGGCACGGCGCAGAGCTCCTCAAGGCTGGCCTCCATAAGCCTGTCCAGCGTGCCGAAATGCGCGGCGAGCACCTTGCCCGCCTTCTGCCCCACCTGGCGTATGCCGAAGGCGCATATGAGCCGCGCGAGGCCCGCCTGCTTGCTCTTTTCGATGGCAGAAATGAGGTTGGCGGCGGATTTTTTTGCCCATTCTGTCGAGCTTTGCGACCTTTTCAGCCTCAAGATAGTAGATGCCCGCAGGCGTGGTCAGCAGTCCTGCCTTTATTAGCGCCTCTGCCACGGCGGATCCGAGGCCCTCTATGTCCATCGCCTCGCGCGAGGCGAAGTGGATGATGTTCCTCAGCCTCTGCGCCGGGCACTCCGCGCCCGTGCAGCGCATGGCGACGCCGTCCTCGTCCCGCACGATGGGCGAGCCGCACTCCGGGCAGGTATCGGGCAGGCGGAAGGGCGCGGCGCCCTCCGGGCGCTTGCTCTTCACTACCTCCAGCACCTCGGGGATTATCTCGCCCGCCTTGCGGACGACGACCGTGTCGCCTATCCTGACGTCGAGCTTGTCTATGAAGTCCTGGTTGTGCAGCGTGGCGTTCGTCACCGTTGTGCCCGCGAGGCGGACCGGCTCGATGACCGCCTTGGGCGTCAGGACGCCCGTGCGCCCCACCTGGACGACGATATCGCGCACGACGCTCTCCTTCTTCTCAGGCGGATACTTGTAAGCGGCAGCCCAGCGCGGGGCCTTGGCCGTGCTGCCCAGCTCCACGCGCTCGGCCAGGGAGTTTATCTTGATGACCGCGCCGTCAATGTCGTAGGGGAAATCTCCCCGGTTCTCCCCTATATTTTCAACCGCTGCCTTGCAGTCTTCAAAGCTGCGGCAGATGGTATAGGGTACGGCGTCAAAGCCGAACTCGCGCAGGGCATCCAGCGTTTCAGCGTGGGTCGTGAACTCGCGGCCAACGGATTTCTGGATGTTGAATACGCATATATCCAGCTTGCGCGCGGCGGCGACCTTCGGGTCCTGCTGGCGCATGGAGCCGGCGGCAGCGTTGCGCGGGTTTGCCAGCAGCGGCTCTCCGTTTATTTCGCGCGCGGCGTTAAGCTCCTCGAAAACCGCGCGGGACATATAGACCTCTCCACGTACGATGAGGCGCTCAGGCGCGTTTTTCAGCGTCTTGGGCAGGTTGCGGACGGTGCGCAGATTTTCGGTCACGTCCTCGCCCGTCACGCCGTCGCCGCGCGTGGCGCCGCGGACGAAGACGCCGTTTTCATACTCAAGCGACATGGAGAGGCCGTCTATCTTCGGCTCTGCGCAGTATTCGCGGCCCTGGGGCAGCGCCGCGAGCATACGCTCGTCAAAGGCGCGCAGCTCCTCAAAGGAGAACACGTCGTTCAGGCTTTCAAGCGGGACCTCGTGCACGACGGGCGCGAATGTGCTCTTGGCCGTGCCGCCCACTTTCTGCGTGGGCGACGCGGGCGAGTAAAACTCCGGGTGCGCCGCCTCAAGCTCCTCCAGGCGGCGCATCAGCGCGTCGTATTCAAAGTCGCTGATAACCGGGGCGTCCTCGTCGTAATAGTGCCGGTTGTGCTCCATTATCTCGGCTCTGAGGGCCTCTATCTCCTGTTTAACGTCCATATCAAGTCTCCATATCCAAATAGGTCTGCGGCACCTTGCCGACTATGACGGTCTCCGCGATGAGTATCTCGCTGACCACCTGTGTCGAGACGGTGCGCCAGGGCATGATGACGTCTATATCTATTACGACGTCCAGCTTCATCTGATGTTTCGTCTGATTTATGCCCGCCGAGATGAGGTCGTTTTTGAAGTCCACGCGCGACGAGCTCAGCATTGTTATGTCAACCGGTATGTCAAAGCCCCGCCCCAGCAGCAGGCTGGAGCCGAGCAGGTTGCCTATGGGTATGGCCAGCGACAGCTCGCCCCCATCGGCGGCCTTTACAATGTCGGAGAGCAGCTCCGAGGACATGGCGTTTATGCGGGCCATATTTGCGCGCACGGCGGTCACGTTGCCGTTTTCATCGTGCTCCAGGGTGACAAAATAGTCGTAGTCATAGTCCTCGGAGGCGAGCTTGCGGCTTATAGTGTCGTTTATACAAAGCGTCATCAGGTCTGTGGCGTCTGAGAGCACCATTGAACAACTCAGCTCCCGCAGATATATTGAGCCACGAATGACAACCGAAACAAGAACAGCCGCAAGCAGCATTATTATAATTGCCAGCTTGGTCCTTCGCCGCATTGGCGGCAGGTGTACGTCAAGATAGAGCGGCCTGCGCCTTCGCATGAGGCATCACCCCCATACTATGTATATGAGGGGATGCCTGTACAAAAGCCCAGGCGGCTCCGGAGGCTCACTTCTCCAGCATTTCCGCGATGGCGTTCATTATGCCAAGGCGGCCGGATTCATAGGTCAGACCACCCTGGAGGAAGGCGCGATAGGGCGCGCGCATGGGACCGTCGGCGGAGAGTTCTATGGACGAGCCCTGGATAAACGCGCCAGCGGCCATGATGACCTCGTCCTCGTATCCCGGCATCTGCCAGGGCTCCGGCGTGACGTAGGAATCCACCGGCGACCCGGCCTGGATGCCACGGCAGAAGCGTTTCAGGTTCTCCGGCGTTTTGAGCGTTACGGTCTGGATGATGTCGTACCTCGGTTCCTGCGGGCCCGGCTCCGTGTCAAAGCCCAGCTTCTCCAGCATAGCTGCACAGAGCGCGGCGGTTTTCAGCGCCTGGGCCGTAGTGTGCGGGGCGAGGAAAAGGCCCTGGTAGAGCTGACGGTTCGTACCCAGAGTGCAGCCACATTCGCCGCCGATGCCGGGGACGGTGAGGCGATAGGCCGCGCGCTCCACGAGGTCGGCGCGGCCCGCGATGTAGCCGCCCGTCGGGGCCAGGCCGCCTCCGGGGTTCTTGATGAGCGAGCCCGCTGCGAGGTCCGCGCCCAGCATCGTGGGCTCGGCCAGCTCGGTGAATTCGCCGTAGCAGTTGTCCACGACGCAGACCGTATCCGGCGAGACGCGCTTCACAAGGCGGCAGAGCTCACCCACCTCCTCCGCGGAGAGGGCGCGGCGGCTGTCGTAGCCGCGCGAGCGCTGGATGAGGACGGCGCGGGGGCGCTTTTCCCCCACCTCTCGCTCGATAGCGGCGAGGTCGGGGCCGCCGTCCTTTGTCGGCACCTCGGCGTATTTTACGCCGTAGAAGGCCAGGGAGCCGTAGGCGTCGCCGGTGATGCCTATGGCCGTCCTGAGCGTATCATATGGAGCGCCCATGAGCGGCATCAGCAGCTCGCCGGGGCCAACGGCGGCAAAGAGCGCCGAGGCTATGGCGTGCGTGCCGTTCACGAAGCCCGTGCGCACCAGCGCGGCCTCCGCGCCAAATACGCGCGCCCAAATCTTATCCAGCGTCTCACGGCCCAGGTCGTCATAGCCGTAGCCCGTGGTCCCGGCAAAGCAGGCCTCCGAGACGCGGAACTCCTGGAAGGCCTCCATAACGCGCTTTGTATTACCTCGCGCGACGCGGTCTATCTCCGCGAAGCGCGCGGCCAGCTGCGCCTCGCAGTCCTCCGCGAGGCGCTCGATTTCCGTCGGTATGTCACTCAGCTTCATCGTCTTTGAACCCCATTACTATTTCTCTGAATTTATCGCCGCGCTCGGCAAAGTTCCGGAACCTGTCGAAGGACGAGCAGGCCGGTGAAAGCAGCACTATATCCCCCGCAGTGGCCATGGCCTTGGCCTCCAGCACGGCCGTGGTGAGGTCGGGGACTATCTTGATGGGCAGGCGCATCGGATCGTAGAACACACTCCGCCGCACGGCGATGGCTATCTGCTCCGCTGTGTCGCCCGTCAGCAGCAGGGCGCGGACGCGCTCACATATCTCGTCCGCCAGGCCGTCAAAGCTCACATGCTTGTCGTGACCGCCGGCGATGAGGATGGGCTTTGCCCGCATGGCGCGCAGGCCAGCTATCGTGCGGGTCGGGCTGGTTGCAATGGAGTCGTTTATATACGACACGCCGCCTAGCTTGCGGATGAGCTCCAGCCGGTGCGTCACGCCGCCATAGCTGCGCGCCACCTTGCGGCACATCTCCGGCGAGACTAGACCGTCAACCGCGGCAAAGGCGGCCATGTAGTTCTCAACATTATGGACGCCGGGCAGCAGTATTTCCGAGGCGGGGATGATACTCTCGACCTCGTAGTTGTGGCTGGAATACATCATGTCGTGACGGCAGAACACGCCGTCGCGCAGGGTCTCCTTTCGGCTGAACCAGAGCACGCGGGAGGGCGCTTCTTCCCCAAAACGTGCCGTACAGGCGTTGTCGCGATTCACGATGAGCACGTCGTCCTTCGTCTGGTTGGCAAAGATGCGGCGCTTGGCGTCCACGTAGTCGTCAAAGTCCGGGTGCTTGTCGAGGTGGTTGGGCGAGACGTTGGTGACGACGGCGACGTCCGGGCGTATGTTGATGCTGTGCAGCTGGAAGCTCGACAATTCGAGGACGGCTATGTCCTCGGGACGAAAGTCGGGTATCTCGGTCAGCAGAGGCTTGCCTATGTTGCCGCCCAGATGGACGCGCAGGCCCGCGGCCTTCAGCAGCTCCGCGATGATGGAGGAGGTCGTGGTCTTGCCGTCCGAGCCTGTTATGCCTATGGTACGGCAGGGGCAGAGCTGGAAAAAAGACCTCCATCTCGCTCGTCACGACCGCGCCGCGCTCTTTTGCGGCGACGAGGGCGGGGTCTATGGGCAGCAGGCCCGGTGTGCGGAAGATGTAGTCGAAGCCTGCGAGGTCGTCCAGATAACCCGGGCCGAGGCGGAGCTCGGCGCCGCGCGCGCGCAGCTGCGCCGCGGTGTCTCCTAGCGCCTCCTCGCTGCGCATGTCGCAGACGGTCAGCGGCAGTTCGTTTTTGAGCAGCAGGTCGATGAGCGGAGTATTGCTCACGCCTATGCCGAGCACGGCTATGCGCCGGCCCTTAAGGGAGTCAACGTATTCCTGAAGTGTCAAAATAATCACCTCTCAACCCATGATTATAACCTCAATCACCCCCGAATACAACAATTTTATAGTGCCGAGGCTTGACGCGGGGCGCTGCGGAGGTTAAAATATTCCGGCGAGCGGGCCGGACGGCCGCGCGTGCCGAGCGAAAGCTGTCACGTGAGGAAAGTCCGGGCTCCACAGGGCAAGGATAACGGGTAACACCCGCCAGGGGCGACCCTCGGACAAGTGCAACAGAGATATACCGCCGGGCTTTGCGCCCGGTAAGGGTGGAAAGGCGGAGATAAGCGCCCGCCCATCGCCTGGAGACAGGTGGATGCTGTAAACTCTATCCGGAGCAACACCGTGGAGGGACATGCGGCCTGCCCGGCCGTCCCGAGGAGGTGGCTTGAGGCGTGCGGCAACGTGCGTCCCAGATAGATGGCCGTCGATCACAGAACCCGGCTTACAGGCCTACTCGCGCAGCAAAAATGCCAGCCGTTTGGCTGGCATTTTGCTTTTCTCTCAGTTGTACGCAGCAGCGAGGCGGATGTGGCTCCATGTGCGGGTGTGCCAGCGCCAGAGGAAGAGGCCTGCGCGCAGGCACTCGTCGCAGGCCATGGCTATCCAGATGCCCGCGAGCCCCATGCCAAGCGGACCGGAGAGCAGCACTCCCCCGCCGAAAGCGGTCAGCCAGGCGCTGATAACGCAGATGGTTATCGGGAAGCGGATATCCCCGCAGGCTTGCAGCGCGCGGCACATGACTATATTCACGGCGCGGCCCAGCTCAAGGGGTATCTCGATGAACATGATGGTCTTGGCCAGGGCTATGACCTGGGCGTCCTTCGTGAAAAGGCCGCAAAGGGGCTCCGCAAAGATAAAAAGCAGCACAGATACCAGTCCGGAGATGGCGACGGAGGCGTACATCGTGCGGCGGACGCAGCGGTCCGTGGACTCCGTGTCACCCCCGCCCATATAGCGCGCGACCACCACCTGCGCCGCTTGGGCCACGGCCGAGGCGAAAATATAGGACAGCATGGCAAACATGTTCACGTACACGCGGGTGTTGATGACGAAGAGCTCAAAGCGGTTGCAGACGGCCTGTATGCAGATCTGCGAGAGATTATAGGACACGGATTCGCCGCCGGAGGGTATTCCTATGTGCAGCAGGCCGCGGAACTGTTTTTTCGGAAAAGGCCGCAGGCAGGCGGCGCTCACCGCCCCCTTGCCGAAATAGCGGCGGAACATCAGCGCGATGACCACGACGCCCACGACTCGGGACAGGCCGCTCGAAATGGCAGCGCCCGCGACGCCCAGGGCGGGCAGGCCGAAGAGGCCGTTTATGAGCAGCGCATTACAGCCAATATTCAGCACGTTCACAAGCACCGAGACGAACATCGTCTGCTTCATGAGCTGGCTGCTCCTGAAAAAGGCCGTGAAGGTCAGATACACAGCCTGGAACACCATGCCCGCGCCGATTATGCGGATGTAGAGCACAGCCTCGTCGAATATCTCCTCCGGCACGTTCATAAGGCGGTAAATCGGACCGCAGAGGAAGACCAATATGGCGCTCACGGCCAGGCCGAAGATGAAGTTTGCCAGCAGCGATACGGTGTAGGTCTCGCGCAGGCGGTCCGTGCTCTTCGCGCCCAGGTATTGCGATATTAGTATTGTTGCCGCCGTGCATATCACCGAGAAGACGATGAGCAGCAGGTTAACGATTTGGTTGGCGTTGCCGATCGCGCCGACGAGATTGTGGTCGTACCAGCCGACCATAATCTGGTCCGCATTGCCCACCAGCATTTGCAGCACCAGTTCTATGAAAATTGGCCAGGTCAGGCTCAGGATGTTGTTCTCACGCTTTGACATAGTTGCTCCTTGATTGCATAATCTGCACAAAATACCATCTTTGAATTTAGCCAACTTATTATAGTGCCGCGCGTCTGAATGTCAAGAGGAAAATTTCAAATCAGCTATTGACATTTAATCGACTACTGGTTATTATCTAGTAGTGAAGAGTGAAAGGAGTGATGTTGTGAACTCCCAATACAAAAAGGGCGTACTTGAACTGTGCGTGCTCTCGCTGCTCAAAAAGCGGGACTGTTATGGATATGAGATATCCGAATATCTCTCCCAGCACATAGACATCGCGGACGGCACCGTCTACCCCATCCTGCGCAAGCTGAAGGCCGACGGACTGCTGACGACCTATTTGCAGGAGGAGAGCGGCGGGCCGCCAAGAAAATATTACAAGCTGACGGGCCTCGGAGCCGAGGCCTACGCGCGGGACAGAGCCGAGTATCTCGGCTTTGCGCGCACCGTTTTGAAGCTTTTGGAGGAGGACGAAGCAAATGACCAAGAATGAATTTCTCTCCCGCCTTGAGGCGGAGCTGGAAGCCCGGCGCGTGCCGGAGCCTGAGGACATACTGGGCGAATACCGCCGCCACTTCGAGTACAAGCTGGCCGACGGCTACTCCGAGGAAGAGATCGCCGCCCGCCTGGGCGCACCCGAGGAGCTGGCCGCGCAGTTTGAGCCCGAGCGAGAAGCTCCGCGTCCCTCCCGTGCCGGCTCTGCGGCACGCAGCGCGCTGACCTGGACGGGGCTCGTGTTCGCAGACATGTTTGTCTTGAGCTTTTTTATGCTATTTACCAGTTGGGTGGCGGTCGTGGCCTGTGCGGCGCTGGCCTCGGGGCTCGTGTCGCTCTGCCTGCTCATCCCCTTTGACATGCAGCCCTATGTGAACCTGCCGGAGATGCCCTACTGGTGCGGCGCAGTATATGCGCTGGCTCTGGCAGCGCTTACTGTGCTCTCCGGCGTGGGCTGCAGCTATTTTGCGCGTCTGCTTTCCCAGCTCTGGCGAGCCTACTTCCGTTTCCACCGCAATGCGGTTGCCGCGGCGTCCGGCAGGCCCGTCCTGCCCTCTCTCCCCGCTTTCCCACAGCTTATGCCAGCGCGGCGCCGGCGGATGCGCCGGGTACTGCTTGTATCGCTCATCGCCTTCGTGCTCTTTGCCGCGGCGGCGTATGTGACCTCTGCAGTATCGGCAGGCGCGCTGGAGTTCTGGCACGTCTGGGGCTGGTTTATCTGAGGACATGTTTGCGCTGAACGTCTTTTCCATCTGCGCGCTGGCGGTGCTCGTCTGGACGGCGCACGAGCTCTGTCTGCTGCCCGCCGCGCGCAGGGAGCGCGCCCTGAGGCGGCTCTCGGCGCTGCTTTTGGGCGTAAACATCCTCAAATACGCCCTGCCGCCGCTTTTGGGCGGGGAATTGGTTCTGCCTGTGGAGTTTTCCGCCGCGGCCTACTTCACCACGCCGGGCATAATACTCATGACGCGCGGCAAGCTCCGCTGCTGGGCGGCCTACGCGGGCCTTCTGGCGGGCGGCGTGTACTACGGCGCGATGTGCCTTGCGGGTGGGTACATCTACGGGGCGAATCCGCCCGCGCAGGTGCTGCTTTCGCTATTTTGCCACGGCTCGCTGCTCGTACTCGGCCTCACCGTCACGGGGACGGAGCGCTTCGGGCCTCGGGATGCGGCGCTGCTGCCGCTGGGCGTTGCTGGAGTGGCTGCGCGTGCGGCGCTGCTCCGGCCATGGGCCGGGGGCGGCACCCTGCTCATCTACGAGCTGCTGGACGCGCGCGCTTTACGCTCGTCCGGGCTTACAGCGGCACTGCCCGTCTACTACGCCGCCCTGGCCGCCTTTGTGCTGATCTCACCCCGGCTCTACCTCGCGGCGAACCGGGCGAGCCTGCGGCGCGGCGAGGAACATTTGAGGGCCGCGCCCGTCTAAAATCCCCGTTGGGAGGGTTGTGTTTTGCATAGCATATCCGAGCGCCTGCGCGCCTACGGCAAGGTCGAGAGCCTCATCTCTGCCGGCGGCATCCTTGTGCTGGGAGCGCTCTTTATAAACTGGCTGTTTTCAGGCAGCGCTGGCTTGGCTGGAACGCTTGCGGCGCTCATAAGCCTTGTCCTTTTTATCTGGCTCTGCCTGCGCTTTGTACCAGTCTGGGTCGCGGCCTGGCGGGGGCGCGAGCTGCCGGCTGCTCCGGATGCGTCAGAGGCGGAGCAGCCACACATCAGGCTGAGGCTCTTCCTCTCGCTGTTGCTATTCTGCATAGGCATGACCCTGCTCGTCTGGCTGATACGCCTCGCCCAGGGCAGCGGCGAGAGCTATTACGAGTCTCTCAACTACTGGACCTACACCGACAGCCACCACTACCTTGACATCGCGCGCGACGGCTACATCAGCGCCGCCGACGTGCCGGGACTCATTGAGCGCGGCGTTTTTGCCGACGAGGACGCAGCCTGGGACAGGCTGGTGCAGCTCGTCTTCCTGCCCGGATACCCTGTCGCCGTCGGGCTCATGTACCTGCTGGTGCGGGACTATCTGCTGGCGGCCTTCCTCGTCTCGGCGCTCTGCTTTTCCGGCGCGGGCTGCCTGCTCTACAGCCTCTTCCGCCTGGACTATGGGCACGCGGCGGCGATACGGGCTGTGCGTTTTCTATGCGTGCTGCCCGGCTCCTTCTTCTTCGCCGCTCCGATGAGCGAGGGGCTGTTCCTGCTGTGCTGCGCAGGCTGCGTCTATCTCGTGCGGCGCGGGAAATTTGGCCTAGGCTGCTTTGTCGGCGCTTACGGGGCCTTCACGCGCTCGCTGGGGCTGATGCTCTTTGTTCCGGCGGTATTCGAGCTTGTGAGCGCCTGGCTGCGAGTTGGGAAAAAGCGGGGCTTTCTCCCCCGCTTTCTCTGGGCGCTGCTCATCCCCGCCGGTTTCGGCGTCTACTGCTATATAAACTACCGCGTTGCTGGCGACCCTTTTCAGTACATGCGCTACCAAAACGAGCACTGGGGCCAGGATTTCGGACTCTTCTTCAACACCGCGGCCTATCAGCTTGAGGACGCTATCGCCTATTTCCAAGAGGGCCGCACTTCCGTTTGGGGGCTGTGGGTCCCAAACCTCGCCTGGAGCTTCTTTGCACTTGCGATCATGATCCCTGCCGCGAAAAAGCTCCGCCCCGGCTATACGGCCTGGTTTATCGCCTACTACTTCATCGCCATTGGTGCAACCTGGCTGCTGAGCGCCCCGCGCTATCTCATCGCCATGCCGGTCGTGACCCTTGCGCTCTCGCTCGTCACGGACAGCCCACGCAGGGAGTTCACTGCCTGGGCACTCTGCCTGCCGCTCTCGCTGCTCTATCTCATGGCCTTTACGCTGGGCTTGCAGGTGTGGTAATTTTACATCTCAGGAGGACGTTATGTTGGACAGTATACCCACCCCGGAGCAGCTGGCCGAGCTGGTCGGCAAGGAGCTGTACGAGGTCTGGCACAGGCTCTGCGCGCTGATCGATGAAAAATACGACATGGAGCGTGTCTGGGCCGCAGGCGGCAAAGCCTGGACCTATGAATACAAATACCGCCGAGGCGGCAAGACCCTATGCGCGCTGTATGCCAGGAGCGACTGCGTGGGCTTCATGGTCATATTCGGCAAGGACGAGCGCCAGAGGTTCGAGGCAGACCGCGACAGCTACAGCGTCGAGATCCAGAGGCTCTACGACGAGGCCCGCACATATCACGACGGGAAATGGCTCATGTTCGAGCCGAAGGACACCTCCATGTTTGTAGACTTCATGAGGCTGCTTGGAATAAAGCGCAGGCCGAACAGGAAATGAAAAGACCGGGAAGCGCCGCTTCCCGGTCTTTTTGCTGCTTTCTCAGCCCTGCTTGGCGGCGTGGCCTATCTCCCAGCCGCGGCGGAAGGCTTTTTCATTCAGGGGATTCAGCTCGGGGCGCTTGGCGCCGAGCTTCTTGAAGGCGGTCTGGAGCACGTTCTCGGCGGGCAGGACCTCGGTATAGCCGATGATCGCGCCCACCATGACGAGGTTCAGGACCTTCGGGTTGCCCAGCTCGTAGGCGATGCTGCCGGCATCCACCTTGACGACGTGGACATCGTCGCGGTCGGGCTCCAGCGTGACAACAGAGCTGTTCACAAAAATGGTGCCGCCGGGGACGACGGCGTTTTTAAACTTCGCCATCGAGGGGTCGTTCAGGACGACGACGTAGTCGGCCTGGGAGACCTTCGGAGCGCCGACGGGGTCGTCGGAGATGACGACGTAGCAGTTGGCCGTACCGCCGCGCATCTCCGCGCCGTAGCTCGGGAAGTAGGTGACGTATTTCTCAGTGGTCTCGCAGGCGGTATAGCTCAGCAGCTGGCCCATGACCATGACGCCCTGGCCGCCGAAACCGGCGATGATGAAAGATTTCTCCATACCTCTCCCCTCCTTACTTCGCGCGGAATTCGCCGAGCGGGAATTCCTTCATGACGACGTTGTGGACATGGTCGAGGGACTCCAGCGGGCTCATGCCCCAGTTCGTCGGGCAGTTGGAGACAAACTCGACGAAGGAGAAGCCCTTGCCGTCGAGCTGGTACTGGAAGGCCTTCTTGACGGCGGCCTTGGCCTTCTTGGCATTGGGGACGTCGGCCAGGGCCACACGGGCGATATATGCCGGGGCTTCGAGCTGGCTGAGTATCTCGCACATGTGCAGGGGCGCGCCGTGCTCGTGGACGTCGCGGCCGTAGGGCGTCGTCGTGGTCTTGACGCCGAGCATGGTGGTCGGGGCCATCTGGCCGCCGGTCATGCCGTAGATGCCGTTGTTGACGAAAATTACGGTGAAGTTCTCGCCGCGGTTGGCGGCGGACATGGTCTCTGCCAGGCCGATGGCGGCCAGGTCTCCGTCACCCTGGTAGGTGAAAACCAGGGTCTCCGGGCTGCAGCGCTTGAAAGAGCTGGCTATGGCGCAGGCCCTGCCGTGCGGGGCGGCCACAGTGTCCATGTCGAAATAAGTCACGGCCAGGCCGCAGCAGCCGACGCCCTGGACATAGCATGCGTTATCCACCATGCCCAGCTCGTCGAGCACCTCGGCCACCACCTTGCACACGCTTGAGTGCATGCAGCCGGGGCAGAAGCCCGTGACTGCGCCCTCGAATATTCCGGAGGGCCGGGAATATACTTTTTCCATCATTTTATTCTCAGAACCTCCTTATCTGCCGCAGAGGCCGCGGGCGGCCTCAAGTATGACGCTGCGGTCCAGTATTTCGCCGCCGGAGGACAGCGCCGTGACTATCTTTGTCCGGCCGCGGACGGCGTTCTCAACGTCCACCGCAAACTGGGCGGGAATCGCCATCTCCGCGCTGACTATGCCGCGCAGGGCGCTGTAATTTAGCTTGTCGTAGGCCACGTCCGGGAAGGGATATACCTTCTTCGGGCGGATGAGGCCCGCCTTGATGCCCTCGGCGCGCAGGATGCCGACAGCGGACTTCGCTATGCGGCCCGTGATGCCGTAGGCGGTTAGGATGACCTCGGCGTCCTCGGTCATGTAGTCCTCATACTCGACCTCGGTGGTCTTCCAGCTCTCGTAGAGCTCGGCGTCGCGCTTGTTCATCTGCTCCTGGCTCACGCGGGTGTCGAGGCCGGGGCCGCACATGACCTTGTGCTGTGGGCCGCCCTTCTTGCCGGTGGCGGCCCAGGTCTTGGTGGCGCGGATGGCGGCGACCTCCTCAGGCGTCTTGGCCTCGGGAAGCTCGACGGGTTCCATCATCGTGCCGGTGAAGCCGTCCATGAGCAGCAGCACGGGGTTCGAGTACTTGTCGGCCAGCTCGAAGGCCTGCCAGGTCATGTCCACAGCCTCCTGGAGGTTCGAGGGGGACAGGACGAGCATCTTGAAACCGCCGTTGCCGCTGGCCTTGGTGGCCTGGGTATAGTCCTGCTGGGCGGGCTGGATGGTACCGATACCGGGGCCGCCGCGCTGGAAGTTCGCGACGACAACGGGCAGGCGCGCGCCGGCCATCCAGGAGATGGCCTCGCTCTTGAGCGAGATGCCGCAGCTGGAGGAGCTGGTCATGCTCCGCACGCCCGCCGCGGCCGCGCCGAAGGCCATGTTGGCCGAGGCGACCTCGCTCTCGCCCTGGATGAACACGCCGCCCACCTGGGGCATGCGGCGCGCAAAATACTCGGGAACGTCATTCTGCGGGGTGATGGGATAGCCGGCGAAGAAACGGCAGCCGGCGCGCACCGCGGTCTCCGCCACGGCCTCGCAGCCCTTCATGAATATCTTCTCAGCCATCTCACTTCACCTCCCTGTAAACGGTTATCGCCGCGTCGGGACAGATGGTGGCGCACATCGCGCAGCCGATGCAGGCGTCGGGGTTCACTGGCACAGCGTATTGATAGCCCTTCGAGTTCACCGCGTCGGTCGTACCCAGCACCTTCTGGGGGCAGGTCTTGACGCAGTAGAGGCAGCTCTTGCAGGCTTCGGTATAGATCTCTACTCTGCCTTTGGCCATTTCGTTTACCACTCCTTCGTTTTCTCAGATTCGCTCAAAAGACTCACATCCCCGAACCAGCCAACCACTCAGGGATGGTATTGAGCCGGATCGGAAGCAGCGGCTCCCTCACCTGCCCTGCCAATTTGCTGACAAGCTCCTCCAGCGCGCAGGCAAACAGCGCCTCCTCGCCGGGGAACAGCCCCTGGAAGCGGCGGAGGCCCGCCAATACGTCCTCCGCACGTGTCTCGGGGCCAAGATTGGGGTTTGCGACGAGACGGAAGCTCCCCAGCCTCGCCGCGCCAAGCACGCGGCGCATGGTGACCTCAATGTCCTCACGGCTCCCCGACCAGGGGCGGAAGGGGTTCACTATGTAGAGCACCAGAGTGTTCGCGCTGTTAAGCAGATGCGAAAACTGCCCTATCATGTGAGAGCCGTGCGAGCCGCCGCCGATGTCCATGATCACGGCGGAGCCCTCGTCCCGGAGCGTCTCTATGACGCCGGAGGCCACCGTGGGCGCGTCGAGATACTGGGCCTGGAAGTGGAACACCACGCCCTCCCGCTCCAGCTGCGCCTCACAGTCGCGCGCGCGGAACAGCGGCTTCGTCTGGTCCATATCGAAAAAAATGCACCCGGCGTCCCCCCCTCCCGCGCCATGCGCAGGGCGAGATTGACCGCCGTCTCCGTCTTGCCGGAGCCGGCTTCGCCTATGAACACCAGGTTTTTCTCTTCTGGAAACTTGAACTCTGCCATAACCAAACCGCCGATTCTTCAAAAGTTTTTCGCCGCTTTCGCGGCTTCTTGCAGTTTTTTATTATAAATGCATTTTGTCACGAAACACCAGACCAATCGTTACGGATTAAGTGTTAATCAAGCTCTCTATTCAAAAATCCCCGGCCGAGCCGGGATTTTTGCGATATTTGCTTTGTGGACCTCACATATCCACGCCCGGGGCGTCGATTCTATTCTTCCTGAGGTACTTCTTGCTGATTTTGTGGCCGCCGAGAATGATGGCGGGCAGGACGATGATGGGCAGGTTCAGGTAGCCCAGGATCTTGTAGCCGGTGGAGACGAGCGTCACGATGCCTATCTGAGAGGCGACAGCGCAGGCGATGAGCATGATGCCGACGAAGATGGCGTCGCGCAGGGCTCTCTTCTTGCCGCTCTTCGGCTGGTAGTACTTACTGAAGCGCGCAACGCCCGCGAAGGCGAAGCCGACGACCGTGCTCAGCACCGCGATGAAGACGATGACTATGTAGATGACGGTGACGCTCTCGTAGCCCAGGCGCTGGAGCAGAGAGAAGAACGGCAGCGCCTCATCAGTGATGGCGTAGACGTTGGTGTAGCTGAAGAGCATGGTGCAGAGGACGATGAGCAGTATGGTGTTGGCCAGGAAACCGGTGATAGCAGCCTTCTTGCTCTCGCGGCGGCTGGTGAGGTCGCCCGCGACGGAGGCGATGTTGGCGACGATAGTGGCCTGGAAGCTGCCGTAGATTATGGCACTCCAGATGGCACTGAGCCAGCTGCCGCTGCCCGCGGCGGGCAGGTTCTGAGCCTGGTTCGCAATGGAGCCGGAGAGGTCCCCGTCGCCGTTCATGGCGAGCAGGATCATGATGACGAGAAGGATGCCCACGACGATGAACATCATGTAGGACGAGGCCGCGCGCACCAGCCTCGCGCCGAAAGCGCACAGCAGCATTGCGCAGACTATGATTATCGCAACGCCTATCCAGTAGTTAACGCCGAAGTTGCTCTCAAGCAGGACCGCGACGGCGTTCATGCTGCCGCTGGCCGCAGTGAGTATAGTGACAAGGAAGGAAATGTCGAACAGGATAACGACGTATTTATTGCCGAACAGCTTCTCGACCCAGGTCTGATAGTCGTAAGCCTGATAGAGGCGGGAAAACTCCATGGAGCAATAGAGAGCATAACCCAAAAAGCCCATAGCAATGATCGTGACGAAGATGCCGGCCAGGCCGAATTGTACATAATACTGATTCAGCTGAGTACCGCTGGCAACGCCCGGGCCGAAATGTGTGCCCATCCACACTGCTGCAATGCCTATGAAAACAGGCATGCCCTTTTTAGTTTTGCTTTTTTCCATCAAGGTTTCCTCCTAACTTATTTTGGGTTCGCTTTGCTCCCAGCGCCCGCGCACTTTATCGCTTTGCATCGAGCGCTACGCATACACTAACGTTTCAGGGCAAAATTGTCAAGCCCATTTTTTGTGAAACGAATTAGTTAATTTTTTGATATTTTGCTCCTATACCATGCTCCAGTGCCATTTTTTTAACCGTATGTGATTTTAAACTATTGACTTTTCTGGAAAAAAGGGTTATATTCTTGGTTTAGCCATTTACAGGGTAAAGGAGGACAAAAATGAAGATAGCAATGATAGGCAGCGGAGCTGCCGGGAGCGTTTTTGCGTCCTATCTCAGAAAAGGCGGGGCCGAGGAAGTTTGGCTCGTTGACCCCAACAAGGCCCACATGGACAAGGTGGCCAGGGACGGCATGATCTTTCGCAATCCCGACGGCGAGTTCCACGTCACCGGCTTTAAGACCGCCTATTCCGCCGAGGAGGTCGGCGTTGCTGATATAGTCATCCTGATGGTCAAGGCTACGATAACCGAGCTTGCGCTCAAGGGCGCAATGTGCTGCGTTGGGCCCGAGACCGTTGTAGCCACACTGCAGAACGGCCTCGGCAACGAGGAAGTTGTGAAGAAGCTCGTGCCTGAGGACAGGGTCATGTACGGCTGCGGCAACATGGGTACGGAGCTGCCCGAGCCCGGCGTCTGCGTCGCCAAGCCCTCCGCGGGTACTGAAAATATGTATTTCGGCGCCTGCGTCAAAAATGAGCTCACCGATCGTGCGGGCAAGTATCTTGAGGAGAAGTTCGCTGCCGGCGGCCTTCTGCCCCACTTCTACGAGGATGTGCGCCCCAAGGTCTGGCGCAAAGCCACCTCTAACAGCGGCTTCAACACCGTCTGCGCCGTGCTGCGTCTGAAGATCAAGGAGGTCTACGACGACCCCGAGGGCGTCGAGCTGGTCTGGTCCGTCTGGCGCGAGGCCAGCGACGTGGCCGCCGCGCTCGGTATCCCCGGCATCTGGGAGTACATGCAGGAGGAGATGCCCCGCATAGTCAAGGGCCTCGGAGACTACTACCCCTCCATGGCTCAGGACACTCAGGCCCACCGTCAGACCGAGGTGGACTCGCTCACCGGCGCTATATCCATGTTCGGGCGCAAGGTCGGCATACCTACCCCCACCTGCGACATACTCACCCGGGAAATAAAGGCCATACAGGCGAATTACGAGCGGCAGTATTGATAAAGCCTTATTGATACGACCGGCCCGCCATGACCGGCGGGCCGGTTTAACTTTTTCACAGGAGGTGCCGTATGCAAAACGACATTGACGCGATCCTCATAAGCGCCGGAGACGATGTCGTCACCCTGACGCGCGAGGCTCCCATGGGCAAGACTGTGCGCTACCTGGATGGTGGAGACATGGCGGAGATTGTCTCTCTCGGGGCGCCCAAGTTTCACAAGATCGCGGTCCGCGACATACCCGCGGGCTGCGAGATGAAAAAAGTACGGCGAGGTCATAGGCCGCGCGACCTGCGACATCAAAAAGGGCGAGCACGTCCACTGTCACAACATCACGAGCGGAGTGGAAGGGGGCGAGAGGGCATGAAGTTTCTTGGTTTTCGGCGGCCCGATGGCAAGGTCGGCATCCGCAACCACGTCCTCGTGCTTGCGACGGTGGGCTGCGCAGCAGAGGCCGCGCGCCAGACGGCAGACGGCATCTACGGCGCCGTCAGCTTCATAAACCAGAACGGCTGCGGCGAATCCTCGCGCAACTTGCGCAGGACGCAGGACGTGCTGGTGGGCATGGCAGCCAATCCCAACGTCTACGGCGTTGTAGCCATCGGCCTCGGCTGTGAGATGAACCGCATGGACGGCTTTATAAAGGAGCTGCGCGCCCGAACTGACAAGCCCATCGAGGGCCTGCTCATCCAGGAGGAGGGCGGCACCATTGAAACTGTAGCTAAGGCGAAAAAAATTCG
>ENA-OQCL01000107-OQCL01000107.1-human-gut-metagenome-genome-assembly--contig:-NODE-107-length-46617-cov-6.199548_pt1 | contig 46617 bp, 41 predicted proteins | sample MGYA00242502_ERZ504586 | MGnify/ENA primary metagenome ERZ504586 (study PRJEB26092, sample SAMD00036316) | human gut metagenome | host: Homo sapiens | study: EMG produced TPA metagenomics assembly of... | reverse complement strand
GTTCTTTACGCGGGGGCTTGAAATAGAGCTGCCAGGCTGATATAATGTCTGCGATATCAAAATGAAAAGGGTGGGAAGATGCTGAAATAAGCTGTTCCTGAGCAGACGCCGGCCCAGGCCCGCAAAAGGCGGGTCGGGCTCGCCATGTCGGAACAGGCTTGCAGCAGCGGCGCCGCCCTATGGGATAGGCCCGCTCTTTGCGCGTCTGCTTTCGGCTTCCGGGGCAGAATTTGCGCAAAGGAGCGGGTTTTTTTCATGCTTACGATAGACAAACTCTCCATCCTCCGCCGCGAGCAGCTGCGGGACATCCTGAAGGACTTTTCCCTCCAGCTTGGCCCGGGCGACAAGGCCGTGCTCATAGGCGAAGAGGGCAACGGCAAATCCACCCTGCTGAAGCTCATACACGACCCCGACTCTGTCGAGGGCTATGCCGAGTGGTCCGGCTCCGTCTCGCCCGGCGGGCGCACGGGCTACCTGCCTCAGGAGCTGGGCGCCCGGCGGCTCTCTGAGCCCGCGAGGCTGCTCTTCGAGCGTTCGCCCGGCTTTGCGGCGCTGACGCCCAGGCAGCGCCACGCCCTCGCCGCGGAGCTGGGGCTGGATGCGGCGATGTTCGCCTCGGAACGGCCGCTCCGGAGCTTTTCCGGCGGCGAGAGGGTCAAATTACAGCTGGCCGTCCTTGCCGCAGAGGAGCCGGAGCTGTATCTGCTTGACGAGCCCTCGAACGACCTCGACCTCGAATCCCTCGAATGGCTGGAGGATTTTATTCTGAGCCGGAGGGAGCCCGTGCTCTTCGTCTCGCACGACGAGACGCTCATCGAACGCACGGCCAACGTCGTTGTCCACCTGGAGCTGCTGCGGCGAAAGACCCTGCCCAGGGCCACAGTGGCGCGCCTGCCCTACCGCGACTACGTCGAGGCGCGCAGCCGTGGTCTCGCACGGCAGGAACAGGCCGCCCGCAAGGAGCGGGAGGAGTTTGACAAGCGCCTTGAGCGCTATCGCCAGATACGTCAGAAGGTCGAAAGCGCGCAAAACAAGGTCTCGCGCCAGGACCCGCACGGAGGGCGGCTGCTTAAGAAGAAGATGCACTCCGTGCAGTCCATGGGCCGCCGTTTCGACAAGGAGCGCGAGTCCCTCACCGCCCTGCCGGAAACGGAGGAGGCCATCTTCCTCTCCTTCCCCGGCGAGGCGTCGATACCGAACGGCAAGCGCGTGCTGGAGCTCTCCCTGCCCTCCCTCGATGCCGGGGGCCGGGTGCTCTCGCGGGACATAGAGCTGCGCGTCACAGGCCCCGAGCGCATCGGCATCGTGGGCCGCAACGGCGCCGGCAAGACCACGCTGCTGCGCCGCATAGCCGCCGAGCTGCTGGAGCGGCGCGACATCCGCGCGGCCTACATGCCCCAGGAGCTGGGAGAACGGCTGGACAGGCGCGAAAACCCCGTAGAGCTCCTCAACCGCTCCGGCAGCCGCGCAGAGGAGGCGAAGATACGCGCAGTGCTGGGCAGCCTGCGATACACCTCCGCAGAGATGGAGCAGCCCTGCGCCGAGCTCTCCGGCGGCCAGCGCGCCAAGCTGCTGCTCGCCTCCATGGCCCTTGAGGGCGCGGACGTCCTCATCCTCGACGAGCCGACGCGCAACCTCTCCCCCCTTTCCGGCCCGGTCGTGCGCGAACTGCTCCGCAGCTTCCGCGGGACGATAATCAGCGTCTCGCACGACAGGAAGTACCTCGCTGAGGTCTGCACCAGGGTCTATGAGCTGCGCGAGGACGGCTTGGCTGAGGTGTGAAGCCCGCACAGGTTGACATAATATTTTGCCCGGCACAAAAAATGCCGCCCTGAGGGCGGCGTCTAGTTTGTCTAAAAGCCTCTCAGAGTTTCGCGGCCGCAGCCGCGAAATAGATTTCGATCATTTTCGGCGGCGTGTCCGTCGCCGAAAAAACTTCTCGCGGAGCGGGGTGTCGTATCGTCCGCCTTTGGCGGACGACCGAGGCACGGAGCGGAGCGCGAGCCCCTTTGTACAAGAAGGCTTTGCCTTCTTGTACAATCAAAATGCCGCCCTGAGGGCGGCATTTTTTCTTTTTCACATCTGCTCCGGGGCATGGACGCCCAGGGTGGACAGGCAGAGCGCTATGGCGCTGCGGGAGCAGTCTGCCAGCAGGAGGCGCGCCTCCAGGGTACCGGGCTCCGCGCCGCGGATGCGGCAGGCGTTGTAGAAGCGGTGGAACCTCGCCGCCAGCTCCATGGCATAGCGGTTTATACGGCTCGGGTCCAGGCTCTGGGCCGCGTGCAGCATCTCGTCCGGCAGGGCGGCCAGCTGCTTTATGAGCTCACGCTCCTGCTCGGTATTCAGGAGGGAGGCGTCTATATCCGCCGCGCCCGGGACCCTGTGCCCGTCCGCCGCCAGGTTGCGGATGACGGAGCATATCCGCGCGTGCGCATACTGCACGTAATAGACCGGGTTCTCGCTGTCCTCGCGCACGGCCAGGCCCAGGTCGAAGTCCATCTGCGTGTCCGGGCGGGAGTTGAAGAACCAGCGCGCCGCGTCCACGGGTATCTCGTCCAGCAGGTCGCCCAGCGATATGGCCTTGCCGGTGCGCTTGGACATGCGCACGACCTCGCCGTCACGCAGGAGCTTAACTAGCTGCATGAGGACTATGTCCAGCCTGTGCTGCCCGTCCAGCCCCAGCGCGTCGAGCGCGCCCTTCAGACGCGCGACATGGCCGTGGTGGTCCGCGCCCCAGATGTTTATGACCCGGTCAAAGCCGCGCACGGCCAGCTTGTTGCGGTGGTAGGCTATGTCCGCCGCAAAGTAGGTGTAGAAGCCGTTGGCCCGGCGCAGGACATCGTCCTTGAGGTCGAGCTTCTCTATGTCCTTCTCGCTCTTTCCCGCGGCGCGCAGTCCTTCGCCCAGGATGCGGGAGGTCGCCAGCCACAGGGCGCCGTCCTTCTCATAGGTGAAGCCCCGCTTCGTGAGCTCGGACACCGTGTCCGCCACGTAGCCGCTGTTGTGCAGGCTGCTCTCGAAAAACCACTCGTCGTACTCTATGCCGTAGCGGGCAAGGTCGGCCTTCATCTTCGGCAGATTGTGCGCGAGGCCGAACTCCGCCATGGCCTCGTGCCGCTCGGACACGGGCCTGTCCAGCCAGGAGGGGCCGTTCTCCTCCAGGAAGAGGCGCGCAAGCTCTTTTATATCGTCGCCGTGATAACCGTCCTCCGGGAATTCGACGGCGTCCTCGCCCAGGACGAGCTGGGCGTAGCGCGCGTCAATAGAGGAGGAGAATTTCTCGATCTGGTTGCCGGCGTCGTTCACATAGAACTCGCGCCAGACGTCCGCGCCGGCGCGGGAGAGGACCTCGGCCAGCGTATCGCCCAGCACGCCGCCGCGGGCGTTGCCCATGTGCATCGGCCCCGTCGGGTTCGCGGAGACGAACTCGACCATGACCTTCTGCCCCGCCATGGCCTTGGAGCGGCCGTAGGCCGCGCCCTCCGTGCGGACTGCGGTCAGGACCTCGCCGTACCACTTCGGGGCGAGGCGGAAATTTATAAAGCCCGGCCCGGCGGCTTCGGCAGAGGCAAAATAACTGCCGTCGAGCTCCAGGTTTTCTATAAGTGCCTCGGCAATCTTCCGCGGGGCCATGTGCAGGGCGCGCGCGCCGGCCATGGCGTGGTTCGCGGCAAAGTCGCCGTTGTTCACGTCCTTCGGCACCTCGACCGTGCCTGCCAGCGCCGCGCCGGAGGGCAGCTGCCCCTTCTCCGCCGCGCGCGCGAGGCTCCCGGCCAGGAGCTCGTCTATCTGTCTTTTCGCCTGCTCAACAAGATTTGCCATCTGCCGCACCGCCCTGTTCCCTTACATTTATTCTGAATTTGTTGCGCCCGACCACCGCGTGGTCAAAGTCCACGACATAATCTATCTCCATCTCCCCGCCGCGCGGGCCCATGGTCGAGTGTATCCTGTGCGTATCCAGGCCCATGGTGGCCGAGCCGAAGGGCGTGTCGTACAGGAAGGTGTTCTTCGTCCCCTCGCGGAAGACCATCCTGCTCGTCAGCGTCCCCTCCCTCGACAGGACGACCTCGTCCGGGCCGAAGGTGAAGGAGGTGCGCGTACCCTGCATGCCAGTCAGCTCGCTCTCCATATAGCTGAGCTCGCCCCTGCCGTCACGGTAGGAGTACTTTCCCTCCGTCACGAGCTCGACCGTGTCGTCCGAGCCCTGGGTGAAGTTCTGCACGCCGGTTATTGAGATTATGACGTCTTTCATGCCTATCACATCCTTACACATGGCCTGATATTATACATCATATGCTCGCGCCTGTCAAAGCCTTACGGCTCTATCTCAACGATTTTTCGTCCCAGGCCGACCGCGTAGCGCAGGGTGTTGAAGGTCCCGCCGGGAGAGCCGTTGAAGACGGCGAGGACGGTGCCTGCGTTATCTACCATGTAACGGTTGCGGCGCATCATGCACTCCGGCGTGTAGGCGCGGCTGACCAGCGTGCGGCTGTCGCACTCGGCCAGCAGCCGGTCATAGCGCTCCGAGAGGCCGTGCGTCCAGCGCCGGTCCTGCTCCTCGCAGGGGACAGCCGCCTCCAGCGTCACGTCCGGCCTGCGCTCCCGCAGGGCGAGCACCGCCTCGGCAAAGAACATGTCGCAGCCCGTGGCCATGCCGCATATGAAATGCCGCACGCCCTGCCCGTACAGCTCCTCCAGCGCGTCAGCCAGTTTGCGCTTGAGCTCCAAGCAGCGCGCGTCCGCCTCATTGCCCCCCCAGGGCAGCTTGCTGCTCCGGTGGCCCGTGAAGCAGCAGCTCCTCTCCAGCCGCTCCTCCAGCTCCGCCATGTGCATCACCCCCCTGTCAGTCGATTGTAGCTTCATCTCATATAATTGTCAAAGGGTATTGCAAAATACGCGCCGGGATGCTATAGTATTGTCGACAACCGAATAGATGTCTTCGGGGCAGGGTGAAATTCCCGACCGGCGGTAAAGTCCGCGAGCGGAGGCTTCGGCCAATGCATGAATCGGTGTGATTCCGATACCGACAGTACAGTCTGGATGGAAGAAGATGCGTATTTTGCACCTTTGCAATTATTACGCCCGAAGGAGACACCTTCGGGCGTTAATCTTTATAAGAGGTGCATTGAAAATGGATGCAGCAAAAAAGACCCCCGTGCTCCACAAGGTGGACGCAAAGAAACTCGCGACCCTCGCCATGATAACCGCCATCGCCTATGTCGTCATGCTCCTGTCGAAGCTCATGCCCAGCGTCTACGGCTTCCTAGACTTTGACTTCAAGGACGTCGTCATCTGCATAGGCGGCTTTATCTACGGCCCCGTGTCCGCCGCCGCCGTGGCGCTCGTCGTGGCCCTCGTCGAGATGGTCACCGTCAGCCACACCGGCATCTGGGGCTTCCTCATGAACTTCATCGCCACGGCCAGCTTCTGCTGCGTCGCCTGCTTCGTCTACAAGAAGCACCACACGATGAAGGGCGCCGTCATCGGCCTCATCCTCGGCGTCATCTGCCTCGTCATCGTCATGCTGCTGTGGAACTACCTCATAACCCCCATCTATCAGAAGATGCCGCGCGAGGCCATAGTTGACCTGCTGCTGCCCGTGTTCCTGCCCTTCAACGCCGTAAAGGGCGGCATGAACCTCGCCGCGACCCTGCTGCTCTACAAGCCCGTCGTCACCGCGCTGCGCCGCGCCAAGCTCATCCCCGAGTCCGACCACGCCGCGCCCCCTGTGGCCGGCAAGAAGCGCCTCGGCGTCGCTCTCGTCTCCCTCTTCGTCCTTGCAACCTTCGTCCTGCTCGCCCTCGTCCTCGCGGACGTCATCTGAACAGAAACGCAAAGGCGCCCGGCCAAAAGCCGGGCGCCTTTTTAATGCCAAAAAACGCCCGCTTTCGCGGACGTCCTTTGGGGAGAGAGAAATAAGATTTAATGAGAGGAGACATGCAAAATTAAATGTTACACATTTAACAAAGCATATGAATGATAGCACAGCTTTCCCGATTTGTAAAGGGCTTTTGCAGATTTTACACAAATTTTTCACAAAGTTCCGCCCCAGAGCAGGCGGACGGCAAAGGCGGAGGCTGCAAAGCCCACGACATCCGCGCACAGGGCGGCAGGCACGGCCCAGCGGGTGTGCTTTATCCCCGCCGCGCCGAAGTAGACGGCGATGACATAGAATGTGGTCTCCGTCGAGCCGAGCATAACGGCGGCGGTGCGGCCTATATATGAATCCGGGCCGTACTGCGCCATGAGCTCCGTAGCCGCGGCCAGGGCGCCGGAGCCGGACACTGGCCGCAGCAGCATGAGCGGCGCCGTCTCGGGCGGGATGCCCAGAAGCCCCAGCAGCGGAGAAAGCAGGTTCGTCAGCAGTTCCAGCGCGCCCGAGGCCCGGAGCATATACACCGCCGTCAGACAGCGCTACGAGCGAGGGAAAAAGTGCGCAGGAGCGTCGGAGGCCCTCCGCCACCCCGTCCAGCATGGCCTGGAACACATCCGTACCCGAGAGCACGCCCCAGAGCGCCGCGCCGGCAATTACGAGGGCCGCCGCCATATCTGCAAGCGCGCTCATTCGCCGCAGAGCCGCGCCAGAAGCGCCGCCGCGCACAGCCCGGCCGTCACGGACAGGGCGGAGCTTATCCACACAGCCGGCAGGATATCAAAGGGAGAGGCCGAGCCGTAGGACGCGCGCAGGGCAGCCGCCGTGGTCGGAAGCAGCTGTATGGAGGCCGTGTTCAGCACCACCAGCAGGCACAGCTCCTTCCCCGCCGTGCCGGGCCGCTCCGAGAGGCGCGCCATACCCTGCGCGGCCTTTATGCCCATGGGCGTCGCTGCGTTGCCGAGGCCGAGGAAGTTGGCAGAGACGTTCGCCGCCAGCGCGTCCAGCGTCTCCACATCCCGAGAGGCGCGGGGAAAAGCCGGCCAAGCACCGGCCGCAGCAGCCTCGACAGCGCCGACATGACCCCGGAACGGCGCATGACCTCCATGACCCCGCACCATAGGCAGATAAGTCCGCCTGTTCCAATTATTACCTGCACAGCGGCGGGCGCGCCCTCCAGCGCAGCCAGTCCCGTCTCTGCACCGCGCCCGTTAAGGGCCCCGCACACGATGGAAATGACCAGGGCCGCCGCCCACATTTTAGACATATTGTTCATTCCTCCCAATCCCGCCGCTCGTTAATTGTTAGATTTCCTCGTGTATAAATATTCCGGGCGTGTTGACTTTATGAAAAATTTCATATATAATTTCTTAGTGCTGTGTACGGGAACACGGCAGATTTGGAGGGAATTTAATGAAATCAACCGGGATCGTAAGAAAGGTGGACGAGCTCGGCCGCATCGTGCTTCCTATAGAGCTGAGAAGGACGCTCGATATTGCCGAGAAGGACTCGATGGAGATCTACATCGAGGGCGATGCTATCATACTCAGAAAGTATCAGCCCGCGTGCATCTTCTGTGACAGCGCCAAGGACATAGTCTCCTATCGCGGAAAGAACGTCTGCTCCGACTGCATCAGGATGCTTGAGGAGAAGATCTGATCTGAGCGAGAGTGCGAAAAAGAAGACAGAGCCAGCCGGAATGGTCAGCTCTGTCTTCTTTTATTTTAGCGCTCAGGTCATCTTCTCCTGCTTCACCTTGTGGTCTATAACGTGACGGGAGGCCAGCTCGCGCCGGACCTCCTCCGGGCTTATACCAAGCTCGACCATGAGTACCATGACGTGGTAGGCGAGGTCGGCTATCTCGTACACCGTCTCGCGCCTGTCTCTGGCGTGCCCGGCGATGATGACCTCGGTCGATTCCTCGCCAACTTTTTTAAGTATCTTGTCCAGGCCCTTTTGGAAAAGATAGGTCGTGTAGCTGCCCTCCGGCTGCTCGGCCTTGCGGCCTTCGAGCAGGGAGTATAAAGCGTCGATGGAAAATTCTGATAGTTCATCACTCTCGTAAACGGGGTTGAAGAAGCAGCTTTCGGCCCCCGTGTGGCAGGCGGGACCCGCCTTCTCGACCTTCACGACCAGCGCGTCCATATCGCAGTCCGCGGTGATGGAAACTATGCGCTGAACATTGCCGCTCGTCTCGCCCTTGCGCCAGAGCTCCCTGCGGCTCCGGCTCCAGAAGCAGGTGCGGCCCTCGCGCATGGATATCTCCAGGCTCTCCCGGTTCATGTAGGCCAGGGTGAGCACCTTTTTGTTCTCCGCGTCCACAACTATGGCGGGGATGAGGCCCCGCTCGTCAAATTTCAGCTTGTCCAGATCCATATTACAGCCTCACATTTATACCGTTTTGCCGGAGCTGGGCCTTCAGCTCCGGTATTTTCACCTCACCGAAGTGGAAGATGGACGCGGCAAGGCCCGCGCTCACATCCGGGACCTTGCGGAAGAGCTCCGTGAAGTCCTCCGCCCGGCCCGCGCCGCCCGAGGCGATGACCGGCACGCTCACGGCCTCGCAGACCGCTTCCAGCATGGGCAGGTCGAAGCCGCCCTTGACGCCGTCCGTATCTATGGAGTTCACAACGACCTCGCCCGCGCCGAGCGCGACGCACTTTTTCACCCAGCCTATGGCCTCTATGCCCGTATCGTCCCGGCCGCCGCGCGCGAAGACGCGGAACTGCCCGTCCACGCGCTTTATGTCCGCCGAGAGCACTACGCACTGGTCCCCGTAGCGCCGCGCGGCCCTCTTTATGAGCTCCGGGTCCCGGATGGCGCCCGAGTTCACGCTGACCTTGTCCGCGCCGCACTTGAGCACGCGGTCGAAGTCCTCCAGGCTGGAAATGCCGCCGCCCACGGTCAGGGGGATGAAGATGGTCGAGGCCACCTCGCGCAGGATGTCCGTGAAGAGCTTCCGGCCCTCGGCGGAGGCGGTGATGTCGTAGAACACCAGCTCGTCCGCGCCGCAGTCGGAGTAGTAGGCGGCCAGCTCCACCGGGGAGTTCACGTCCCGCAGGCCGAGAAAGTTCACGCCCTTTACGACCCTGCCGTCCTTCACATCCAGGCAGAGGATTATCCGCTTTGTTATCATCTCGCCGCCTCCACCGCTTCCCGGAGGTCTATGTCCCCCGTGTAGTAGGCCTTGCCGATTATGGCCCCGTAGAGCCCCAGGGTCCGGAGCCGCCGCACATCCTCCAGGCTTGAGACGCCGCCGGAGGCGATGAGCTCCAGGCCGAAGTCCCTTTGCAGGCGCTCATACAGCTCGCGTTCGCGCCGCGCATGGCCCCGTCCCGGGAAATATCCGTGCAGATGACCGTCCGCACGCCCAGGACCTCGATGCGCCGTAGAAAGTCCTCCGCCGTGAGGCCGGAGTCCTCGCGCCAGCCCCTGATGGCGACCCTGCCGTCCCGCAGGTCCGCGCCGACGGCTATCTTCTCGCCGTATTTCTGCACCGCGCCGGCCAGCAGACGCTCGTCGCTCACCGCGGCGGTGCCGAGAATGACGCGGCCCACGCCCGCGGCGAAGGCCCGGTCTATGGCCTCCATGTCCCGCAGGCCGCCTCCGCACTCGACAAATAGGCCCGTTTCGGCCGTAATGCGCTCTATTATGCCCAGGTTAGGCGTGCCGCCGTCGCGCGCGCCCTCCAGATCGACCGTGTGCATCTGCGCTGCGCCCCTGGCCTTGAAATCCCTCGCGACGGCGACGGGGTCATCGCTGTACACGGTCATCTCGTCGTAATCGCCCTTGTATAGCCGGACGGCCCGGCCCTCGTAGAGGTCTATGGCAGGAAATATCAGCATGTCTCAGCCCTCCAGCTCGCAGAAGGCGCGCAGGATGCCGAGTCCGACCTTCCCGCTCTTCTCCGGGTGGAACTGGCAGCCGTATAGGTTCTCCCGCTGCACGGCGGCGGTGAGCTCCAGGCCGTACTCCGCCGTGGCGGTCAGGCTCGCGGCGCAGTTTTCCGCGTAGTAGCTGTGGACGAAATAGACGCAGTCGCCCTCCTCCACGTATTTGAGCACGCCGCCGGGGCGCTTTATTCTGAGCGCGTTCCAGCCTATATGCGGGATGGCTAGGCCCTTGGGGAGCCTGCCCTCCATGCCCACGACCTCGCCCTCCAGCAGGCCGAGACCGGGGTGCTCGCCGTACTCATAGCTCCGCTCGAAGAGCAGCTGCATGCCCAGGCAGATGCCCATGACGGGCTTGCCGGACTTCACCGCGCGGCGCACTGCCTCGTCCATGCCGCTCTCGCAGAGCTTGTCATAGGCATCCGCAAAGGCGCCGACGCCGGGGAGGATGACCCGGTCGGCCTGCGCTATGCGCGCAGCGTCGCCCGTGACCTCGGCCTGCTCGCCTATGGCGGCGAAGGAGGAACGCAGGGAGAAGAGGTTGCCCACGCCGTAGTCGATGATGGCTACCATCAGAGCACCCCCTTAGTCGAGGGCAGGGCGCCGCCCGTCACGGCCACGGCCTCGCGCAGGGCGCGGCCCAGGGCCTTGAACATGCCCTCTATGATGTGGTGCGTGTTCACGCCGTCCAGCTGCCGGATGTGCAGGCTCATGAGCGCGGTGTTCGCCAGGGCCTGGAAAAACTCCTGCGCCAGCTCCGTGTCGAAGTCGCCCACCTTCTGCGCGGGCAGCTGCGCCGTGTAGCGCAGGCAGGGCCGGCCCGAGAGGTCCACGGCGCATAGGATGAGCGCCTCGTCCATGGGCAGGATGATGTGGCCGTAGCGGTTTATGCCGCGCTTTTTTGCCCAGGGCCTGGGCTATTGCTGCGCCAAGGCAGAGGCCGACGTCCTCCACGCTGTGGTGCGCGTCCACCTCCAGGTCGCCCTTGCAGCTGACCGCCAGGTCGAAACCGCCGTGGCAGGCAAAGAGCGTCAGCATGTGGTCGAGGAAGCCGACGCCGGTATGCACCTCGGCGCGGCCGGAACCGTCGAGCTCAAGGCTCAGCTTCACGGCGGTCTCCGCGGTCTCGCGGCTCACTTCACTGTGTCTCATTCTCTCAGCTCCGTTTCAGTATCTCGTCCGTGGCCGCGAGCAGCGCGTCCATCTGCTCCGGCGTGCCTATCGTTATGCGCACCCAGTCCGAGAGCGCGCCGCCCAGGTAGCGGATGAGGATGCCGTGCTCCCGGAGCGACTCCATATACTCCCGCGCGCCGATAAGGCAGGGGCGCGCCAGGACGAAGTTCGCGCTCGAATCCGTCAGCTCGAAGCCGCGCTTCACGAGCTCCGCAGTCAGGCGGCGGCGCTCAAAGGCTATGCGGCGGCAGTTGGCCGCGCAGCAGGCCCAGTCACGGATGGCCGCCGCGCCTGCGCACAGGGCCGTGCGGTTCACGCTGTAGGGGTTTGTGGAGTATTTGAGCTTCTTCAGGTCCTCTATGAGCGCCTCGGCGCCCAGGGCGTAGCCCAGTCGCGCGCCCGCGAGCGAGGCGGACTTTGAAAAGGTGCGCACGACGAGGACGTTCGGGTACTTCTCCACGAGGGGCGCCGCCGTCTCGCCGCCGAAGTCCACGTAGGCCTCGTCCACGACGACGACGCTCTCCGGGCTGCCCTTCACTATGCCCTCGACGGCGGCGAGGGGCAGGGCCACGCCCGTCTGCGCGTTGGGGTTTGCTATGACGACGCAGCGGCCCGTGCCCGTGTAGTCGCGCGGGTCTATCGTCAGGCCCTCGCCCATCCTGGGGCGCAGGGCGTCTATGTGGTAGAGGTCCGCGAAGACCTCGTAAAAGCCGTAGCTTATGTCCGGGAACACGACGCCCCGCTCGCAGAAGGCCGAAAAGCAGAAGTTCAGTATGTCGTCCGAGCCGTTGGCGAGCAGGACCTGCCCCTCCTCCAGCCCGAAGTGCCCCGCGATGAGCGAGGTGAGCTCCCGGCAGGCGGCGTCCGGGTAGAGGTTCAGCGACTCCGCCTCGGCCGAGCGCAGGGCCTCCCGCACGAGCGGCGAGGGCGCGTAGGGCGACTCGTTGGCGTTGAGCTTTATATACTCCCTGTCCTTCGGCTGCTCGCCGGGGACGTAGGGCTCGAGGAAGGCGAACCGGCTGTCGAGATAGCGGCTCATTCGCTCCGCCCCCTTCGCCTGATGGTGGCCGACACGGCGTGGGCGTGCAGGCCCTCCGTGTCCGCAAAGAGCGCCACGTCGTCCGCTACGGACTCCAGGCCCTCGGCGGTGTAGTAGGAGAAGTAGCTGCGCTTTATGAAGTCGTCCACGCCCAGGGGGCTCGAGAAGCGCGCGGTGCCCATGGTGGGCAGGGTGTGGTTCGTGCCGGAGAGGTAGTCGCCCAGCGGCTCCGGGCAGTAGTGGCCAAGGAACACGGAGCCCGCGTTCCGCACCCGGCCCAGCCAGTCGAAGGGCCGCTCCACGCACAGCTCCAGGTGCTCCGGCGCTATCTCGTTGGCGATGTCCACCGCCTCTGAGAGGTCGTCCGTGACGATTATCTTGCCGTTGGCCTCGATGGAGGCGCCGGCGATGTCTTTCCTGGGCAATACCGCGAGCTGGGCCTCCAGCTCGGCGGCGGTCCTCTCCGCGAGGGCGGGGCTGTCCGTTATGAGGATGGCCGTGGCCAGCCTGTCGTGCTCGGCCTGGGAGAGCATGTCCGCGGCGAGCCACACGGGGTCCGCGGTCCTGTCCGCGACGATGAGTATCTCGCTCGGGCCGGCTATCATGTCTATGGCCACCTGGCCGAAGACCTGGCGCTTCGCCTCCGCGACGAAGGCGTTGCCCGGGCCGACTATCTTGTCCACGCGCGGCACCGTCTCCGTGCCGTAGGCCAGGGCAGCGACGGCCTGCGCCCCGCCGACGCGGAACACCCTGTCCACGCCCGCGACCTTCGCCGCCGCGAGTATGGCCGGGCTCACCTCCCCGCCCGAGGCCGGGGTGGTCATGACTATCTCGTCCACGCCCGCTATCTTCGCCGGGATGCAGTTCATGAGCACGGAGGAGGGATAGGCCGCCGTGCCGCCGGGGATGTAGAGGCCCACGCGCTGCATAGGGATGATGCGCTGGCCCAGCATGGAGCCGTCCGGCCGCGTGAGGATGCAGTCGCGCTGCAATTGCCGCTCGTGAAAGGCGCGGATGTTCTCGCCCGCGCGCTCCAGGACGCGCAGGAACTCCGGGTCCACGGCCTTCACCGCGGCCTCCAGCTCCTCCGGCGTCACCTCGAGGGCGACGCCCTCGGCGCGGTCAAACTTCGCGTTATACTCCATGAGCGCCGCGTCGCCGTTTCGGCGGACGTTTGCTATGATCTCCGCCACGGTGCCGGAGACGTCCCTGCCGGACGCCGTCCGCGCAAGAGCTCCGAGGCCGGGGTCTTCCCCGCTCTTCATTATCCTTATCATCTGGCCTTGCCTCCTTCCGCCGCCTCGGCTATGAGCCTCTTCAGGCGGCTTATGCCCTCGTATTTGAACTTGAAGCTCGCCTTGTTGGCTATGAGCCTCGCGCTGATGGGAAGTATCGTCTCCAGGACGCTCAGGTCGTTCTCCCGCAGGGTCGTGCCCGTCTCGACTATGTCCACGATGACGTCGGACAGGCCGATGATGGGCGCGAGCTCTATGGAGCCGTTGAGCCTTATTATATCTATCGCGCGGCCCCGGCCCCGGAAATAGCGCGTGGCTATGTTCGGGAACTTGGTCGCCACGCGCAGGGTGCCCGCGCCGCGGAGGCGCTCCTCCCGGCCCGCCACGCACATCCGGCATCGGCCTATGCCGAGGTCGAGCAGCTCGTACACGTCCGGCGAGTACTCAAGCAGGATGTCCCGCCCCGCGACGCCCATGTCCGCCGCGCCGCGCTCGACATAGATGGCCACGTCCGAGGGCTTGACCCAGAAAAAGCGCATCCCCGTCTCCGGGTTCTCAAAGACCAGCTTGCGGCTGTCCTCCCTTATGCCCGGGCAGCCGCAGCCCGCGCGCTCGAACATGTCGTAGACCTGCTCGCCCAGCCTGCCCTTCGGCAGGGCTATGTCAATCGTTTCTCTCAAGCTCAACAGGCCTCCCGTCCAGCATTTTCATCACCGCCCGGCAGCGCAGGCCGGAACAGCCGCCCGGCTGCACCCGGACGCTCCTGCCCGAGTCCGTCAGCTCCCGCACCGCGCCGGCCAGCTGCTCCGGCGTCTCCCCGTCCGGGATGAGCAGCACATCCGCATCATACTCCGGCTCCGGGCCGCCCAGGCGCTCCAGAAGGTTCAGGTACACGGCAAAGCCTATGGCCTGCTCCTCCTTCCCCAGCTTGCGCATCAGGCTGTCGTAGCGCCCGCCGGAGAGCACAGCAGAGGGCGCGCCCGGCACGTAGCCCTTGAACACCAGGCCGTTATAATACTCCGTGTCGCAGGTGATGCTGAGGTCTATGTTCACGCCGCCCAGGCAGCCGAAGCTCTCCAGGACGCGCGCCGTGCCCTCAAGCTCTTCCACCGCGGCAAGTTCCGCCGCCGTCGCCGCGCCTGCCCTCAGGCGCGGAAGCAGCTCCTGCGCCGGACCGTAGAGCTCCAGCAGCGAGGCCAGCCGCTCCGCCGCGGACATCGGCGCGCCCGCCGACGAACAGACGGCCAACACCGCCTGCACGCTCCGGCTGCCCACGGCGCGCAGCAGCTCCGCCCGCTCCGGGCCTCTGAGCCCCAGCTCGTCCACCAGGCCCGTCAGATAGCCCATGTGCGACAGATCCAGCACCCAGCCCTCGGATATCTCCTCCAGGCTCCGCGCCGCCAGCATCGCCACCTCGCCCATGACGTAGCCGTCCACCCGGCCCAGATATTCCAGGCCCGCCTGCGTTATCTCCTGAAAGCCCAGGCCCGAATCCGGCGCGCGGTAGACGCTCTCATCGTAATAGAGCTTCTCCGGCGCGGCCTCGGGGCCGCCGCCCAGGTTCTTCGCTATGGACAGCGTCACGTCCGGCTTGAGCGCCATCAGGCGCCCATTCGTGTCCGTAAACGTGATGACGCCCCCGCTGGGCAGGAAGCTCCTGTTGCCCGCGTAGAGGTCGTATTCCTCAAATTTACTCATGCGGTAGGGCCTGTAGCCGTATTTCGAATACAGCGCGCGCAGGCCGAAGACTATGCGCTCCTCCCGCCTCAGTATGCTCTCCATGGCTTTCCTCCGAGTATACTTTACCTTGCTAATGTGATAGCACGCTAATATATTACCACTAAAACTCCGTATGTCAATAGTTTTCTCCGTTATACACGAAAAAGCAGCCGCCGTATTATAAAAAAGCTATAACACGGCGGTCTTGAAGGTTGTGCGGGAAAAGTCTCGTTTCAGGAATATCTCGGCCACGCGGGCAAACTCTCCCGCGTCGCCGCTGGCGTAGCAGGCAGTGCGGCCGAAGGAGCGGCGCGGGGAGCGCAGGCCTTTCTCCTCAAGCAGCTGTGCCAGGGCGCGCGCGCCTGCGGCCCCGGAGTCTATGAGCGTCACGCCCTCGCCCATGTAGGCGGCTATCGCCTCCGAGAGCAGGGGAAAGTGGGTGCAACCCAGGATGAGGGTATCCACCCCCGCGGCGCGCACCTCGCGAAGGCTCTCCTCCACTGCCGAGGCGACCTCGGCGTCTTCCGGGTCCGCCCGGCCCGCCTCGACCAGCGGCACCAGCAGCGGGCTGCCTGAGCTCGTCACCTCCAGCTCCGGCGAGAGCCGGAGCAGCTCGCGCACGAAGGCCCCGCTGCGCATGGTGGCCACCGTGGAGAGCACGCCTATTTTTCCGTTTTTCGTCGCCGCCGCGGCCTCTGCCGCCGCTGGCTTCACCACGCCTATGACCGGCACGCCCGCCGTCGCCTCGACCTCGCCGAGGCAGTTCGAACTCACCGTCCCGCAGGCCACCAGCATGGCCTTTATCTCCCGGGCGCGCAGGAAGCGCGCGTCGCTTTCCGCTATGCGCCTGAGCTCCTCCACGCTCCGCCCGCCGTAAGGCACGCGGGCCGTGTCGCCCAGATAGGCTATGTCCTCCCCGGGCAGCATCTCGCGCAGCACGCGCACGGCGGTTAGCCCGCCCATGCCCGAGTCAAATATTCCGACAGGTCTGTAGTCCATGTCCCCTCCGAAGGATACAGTGATAAGCAATTATATTTGCCGCCGGGGCTGTCCTAGTATCCCCGCGCGGCTCAAAGCTCCAGCCCGGCACGGCGCAGCTGCTCCACCGCGCGGGGCGAGGCCCGGCGCAGGAAGTCCTCCAGCACGGCGCCGGCGTCCCGGTAGAGCCTGATGCTCCGCCGCCCCGGCGCCGGCTCCGGAGCCTGCGGCTCCGAGAGCGTCAGCAGGCCGTTGGCCGCGGCCTCCAGCTCGCAGACGCCGTACTCGTCTCGGTAAAAGTGCTCGCCCTCTATATGCCGCAGCTCGTGGCGCAGGCCCTCCGCCCGCTTCTCCGGGCCGAAGCGCGTGTTTATATATATGGTGAAGGTGCCGTCCCCGTTCGAGACGGTCACCGCCGGGGAAGCCATGCTCGGGAACTCCACCAGCCTCACCCAGTAGTCCACGCCCTCGACATAGCTCATTGGCCCTGCTGCATCTCCTCTATCATGCGCACGATGGCCTCTATCTGCGCCTTCGTCGCGTTCTTCGTAACCGAAAAGAGCATGCGCTTGTCGGGCCGGTTCTTGAGCTCCTCAAGATACTCGGCCAGCTCCGCGTCGCCCTCCGGCTCCTCGCGCTCCGCGTTCCCCAGCAGGTAGTCCGTCGAAACGCCAAGGTATTCCGCTATGCGCGCCGCATTCTCCGCGCTCACGCCCTTGGCCCGGCCCTTGCGCAGCTCCGTCATGAAGCTGCGGCTCATACCCAGATCTGCGCTCATGCGCGAGCCGGATATGCCCCGCTCCTTCAGCAGCGCCTCAATTCTCTCGCATATGCCTTCCATCCAGCCGCTCCTTTGTCAAAATGACAAATTTACAGATTTTTGTGCATTGGCGGTTGACAAGCTGCGTTTTGCGCTCTATATTAGGTGCTGTGTACAAAACATTGTGCAACCGGCCGTCCCTCACGGCCTATGATAGTACAAACTATTGTACATGTCAACTCTTTTCCGGGAGGAGCGCAGATATGTCAAAGAGAAAAAGCAAGGCGGCGGCCCCCGACATGTCCGGATGCGCGGGCTGCCGGCATTATTTCGAAGCGGCGGACCCGAACTGCTACAGGCAGAGCATCCCCGCCTGCGTCTACATACTGGACGAGGGGCGCAGGCGGCCCTGCCCCGCGGGCGAGGGCTGCACGGTGCGCTCGCCCATGCCGCAGGGCCTCAGCAGCTACCGCAGGCGGCACCGCGCCATAATCGAAGCCTTCATGCTCGCGCGCAGCCGCTCCGGGAGGGATGCGCCTTGAGGAAGCTGCACTACCACCTGGCAGACCCGCCGGAGCTCATCTCCGACTGCCTGCGCTGCAAAAAGCCGGAGTGCACGAACTGCCTGGAGCGCAAGCTCAGGACGGCCCCGCGCAAGGCCGCACAGGCGGGCGGCGGACCGGGGCTCAGAGCTCCACGGCCTCGCCGGGGCGCAGGAAATAGACGAGCTTCGCCTTGACGCTCCGGCCTGTTATCTGAGACATGGCCCAGGCGTAGCTCTCAAGCTGCGAGGCGTAGCGCCCCGCGCGCTCCGGGGCCTCTGCGGCGCTGATGCGGTCGGTCTTATAGTCCACGATGACAAGGCCGTCCGGCTCGAAGAGGCAGCAGTCCACGACGCCCTGCAAAAGCAGCTCCTCGCCCCCGGCCCCGGGGAAGAAACGCTCCGCCGGGCAGAGCAGGGCGAAGGGGAACTCCCTGAGCACCCTCTCCGCGGCGGCCATGCGCTTGCCCAGAGGCGAGGCGGCGAGCTTCAGGAGCCCCTCCGGCTCCACGGCGGCGGCCTCGGCGGCGGAGAGCTTGCCCTCGGCCGCGAGCCTGTCCAGCTCCCGTCTTGCGTCGTCAAGGCTGACTATGGCGTCCAGGCGGACATAGCGCAGGGTCAGGTGCGCGGCGGTGCCGCGCTCGGCGGCGTTCAGGCGCGCGTCGGCGCCCCCCAGCTGCGGGCGGCGGAAGGCCCGGGCGGCGCGGGGCAGCAGCGGGGCGGCCTCATTATCCGGCTCTGCCAGGCTTTTGAGCTCCGTTGCGGTGAGCTTCGACGGTAGCGCGCTGGCCAAGGCGTGAGGATAGCGCCAGTTCAGGGCCTCGTCCAGCTCCTCAGACGGCACCTTCCCTTCAGACTGCGGCTCCAACTGCTCCCTTACGGGTGCAGGCCGCAGCGGCTTGGGCTCACCCTCTTCATCGCCGCCTATAGAGAGCGTCAGCGCCCGGCAGCCCGTGCCGAGGGCGGCGCTTATGAGCCACTCGGCCATGGAGCGCATGGAGGCCAGCTCGTCCGCCGGCATCCGCTCCCGCGCGCCCGGCTCCAGCCTGGCTATTTTCTTCTGCGGGTCCGGAAAGGCGCAGGTGATGAAAAGCCGCTCCCGCGCGCGGGTCATCGCGACATACAGCAGGCGCAGCTCCTCACTCAGCTGCTCGCGCTCAAGCCTGCGGGCCACGGCGCGGCGGGCCAGGGTGGGGTATTCTATGCCCCGCGCGGCGTCCGTATATTTCGGGCCCAGGCCGAGGGTCGGGTGGACGAGCACGCTGCCGCGCTGGTCTGCGCTGTTGAACTGCCTCGCCGTGTCGCCGATAAAGACGACGGGGAATTCCAGGCCCTTGGAGCGGTGTATGCTCATTATGCGCACGGCTGCGCCGCCGCCCTCGTCCGGGAAGGCGGGCTCCTCCCCGCGCTCACGCATGGAGCGCAGCCATTCAAGGAAGCGGCGCAGGCCGCGCCAGCCCGAGGCCTCGAAGCTCCGCGCCAGCTCGAACAGGCGCATGAGCCTGGCCCGGCGGCCCTCGCCGTCCCGCAGGCTCGCGCACAGGGCCATGCAGTCCAGCCTGTCGTAGAGCGTCCAGAGCAGCCCGGCCAGCTCCGAATCCCGCGCGAGGTCACGGAAGCCCGCGAGCGTATCGAGGAAGGCCCTGGCTTTTTCGTCGCTCTCGGCGCGGGCGCAAAGCGCGGCGTAGAAGTCGCCCTCGCCCGAGGCGAGGCGTATCTGCGTCAGCTCGTCCGGCGTGAAGCCGAAGAGGGCCGAGCGCAGCACTGAAATGAGAGCCACGTCCTGCCTGGGATTGTCGATAACGGCCAGCAGCGAGAGCATGACGGAGACCTCCGCCGCCTCGAAAAAGCCCCCGGACTGTCCCGCCTCCACGGGAACGCCCTCGCGCGAGAGCACCCGCCGCCACACCGGGCCGGAGACGTTGACCGAGCGCAGCAGCACGGCCATATCCCCGTAGCCCACGGGCCGGAGCTGACCTCCGTCGGAAACGCGCGCTCCGCTCTCGACCAGGCGGCGCATCATGCGCGCGGCGTAGGCCGCCTCCGTCTCCAGCTTGTCCGGGCGCTCCTCGTCCTCCTCCGCCTGGGGCACCGGCACCGCGACAAGCTCCGGCACAGGCACGACGCCGGGGTATTCCAGCCCCGCGCGGAGCCTGGCCCGCTCGTCGTAGTCCATCTCGCCCAGGCCCTTCGACATGAGGCAGCCGAACACGGCGTTCACCGCGTCCACCACCTCCGGGCGCGAGCGGAAGCTCTCCCTCAGGAAGACGCGCCCCGGCTCGCCCTCCCTGCGGGGGACGTCGGCGTATTTTTCGTATTTCCCAAGAAATATCGTGGGGTCCGCGAGGCGGAAGCGATAAATGCTCTGCTTCACGTCGCCCACCATGAAGAGCCGCCGGCCTCCCGCCGAGACGGCCCTTATTATCATGTCCTGCACCAGGGAAACGTCCTGGTACTCGTCAACCATGACCTCCGTGTAGCGGCGCGAGACCTCCCGGGCCGTCTCCGTCGGGCTGCCGTCCGGCTCCGTCAGCAGGCGGGCGGCCAGGTGTTCGAGGTCGGAGAAGTCCAGCAGGGAGCGGCGGCGCTTGCGGCGCGTATACTCCTCGTCGAAGTCCAGCACCAGCCGGAGCAGGGCGCGCATGGCCGGGGCCGTGGCGCGCATATCCCGCAGCAGCTCCGCGCTCGGCTGGGCGAAATCCCGCTCCAGGCGGCGCACGGCCTTTTTGCAGGCCTCGCGCTGGGCCTTCGCCCGCTCCGCCAGCTCCGGGTCCTCCCCGCCGCCCCTGAGCGGGCCTATGCGCGGGAACTCGATGGGCAGGACCTCGCGGAAGCGCTCCCAGCCCTCCCCCGCCCGCACGGCGGCACCCAGCATCGCCGTGGCCGTGGCGGAAAAGCTCTCAAGATAGGCGCGCGACATCTTCTCGTGGGCCGATATCTCCTGCGCCAGGCCCTCAAGCTCCCGAGCCCAGGCGCGCAGCTCCGCCTGCGCCGAACGCAGCAGCTCCAGGCCCCAGGGCGTCTGCCCCGCGTCCTCCGCAGGGGCCGAAAAAAGCTCCGCCTGCTCCTGCGCCCAGACCTCGGGCCGCGCGTGGGACTGCAGCTTCGCGTGCAGGCTCAGCACCAGCTCCTCCAGACGCCTGTCGTCCCGGCCAGCGCCTACGGTGTCCGCGAGGCTTAAAAAGCCCGGCTCCGCCGCGGCATAGGCCGCCTCCATGACGGTCTCCAGCGCAAGGGCGCGCAGCTCCCGCGCCCTGTCCTCATCCGCTACGGAAAAGTCCGGGGCTATGCCCGCCCGGCCCGCGTGCTCGCGCAGGAGGGCCGAGCAGAAACTGTGTATCGTGCCTATCTGAGCCCGGCGCACAAGGGCGCTCTCGCGCCGGAGCCGCTTCGAGGCCGGGTCCGCCGCCGCGCGCGCCGCTATCTCCTCCGAGATGCGGCTGCGCAGCTCCGCCGCCGCCGCCGTCGAGAATGTGATGACCAGGAAGCTGTCTATGCTCTTCGGCGCGTCGCCGTCAGTTACCCAGCGCATGAGCCGCTCGGTCAGCACGCGGGTCTTGCCGCTGCCCGCCGCGGCGGACACGAGCAGCTCCCCGCCCCTGTCCTCTATGGCCAGCTTCTGCGAGGGTGTGGGCTTGAATTCAGCCATTTTCCCCGCCTCCTTCCAGCATGTCCCAAACGCGCGTGGCGCTCAGTTTGGGCAGATAGCGCCGCCTGTCGCCGCCCTCGCCCTCGGAAAAACGGCAGGCCTCGGCGTATTCGCACCAGAGGCAGGCGTTCTCCTGCGCGCTCTTGTAGCAGGGGTCGGCGGTGATGCTGCCCGCCCTCAGCTGGCCCGCCAGGGCGCGGAGCGTCTCCTCCACGCGGCGGCCCAGCAGGCCCAGGCGCTCCGCAGAGGCCAGGCAGTCGCCCGACGGCACGCCATCTCGCCAGCGGACGGGCAGGCGCTGCGCGCCGTCGCCCCGCTCCATGGCCCGGAGCACCTCCGGCTCGTCCAGCACAAGGCCCGAGCGGCGGAGCTTTTCCAGGCGCTTTTTTTCAAGCTCCTCGTCGGTGAGGTCGTGCTCCTCGCTGAGCAGCACCTCCCGCGCCGGGATATACAGCACCCCGGCCGGGGCCGTCTCCACGCCGTAGAGCTGCTCCCCCGCCCTGTCCAGGGCGAAGAGATAGAGCAGCATCTGCATGCCCAGGCCGTACATCACATCCGAGAGCGAAAAGCTCTTGCGCCCGGTCTTGTAGTCCACGACGCGCAGGTAGAGCCTGCCGCCGTGCAGCCAGCCGTCCACCCTGTCCGCTATGCCGCCCAGGCGCACGCTGCCGCCGCCCGGCAGCTCCGCCGTGGGCGAGAGGCCCGGGCGGGAGAAATCCAGCTCGAAGCTCAGGGACGGAAGTCGGAGTTTTGCAGCTCCTGCGCCATATCGCGCACGATGCGGCGCACGCTCTCGGAAAGGCGGGAGTAGAGATAGGCAAAGCGCGCGCTCCTGCCTTCGAGGCCGCCCAGCTCCTCTTCCAGGTAGCGCCGGGCGTATTCGTCTGTCAGGGCGTCGAGCCGCTCCGGCGCGGCGGCGGAAGGCCGCCCCTCCGGAGCCGTATCCTCCGCGACGTGCTGGAGGACATAGTGGATGAAAGAGCCCCGTTTCCGGGGCGCGGAACTGCGCCGGACGGCGCGGTCTCGCGCGCAGGCCATAGCTAAGGAAGTAGGAGAAGCGGCAGGAGGCCAGCTTTTCCACCCGCGAGGGCGAAAGGCGCAGCTCCTTCCCGTAGAGCGCGCGGGCCGAGCTCTCTGAGAGGCGGCGCTGCTGCTCCGGGCCGAGGCGGCGCAGGCGCTCCAGGCGCTCAGGGGCCGTGCGGCCGAAATACTCCGCCGCGGCTCTGGAGAGCGCGTCCCCCAGCCCCGCGCAGCGCGGCTGCGGCCAGCTCCAGCGCAGGCCCAGGCGCGCAGGCGCGGAAGGCGCGGCTGTCCGCGCGGCCTACAGAAAGGCCGCAAAAGCCGCTCGCCCGGCTCATCACGAAGCTCGGCCGCGCCGGAGCGCCGTCCGCACCGTGGGATGGGCTGACTATCGTGAGCGTCTCCGAGGGCAGGCAGACGCAGTTGTAGATGAGGGGAAAACTCCCGCCAAAGCTCGGCGTCCCCGGCGTCCAGGGGCAGGCCCAGCTCCGCAAGCGTCCGGCGCTCCTCCGGGCTGAACACGCCGCCCTCCCGCGTGGGGCCGGGCAGGCGCTCGTCCGAGGCGCCGAGGATGATGAGGTGCTTTATGTGCCGGCGGCGCATCCTGTCCATGTCGCCCGCCGTGACCATATCCAGCGAGACGGGGATGACGCCCACGTCATACTGCGAGAGCGCGAGCAGATAGAGCCGCGAGAAGCCCGCGGCGTCCAGCTCCACGTCGCCCAGGACGGCGGAGCACTGCTCAAGCGCGGAGACCGCCGCGTCCCAGAGCCGGGCATACTCGTCCGCGGCCTGGAGGCGTCCCGAGGCCTCCAGCTCGTCGGCACGTGCGGCAAGGCGCTCCGCGAGGTCCAGGTCCTCGAAAAGCTGCGCCAGGGCCAGGGCCTGTTCCCTGGCGCTGCCGGCCTCGCGGCAGGCGCGCTCCAGCGCCAGGAGCGGCGCTGCGGCCCGGCGGCGCAGGTCGTTTATCCGCGCGAGGCGCTCTCTCGCGGCCTCGTCGAACTTCCCCTGCCAGCCATCCGGGTGCATGCGCCAATCCCGCTCAGAGAGCCACTGGGCGCCGCGGATGTTCCAGGTGAAGCAATAGTTTTCCAGCTCGTCGCACTCGTCCGCATCGAGGCCGGCGAGGCCCGTGCGCAGATATGCAAAGACGTCCTGCTGCTCCCAGCCGCCGCAGACACATTCATAGGCTGCGGATATGAGCGCCGGCAGGGGCTTTTGCGTTATGTCCGTCTGCCGCGCGGTGAAAAGCGGCACGCCGTAATAGGCGAAGGCCGCCTCCAGCTGCGCGCGGTAGTCCTCAAAAGAACGGACGGCCACGGCGATGTCCCGCCAGCGGCAGCCGGCGCGCGCGAGTTCTATGGCCCGCGAGGCGGCCAGCTCGCACTCGGCGGCCGCGCTCTCGGCGGTGTACAGCTCCACGCGGCCCGCGGCGTCGAAGCGCGCCTCGGTGTAGCTTAGCATATACTCAGCGAGGATATCGGCTGGACTGTCGGCATGCGCCTCCAGGGCCTCCGTCCTCGCGGGGACGCCCCGCTCCCGGGCCTCGCGCAGCAGCCGGCGCGCCGTGCGGCGCGAGAGCTCAAAGACCTCGCTGCCCTCCTCCAGGCTGTCCAGCGTGAGGCAGACCGTCATGTCCGCGCCGCGGGAGAGCAGCTCGAAGAGGATACGGCTCTCGACGCCTGTGAAGTCCGTGAATCCGTCCACATAGATGTGGCCCGAGCGGCCGAAGGCGCTCTCCGGCAGGCGCGAGAGCAGACGGCTAAGGCGCTCGGAGGCGTCCGTGTGCTCCGGGCCGACGGCGGCGAGGAAAGCGCCCATGACAAGGGAAAGGTCCTCCAGCTTCTGCCCCAGGGCTCCGCCCGCCATCCGCGCGGCCTCCGCCACAGCGGCCTCGTCGAGGCCCGCGGCGCTCAGCTCGTCCACGGCGCGCAGGAGTTCCAGCTGCAGCTCCGGCGAGCGGCGCGCGCCCGCGTAGACGCGCAGGCGGGAATAGACCCCGTCCAGGGCCAGGGCCATGCAGAGCAGCCTCCCGCCAGGCTCCAGGGCCTTGCGGCCCGCCGCGCCCAGCTCGGCCTCCACCTTCCGCGCAAGGCCCGTGAAGGACAGCACCTCGGCATAGAGCGGCAGGCGCGGCCCCGCGACGCGGGCCAGCTCCCGCTCCGCCTCGTGGCTGTACTGCTCCGGCACGAGCAGCACGCGCCCGCCCTCTCCCGAGAGCGCCGCGCGGCGTATCTCCTCCATTATGAGCGCGGTCTTACCCGCTCCGGCCCGGCCTGTTATCAGTCTAAGCAAGGCTTGCGCCCCCCTTTCCGCTCCTGCCTGCATTATATCATAACGCGCGCCGATTTCAAAACTCTTGAAAAACCGACACTTTTATGTTAAAGTGATGTCAAGCCGGCCCGCGGCGGCAAGCCCGGGCAATATGAAAGGAGACAAACAATGGACATCAGCAAGGTCACAGTCAGAGAGCTGCTCGAAAACAAGGCCGCCTGCGACGCCATGAACGCCATCGACCCCAAGATCCTGAAGAGCCCCATGGTCAAGCTCGTCAAGGGCAAAACGGTCGAAGCTGTCTTCAACATGGTCCCCGACAGCAAGGTTTCCCCCGAGATAAAGGCAAAGATACGCGAGGCCCTGGCGGCCATCTGAGGCCCTTTACCGCCCCCCGCAGACGCAGGGGGCATTTTTTTGCGTTTCCGCCTTGAAATGGGGCGGAAATATACTATAATGTGTATTTGAAAATTCTCTGTGAACGGAGCAAACGCCGTGAAAATGCAAAACAATCTGGGCAGCGACCCCATCCGCCCGCTCGTCTGGCGCATTGCCTTCCCCAGCATGCTGGCGCAGTTCGTCAGCGTGCTCTACAGCATCGTGGACAGGATATACATAAGCAACATCCCGCTGACGGGCGAGACGGCCCTGGCGGGCGTCGGCGTCTGCGGGCCGGTGGTCACCATGCTCGGGGCCTTCGCCTTTCTCGTCGGCGTCGGCGGCGCGCCGCTCATGAGCATAAACATGGGCGCGGGCAGGCCGGAGGAGGCGCGGCGCATACTCTCCAACAGCTTCCTCGTCCTGTGCGTCTGCGCCGTAGTGCTCACGGCCGTCGTTTTCCCCCTCCAGCGGCCCATGCTGATGTTCTTCGGCGCAAGCGAGGTCACCTATCCCTATGCCGAGGAGTATTTCTCCATCTACCTGTGCGGGACTGTCTTCAACCTGCTCTCCCTGGGCATGAATCAGTTCATAATCAGCCAGGGCCTTGCGAAAAAGGGCATGTTCTCCGTCGTGCTCGGCGCGGCGCTCAACATCGCGCTCGACCCGCTGTTCATATTCGCCTTTGACATGGGCGTCGCCGGCGCCGCCGTGGCCACGGTGCTCTCCCAGCTGGCCAGCTGCGTCTATGTGCTCTGCGTGCTCTTCGGCAGGAGCGTTCAGGTGCGCATAGGCTTCGGCGGCTACAGCCTGAAGCTCATAGGGCGCATACTCATAACGGGCATATCGCCCTTCCTCATCATCTTCGTGGACAGCGTCATGATCATCTCCATGAACGCAGTGCTGCAAAGCTACGGCGGCGCGGAGCTGGGCGACAGGCTCATAACCTGCGCCACCATCGCCCAGAGCTTCATGCTCGTCGTCACCATGCCCCTCGGCGGCATCTCCGGCGGGACGCAGACCATCCTCGCCTTCAACTACGGCGCGCACCGGCGCGACAGGATACTCCAGGCCGAAAAGCATATCGCCCTGCTCTGCGTGGGCTACACCACCCTGATGTTCGCCCTCGCCCGCCTGGGCGGCGGGCTCTTCGTCAGGCTCTTCACCACGGAGCCGGAGCTTGCCGCGGAGGCGCTCGACGCCATCCGCATATGCACCCTCGCCGTCATCCCGCTCGGAATACAGTACGCCATTGTGGACGGCTTCACCGGCATGGCCCAGGTGAAGCTGGCCCTGCCGCTCTCCGCTTTCCGCAAGGTCGTCTATTTCGCCGCGCTCTTCTGGCTGCCCGCCGCCTTCGGCGCGCGCGCCGTCTTCTACGCCGAGCCCGTGTCCGATGTCCTCGGCCCCATCGCCAGCGTCATCATTTATGCAGTCTTCATAAAGAAGATCCTGGACTTCCCCGCCGCCCCGCGGCACCATGAGGGCTGAGTTTTTCATTGACATTGGCAGAGCCTGGTGCTATCCTACTCAATATATATGCAAAGCATATGTATAACACCGAAACAAGAAACGGAGGGAACCGGCAAATGAGAGTTGCAACCGACATCGGAGGCACCTTCACAGACCTCGTGGCCATCTCTGAGGACGGCGCGCTCGTCCAGGAAAAGGCCCACACCACGCCGCCGAACTTTGAGGCAGGCGTCATGGACGTGCTGGAAAAGAGCGGAGTCTCGCCCGAGAGCATAACCGCCTTCTTCCACGGCACGACCACCATCATAAACGCCCTCACAGAGCGCAAGGGCGCAAAGACCGCCCTGCTCACCACTAAGGGCTTCCGCGACGTGCTGGAGCTCGCGCGAGGCAACAGGCCGGACCTCTTCAACATGGTCTTTGAAAAGCCCGCGCCCTTCATCCCCCGCTACCTGCGCCGTGAGGTCACAGAGCGCGTCTCCTACGACGGCAAGGTCATAACCCCCCTCTGCCGCGAGGATATAGAGCGGGCCGTCGAGTATTTCAAAAAAGAGGGCGTCGAGGCCATCGCCGTCTGCTTCATAAACAGCTACGCCAACGAGGCGCACGAGCGCGAGACCGCGGCCTATGTCAAGGAGCTCTGGCCCGAGGTCTTTGTCTGCCCGTCGGTTGACATAACTAAGGAATGGCGCGAGTACGAGCGCACGTCCACGGCGGCGCTCAACGCCTACGTCATGCCTGCGGCCTCCTCGTACATCGACAGGCTCGGCACGCGGCTCGACGGGGACGCCGTCTCCGGCGCGCGCTACATCATGCAGAGCAACGGCGGCACGACCACCTTTGCTCAGGCGAAGCTGACGCCCATAAACGTCGTCGAGTCCGGCCCCGTGGCCGGCGTCTTCGGGGCGTCCATCCTCGGCAAGCTCATAGGCGAGCGGAACGTCATCGCCTTCGACGTCGGCGGCACGACGGCGAAGTGCTCCCTCATAGACGAGGGCGAGGTCAAGGTCACGACCTCGTACTACATCGAGAAGGACGAGCGCAACGCGGGCTATCCCATCATGGCCCCTGTCGTGGACATCGTGGAGATAGGCAACGGCGGCGGCTCCATCGCCTGGATGGACGAGGCCGGCTCTCTAAAGGTCGGCCCCAAGAGCGCGGGCGCGCTGCCCGGCCCCGTGGCCTATGGCAAGGGCGGCACGGAGCCGACCACAACGGACGCGAACCTCATCGCCGGGCGGCTCTCGGCCAAGAACTTCGACATGGAGGTCGATCTGGACGCCGTGCGCGCGGCCCTGCGCGAAAAGGTCGGCGCGCCGCTCGGCACGGACGAGGAGGGCGCGGCGGAGAGCATCATCCGCGTCGCGGACTCGAACATGAACAACGCCCTGAAGCTCATCTCCGTGCGCCGCGGCTACGACCCGCGCGATTTCACGATGGTGGCCTTCGGCGGCGGCGGGCCGATGCACGGCCCCACGCTCGCCAAGGAGCTGAACATCCGCAAGGTGGTAGTGCCCGTGGCGGCCTCCGTGTTCTCCGCCTGGGGCATGCTGATGACGGACATCAGGCACGACTTTATCCAGACCCGCATCACCTCCTTCTCCACGGCCCCGATGGAGGAGCTCAACGCCATGTGGACCGAGCTCATGGCTGAGGCCAGAGCCGTCTTCGCCCAGGAGGGCGTCTCGGAGGAGCAGGCGGTGTTCACCTACATCGCGGACATGCGCTACATGGGCCAGGAGCACACCGTCCAGGTCCAGACCCCAGCCGTGCCCTGGCAGGAGGCCGACAGGGCCGAGATAATGGCCCGCTTCCACAGGACGCACGAGCACTTCTACACCTTCAGCCTGCCGGACACCCCGGCTGAGATAGTGAACCTCCACCTCGTGGCCTACGGCCGCCTGCACAAGCCCGAGCTGCGCGAGATAGCCCCGCACGAGGGAGATATAGGCTCCGCCCTCAAGGAGACGCGCCGCGTCTTCTTCTCCGGCGACGGCTGGCTCGAAACGCCCATCTACGACAGGGCAAAGCTCGGCGCGGGCGCCAGGGCCGAAGGCCCGCTCGTGGTCGAAGAGCCGACAACGGCTACGGTCGTCTGCCCCGGCCAGAGCCTCAGTGTGGACAAGTTCGGCAATCTTGTCGTGGAAATGGAGGTGGAGTAAATGTCTGAGAAGCTCAATATCAGCCCCGTCACCCTCGATATCGTCAAGGACTCGCTCATAGCGGTCAGCAATGAGATCTTCTACGCCTTTGCCCAGACCTCGATGAGCCCCATAATCTACGAGACGCTCGACTATGCCAGCGGCATCGCCGACGCGGAGGGCCGCCTGCTCACCCAGGGCAACGGCGTCTCCGGCTTCATCGGCATGATCTCCCCCATGATATGCGCCGTTGTGGATAAGTTCGGCAAGGAAAACCTCCACCCCGGCGACGTGTACATCATAAACGACCCCTTCATCGGCGGCGGCACGCACATGTCGGACGTGGGCATGGTCATGCCCATCTTCTACAAGGGCGAGCTCATCGCATTTGCGGGCAACAAGGCCCACTGGAGCGACATCGGCGGCATGGCCCCCGGCTCCTTCACCACGGACGCGACGAACACCTACCAGGAGGGCATGTGCTTCTCCGGCGTGAAGTTAGTTGACCGCGGCGAGCTGGTGGAGCCGGTCTGGGACGTCATGCGCAGCAACATGCGCTATCCGCAGATCTCCCAGGGCGACATGTGGGGGCAGATATCCTCCCTGCGCACGGGCGAGAAGCGGATAAACGAGCTGTGCGAGAAGTACGGCGTCGAGGTCGTCAAGGGCTCCATGGAGCGGCTCATCGCCCAGGGCGAGCTGGTGGCGCGCAAGCGTCTGGCCGAGATGCCGAAAGGCAGCTGGGAGATGGACGAGTACATGGACGACGACGGCCACGGCAGCCCCGTCCACCTCAAGGTCAAGGTCACCATCACGGACGACGAGTTCCTGGCCGACTTCACCGGCTCCGACCCCCAGGTCGCGGGCTGCGTGAACACCGGCGCAACGGCGGCCTACGCGGGCGTCAAGGTCATCTTCATGTCCATCATTGGCCCGGAGCTGGCGGTTAACGACGGCGTCTTCGCCCCGCTGCGCATAGTCTGCGAGGAGGGCAGCGTGCTCCAGGCCAAGCGCCCGGCGGCCACCTCCTGCTACTACGAGAGCATGATCTACGCCATCGACCTCGTGTGGAAGGCACTCGCGCCCGTGTTCCCTGAGTCCCTGGGCGCGGGGCACCTGCTCTCGGTCTGCACCGTGCTCATGGCCGGGCAGCACCAGGATTTCGGCAACGACTACCTCATCATAGAGCCCACCGTCGGCGGCTGGGGTGCCTGCCGCGGCCACGACGGGCAGGTTGGCCAGTTCTGCGTCGGCGACGGCGAGACCTACAACGTCCCCGTCGAGATGGCCGAGACGCGCTACGGCATCCGCGTGGATGAGTACAGCCTGCACACGGACGGCGCGGGCGCGGGCGAATACCGCGGCGGCTCCGGCTGCGTGCGCACCTACCGCTCCATGAACGAGAACCAGAGCTTCACCGCCTCCTTCGGGCGCAACAAGTGGCCCGTCTGGGGCGCGGCCGGCGGCAAGGACGGCTCCATAAACTACTTCCAGTTCCACGACGCCGACGGCACCGTCTCCGAGCCCATGGGCATCGTCGCCCGGCGCGTCATGAACACGAACGACGTCGTGCGCATGGTCACCGCCACGGGCGGCGGCTATGGCGACCCCCTCAGGCGCGACCCCGCCAAGGTGGCCATGGACGTGAAAAACGAGTACATCACCGCCGAGCAGGCGAAGGCGGATTACGGCGTCATCGTGGACCCGGACACCTTCGAGGTCACGGGCTTCACGCCCGAGAGGGAGGCCGTAAAATGAAAATAACCAGCCTCAGCACCGCCGGGACACACGTCCGGCCCGACGGTGTGGCAATGACGGAGTTCTTCCCCGCCGCCGAGGGCGCAAAGGTGACTATGGGCCACGCGGTCTTCCCCGCCGGCACGGTCGTCCCCTGGGCTGCGCACGACGCGGACGAGTACGCCTTCATCCTCCGCGGCAGCGTGAGCTGCGAGACGGAGGAGGACGGTCTGCTGAGCATGACGGCCGGCGGCGCGAGCTTCATCCCCGCCGGGCAGCGTCACTCCAGCCGCAACGACGGCCCGGAGGAGGCCGAGCTCATCTGGGCGCTGGTGGAAAAATAAAAGCAGAGGCCCCGCCCCCTGGCTTGGAGGCGGGGTTTTTGCACGCCGGGGCTTGCGCCGTGGGCGGGGATATTGTAGAATTATTTAGTTTGGAAAGAGGTGCAGCCATGTCTGATTACATCATACCCGCCGGCTACGGCGAGGCGGAACACATCGACAAGAAGTCCCGCTTCATCGGCCAGGTGCAGCACGCGGAGACGGAAGCCGAGGCCATGGCCTTTGTCGAGGAGATACGCAAAAAACACGCGGACGCAACGCACAACGTCTGGGCCTACGTGCTGCAAAGCGGGGCCATGCGCTGGTCGGACGACGGCGAGCCAGGCGGCACCTCCGGCCAGCCGACGCTGAACGTCTTCCGCTCCGCCGGGGTCTCGGATGTCTGCTGCGTCGTCACCCGCTACTTCGGCGGCATCCTGCTCGGCTCCGGCGGGCTGGTGCGGGCCTATTCCAAGGCCGCCGCCCTAGCCCTTGAGGCCGCCGGCCGCGCGCGCATGGCCGAGTGGCGTCTCGTCGAGGTCTCCTGCGGCTACCCGCAGTTCGAGCGCGTGAGGCGGCTGCTGGCCGACTTCGGCGCGCAGGAACAGAATTCCGCCTTCGGCGCGCAGGTCGAGCTGGCCGCGCTGCTGCCCATTGAGAGCGCGGAGACCTTCGCCGGTCGGCTAGTGGACGTGACGGCAGGCAGCGCCCTCTGCCGCCTCGGCGGGAGCGTTTTCAGGCCGCAAAAAATTTTTTCAGAAAAATAAAGGGTTTTCGGGAAAGACGCAGTATAAGTATTGTGTAAGGCATTATGGCGCGAAGGAGGTCGTTTCATGGACAGCCCACGCGAGAGGAGAGAAAGGGCCGAGGAGCTGCTCGTCTGCTCCCGCGGCGTCCGCGCGCGTGAGAGCGCCGGGCGGCCCCGCCCGGAGCCGGAGTGCGAGGTCCGCACCTGTTTCCAGCGGGACATCGACCGAATCATCCACTGCAAGAGCTTCCGACGCCTCAAGCACAAGACCCAGGTCTTCCTCCAGCCGGAAGGCGACCACTACCGCACCCGCCTCACCCACACCCTCGAAGTCGCCCGCATCGCGCGCACCATCTCCCGCGCGCTCATGCTCAATGAGGACCTCACCGAGGCCATCGCCCTCGGCCACGACCTCGGACACACGCCCTTCGGCCACGCGGGCGAGCGGGCGCTAAATGACATCTTCCCCGGCGGTTTCCGCCACTACGAGCAGAGCCTGCGCGTTGTGGACAGGCTCGAAAAGGACGGGCGCGGCCTGAACCTCTGCAGGGAGACGCGCACGGGCATATTGAACCACACCACCGGCACCCCGCGCGGCAGCCTTGAGGCCGACGTCGTCCGCCTTTCAGACCGCATCGCCTACATAAACCACGACCTCGACGACGCGGAGCGCGCCGGTATCCTCGCCCCGGGCGACGAGCCCGCGATCATCCGCGAACGCCTCGGAGAGCGCAACAGCGAGCGCATAAACTCCATCGTCAACGACGTCATAGAGACCAGCGCCGAGCTCGATGTGATCCTCATGTCCCCTGATATCACCGACGCCGTGCAGGTCTTCACCGACTTCATGTACTCCGAGGTCTACAAAAACCCCGTCGCCAAGGGCGAGGAGAGCAAGGTCGGGAATATCCTCCTGAGCATATGGGAATATTATGTCAACCATCCCGAGCGGCTGCCTGAGGACTACCGCGCGATAGCGGACGAGGAGGGCATAGATCGTGCGGCGACGGACTATGTCTCCGGCATGACGGACAAATACGTGATGGACGTGTATTCCGAGCTGTTCATCCCGAAATCCTGGCAGGTGCGCTGAGAAGGGAGACGAAAGCGCTTGGCCTTTTCGCAGGATTTTTTGCAGGAGCTCTCGGACAGGAACCCCATTGAGGACGTCGTGGGCGAATACGTGCAGTTCACCAAGCGCTCAGGCCAGAACCTCTTCGGGCTCTGTCCCTTCCACAGCGAGAAGACGCCGTCCTTCTCTGTGTCGCCCTCGAAGCAGATCTACCACTGCTTCGGCTGCGGCAAGGGCGGGAGCGTCATAAACTTCATAATGGAGATAGAGAATCTCAGCTTCCCCGAGGCCGTGGAGTTTCTGGCCCGGCGCGCCGGGATGAAGGTCCCGGAGCAGCAGAGCGACCCGGGCAAGCCCAAGCTGGGACAGGCTCTATGCCCTCAACCGGGACGCGGCGCGCCTTTTTTTACGAGCAGCTCTCGACCCCGGCGGGCGCGGCGGCGGTGGACTACATGCTCCGGCGCGGAATCACGCCCGGGACGGCGCGGCGCTTCGGCCTCGGCTGCGCGCCGGAGAGCTGGGACGCGCTCTGCTCGGCCATGAAGGAGAAAGGCTACACCGAGCGCGAGCTCTATGACGCCGGTCTCGTGCGCCGCGGCAAGAAGGGCGGAGTGTACGACGCCTTCCGCGGCAGGCTGATGTTCCCCGTCATCGACGTGCGCGGCAACGTCATCGCTTTCTCCGGCCGCGCGCTCGGGGACGTGGAGCCCAAGTACCTCAACAGCCCCGAGACGCCGGTTTTTAGCAAAAGCCATAACCTTTTCGGCCTGAATCTGGCTAAAAAGTCCAAATCCGGGTACATTATCCTCGTCGAGGGCAACATCGACGTCGTATCCCTGCATCAGGCGGGCTTCGACAGTGCCGTCGCCTCCCTCGGTACCTCGCTTACGCCGGAGCAGGCACGGCTCATCTCCCGCTTCAAGCAGGAGGTAGTCATCGCCTACGACGCGGACGAGGCGGGCAAGAAAGCCGCCCAGCGCGCCATCGGCATACTTGAAAAGCTGGAGCTGAAGGTCAGGGTGCTGACCGTCCGCGGCGCCAAGGACCCGGACGAGTTCATCAAGGCCAAGGGCCCGGAAGCCTTCCAGAACCTCCTGGCCGAGAGCGAGAACCACGTCGAGTACCGGCTCGATGCCGTGCGCGCGAAGCACGACCTCGCCACGGACGAGGGCAAGGTGGCCTATCTGAAAGAGGCCGCCGGCGTCATCGCCCAGCTGCCAGACAGGGCGGCCAGGGAGGTCTACGCCATGCGCGCGGCCTCACAGTGCGGCGTCTCGCCCGAGGCGGTGCAGGACGAGGTCAGGCAGCAGCGCCGCCGCCGCGCCGCCGCAGCCCGGCGGCAGACCGAGCGCGAGGAGCTCCGCCCCCTGCGCATGTCCCAGCCCCAGGAGCGCGGCATCCAGTATAAAAACCCCCGCTCCGCCGCGGCCGAGGAGGGCGTCATACGCCTGCTGAACCTCGACCCCTCCCTCTTCCGGGGCGTCGGGCTGGCGGAGGCGGACTTCTCCTCCCCCGAGCTATGGCGCATATATTCCGCGCTCCGCCGCAGGGCGGACGAGGGCGCGGGACTCTCCCCCGCCGCAATGAGCGGGGAGCTCTCGCCCGAGGAGTTTTCGCTTTTCACAAGCGTTATCCAAAAGCCGGAGTCCGCCGCGAACGCTCCGCGGGCCCTGGCCGATTACATAGCCATTATGCGTGCCGCTGACAAGGCGGAGGGCGACCTCCTGGCCTTTCAGGACCGGATGAAAAAGACAAAGAGTTACGGAGGATGAGCCATGTCTGAGATGGAAAAGAAAGCCGCGGCCGCCGAGGCCGCCGAAGTCAGGCACAGGAGCCGGAAGGGCTCCTCCAAGCCCGCCGAGCACGAGGCGCCCGAGGACCCCGAGCTGCTTGCAAAGCAGAAGGAGGAAAAGCTCAACGCCCTCATCGAAAAGGGCAAAAAGGCCGGCAAGCTCACCTCCAAGGAGCTCATGGACGTCCTCGACGACATGAACCTCGAACCCGAGGAGCTGGACAAGTTCTACGACAAGCTGGAGAACCTGGGCATAGACACCTCCGGCGAGGACATACTCCCCCCCCTGGACGACGAGGTCCTGCCCGCCCTTGAGGAGCTGCAGGAGATAGAGGAGGTCACCGAGGAGGAGATAGCCGACACGGACGCCCTCGTGGACACCTTCTCCACTGACGACCCCGTGCGCATGTACCTCAAGGAGATCGGCAAGGTCCCGCTGCTCACCCCCGACGAGGAGCAGGAGCTCGCCCGCCGCATGGCCGACGGCGACGAGGAGGCCAAAAGGCGAATGGCCGAGGCCAACCTCCGCCTTGTCGTCTCCATCGCCAAGCGCTACGTGGGCCGCGGCATGCTCTTCCTCGACCTCATCCAGGAGGGCAACCTCGGCCTTATCAAGGCCGTGGACAAGTTCGACTACACCAAGGGCTACAAGTTCTCCACCTATGCCACCTGGTGGATACGCCAGGCGATCACCCGCGCCATTGCGGACCAGGCTAGGACCATCCGCATCCCCGTACACATGGTCGAGACCATCAACAAGGTCATCCGCGTCTCCCGCCAGCTGCTGCAGGAGCTGGGACATGACCCCTCCGCCGAGGAGATCGCCGAGGAGATGGGCATGCCCGTGGACAAGGTGCGCGACATCCTCAAGATAGCTCAGGAGCCGGTGAGCCTTGAGACGCCCATAGGCGAGGAGGAGGACAGCCACCTCGGCGACTTCATCCCCGACGAGGACGCCTCCGAGCCCTCCGAGGCCGCGAGCTTCTCCCTGCTGCGCGAGCAGCTCATGACCGTGCTCGACACGCTGACCCCGCGCGAGAAGAAGGTGCTGGAGCTCCGCTTCGGCATCGTGGACGGCCGCACCAGGACGCTGGAGGAGGTCGGCAAGGAGTTCAACGTCACGCGAGAGCGCATCAGGCAGATAGAGGCCAAGGCCCTCCGCAAGCTCCGCCACCCCAGCCGCTCCAAGAAGCTGAGGGACTTCCTCAACTGACACATTTATTAAGCACCCCGCGCCTTCCGGGCGCGGGGTGTCTTTTTTGAAATCGGTGAAGTTGAGGGCGCTGTCCGCTACAGGGCGTGCGCGGTGATCCAACGCTGCGGTGTTGCGCGAGGCTGCGGGCGGCGGGGGCCGCCCGCAAAGGGGGGAACCCCCGGCGAGGGTTCCCCCCTTTGACCCCCTCCTGCGCTTCTTTGCGATGGGGGATCCCGCGCGCTGCGGCGCGCGGCCAGGGGCGCTGCCCCTGGACCCCGCCCGCTTTTTTGTAAAAAAGCGGGGCAAAAAACTTTTATTTGGCGAGGCTGGGCTGGCGCTATGGGCGTGAAAAACGCCGCCCGGGCGGGCGGCGTTTTTCTTATTGGTATCGCTTATTTGTACATTTCCTTGAGCTTCAGCAGGTGCTCGTAGCGGGCCTTGGCGTTCTCCTCGCTGGCGTCGAACAGACGGTCGGCGCGGTCGGGGAACTCGCGGGTCAGGCGGCTGTACCTGGCCTCGTTCATGAGGAAGTCGCGGTAGCCGCCGGCCGGCTCCTTGCTGTCGAGCGCAAACTTGGTCTCAGCCGCCGGGTTGAAGCGGTAGAGGTTCCAGTAGCCGCAATCGACGGCCTTCTTCATCTCGCTCTGGCAGTTCGTCATGCCGCCCTTGATGCTGTGCATCTCGCAGGGGGCGTAGGCGATGATGAGGGACGGGCCGTTGTAGGCCTCGGCCTCGGTGATGGCCTTGATGGTCTGGGCCGGGTTCGCGCCCATGGCGATCTGGGCCACGTAGACGTAGCCGTAGGTCATGGCGAGCTCGGCGAGGGCCTTGCTCTTGATCTCCTTGCCGGCCGCGGCAAACTGAGCCACCTGGCCGATGTTGGAGGCCTTGGAGGCCTGGCCGCCGGTGTTGGAGTAGACCTCGGTGTCGAAGACGAAGACGTTCACGTCCTCGCCGGAGGCGAGCACATGGTCGAGGCCGCCGTAGCCGATGTCGTAGGCCCAGCCGTCGCCGCCCATGATCCACACGGACTTCTTGTTCAGGTAATCCTTCTTGGAGAGGATGTCGGCAGCGAGCTTGCAGGCGTCGCAGTCGCAGACAGCCTTGCCGGCAGCCTTGAGCTTCTCGCCGTAGGCCTTTATCTCGGTGTTGTCGCTGGCGCAAAGTTCGTCAACGGTGCAGATGCTGTCCTCAAGGGCGGCAATGTAGGCCTTCGCAGCCTCGCCGTTGGCGTTGCCGTCGTTATAGGTGTCGAGCCACTTCTGGGCGGCGTCCTTGAGCTCGGCGCAGCACCAGTCAACGGCGATGAGCTCGCGGGTCTTGGCAGCGAGGTCGTCGCGGATCTTCTTCTGGCCGAGGTAGAGGCCCAGGCCGTGCTCGGCGTTGTCCTCAAAGAGGCTGTTGACCCAGGCGGGACCCTTGCCTTCCTTGTTGACGGTGTAGGGGCTCGTGGCAGCCGGGCCGCCCCAGATGGACGAGCAGCCGGTGGCGTTGGAGACGATCATGTGGTCGCCGAAGAGCTGGGTGATGAGGCGGGCGTAGCTCGTCTCGGCGCAGCCGGCGCAGGAGCCGGAGAACTCGAGCATGGGCTGCTTGAACTGGCTGCCCTTCACGGTGTTGTCCTGCATGTCCTTCTTCTCGGAGACCTTCTCGGTCATGTAGGTCCAGACTTCCTGCTGAGGCATCTGGCTCTCCATCGGGACCATGGTGAGGGCCTTCACCGGGCACACGCCGGCGCAGACGCCGCAGCCCATGCAGTCCAGCGGGGAGACGGCCATGGCGAAGGAGTAGACGTCCTTGCCCTTGCCGGCCTTGACCGGGACGATCTTCGCGGCGGCGGGAGCCGCAGCGGCCTCCTCGGCGGTGAGGGCGTAGGGACGGATGGTGGCGTGCGGGCAGACGTAGGCGCACTGGTTGCACTGGATGCACTTCGTGCTGTCCCACTCAGGCACGGAGACAGCCACGCCGCGCTTCTCGTAGGCGGAAGCGCCGAGCTCGAAGGTGCCGTCCGCGTGGGCCTTGAAGGCGGAAACAGGCAGGCTGTCGCCGTCCATCTTGCCTACGGGGTCGAGGATCTCCTTGACCATCTTCACGACCGGGCCGCGGCCGGTGAGCTCCACAGGCTTGCCCTCGTCAACGGCGTTCGCCCAGCTGGCGGGCACGTCCACGACGGTGTAGGCGGTGGCGCCCAGCTCGATGGCCTTGTGGTTCATATCGACGACGTCCTGGCCCTTCTTCAGGTAGGAGTGCGTCGCAGCGTCCTTCATGTACTTGATGGCCTGGTCCTCGGGGATGACCTTAGCAAGGGAGAAGAACGCGCTCTGGAGTATGGTGTTCGTCCTCTTGCCCATGCCGATCTGCTGGGCGAGGTCGATGGCGTTGATCATGACGAGCTTGATCTTGTTCTTCGCGATGTAGCGCTTCGCGTCGGCGTCGAGGTGGTGCTCCAGCTCCTCGAAGCTCCACTGGCTGTTGACCAGGAACACGCCGCCGGCCTTGAGCTTCTGCGCCATCTTGAAGCCCTTGGTGATGTAGCTCGGGTTGTGGCAGGCCACGAAGTCGGCCTTGTTGATGTAGTACGGGCTCTTGATGGGCTTGTCGCCGAAGCGCAGGTGGCTGATGGTGACGCCGCCGGTCTTCTTGGAGTCATACTGGAAGTAGGCCTGGACATACTTGTCGGTGTGGTCGCCGATGATCTTGATGGAGTTCTTGTTCGCGCCGACGGTGCCGTCGCCGCCGAGGCCCCAGAACATGCAGGAGACGGTGCCCTTCGGGGCGGTGTCGGGAGCGGAGGTCTCACGCAGGGAGAGCTTGGTCACGTCGTCCACGATGCCGACGGTGAAGCGGGCCTTCGGGTTGGCCTTGGCCAGCTCCTTGTAGACCGCGAACACGCTGGCGGGAGGAGTGTCCTTGCTGGCGAGGCCGTAGCGGCCGCCGATGACCTTGATGTCGGTCCTGCCGGCGTCGGCAAGGCTCGTCATGACGTCCATGTACAGAGGCTCGCCCAGGGCGCCGGGCTCCTTGGTGCGGTCGAGCACCGCGATGGACTTACATGTGGCCGGGATGGCGGCGAGCAGCTTGTCCGCGCGCCAGGGGCGATACAGGCGGACCTTCACGAGGCCGACCTTCTGGCCGTGGGCGTTCAGGTAGTCGATGACCTCCTCAGTCACGTCGCAGATAGAGCCCATGGCGACGATGACGCGGTCAGCGTCCGGCGCGCCGTAGTAGTTGAAGAGCTGGTAGTCGGTGCCAAGCTTCTTGTTGACCTTCTTCATGTAGTCCTCGACTATGCCGGGGACGGCCTCGTAGTACTTGTTGGAGGCCTCGCGGTTCTGGAAGAAGATGTCGCCGTTCTCGTGGCTGCCGCGCATCTGCGGATGCTCGGGGTTCAGCGCGCGGGCGCGGAACTCCTCGACGGCCTTCATGTCGCACATGGAGGCGAGGTCCTTGTAATCCCAGACGGCGATCTTCTGGATCTCGTGGGAGGTGCGGAAGCCGTCAAAGAAGTTCAGGAAGGGGACGCGGCCCTTGATGGCGGAAAGGTGAGCCACGGCGGAGAGGTCCATGACCTCCTGGACGTTGCTCTCGCAGAGCATGGCAAAGCCGGTCTGGCGGCAGGCCATGACGTCCTGATGGTCGCCGAAGATGCTGAGGGTGTGGCTCGCGAGGGTACGCGCGGTGACGTGGAAGACACCGGGCAGCAGCTCGCCAGCGATCTTATACATGTTGGGGATCATGAGCAGCAGGCCCTGGGACGCGGTGTAGGTCGTCGTCAGAGCGCCGGCGTTGAGGGAGCCGTGCACAGCGCCGGCGGCGCCGGACTCGGCCTGCATCTCCTGCACCTTGACCGTGGTGCCGAAGATGTTTTTCTGACCGGCGGCGGACCACTGGTCAACAAAGTCCGCCATCGGGCTGGACGGCGTGATCGGATAGATCGCGGCCACCTCGGTGAACGCATAGGAAACGTGCGCGGCGGCCTGGTTGCCATCCATCGTCTTGAGTTTTCTCGCCATACTTTCATCTCCACATTTATAATAATTTTAATGTGCTCCAAAAGCGCAATAATTTTATCACTCAAACGCCTCAATGTAAACCTCTAATTGCACAGATTTAGCACAAATTTTTCCCCTTTGAGGCAAAAAGTTTTTTGCGTTGCGCCGTCTCGACGCCGCCTGGGCCGAGAAACTGCACGATTTTAGGTGCATTAGTTGCTTAACTGCCCGGCTGTGAAAGTTTCCCTTGTACTTTCCGAAACGTTGTATTATAATGTTTATCCGCCGCCGGATGCCCCGGCGCGCGGAGCATTTTGAAAGGAGCTGCACCATGGTTAAAATTGAAAACCAAAAGGGCGCCATCACCATCGACCCCGAGGTCTTTGCGAACCTAGCCGGGGACGCGGCGACCAGCTGCTTCGGCGTCAAGGCCATGGCCGCTCAGGCCAAGGACGGGGGCGTCTTCCAGCTCCGCCGGGAGTCCATGTCCAAGGGCATTGAGACTCAGCTCGGAGAGGACGGCAGCGTCTCCCTGGGCCTTCACATCGCTGTTGACCACGGCGTCAACCTCATGGCCCTCTGCCGCAGCATCATTAACGAGGTCAGCTACAAGGTCTCCAAGGCCACTGGCGTCCCCGTGAAGCGCGTGGATGTCTACGTGGACACCATGCTCATCGACTGACAGAAACAAAAATCAGACCCGGAGGTTGTCCCTCTTGAGAGAATTTATTGATGCGGCGGTGTTCAAGGATATCATCCTCTGCGCCAACGCCGCCCTCGAACAGAACAGGCAGCTCATCAACGAGCTGAACGTCTTCCCCGTGCCGGACGGAGATACCGGCACCAACATGAGCCTCACCATGGGCGCCGCGGCGGCGGAGCTCTCTAAGAAGAGCTTTCCCACCCTCAGCGCCGCGGCGGACTGCGCGGCCTCGGCCATGCTCCGCGGCGCGCGAGGCAACTCCGGCGTCATACTCTCCCTGCTCTTCCGCGGCCTCGCCAAGCGGCTCAAGGGCGCTGAGAAGGCCGACGCCAAGCTCTATGCCGCCGCGATGAGCGACGGAGTGGACGCCGCCTACAAGGCCGTCATGAAGCCCGCCGAGGGCACCATCCTCACCGTCTCCCGCGTGGCCACGAGCTCCGCCGTCGAGTTCGCCGAGCACGGCTCCGACCTTGAGCTCATGCTCTCCTGCGCCGTGGAGTCCGCCGTCGAGGCTCTGGCTGACACGATAAACCTCAACCCCGTTCTCGCCCGTGCCGGCGTCGTGGACGCGGGCGGCAAGGGCTATGTCTTCATCCTGGAGGCGACGCTCTCCGTCCTGCGCGGCGAGGCCTTCGTCCCCGCCGAGGCCCCTGCGGAAAACGAGACCGAGCCTAAGGAGAGGGCCGATTTCTCCGACTTCTCCTCGGGTGAGATAGCCTTCGCCTACTGCACGGAGTTCATCTGCGGACGTGAGAACAGCAAGGAGCCCGCCCTGCTGCGCAGCTTCCTTGAGACCCTGGGCGACTGCGTCGTCGTCGTGGACGACGACGAGATCATAAAAGTCCACGTCCATACGAACGTCCCCGGCACGGTCCTGACCGAAGCGCTTACCTACGGCCCGCTGCTCAAGGTGAAAATCGAGAACATGCGCGAGCAACACAGCGAGATGGCCGGAGGCGAGGCCGCCCCGGCTGAACCTCGGATAGCCCCCGCCGAGAAGCCCTTCGGCGCCGTCGCCGTCTGCGCCGGCGCGGGCATGGCCGAGCTCTTCCGGGAGCTGGGCGCGGACAGGATAGTCACCGGCGGCCAGACCATGAACCCCTCCACCGAGGACATACTCACCGAGATAAACCGCACGCCCGCAGAGACCGTTTTCGTCCTGCCCAACAACAAGAACATCATCATGGCCGCGGAGCAGTGCATCCCGCTGACCGAAAAGCGCGTAGTCGTCATCCCCACCAAGACCGTGCCTCAGGGCATCACCGCCCTGCTCTCCCTGGACGAGACGGCCACGGAAGAGGAGATATCTGACGGCATGGCCGAGGCCATAGCCGGGGTCCACACCGCCCTCGTCACCTATGCAGCGCGGGATTCTGACTTTGACGGCCACGAGATACACGCCGGCGAATACCTCGCCCTGCTGGACGGAGCCCTCGTCGGCAGCTACACGAACATCGAAACCCTGCTCGACGAGCTGAGCTGGTCCGTTGACGAGCTCTCCCCCGCCGTCATCTCCGTCTACTACGGCGAGGACGTGAGCGAGGAGGACGCCGAGGGCGCCGCAAAGAAGCTCGGAGCCTGCTTCCCGGATGCGGAGGTCTCCGTTGTAAACGGCGGCCAGCCGGTCTACTACTACATGATCTCGATAGAATGAGCCGTAAAAGGCCCGCCGCCCGAGAGGGCGGCGGGCTTTTTTTGTTTTACCGCTTATTCGACTTTCTCCAGATGCGCTGGGCCTCGGCGGCGGCTATGAGCTCCTCGCGGAACTCGGGGGCGGCTACGCTTATGAGGCGCTCGGCCCGCTCCCAGGTGGAGGCGCCCGCCAGGTTCACGACGCCGTTTTCCGTCGCGATGTAGAAGGCCTGGCTGCGCGGGGAGGTGACGATGTCCCCGCCGAAGTGCGGGACTATACGGCTCTGGACCTTGCCGGACTTGTCTGCGAAGGTGCTGCTCATGCAGATGAAGGCCTTGCCGCCGCGGCTCTTCGTAGCGCCGGTAAGGAAGTCCACCTGGCCGCCCGTGCCGCTTATCTGCCTGGTGCCGGAGCTCTCGGAGCTCACCTGGCCGTAGAGGTCCACGCCTATGCAGCTGTTGAGCGAGATGAAGTTATCCAGCTGCGCGATGACGTCCGGGTCGTTGACATAGCTGATGGGGTAGGCGGCGACACCGGGGTTGTTGTCTATCCAGTCGTAGAGGTCCTGCGTGCCGGCGGCGACGCCGAACACGGCCTTGCCCTTGTCTATGGTCTTGCGCCTGTTCGTCAGTTTGCCGGAGGCGAAGAGCTTGTAGAAGGCGTCCGTCGCGAACTCCGTGTGCATGCCGAGGTCCTTTAGGTCGGACTCGGCTATCATCATGCCCAGGGCGTCGGGCACGCCGCCTATGCCGAGCTGGACGGTGGCCCCGTCGCAGAGGTAGGGGATGACGTTCGCTGCGATGCGCTTGTCCACCTCGCTGGGCGCGCGGCTGGGCAGCTGGATGGCCGGGCCGTGCTCGCCCTCGACTATCATGTCCACCTCGGAGATGTGTACGCTCTCCTCCTGGCCGCCCAGGGCGCGGGGCAGCTTTTCCAGGACCTCGATGACGACGACGTCCGCGTTTTCGATGTATGCGCGGGCGTTGCCCGTGCCGATGGAGAGGTTGAAGTAGCCGTGCTCGTCCATGGGCGCCGCGCCTATAAAGGCGACGTTTATGTGCAGGAAATTGTCATAGTACCAGCGCAGGTTGCGGTAGAGCATGGGCTGGTAGTAGCACAGGCCCTTGTCCGCCAGCTTGCGCTCGTAGCCGGTGAGGTGCCAGGAGCTGTAGGTGAAATGCTCCTGCTCAGGGTCGTTCTCCACAACGGCGATGGGTCCGTAGCAGAGCATGCCGCGGACCTTCACGTCCGTAAGTTCCGCCTTGCGGCGGGCCAGGGCCTCGTCGCAGAGTTTCGGATAGGTGACGCCGCAGCCGAAGTCCACCCAGTCCCCGCTCTTAACGGCGCGCGCGGCCTCCTCAGCCGTGCGCAGCTTGCTTTTGTACTCGCTCATATAATCCATTTGGCATCCTCCCATATTCTGAATCGCCCTGCGCGGGCCTTTTTCTGCTGCTATTATCTCACAGCTTCGCCGCCCGCGCAAGTATCGACAAAGCGCCAAAACTCTGCTATAATTGTTGACCAAGCAAAGCGAAAGGTCGGTAGATACCGTGAAAAAACTCCTTAAGCTGCTCTTTTCAAGGCTTGCGTTTGTGGCGCTCTTCATGCTGCTGCAAATCGTGGTCATCGTCGCCACGCTGTTCTATTTCCAGGGCGCATACACGGCTGTGCAGACGGTGTCCGTCGCCCTCGCCCTTGTGACGGTCGTCTACATCATAAATCAGGACGGAAGCTCCGCGTTCAAGATAGCCTGGATACTGCCCATCGTCTTCCTGCCCCTTTTCGGCATACCCATGTACATACTCTTCGGCAAAAAACGCACGCCGGAGAGCAAGCGGGACAAGGTCGCCGGCATGCTGCTGCGCTACCGTCAGACCGCGAGCGCCGTGGCCTCCCGCACCGCCGATATGGCCAAGGCCTCGCCCGAGGCCGCGCTGCAATCGGCATATCTTGAGCGCTGCGCCGGAGCCCCTGTCTTCCGCAGGACACAGACAAAGTATTTCCGCCTCGGGGACGAGCTCTTCCCCGCCCTGCTCGAAGAGCTTAAAAAGGCCGAGCGCTTCATCTTCCTCGAATACTTCATCGTCGAGCCCGGGGTCATGTGGGATTCCATCCTCGACATCCTTGAGGAAAAGGCTGCCGAGGGCCTGGACGTGCGCCTCATCTACGACGACATGGGCTGTATCATGACCCTGCCCCGCAACTACTACAAGCGCATGGAAAAGCTCGGCATCCGTTGCTGCACCTTCCACCGCTTTCAGCCCGTCCTAACCGGCACCTTCAACAACCGCGACCACCGCAAGATCTGCGTCATCGACAGCGAGGTCGCCTTCACCGGCGGCGTGAACCTCGCGGACGAGTACATAAACCGGCGTGAGCGCTTCGGCCACTGGCTCGACTGCGGCGTCATGCTCCGCGGCGAGGCGGTCTACAGCTTCACGCTGATGTTTCTCTCCATGTGGGACTACATCCGTCACGAGGAGGACGACGCGTCGCGTTTCCTCCCGCGCCCCGGCGCATTCGACGGCATCGAGGACGACGGCTTTGTCCAACCCTACTCCGACGCGCCCTCCGACGACGAGGCCGTGGGCGAGACGGCCTACATAAACATGCTTTCCCGGGCGGAGAAATACGTCTACATCTGCACGCCCTATCTCGTCATCGACAACGAGCTCATGAACGCCCTGACGAGCGCCGCCAAATCCGGCATAGACGTGCGCATGATAACCCCGGGCGTGCCGGACAAGTGGTACGTCCACATGGTCACGCGCAGCTACTATGCGCCGCTCCTGCGGGCCGGCGTGCGGGTCTACGAGTACATCCCCGGCTTCATCCACTCCAAAACCATGGTCTGCGACGACGCCTTCGGCATCTGCGGCACCATCAACATGGACTACCGCAGCCTCTTCCTCCACCACGAGTGTGCCGTCTGGATGTTCGGCTCCTCAGCTATAATGGACATGAAGCAGAGCTTCACGGACACGCTCTCCAAATGCGTCGAGATAACGCCGGAGCTCTACCGCAACCGCCCCTGGCTCATGAAGCTGGGCCAGAGCCTCCTGCGCGTCTTTGCCCCGCTCATGTGAATACGCGAAAAGGGCCGCCCCGACAGGGCGGCCCTTTTTGCGTTTCAAAACTCCTTTTTGGAGTAGAGCGCGACGGATATGAGGACAGACACGGCCAGGGCCGCGGCGCTCAGGGCGGCAAGAAGAGAAAGGAGCGGGATGTCCGGCAGCCCGGAGGCCAGCTTCTCCCAGTCGAGGCCCAGCTTCTCAGCCGCCAGCAGCAGTACGAAGGGGATGAGGTAGCACAGTGTGATGGCGATGCGCGCCTTTTCCACGCCCAGCTTCAGCATCAGAGGCATGCCGACAGAGAGCATGAGCACCCCGGCGAAGAAGAAGCCCAGGCAGAAGCTCAGCTGTTCCGCGCCGTCCATAACCAGCGTGACCGCACAGCCCAGAGCCAGCATGGCCAGGCCCATCAGCAGCGCCGCGGCGTAGCGGCCCAGCACGATCTGCGCGCGCGTCACCGGCATTGTCAGGGCCCGGCTGTCCCAGTGCGCCCGCTCGTCAAAGCTCATGGACATCATTGGCAGCAGTATGACGTATATCACGCTCAGCGCGCTGAAAAACTGCCCGTTCCCCATCGTGACGCTGATGACCAGCCAGACCGCGAGCACCAGGAGCACGGATTTGGCCTGCGCCCGCAGGCAGAACAAATCCTTGAGTATGAGCGCCTTCATTTTGACTCCCCCTTCAGGAAATAGAGCATGATGTCCTCTATACTCGCCGGGTCGCACACGAGGCCGCGGGCCGCGCTCCGCTCCACCAGGGCCTCGGCCCCGAAGGACGAGCGGCGCACCCCTGCCACCTTCACCGGCTCCAGCGAGCGCAGCTCCGCCTCGCTCAGCTTGGCGACGACGTATTTCTCCAGCAGCGCGTCCTTCTCTTCGGAGAAGACTATCTTCCCGCCGTGTATGAATGTGATATAGTCGCAGACCTTCTCCAAATCGCTCAGGATGTGCGAGGAGACAAAGATGCTGTGGCCCTCGTCCTGTATAAACTCAAGGAAGATGTCCAGCAGCTCGTCGCGCACTACGGGATCGAGCCCGCTCGTGGCCTCGTCCAGGATCAGCAGGCGGCAGTCGTGTGAGAGCGCGCAGGCCAGCGAGAGCTTCATCCGCATACCGCGGGAGTAGTTCTTCACCGCCTTGCGCTCCGGCAGGCTGAAGCGGGCGGCCAGGGCCTCGAACTTTGCCGCGTCGAAGGTCCTGTAGCCCGCGGCGAGGATTCGCCGCATGTCACGCAGGCTGAGCGTCTCCGGGATGCCGCAGTCGTCCATGACGACCCCCAGCCGCTCCCTCAGCGCCGCGCCGCCCTGCGCCGGGTCCTCGCCCAGCAGGCGCACGCTGCCCGCCTCCGCCCTTGCCAGGCCCAGCATCAGGCGGATGGTCGTGCTCTTTCCCGCGCCGTTTTCTCCTATAAAGCCCATGATGCAGCCCGCGGGCAGGCTGAAGCTGACGTTTTCAAGGGCAAAACCCCTGTAATGCTTTGTGAGGCCCCTGACCTCAAGCGCGTTTTCCATTTTGCCTTCATTCTCCTTCAAACATGAGGCGAAGCATCTCCACGAGCTCGTCAAAGCTCAGCTTGCAGGAGGCGGCAAGCTCGGCTATGGCTGCCATATGCTCCTCGATCTGCCTGAGCTGCTCCTCGCGCACAAACTCCAAATCGCGCCCCGCGACAAAGCTGCCCTTACCCGTCATGGACACAATGAAGCCCTCGCGTTCCAGCTCCTCGTAGGCGCGCTTCGTCGTTATGACGCTTATACGCAGCTCCTTCGCCAGCAGACGCATCGAGGGAAGGGCGTCCCCCTCCCTGAGCTCCCCGGCGATTATCTTCGCCTTTACCTGTGAGACGATCTGCTCGTATATCGGCACACCGCCTGCGTTGCTTATTTTGATATCCAAGTGTGATCACCCTTGTATATTGTATATATTGATTATATACAATATGAGCAATTTGTCAAGGCCAATTTTAGCCAGCGGCGGAGCGGCAGGGGCTGCGGGCGGCGGGGGCCGCCCGCAAAGGGGGAACCCCCGGCGAGGGTTCCCCCTTTGACCCCCTCCTGCGCTTCATTAGCACAGGAGAGTTCCGCGCGCTGCGGCGCGCGGCCAGGGGCGCAGCCCCTGGACCCCGCCCGCATTTTTTTGTAAAAAAGCGGGGCAAAAAACTTTTTAGACGCCAGTCTACATCCGACCCAAGCCCCTCGCCCCTGGGGCGAGTG